>Ga0210393_10002562_pt1 | contig 14869 bp, 13 predicted proteins | sample IncBWC27OmetaG_FD_160068 | JGI IMG/M metagenome (GOLD analysis project Ga0210393, IMG submission 160068) | Forest soil microbial communities from Barre Woods Harvard Forest LTER site, Petersham, Massachusetts, United States - Inc-BW-C-27-O ... | reverse complement strand
GCTCCGTGGTAAGCCAGTGGCTGATCCGCACAACCTGGGAAAGGGTTGGGTCGGCTTCGATTTCGAGGCGGCGTTTCAAAAGCCGGTCAAGGTCATCAATGATGCGGCCCTGCAGGCGCTGGGGAGTTATCACGGCGGGCGGATGTTGTTTCTAGGACTTGGCACCGGCCTGGGCTCCGCGCTGATCGTCGACGGCATTCTCGAGCCGATGGAACTCGGCCATTTGCCCTACAAGAAGCGGACGTTCGAAGACTACGTCGGGCTCCGCGGCCTGAAACGTTTCGGCAAGAAGCGGTGGCGCAAGCACGTGGCCGACGTCGTGGCCACCTTGAGTGCGGCCGTTCAGGCGGAAGAGGTGGTCTTGGGCGGCGGCAACGTTAAACGGCTCAAGGAGCTGCCTCCCCATTGCCGCGAAGGGAACAACGACAACGCGTTTCTCGGCGGCTTCCGGTTGTGGGAACAGCCCGAATCGAAACCCGTTCAAGCCACCGCGCCGACCGCCGGGCCGTCTTAAGGGCCAGCCTATTTCGCGTAAGGTGACATCCGAAAAGCAGCGGGCCGTTCGCGGAGCACGGAATGCAAATTGAACTGATTGCCGAGCAAGATAAGCTAGCCCAGCACGGTGCGGAGTTACTGGCGCAAGCCGCGCGTGAAGCCATTCGGCAACGCGGCCGATTTGTCTTCGCGGTGAGTGGCGGCACGGCCCCCTGGATCATGTTTGAGGCGTTCTCCAAACAGAACCTCGAATGGGACAAGGTCCATCTGTTTCAAGTCGACGAGCGTATCGCGCCGGACGGTGACCCCGATCGCAATCTCACACACCTGCGAGAGACGCTTTTGGATCGCGTCGCGATGCGACCCGAGAATGTGCATCCGATGCCAGTGAACGAGCCCGATCTCGGGTCGGCCGCGGCCAAATACGCTCGCGCGCTGAAGCAAGCAACGGGCGGTGATGCGGTGTTGGATCTGGTTCATTTGGGGCTGGGACCCGACGGTCACACGGCGTCTCTGGTCCCCGGCGACCCCGTCTTGGACGTTGCGGACCGCGACGTGGCGATCACGGGGCCTTACCAGAATCGGCAGCGGATGACCCTGACGTACCCAATCCTCAACCGGGCGACCAAGATTCTCTGGCTGGTCACCGGTGCCAATAAGGTGGTGCCGCTAGTCCAAATGATGGCTGGCGATCGGTCGATCCCAGCCGGCAGGATTGAGAGCAATCGAGCGATTCTGCTGGCCGATCCGGCGGCCGCCGCCAAGCTCAATCTGCCCAAGTAACGATCAAGTGAAGCCGAGACTTCTACGGCTCGACGTGGAGCATGTCGTTCCAAAGTCGCAGCACGGGCTCGTTGAGCTTGTGCTCGTACCCGAGCGCACTGAGCGACGCGGTGCCCAGATACAGACGCTCTCCGCCGGCAGCGTCAAAGGTGCACCAGCGCGCACCCAACACCCGTAAAATGTGGCCGCTGGAAAAGATCAGCGCATTGCCGCTCGCTGCGCGGACGCGCGCGATCACGCGGTCCGCCCGCGCGCCCACTTCCGCCAGCGTTTCGCCACCCGGCACGCCGTCCCGAAAGAGCTGCCAATCGGGTCGCTCCTTGCGAATGTCGGCCGAAGTCCGCCCTTCGTACTCTCCATAGTTCCATTCGAAGAGGGCTGGTTCGAGCACGGCCCGGTCGCCAAACCCAGCCAACTCGGCCGTGCGTCGAGCGCGCTGCAACGGACTCGTCAGGACAAGCGCGAACGGTTCCTTGATCTTCGCCAGCCGCTCACCTAAATGCCGCGCGTTTTCTTCGCCCTTGGCTGTCAGCGGGATGTCAGTCAATCCCGTGTGCTGACCGCTCCGGCTCCACTCGGTTTCGCCGTGTCGCGCGAGATAAATCGTCGGCAAGGCATCGGCCATGACGTTTTCGCTCCGGTGACCTATTTTGTGCTGAGGGGCGATTGTCGCGCCGCTGTGATCTCGAAGACCGTGTCACTGGTGGAACGATCGTCGCCTTTTGCCGCCGGGAGTTCTCCGGCTTCACTAATTCCGCCCAACCCCACGCTCCAGACGACTGCCCGCTCGGGTGGCTTGCTTTCAAGACGGTAATGGATCGATTCCCCGTTGCCATACGGATCGCGCGGCAGGATCTTCAAGTATCTCGCGCTGACAAGTTCTGACACCGCCTGCGGAAAACGGCCGTGGTCACGGAGATAAAGCTGCAGAGCGAGGCCGGTAATCACGGCCGCACGATTGACCTGGTCTTGATCGACCGTGTCGAAGAGGAACATCATGCCGGGCAGGGCATAGTCGACGATCGGTGACTTGATCACTCCCATATTCGGTTCAAGCCCCGAGAGTTGCATCGCAATCAGCTTCTTCAGCACGCGGGGCGGCGGAAGCCGCGGAGAGCCGGGGGCTGGCTCGAACAGTCCGACCTCCTTATCGATCCTCGGCCGCCGCTGGCTGCGAGGTCGGTCCGCGTTCGCCAGCCAATTCGCAAAGTAGAGATTTGCGACGCGCATCATTTGTTCCGGTCGGCCGCTCTGGCGAATAGCCACCGCCACAAAGGGGTGTTCCTTGCGCAGGTTGGTGAGGACAAGATTAATCGAATGCCGCACGCCAAGATATTCGACTTTGAGACTGCGGGACAGAGGCGCAGTCATCGAGTCAATGGCGACGATGTCGTCGAGTGCCTGACGGAGGTCGGCCGCGCTGACCTGGGTGCAAGCGGCCCAGTTCAGGATCGGATCCCGGGCGAGACGATAGACGTCCGCCCCAACCATTCGCTCTACAACACCTCCGCGCATTCCAAGGTGCCGGCTGGCTCGCAACGTTGCCCGATACCAGGTCCAGGCTTCGGCTGTCTGTTCCTCGTGAGTGAGCTGACTGGCTTTCGCCAGTGCCAACTTGACAAAGGTACGGGCATCGTTGCTGACCGGCAGGTCTGACTCGAAATTGAGCTCGCGTAGTGGCACCTCGATCGCCTCAGCCCACATGGTGCCCGACTTCCAGGCGCCCAGGGCCTTCTCATTCGCGTCGAGCCATTTTCTTACGTCGTCGTTCGCTTCGCCCCACCCCAGGAGTGCCGCTTGTCGCGCGCTCTTCTCAGCCGCTTCCGAACGAGCGAATGCCGCTCTTTTGTGGTCGAGCTTGACCAGCGACCGCTGCGCAAGCAGATACAAGGAATCGGCGTTTTTTCCGGCAGGAAGCGAGTAGGCCTCGAACGCCTTGACGTCGAACGGCTCGCCCACGTCGGGGATGTCTGTCTCGTCACTAGTAAGGAGCGCGCCGCTCGCCTCTGGGGCTCCAACAGCCAGCAGAAGGGCAGCACAAAGCCAAAGAGCCAACCGACTCGCGCCACACTTCCCGGCCCGACTCCGGACGCCGTCGTCAAGGAAAGTAGTCATTATCGATCAACTCGCGCACTGACCGTCTCGATCCGTGCAAATCAGTGCATCTTTCGAGGCGCAGCAAGCTCAAACACCGTATCGTCGGTCGACCTCTCGTCGCCATTAACGACCGACGGCTTTCCGGCTTCGTTCACCCCGTCCAAGCCCACGCTCCACACGATCTCGCGGGGCGGATTGCCTTCGACACGATAATGAATCGGTTCGCCTTTGCCGAACGGATCAAGCGGAATGGATTTCAAGTATCCCGCTTTCACGAGTTCGGCCAGAGTCGGCGGAACGCTTCTGTGCTCTCGAAAATAAAGTTGCAGCGCCAGACCGACGATCACGGCCGCTCGGTTCATCTGATCGCGATCTGCCGCATCAAACAGATAAGTCAGCCCGGGAAGAGCGAAATCGAGCGGCGGCACAACGGCTGTCGATCCATGAGCCCCCAGGCCAGTGAGCCACATCGCGACGGCACTCTTCAAAGCAGCCGGCGCCGGGAGTGGAGGCTCGCCGGGCGAATCCACCTCGAAGAGAGGGATATCTTTGTCAGGTAGAGGGCGGCGTCCCGCGCGGGGGCGATCCGCGTGGGCAATCCAATTGGCGAAGAACAGCTTCAAGGCCCGCCGCATCCGCTCGGGCCGACCGCTGAAACGGGTCTCGACGGCCGCCCATGGTTGGTGTTCAGGCAGATTGGCCAGAATCTCGGAAAGGCCGTTGCGCTCGGAAATATATTCCGTCTTGAACGTGTCGGACAGCGGCGGAGTCATACCGTCCACGTTGAGGACATCACTCAGGGCCTGGCGCAGATCGCCCGCTGTCAGCTCTGGCCGGCTCGACCAATTGAGAATCGGATCTCGCGCCACACTGTACATTCGGATTCCCACCAATCGCTCGACTCCGCCAGCGTGCATGCAGAAATGTCGACTGGCCCGAAGAGCGGCTAGGTACCAGGACCACGCGTCCGCCGCCCGACCCTCAGCAGCCTGGCGGCTGGCTTCGAGAAGCGCGAGGGAAACGAAGCGCCGGACATCGGTTGCAGCCGGCAGCAACGAGGTGACGCTGAGCCTGTCGAAGGGAACTTCAATCGCCTCGTCGCGTGTGGTTCCGCGTTTCCAGATTTCCAACGTCGTTCGGTTCGCTTCGAGCCATTTTCGTTCCGCGTCGTTCGCCTGACGCCAATCGAGGAGGGCCTCTCGGCGCGCGGTGTCTTCAATCCGACCCGAGTGCGGCTTGACCAGCGATTGATCGAGCGGGACCAGGGCCCTTTGGGCCAACAAGTACTGCGAAATCGCGTTCTGCTCGTTGGGAAGCGTATATGCCGCGAAGGTCTCGACGTCGAACGGCTCCCCAATGTCCGGAATCTGATCCGAGCGCCGCACGAGAAGCATACTGCAGGCGACGAGCGCCGCCGCGGTCAACAGCACGACGCCCGTGGTCCACAAGATGAGGCGACGCGAGCCACGTCTCTGGGTGGGTCTTGCGAATGCATCTTGGAGAGATGCCGTCATCAGTCTAAACCACTGCTGGCGAACCGCTGCGCGCGGTGATTGCCCGTAGATCCCCGGCAGAAATCACGTCGAACGTATCATAGTCTGATCCGAGCGACATCCAGTTCCCAGATGCTTCAATTGCTTCAAACGACCCCCGCGCGCGTCACGGGAAAAAAGGCTCGTCATCAGGTCACCCAAACCAAGACCAACAACGCCGCATAAAAGGTGAGCACGCCGGTGCGGCTGACATTGCCGTCGCCATCGAAGAGAAGCCACCGTATGGGGTTGTACTCGCCGAGGGACCAATAGTCCGGTTGGCAAAGCCGCGAGAAGCGCGTCCGACCTACGGTGCAGAAGAACACGGCAAGCAACCCAACCGCGCACGTAAAGGCGACCTTGGCCAAGACGGGCATGCGTCACTCCCGCGCTCTGCCGGTCTGAACCGCGCGCCCTCACACGGGGATGCAACCATGCGAGGCAGGGCGGCGCGAGGCTCGCGAGATCGCGATGGGTCAATGAGCCGCGGGCTTCCTCTGCAGGGTGTTCAGCGTCGGATCATGCCAGCCGCCCGGCGGGGCGATCAGTCGGCCGACTTCGTCGGGACCCCATGTGCCCGGTTCGTATTCGTAGATCGGTGTCGATTTTTCGAGGATTGGATCGACGATCCGCCAAGCTTGCTCGACGTAATCCTCTCGAGCGAAGAGGGCCTGATCGCCGCGCATGGCTTCGCCGAGCAGTCGTTCGTAAGCGTCCATTTCGTCGGCTTGCGGCTTGTGTGTCGCCAAGAGTTCGGTCGGTCGGCCGACCATTTCGTCGCCGGCGTCCATCACCATCGTACCCAACGCAATGGTGATGTCGGGGGCGAGACGAAAACGCACGTGATTGGGCACCGTGGGCGATGCCGAATAGATGTCGGGCGGCCGCCGGAACTCAGCGAAGACCTCGGTGCACGTGACCGGCAGGTTCTTGCCGGCGCGGATATAGAACGGCACGCCGTCCCACCGCCAAGAGTTGATCTTCAGTTTGATCGCGGCGAACGTCTCAACTCGGGAATTCTTGGCGACCCCCTTTTCGTCCTTGTAGCCGCGGAACTGCCCCCGGACGATGTGGTGAGCGTCGAGCTCGGAGATCGCCCGGAGCACTTTCACTTTTTCATCTCGCAGCGATTCTGCGTCGGTGCCTGCCGGAGGCTCCATCGCCAGGTTGGACAGCACCTGAAACATATGATTCTCGATAACGTCGCGAATCGCACCCGCTTCTTCGTAGAACACGCCGCGCCCCTCGACGCCGAAGTCCTCGGCCATCGTGATCTGCACGCTTTCGATGTAACGGCGGTTCCAAATCGGTTCCAGGAACGTGTTCTCGAAGCGGAAGTAAAGCAGGTTGCGAACGGGTGACTTTCCCAAGTAGTGATCGATGCGAAAGATCGAGGATTCGTCGAACGTCCCCAGCAAGATCTTGTTGAGCGCCCGCGCCGATTCGAGATCGCGGCCGAACGGTTTTTCGATGACGACCCGCGCATTTCCCGAGCAGTGCGTTTTGCCGAGCTGCTGCACCACTTCGCCGAATAGGGCCGGAGGAATGGCGAGATAAAAAGTGGCCCGCTGCGCGTTCCCGAGCTCCTTCTTCAACGCCTCGAATGTCGCCTCGTCGGCATAGTCACCGTCGACGTAGCGCAGCAGCTTGCTCAAGCGGTCGAAGGTTTGCTGATCGAATTCACCGTGCGTTTTAATGCTGTCGTGGGCGCGCTGGCGAAACTGCTCGATGTTCCAGCCCGACTTGGCCACGCCGATCACCGGCACATTCAAGTGGCCCCGTCGCACCATTGATTGCAGCGAGGGAAAGATTTTCTTGTACGCCAAGTCGCCGGTGGCGCCGAAGACAACCAGGACGTCGGAGCGAGCGTCGTTCATATTGCGGTTTCCTGCGAGCTGCGGTGTCTAGTTGCCATTGCCTTTAATGAGCCGCGCATCCAGTAAGCGGTGTGTTAACCAAGGTCGAAGACCGCTTACTGCGTGCGCGGCTCTTTTCGTCGCTACTTCGAGGCGGGTTTTTCCAGGTGTCCGCCGAAGCCGAAACGCATCGCGGACAGCAGGCGGTCCGCATAGTCGGACTCACCGCGGGAAGCGAAGCGCTCGTAAAGGGCCGTCGAGAGGACGGGAACGGGAACCGCTTCGTCGATCGCCGCCTTGATTGTCCAGCGGCCTTCTCCCGAGTCGGACACGCGGCCGGAGAACTTCACCAGCTCTTGGTCCTGCCCGAGCGCTTGAGCAGTCAGGTCGAGCAACCACGACGCGATCACGCTGCCGCGCCGCCAAACCTCGGCCACGTCAGCCATGTTCAGGTCATACTGATAGTGCTCGGGGTCGCGCAGCGGCGTTGTCTCGGCATCGGTCGCGCGCGCCTGTTTGCCGACATTGGCGTTCTTGAGCACGGCCAGTCCCTCGGCGTAGGCCGCCATCATGCCGTATTCGATACCGTTGTGGACCATCTTCACGAAGTGACCGGCCCCGCTGGGACCACAGTGCAGGTAGCCGTGCTCGGCCGTTGACGGAGGCAGTTTGTCGCGACCGGGCGTCCGCGGCGCGGCATTCATCGGCGGGGCCAGTGTGGCAAAGATCGGGTCCAACCGCTGCACGATCGGCACCTCTCCTCCGATCATTTGGCAATAGCCACGTTCCAAGCCCCAAACGCCGCCGCTGGTGCCGACGTCGACATAGTGGATTTTCTTGGCTTTAAGCTCCGCGGCACGGCGAATGTCGTCGATGTAATACGAGTTACCGCCGTCGATAACGATGTCCTCTTCCGAGAGCTTGGGAACCAGGTCGGCCAGCGTGCTGTCGACCACGCCCGCGGGAACCATGAGCCACGCGGCACGGGGACGTTGAAGCTTCTGCACTAACTCGTCGAGCGAGGCGGCCCCCTTGGCCCCTTCGCCCACCAGTTCCTTAACGGCTTGCGGGTTCCTGTCGAAAACCACGCACTCGTGGCCATTCTTCAACAGCCGCCGGACCATATTGGCCCCCATCCGTCCCAGGCCGATCATTCCAAGTTGCATGTCCGACTCCCGTGAGTGCTGATGGGTTGTTTGGCTGTCACGCTTTGAAGCTGGCTGAATCGACAACTGCTCGAAGGACAACGGCGCCAAAGGCGCGGCGGATCAATTTTTCCCGGCCCGCGCCTGCTCGAAGACCTCGCTCCACTTTTGGTAACGCCGGGCGATCTCGGACGAGGCGGCCATCGCGGACAGTTTGCCGTTCCGCAGTTGCAGAATCGGCTCCAAGAACGTCGAGCGACCAACCGCGAATCCGATGAAGGCGGGAACCGGTGCCGCGGTCTGCAGCCACTGCACGACCTTCTGCTCGTCCTCGCCGCGACCCAAAACGATCACACCGACCTTCGTCCGACTGTCGCGGCGTGCGACGTCGGCGATCTTCACACAATCCTCTTGGCGGTCGAGCCCTTCGATCTTCCAGACATCGGGCTCGACGCCCGCGGTTTGCATCTCCTGAATAGTTTTAACCATTAAGCCGGGCCGCACGTCGCGGTCGTAAGCCTGCTTGTCCCCGCCGACTTTCGCGAGTTGCGCCGGCTCAGCCGGGACGAGCAATTCAAACATCAATAGAAAACCCGACGTGTGACAGAAATCGCCGAGCTTCTTCAGCCGCTCGGCCTGCCGCTGGTTGAGGTCGGGCTCTCCTTCCGGGTTATAGCGGACGAGCACCTTGGCGAACGTCGGCTTGAACTCCTGCAAGTGCGCGCCGTATTGATCGCCGTACTCGAAATCGAACTCGTCCTGCCCGCTCTTTTCCACCGACATCGCCGACGTGAAGCCCCGTTTGGCCGCGTCACGCAGGATGGCCGCGCCGAATTCTTGGTCGACGAGAATGCCCCCCTTTTCCTTCGGAACGCCGCTTTCGATGGCCTTCTTGAAGCCGTCGTAAATCACCTGCTTGCTGGCAGCGACTTGTGCGATTTGCTCTGGGGTCATCGGCTCTTTGAAACCGAACACCTCCGACCCGTAAGAGTGTCGGTGATCGAACGGCAAAAGGTACAGCGGCTTGTCATATCCGACGGACATCGCGTCGTCTTTTCTTAATTGCCGTGTCCGGCCCGCGGCACCGCTGACGAGGTGACATTGTAAGCCATTGCAGTGTGTCCCATCAGCTGCCCGTCCCCGTCTGGGCTGCGCGGAGGCGACGATAGCGCTCGATCAGGTGACTCGTGGAACTGTCGTGCGTGACTTTCGAGGAAGCAGTCCCTTCCAGTTCCGGCACGATCCGCTGAGCCAGCACCTTGCCGAGTTCGACTCCCCATTGATCGAACGAATTGATTTGCCAAATCGTGCCCTGGACGAACACCTTGTGTTCGTAAAGCGCGACCAACTTACCCAGGGCGCCAGGGGTCAAACGGTCCAGCAGGATCGAATTGGTGGGCCGGTTCCCCTCGAACGTGCGATGCGGAGCCAGCGAATCCGAGATCCCGTCTGCCTTCACTTGCTCGAGTGTTTTTCCAAACGCCAGCGCTTCGGTCTGAGCGAAGAAGTTGGCCATCAACAGGTCGTGGTGGCGCCCCAGCGGATTGAGCGACTGGCAGAAGCCGATGAAGTCGCACGGAATGAGCTTGGTGCCTTGGTGGATGAGCTGGTAATACGCGTGCTGACCATTCGTCCCCGGCGTCCCCCAAACGATTGGTCCCGTCTGGTAGTCGACGGTTCGTCCGTCGAGCGTGACGTGCTTGCCGTTGCTCTCCATATCGAGCTGTTCGAAGTACGCGCTCAGCTTTTCCAGATACTGGTCGTACGGCAGGATCGCCAGCGTTTGCGCGCCGAAGAAGTCGTCGTACCACAGACCGATCAGTCCGAGAATGACCGGCAGGTTTTTGGCGAACGGAGCCGTGCGGAAGTGCTCGTCCATCTCGTGAAAGCCGGCCAGCATCTCGCGATAGCGCTCCGGACCGACGGCCAGCATCAGCGAGAGACCGATGGCCGAGGTGTACGAATAGCGGCCGCCGACCCAGTCCCAAAACTCGAACATGTTGGCCGGGTCGATGCCGAATTTCCGAACCTCGGGCTCGTTGGTCGAGACGGCGACAAAGTGCTTGGCGATCACCCGTTCGTCCTTCAGCGAATCGAGATACCATTGCCGCGCCGTGCGGGCGTTGGTCAGCGTCTCCAGCGTGGTGAAGGTTTTCGACGAGATGACAAACAGAGTCCGAGCCAGATCGAGATCGCGAACCGCCTCGGCAATGTCGGTCCCGTCGACATTTGAGACGAACCGGAACGTCATGTCGCGGTGGCTGTAGTGCTTGAGCGCCGAATAGGCCATCGACGGGCCGAGGTCCGAGCCGCCTATGCCGATATTGATCACGTTCTTGATTGTCTTGCCGGTCGCCCCAAGCCAGGCCCCGCTGTGGACGCGGTTCACAAAGTCGGACATCTTGTCGAGAACGGCGTGCACCTCGGGGACGACGTTTTTGCCGTCGACCTTAATCACTTCGTCGCGCGGGGCCCGCAATGCCACGTGGAGCACGGCGCGGTTTTCGGTCGTGTTGATCTTGTCGCCCCGGAACATCGCGTCGATGCGATCACGGAGACCGGACTGATCCGCCAGCTCTAACAGCAGCCGAAGGGTCTCATCCGTAATGCGGTTCTTCGAGTAGTCGAGGAACACGCCGAGCGCCTCGAGCGAGAGCTTTTCAGCCCGCTGCGGATCCTCGGCAAACAGTTCGCGCAGATGTCGGTTACGAATGGCTTCGTAATGGGTTTCCAGAGCCTTCCACGCCGGACGCTGGCGCAACGGTTCCAAATTCATGTTCTACTCCCTCAGCAAGTGGCTGCATCTTACTGCCGCCGCGCTCTGGCGTCGAACGGACGGAGGGGTCGGCGGCAGCGATCGGAGGGAGCAGCTCTGGCGCGGCCGGTTTTGCCGCCTTTGGGTTCCCCATCATTAACAAAAAAACAGGCCGGGCGAATTCCTCGCTCGGCCTGTTTTTTTAAGTATCGAGCCGGATGCGGACGCAGGCGCAACACAGGCAACCCGCGCGATCCGCGCTCCGCAAACGTGTTACTTGTGGCTGGCGGACTTTTTCGCGCCGCTTTTGGCCTTGTGCGACTTCGAGGCACCGGTGCGCGACTTCGTCGACTTACCAACGTGCTTCTTCGAGGTCGTCTTCTTGGTCTTCGAGCCGGTCGTACGTTTCGCTGCCATTTTCAAATTCTCCTTTGGTTGCCGAATCGGGCGCCTAGGGAGTCAGGACTGCTTCACATCGGCACCCCAAAAAGGGAAGCAGCCCGTTTTCAGATTCTTCGCGATTCCTGTTTTCCGGACGCCGTTTTGCAACCTGCGTTCGCTCGCCCGATCCGTCACATCGATTTGGACTTACGTTGCAAGCGAGGGGCGGACTTATAGTGGGATCAAAAAAACGGGTCAAGCGAAAATCCTTCCGGGACAAGCGGTTTGGCATCCGCGGGCGGACCTAAATCGAATCCGAAGCGCCAAGCGTTCTCGACGCGGCATCGAATTGACCGGTTGTGCTCTGGACATTCGCAGGACGAAACCGGAAATTTGAGTGCGAGGACCGATTCGGGCCGACTCCTTTTCTTGGCCGGCGTGTCCTTATATCTTGCTGTGTCCGGACATGAGCAGCGTCCTTTCTCTTGAACAGCCGGTTGCGATTCCCATGACATTCGACGCGGTCTCCAAGGCGCCTGACGATGCCATCCTCGGGCTGAACGAAGCGTTTGCCCGGGATCCCAATCCCCGCAAAATTAATCTCAGCGTGGGTGTTTTTAAGGATTCCACCGGCGAGACCCCGATCCTGCGAACAGTCAAGCAAGCCGAGGCTCGCATCCTCGAGAACGAAACCACCAAGACCTACATCGGGATTCAGGGCTCCGACGAATATGGGCGTGCAGTTCAGGAATTGGTGTTCGGACCGAATCACCCGGTGGTCACGGCGGGGCGCACCGCAACGGTGCAAACTCCCGGCGGCACCGGTGCCCTGCGTGTCGCGGCCGACTTTCTGAAGAAACTGTTCCCGACGTCCAAGGTTTGGCTCAGCGATCCAACTTGGCCGAATCACCCGGGAGTCTTTCAGTCGGCCGGACTGCAGGTCGCCACTTACCCGTACTTCGACGCGGCGAGCAACAGCCTGGCCTTCGAGCGAATGTTGGCGGCTCTCGGCGAGATTCGCTCAGGCGATGTCGTGCTCCTGCATGGCTGCTGCCACAACCCGACCGGCGTCGATCCGACGCCTGACCAGTGGCGGCAGATCGCGGAAGTCGTCGCTCGCCGGGGCCTCCTGCCGTTTGTCGACTTTGCCTACCAAGGATTGGCAGAAGGACTCCGTGAGGATGCGGTTGGCGTCGCCACGCTCGCTCGCACTGGGTCCGACCTGTTGGTGGCCAGTTCCTTCTCCAAGAACTTTGGCCTCTATAGCGAACGGGTTGGTGCGCTGGCGGCGGTCTGTCGGACGGATGCCGCGGCCAACGCGGTGATGAGCCAACTCAAGGCCTGCATTCGCACCAACTACTCCAATCCCCCCGCGCACGGGGCGGACATTGTGACCACGATCCTCGGGGACCCGCAGCTTCGCGGCGCGTGGGAAGGCGAAGTCCGCGACATCCGCGAGCGCATCAACGGCATGCGCAGCCTGTTCGTGCGAACGCTCGCGGAAGTCGGCGTCACGCGCGACTTTTCCTTCGTCGCCCAACAGCGCGGCATGTTTTCGTTCTCCGGACTCACGCCCGAGCACGTCCGCCGGCTGCGAGACGAACACGCGATTTACATCGTCGGCTCCGGACGCATTAACGTCGCCGGGATGACGCCCGATAACGTTCGCCCGCTCTGCACGGCGATTGCCGCCGTCCTCGAAGAAACTAGTGCGAAAGTCCATGTCTAAAGACTTCCTCAAAGACGCTCGCGACGAATATGACGTCGTGGTTATCGGCAGTGGGTTGGCGGGGCTCACAGCGGCAAACACATTGGCTCGCGCCGGCCACTCAGTGCTGCTGTTGGAGCACCACTACCAATTGGGCGGAATGGCCACTTGGTTCAAGCGCCAGAACGGGCACATCTTCGACATCTCGCTGCACGGCTTTCCGTACGGGATGATCAAGAGCTGCCGCAAATACTGGACGCGAGAAATCGCCGACTCGATCGTTCAGCTCAAGGGCATCCGTTTCGAGAATCCCCAATTCTCGTTGCAGACGACGTTCGACCGTCAGGACTTCACACGGCTGTTGATCGATCGCTTTGGCGTGGCCCCCGAGGTCGTCGATCGGTTCTTCGACACGGCCCGCAGCATGAATTTCTACGACGACCAGTCGAAGACGGTTCGGCAGTTGTTCGAAGAGTTCTTTCCCGGTCGGGACGACGTGGTGCGGCTGCTGATGGAGCCGATCACCTATGCCAACGGTTCGACACTCGAAGATCCGGCGATCACCTATGGGATCGTCTTCTCGAACTTCATGCAGAACGGTGTCTACACGTTTGAGGGGGGGACCGATCGGCTGATCGGCCAGATTCGGGATGAGCTGGTCAAGAACAACGTCGACGTGCGGATCCGCTGCCTGGTCGAAAGGATCGAGGTCGATTGCGGAAGGCGAGCGACCGGCGTGATCGTCAACGGCCGACGCATCGGTGCGCGGGCCATCGTCTCTAACGCTAATCTCAAGTCGACGATCCTCAAAATGGTGGGGCCCGAGCACCTCGACCCGACGTTCGTCGAGGAAACCCGCGCCGTGCGGCTCAACAACAGCAGTTGCCAGGTCTACATGGCACTGAAACCCGGAATTGGCTTCGAGCCGTGCGGCGATTTGCTGTTCCATTCCGAGCATCGAGGCTTCGACATCAACGCGATGCTCAGCCGCCATGTCAGCAGCCGCACGTTCTCCTTTTATTATCCGAGCACGCGGCCGGGCAGCGATCGCCACATCGTGGTTTCCTCGACCAACGCCAACTATTCCGACTGGTCCTCGCTGTCTGAAGAAGACTACAACGCATCGAAACACGAGCTTGAGCAATCGACGCTCGATTGTCTCGAGCGTTACGTCCCCGGCATTCGCGATAAAGTCGACCACATGGAAGCCTCGACGCCGCGAACGTTCGAGCACTACACGCGGCACATGCAAGGGGCCTCGTTCGGCACCAAGTTCGAGGGCCTCAAAATCAGCAAACAGCTCCCCGAGCAGGTCGCCGGACTGTTTCACTCGGGTTCGGTCGGCATCATTATGTCAGGCTGGCTGGGGGCCATGAATTACGGCGTGATCGTGGCTAACGAAGTGGACAAATATCTGACACCGGCCGTGGCGAGCGTGTAAGTAGTAAGGAGCCGCGCCCGAAGTAGCGGTGTGTTGGCATGAATCGCGAAGAAATCGAGCGGCTGATTCCCCATCGCCCGCCGTTCTTGTGGCTCGACGAGGTCGTCGAGATCACTCCCACGAACGTGTACGCTCGGAAGTATCTGGACCCTACGCTCGACGTCTTCTCCGGACACTACCCAGGCTTTCCCGTGCTGCCCGGTGTGCTCTTGTGCGAGGCGGCTCTGCAGGCGGGGGCTCTCTTGATTGCCACGTTGGAACCCGACCACGGCGACCGCGTGCCCGTCGTCGGTCGGCTCAACAACGTCAAATTCCGCCGCATGGTCCGCCCGGGCGAAACGCTCGACATTCGCATCGAGCTGACGGAAAAGATTGCCAGCGCCTGGTTCCTGCGTGGTCGCACGGAAGTCGACGGTCAGACGAGTTGCACGCTGGAGTTCGCCTGCACGCTCGCAGCGCCGAACGAAGCGACGTGATTCCAGGCACACAGACCCACTAGGTCTGAGCCGTCCGTTGTGGAACGTCTGGTGTCCGAAGCGTCATTGCACTGGGCCGCCGACCTTCGAGCAACCGCAACCAGTTCTGCATCCCCTCGCCACGTTTCGCCGACACCGTCAAGACTTCCATACCTGGTCGGACGGCTTGGATGTTTTTGAAAGCCGCTTCCGCGTCGCAA
>Ga0210393_10002561_pt1 | contig 14873 bp, 9 predicted proteins | sample IncBWC27OmetaG_FD_160068 | JGI IMG/M metagenome (GOLD analysis project Ga0210393, IMG submission 160068) | Forest soil microbial communities from Barre Woods Harvard Forest LTER site, Petersham, Massachusetts, United States - Inc-BW-C-27-O ... | reverse complement strand
GACACCCGAAGTCTCGGCGCGCGACAGCACCGCGTCGTTGCGCGCCGACATCGCGGCGCGCCGTCGCCGCGTGGACTCGCTCGCCCATGTAGTGGACTCGCTGGGGAAGCCGCGATAGCCTTCGCGACATGATGCAACGACCGCGGCGCTTCGCGGCCGCGCTCGTCCTGAGCCTCGCCACCGTAGCGGCCGGCGCGTTCCGTCTCGGCCCACTCCCGCCACTCGGGCCGTTCCTCGACCCCGCCACCGGCGTCTGGTCGACCACGATCCACGCCGAGCTCCCATCGTTTCAGATCGTGCGATACGTCAAGGGACTCGACTCCTCGGTCCGTGTGTTCTACGACCGTCGCGGCGTCCCGCACATCTTTGCGCACACGACCCTCGACGCGTACCGCGCGCTCGGGTTCGTGGTCGCGCGCGATCGGCTGTTTCAGCTCGAGGTCCAGACGCGGGCGGCGAATGGCACGCTCACGGAGCTCGTCGGTGCGGCTGCGCTACCGCTCGATCGCGAGGCGCGCGCGCTGGGGCTCCCGCGGGCGGCGGAGCAGGCGTATGCGGCGATGGATACGACCGGGCTCCCATATCGCGCGGCGCGGGCCTACGCCGACGGCGTCAATTTGTGGATCCGGCACATGCAACCGTGGGATGTCCCGCTCGAGTACCAGCTGCTCGGGCGACGGCCGGCGCGGTGGCGGGCGATCAATACGCTGCATCTGCTCAATCGCATGAGCCTCACGCTCGCGTACAATCTCGACGAGCGCGAGCACGCGGCGTTCGCGGCCGCGGTCGGTGATTCCGCGGCCGATGGGCTCGCACCGGTGCACAGCCCGTTGCAGGAACCCATCGTTCCCGCGCCGGGGGAGCCCCGTTGGATTGCGCGCCACTTACCGCCACCGGGTCCCGCGGACACGGCAGCGCGGGCGTTCGCGTCGGCCGGGGAACGCAATGATGACGTCGGCAGCAACAACTGGGCGGTTTCGCCCCGTCGCACGCGTGCAGGCTATGCGTTGCTCGCGGGCGATCCGCATCTCGATCTGACGCTGCCGTCTATCTGGTATGAGGCGCACATCATCGTGCCGGGTGAGCGCGATGTCTATGGCGTCACGATTCCTGGCTCACCGGTGACGGTCATCGGGTTCAATCGGGATCTCGCATGGACTCTGACCAATACGGGCGCTGATGTCCTCGATGAATACGCCGAGACAGTCGATGATCCAGCGCGGCCGACGCGATATAAGGTCGATGGGCAATGGCGGGCGTTAGCGCAACGCATCGAGACGTACCGCGATCCCAATGGACGGGTGATCGGCACTGATACGATTCGATATTCTCATCGTGGACCGCTCACGCATGTCGGCGAGCGTTGGATCTCGACGCGATGGACCGCGCTCGAACCATCGGACGCGCTCTCGGCGTTTGACCGGGCGGCGACTGCGAGAACCGTGGCTGACCTGCTCAAGGGCTTCGAGAGCTTTCGAGCGCCCGCCCAGAACGTGCTCGTCGCCGACCGTTCCGGGGCGATCGCCATTCGGTCCAACGGCCGGTTCCCGATTCGCCCGGGCGACGGAAAGGGCACGCGCATCTTCGACGGCTCGACGAGCGCGAGCGATTGGAGAGGGGATCGTCCGCTGGCCGAGTACCCGCAGTCGACCAATCCCGCGCAGGGCTTTCTCGCGTCGGCGAACCAGGAGCCGTACGACCCGGCGACGTTCTCCGGCTACTTCGCCGTCAGCTGGCCGTCCCCGTGGCGGGCCATGCGCATCGACGCCGTGCTCCGTGCCGACTCGGCGATGACGCCGGACGCGATGCGCCGACTGCAGACTGATCCCGGTAGCGCGCGCGCCGATTACTTCGTGCCATTTTTTCTGAGCGCCGGCCGCGGGACCGAGGGCGCGCGATTGCTGAGTCAATGGGATCGCCGCTACACGCGCGAGAACGTGCGCGCCGTGCTCTTCGAGACAGCGATGCGAGAGCTCAAACGGCGCGCGTGGCATCGGCTGGGCGATGCGTGGCCCGAGGAGACGATTCTGGCCGAGCTGATCGCGGACTCGACGAGCGCATGGTGGGATGTCCCGCGCGACAGCGTACTCACCGCGAGTCTGAGCGCGGCCCTGGACACGGTGCGCCGGCGGTATGGGCCGGCCGACAGCGGAGGATGGCGCTGGGACCGCGTGCGGACCGCGAACATCTACCACCTGCTGGGGATCCCGGCATTCTCGCGCCTTTCGCTGCCGGTGGCCGGCGGCACTTCGACCATCAGTCCGCTCGAAGGTCGTGGCATCCACGGGCCGAGTTGGCGCATGGTGGTGGAGCTCGGTCCGACCGTGCGGGCATGGGCGATCTATCCCGGTGGCCAGTCCGGGAATCCCATCAGCAGTCGATACGCGGATCGCATTCCACGCTGGATGGCGGGAGAGCTCGACTCGCTCGCCATCCCACGGACGCCCGAGGACGTCGCGACGTCGGGAGACGCGGCGATCGTCGAGTTCGAGCCGCCACCAGTCCGGGCGCCAAAGTGATCGATATCGTCGTGCTGGCGGCCGCGTTCTCCCTCGGGACGTTCTACGTGGGGTGGTGGGCCGTGCCGCTTATCGCGCTCGCGTGGGGGTGGATGGTTGGGCCGGGCCGTCGGCCGGCGACGCGCGCGGCATTCGGCGCGGGGATCGCGTGGATGGGATTTCTGGCGCATGACGCGATGCGAGGGCCCGCCGGCCGCCTCGCCCGGACTCTTGGCGATGTCATGCACCTGCCGGCGGTTGTGCTCGTAGTAGTGACAGTGCTCTTTCCCGTCATCCTTGCGTGGAGCGCCGCCGTCGTTGGCGCGGAAAGCGCTCCAGCGTCGCGAGCTGGTCAGCCATAGCGGGGCCGACATAGAGGTGCAGCCCGCACGCGGTGAGTCCCGCGCGGTGAAGGCGCTCTCTGTACCACGAAGACGCTCGGCGCTTCGCGCCTCGCGTGTCGCCCGTGACGGCGTCGCTCGCGGTGTACATATCGAGGTATGCGACTCCGCCCAGGCGTTCGGCGATTTGGGCGAGACCCGTGGTCAGCGTGTCGGCGGCCAGATAGTTCAGAACGCCGCAGCAGACAACGAGATCGAATTGGCCGTCCACGCCGAGGTTGTCCACAGAGCCCAAGCGGATATTGCGGCGCTTGCCCCAGCGGCGAACCGCATACTCGCTGGGATCGACGCCGGTGTAATGGAGGCGAGGGCGGCGGGCGGTCAGGGGTGGGTACCAGTTGCCTTCGCCGCACCCCACGTCAAGGACGGAGCGGACGGGTCGGCCGAGGAGGTACTCGGTCGCGCCGAGGACGAACTCGACCTCCCGCTCGAGCTCGGCGCTGGATTTCACGCGGCACGCGGGGTGCCTATACCAACGGTCGAAATAGGCGCGATCAAACTGACGCTGCGGTGTAATATTTGACTCCCGTGTCGTGTCGCTTTCGTCTCAGTCTCGTGGTGTGCTTCGCGGCGTGCGCCGCCTGCGGCTGGATGCGCCGCGCGGCGAACGCGGTCGCGCCAAAGTCGGATCCCCCGGCGGCGACGCGGTGGAATGCGACGCTCTGGGAGGCGACGGACACGGCCGGCGACACGAGCGCCGGACCGCACGGCATCGCGTGGATGGCGCCGGCGACCGCCGACAACCACTCGATTCGCGTGCGGATCGCGGTGCATCGCGCCGACCCGGCGCAGAAGTATGCCTGGCGCGTGCATTTCGGGAAATGCGACAACGACCAGGGCGTCTTTGGCCCGCCCGCTGCGTACCGCGATCTGGCCGTGGATACGACCGGCGTCGCGGCGGGCTATGCGTCCCTCGCGCTGGGGTTCCCATCGAACGGGCAGTACTTCGTGCGGGTCGATCGGGTCCAAGGTACCGACCCCGTGCCCCTGGTGTGCGGGAATCTGACGCCACCCCGCTAGGGATAGTCGAGGGTCAGTCCCGATAGGCGAAATCCCGCGCGCACGAAGGCCTCGGCGTGCGGGCTCGTGGCGGCGGGGTGGCCGTCGATCGTCTCGAGCGTGCGCCGGCGTCCGCCGCGGCGCGCGGCAATGAGGGCCACCGCGACGCTGATCTCGCTATCGGCGAGCGCGGCCAGAAACGTCACGCGGCGGCCGTTGCCTTCGACGGTGATGACCGGCTTGCCGCGTTGCGTGATGAGCAACGCGCTTGCGCCCCGAGGGCGCGGCAGCAGATCTGGATACGCCGGGTCCGTCGCGGCGATCGCGATGAGCGGTGCGTCCGGATCCTCGCGGGCGGCGCGCAGGCGCTCGACGGCCTCGGGGAGCGCGAACTGGGCGCCGGCGAGCCCTTCGACGAAGTAGCCGCGGCGAACCTCGCCGCGCAGCTCGAGCCGTTTCAGCTCGCGATAGATGGCGCGCCACGAGACCGGTGGCCGCTCGCGCCGCCACCAATCGCGCGTGACGACGCCGTAGCGGACGAGCCACTTTTGCGCGATCACGGCCGCTCGCGCGTCCTCATCGAGCGCCGGTCCTCGTGTGCCCGGTGTGTCGAGCAGCGACCAACGGCCGGCGCTGGCACGCTGCGATTGCGGGCGGTCCGGACGTTGCCAGCGTGGCAGGCGGTGCGCGCTTGGACGGCGCGACGTCACGAACGTGTTCGGCAGCCAGCGCGTGGGGTCGGGCTCGGTCCGACTGCGTGACGGGAGCGCGCGCTGGTGCATCACTTCCCGCATCGCGTCGATCGTGTCGTTCGTGACGAGGCCGGCCTGGGCGAGCTCGCGCAGCGCATCTCTCGCCGCCACTGAGCCCAAGCCCGTGACCGCCGTGATGTCAGTCAGGAACGACGCGCCGCCCCGCGCGAGCGCATCGCGCACCCGCTCGGCCGACTCCGAGAGTGATGGCGCCGGCGACTCAGGCTGCCAGAGGGCGCCTTCTCCTCGCTCGAAGAACCGTACACGCGTGGGCGGAACGCCAGCCCAGACGAGCGTTCCGGCACTGGCCGCTCGCGTGAGCCACGCGGGGTCGTAGCGCGTCATCCGCGCCGGGAGATAGTCGCGCTCCCATGCATCCGCCGGGCGTGCGAGGCCATCGAGTTGCTCCATAATGATCCCGAGGCCGGCCTCTTCGTCCAAGCGATCGCGCGGGTCGACATGCTGCCATCGCTGCAGAAACGCGGCGAAGGTCGCGAGGTCGGTCGCTTCGATCTGTGCGCGAAGTTTCGCCAGCGCCCGCCGGCGGGCGCGTTCGAGCACCTTGCGGGAGATCCATCGGCCCGCGACGCAGGCCAGCATCCCCGATCGCTCCCACTCAATGAGCCGGGCCTCGATCCACTTTCTCGAATACGGATATCTCGCTGCTACATCGTCGACCGTCACGAGTCCGGCGAGCGCGAGGTACCGCGCCAGAATTTCGCGGCGGGCGGCGCGTGAGGTGTATTGCGGGAGGTACTCGCCGAGCACATAGCGCCCGTTGTCGAGGGCAACGACGCGGCCAGATGCGAGGAGCGCGCGCAGCGCGCCCGAGTCCAGCGCTTCGCGAGCCGCAAGCTCGTCGAGCGCGAGATCCCCGGCGCGCTCCAGCCGGTGCGCGAGCTCATCGGCGGTCCGCGCCTGCCGACCCGGAGCAGTCCCGCGCCGGATGGCGAGCACCTCGTCGATGGCAGCAGCCGTCGCCTCGTCGAGCGCGTCGTCTACGCCGAGGACGTCGTCCAGCATGCCGCGATCGACGGACAACATTGCCGCGGCACGCTCGGCCCGTGGCGTGTCGTCGGCGTAGAGCCACTCCATGACGAAGCCGAGCTGGAGACCGGCCGCGAACGGAGACGGCCGCTCGGTCTCGACGATGCGAATCGGCAATCGCCCGGACTCGAGCTCGCGCAGGACACCCGTGAGCGCGTCCATGTCGAACGCATCGCGCAGCACCTCGCGATACGTCTCGACGAGGATCGGAAACTCGGGATACTGCCGCACGGCTTGCAGCAGGTCGACGGCCTTGAGCCGCTGCAGCCAGAGCGGCATGCGGCGGTTCGGTCGTCCGCGCGGTAGCAGCAACGCGCGCGCGGCGTTCATGCGGAACCGTGCGCCGAACAACGGCGTCGTCCCGACCTCGTCGAGCACGGCCCGCTCGACTTCGGCGGGCGTCTGCGCCAGGAGCGACCGTATCGGCGGCGCCGCGGCGAGCGCGGGCAGGCGCAGCATGATGCCGTCGTCGCTCGTTTGCACGGCGACGTCGATCGACAGGAGATCTCGCGCCCGACGCGCGAGTGCCATGCCCCAGGGCGCGTTGACGCGACCGCCGAACGTCGAGTGGATGACGACGCGGACGGATTCGACGTCGTCGCGAAAGTACTCGATCGTGAGCGCCGTATCGTCCGGCACGACACCGAGTGCGGCGCGCTGCTCGGCGACGTACTCGCGGCCCGATCGGGCGCTGGCCAGATCGCATCCGTGCTTGGCCGCGAACTCGGCGTCCGTATCCGCTGTCGCGGCCGCGAATTCGCGGCGAATGGCACCGACGCGGCTACTGACCGCGGGGCCGCGGGTCGAGAACTCGCCGTGCCAGAATGGCATCCGCGCTGGTGCGCCGGGCGCCGGGATCACGATCACGCGATCGTGCTCGATCGCGTTGATCCGCCACGTCGCGGAGCCGAGTTGAAAGACGTCGCCGATGCGAGACTCGTGGACGAACTCTTCGTCGAGCTCGCCCAGCCGGGTGCGATCCGGCAGGTTGACGGTATAGAGGCCGCGATCCGGGATCGTGCCGCCGGAGATCACGGCTGTCATACGACTCCCGCGTGAGCCCGTGACGCGGCCGGTGGTGCGGTCCCAGGTAAGCCTTGGCTCGAGCTCCACGGCTACGTCTGCCGGATACTTGCCGCTCAGCATCGCGAGCGTTTCGTCGAACGCCTGACGGGGCAGTCGGTGATAGGGGTACGCGCGGCGTACGAGCTCGTAGAGCGCCGTATCAGTCGTCCCCTCGATCGGTGTCGAGGCGACGGCGACCATGGTCTGTGCGAGGACGTCCAGTGCGTTCTGCGGCACGACGGTCGCTTCGACCTCGCCTGCTCTGGCGCCGTCGACGATCGCCAGGATCTCGATGAGATCATCGCGGAACGTGGGGACAAATGCCGCGCGACTGACGTCGCCGACCGAGTGTCCCGCGCGACCGGCGCGTTGGACGGCGGCCGAGACGCGTTTGGGGCTCTGGATTTGTACAACGAGGTCAACGGATCCGATATCGATGCCCAGCTCGAGCGCGCTGGTCGTCACCAGGGCCGTCAGCTCGCCGGCTTTGAGGGCGCGTTCGAGTGCGAGGCGGCGTTCTTTTGAGATCGATCCGTGATAGGGTCGCGCGATGTCTTCTTTGGCGAGCGCGTTGATTTTGTTCGCGATGCGCTCGGCCTGGCCGCGATTGTTCACGAAGACGAGCGTGGTGCGGGCCGAGCGGATCAAGCCGACCAGTTGCTCGTAGACCGCGGGCCAGACGGTGCCGCCGACGTTGCCGAGATCGGGCACGGGCGATTGCACGACGAGATCCATTGGTTTGACCAGGCCGCAGTCGACGATCGTGACCGGCCGGAACTCGGCGGCGCGATCGAGGCCGCCGAGGTAGTGCGCGATCTCGGTCAGCGGGCGTTGCGTGGCGGAGAGGCCAATGCGCTGTGGCGCGTCAAAGCCCGCGTCAGTGACCAGCGCATCGAGGCGCTCCAGTGTCAGTGCGAGATGTGCGCCGCGTTTGCCGCCGGCGACCGCGTGGATCTCGTCGACGATGACCGCGCGGACGCCAGGAAAGATCGTGCGTCCTCGCTCCGTCGTCAGCAAGATCGCCAGGGATTCTGGCGTCGTGATCAAGATGTGCGGCGTCCGCCGCAGCATCCTGGCCCGCGCCGAGGCTGGCGTATCGCCGCTCCGCACATCGACTCGTATCTCGGGGAACGGCTCCCCTGCCGCTTCAAACCGCTCCCGCAACTCGCTCAACGGGCGCTGCAAGTTGCGTTGCACATCATTGCCTAAGGCTTTGAGCGGCGAGATGTACAGGATCTGCACGGCATTCGGCAGCGGTGCCTGGGCGCCCTGCACGATCAGGGCATTGAGCTCCCACAAGAACGCCGCCAAGGTCTTGCCCGTGCCGGTCGGCGCCAGGATCAGCGTGTGCGCGCCTGACGCGATCGCCGGCCACCCCTTCTCCTGCGGCGCGCTCGGCTCGCCGAGGGTCTCCTCGAACCAGCGCCGAACGAGCGGGTGGAACGGCATGAGCGCGTGGGGCTGGCGGGGCATAAGTAAAAATAGCGATGACGTACATGCTTCCTAGCTGGCGTATCCTGGTCGCGACATGCCTCGGCCGCCGCTTACCAAGCGGCTCAACGAGCAGGTGCGTCGAAACCGTCGTCGTTTTCCCGGTGATTTTCTGTTCGAGCTGACGTTGGAAGAGGTCGCAAACTTGAAGTCGCAATTTGCGACATCAAGTTTGGCAGGCCAGCACGGTGGGCGCCGGAAGGCTGTCTCGGCATTCACAGAGCAGGGCGTCGCGATGCTGTCGAGCGTCCTGCACAGCGACCGCGCGATCGACGTGAATATCGCGATCATGCGGACATTTGTGCGCCTGCGGCAACTTCTGTTGGGCCACGTCGAGCTGGCGAAGCGGATCGACGAATTGGAGCAGCGATACGACGGTCAGTTCCAGGTCGTATTCGACGCCCTGCGTGAGCTGACGCGGTTACCGGAGGACCCTCCGAGGCTACGCGTGGGATTTTATGACTAGTTGGCGCCGAGCTTGCCGAGCCATACGCCGACGGCGAAGACGAGGCCTCCGCCGACGATCACTTGGCCGATGGTGGAGGCGAGGCCGCTCTTCATGAAGCGGTAGCGGATGTAGGCGATCGAGAGCAGCTCGAGCACGACGACGACGTACGCGAGTTGCAGCGCGCGCTGCAGATTGGAAATAAGAAACGGCAGCGTGTGGAACATGCCGCCGATCGCGGTGCCGAATCCGGTGATGGCGCCGCGGGCCACTGGGTTGCCGCGACCGGTGACGGTGCCATCGTCGGAGAGTGCCTCGGCGAGTCCCATGGAGATGCCGGCGCCGAGCGATGCGGCGAGTCCCACGAAGAAGGCGCTCGAGGGCCGGCCGGTGAGTGTGGCGGCGGCGAAGATGGGCGCGAGGGTCGAAACGGAGCCATCCATTAGGCCGAGCAAGCCCGGCTGGATGACTTGTAGGACGAGTCTCTTCTCGTCGTCGATAGCAGCACCAGTAGTCATATTCGCGAACCGTACAAACGAGAGTGCCGAGTTGGCAAGCGAATGAAACGGTTCAGCTTGCGCGATCGACTCTTGACAACGAGAGTCATCGCTGTAACCGTTTTCACCCATGCCCGCTACAATCCGTGATGTTGCCCGCGCGGCGGGCGTGTCGGTGGCGACCGTCTCCCGCGTGTTCAACAACAGCGGCCCGGTACACGAAGAAACCCGCGCCCGCGTCCGCGAAGTCGCGGGTGCGCTCCGCTACTCGCCGAATAGCGCCGCCCGGAGTCTCATCACCGCCAAGTCGAACACCCTCGGTGTGCTCCTGCCGGACCTCTACGGCGAGTTCTTCTCGGAAGTCATCCGCGGCATCGACCAGACCGCTCAGCACAACGGCTATCACGTGCTCGTGTCGAGCTCACACGAGACGCAAGAGCACATCGAGGGCGCGATCCGCGCGATGCGTGGTCGGGTCGATGGGCTCATTGTCATGTCCCCGGACATCGACGGCCCCGCGCTCGCCGCGAACTTGCCCGACAGTCTCCCGGTCGTACTCCTCAACTGCGCGGTCGACGGCACGTCGTACGATGCCATCAGCGTCGACAATTTTGGCGGCGCGTACGCGATGGTGCGCCACTTGCTCTCCACCGGCGGCACGCGCGTGGCGATCATCACCGGGTCGTCGCGCAACTATGATGCGCGCGAACGGTTGCGCGGATATCGAGCAGCACTCCGCGACGCTGGCGCCGAACAGCAGGAGGGCTGGGAGATTGCTGGCGACTTCACGGAGACGGGCGGCTACCGGGCCGCGCGCGAGATTGCCGCGCTTTCCCCCCGGCCGACGGCGGTCTTCGCGGCGAACGACGCGATGGCGATCGGTGCGCTGAGCGCCTTTCGCGAAGTCGGACTTCGGGTCCCGGAGGATATCGCCGTCGCGGGGTTCGACGACATCCCGATGGCGCGATATATGAGTCCTCCCCTGACCTCGGTGCACATCGAGATCAGCGAGTTGGGTGCACGCGCGATGGGCGTGCTCCTGGCGGCGGTACAGGAGAAGAATCGGCACGAGCGGCAGCGGGTGGTGTTGCCCACGACACTCGTCGTGCGGCAATCATGTGGCAGCGGATAGTACGCAGCGTGGAGGAGTGGGACGATGCACAAAAATTGTCGGTCCTTGGCGAACGCGTGGGTCCTGGCGGCGTCTCTCACGCTCCTCGCGAGTACAGCAGAAGCACAGTCCGAACTGGCGACATTGCAGGGTGTCGTCACGGGCCCCAACCAGACGCCGGTCCCCGGTGTCCTCGTCACCGCACGGGATCTCAATGCCGGCACGGTTCGCACGGCGCGCACCGGATCCGATGGGTTCTACTTCATCGGCGGCATCATCCCGAGCGAGTACGCCCTGCGGGTCGCGGCGATCGGCTTCCAGCCGCAAGTCGACACGGTTCGCATTCGTGTGGCCACGAACCCGCGCCTCGATTTCCAACTCTCGGCCGCGACGGCGGAGCTCGCCGAAGTGGAGATCTCGGCGTCCAGGAACGCCGGTACGGAGCTTCGCGATCCGAGCATCGGCAGCGACGTCTCGGTCGAGCAGATTGACAACCTGCCGAATACCGATCGCAACTTCCTGAACCTGGCCCAGCTCGCGCCGGGCGTCCAACAGCCAATTCCCGGCAACACGCAGAAAACGTTCGGCTCCGGCGCCGCCACGCTCGATCAAAGCAATGTCTACATCGACGGCGCGAGTTACAAGAACGACATTCTCAACGGCGGTGTCGCGGGCCAGACGACGAACCGCGGGAATCCGTTCCCCGAGAACGCGGTGCAGGAGTTCCGCGTCCTGACGAACAACTTCAAGGCCGAGTACCAGTACTCGACGAGTGGGCTCATCGAGGCCACGACGAAGTCGGGTGGGAACGAGTGGCACGGCAGCATCTTCGGGTACGGCGAAGCGCCCTGGATGATCCGCCGCGATTACACGAGCACGATCGCCGGCCAGTCGCCCGCCGACTACAAGCGCCTCCAGGACGGTTTCGACTTGGGCGGCCCGATCATTAAAGACAAGCTGCACATCTTCGTGAGCTACGAAGGCAACTACCAGAACTTCGCGAGCCGGATCATTCCCGGGACCGATACCACGGTCAGCGCCCGCGCGTTGAACGCGCAACAGTATGCGGGCACGCAGATCCAGCAATTCCGGCAGGGTCTCTACTTCGGCAAGCTCACGTACGACATCACGCCCGAGCAGCACCTCGAGTTCTCGCAGACCTTCAATCACAACACGGACCCCGGCGGATACGGGAACATCAACGGCAACCAGCAAGCGGTGCACGCGAACGGCACGAACCTCATCAACGACGTCGACAACACGACCATTCGGCACACCTGGAGCCCCGGCCACTGGTTGAACGAGGCCGAGTTGGGCTCGCAATACGTCAAGTGGAATCAGAACCCGATCACGACCAATCAAGTCTCGCAGACCTATCAGGGCGTGATCGTCCTCGGCAGCGCCACGACGTATCAGAACTTCGATCAAAACCGGTACAGCTTCCACGACAACCTGACGTACTCCGGGTTCCATGGGCTGGGCGATCACGTCTTCAAAGCCGGGGTGTCGTACAACTACGACCATTACCACATCTGGAAAGAGCAGAATTACAATCCGAACTTCAATTACAACCCTGACGTCAGCACGACCGTCCCCATCTCGGCCAACTTCGGCTTCGGCAATCCGAATTTGAGCAACGACAACGGGGAAGTCGGCGTGTTCCTTCAGGACGATTGGACCGTCACCCGGCGCCTCACGCTGAACCTCGGCGTCCGGTGGGACTACGAGTCGAACGAGTTCGCCAATTCGTACATCAGTCCGCGTTCACAAGAAGATTCGCTGCTCGCGATCCGCGACTCGCACGGCAACCAGATGATCAGCTCGCGATACTTCAACAACGGTGGGCAGCGGCCTCCATTCACCGGCGAGTGGCAACCCCGCGCGAGCTTGACGTACGACATCACGGGAAAAGGCCGGACGATCTTCGTCGGCAACTGGGGCATATTCTACGATCGCGACAACTATTATTACATGTCGAACGAGGCGTATGACCGGCAGTGGGCGAATTCCACGATCCAATTCGTTCCACCGGGCACCACGCCAGGCCCTGGCCAGGTGGTGTGGAATCCGTCGTACTTGAGTCGCCAGGGCATTCAGTCGCTGGCCAATCAGGGCAGGGCACCGGGTCAGGTCTATCTCAATCCCGACGACCTCCGTCCTCCGTGGTCGACCAATTTCAGCATGGGGTTGCGGCAGTCGGTCGGCCAGTACGTGCTGTCGGGCACGTACGTCGGCTCCCGCGGGTTCAACGGGTTCGTCTACGTCTGGGGTAACAAAGACTGGACGACCGGGAATTTTTGCTACGACAGCAAGTGCGGTCAGACTCCGGCCACCTTCTCGCAGGTGCTCTTGGGCTGCGGTTGCATCGACTCGTGGTACGATGCGATGGTCCTCAAGGCTGAGAAGCCACTGACATCGCGCACGCGTTGGGGCGGGTGGGTCGCGTATACGTTGAGCTGGGCGTATCAGGACGGTGGAAACGACATCTACGCGCTCGACCGCCAGAGGCCGAGCAGCTATCCGCGCCACCCGACTGGCACGGATCAGCGGTCGGTGCTGCAGGGGAACGGGACGGTGCGGCTCCCGTTCGATTTCGTCGCCAGCGCGGTCGTGACCTTCAGCTCGGGTTCGGCGTACAATCAGACGAATTGCCAGATCTACGACAGCCCGATCTACGGTTGTTACACGCAGTACAACACGTTCTACGTGCCGAAGCACGATTTCCTCGGGATTTCGAACGCGTTCGCGTACTATCAGGACGACCTGCGGGTCCAGAAGTTCTTCCAGACGTTCAGTCAACAGCGCGTCGGACTGCTCGTGGATGTGTTCAACGTGTTCAACCTCGCCAATCGCGCGTGCCCGAATACGTTCACTGGCACGGGCGGCCCGCAGGCCGATTACGGTGGACTGACGTGCTCCGGGTTCAACAACGAAGGGCGAACTTTCCAGTTCGGCCTGATATACGACTTCTGATGGATCGTGCTACTGTTTAGCAGTGACCGTATGTCGAATTTCGTTGCTCGCTCTGGTGGCCGCGCTGGCCGCCTGCGGAGGTGCCCCGGTGCGGCCCGTCGTGGTCGCGCCGGTGCCCGTCACCGGTGGTCTCTCCGGCCAGGCGTTCCTCGATACTGTCGAGCGCCGGTCGTTCGACTTCTTCTGGAAGGTCTCTGATTCGACGACCGGCCTGACGCCCGATCGGGCGCTCTCGCCGACGTTCTCGTCCGTTGCCGCGATCGGGTTCGCGCTCACCGCGTACCCGATCGGCGCGAGCCGCGGATATATCACGCGAGGGGCGGCCGCCAAGCGCGTGCTGACCACGCTCAAGTATCTGTGGACGGCCCCCCAGGGTCCGGCCGATACGGGGACGATCGGATACAAGGGCTTCTTTTATCACTTCCTGGACATGAAGCACGGCCGGCGGTTCGTGCCGTCCGAGCTGTCGACCATCGATACCGCGCTCTTGCTCGTCGGCGCGCTGTTCGCCGGGGAGTACTTCGACTCGTCGACTTCCGACGAATCGGCGATCCGCGCCTACGCCGACTCCCTCTACCGGCGCGTCGACTGGCGCTGGGCCCAGAACTTCCCGCCACTGCTCACCATGGGTTGGACACCCGACAGCGGGTTCTTTCCCTACGACTGGCGCGGATACAACGAAGGCATCGTTCTGTACGTGCTCGCCCTCGGCTCGCCGACTCACGCGATCTCGGCCGATGCGTGGCCCGAGTATCAGCGCACGTATCGCTGGGGTACGTTCTACGGCCAGTCGTACTTGCAGTACCCGCCGCTGTTCGTGCACCAGTATTCGCACGTCTGGATCGACTTTCGCGACATCACCGACGCGTATATGCGGGCGCATGGCAGCGATTACTTCGAGAACTCGCGGCGGGCAACGTACGCCCAACGCGCCTACGCGATCGCCGATTCGTTGGGATATACCGGCTATGGGCCGGACGAGTGGGGATTCACATCGTGCGACGGGCCGGCATCGACCGTCCTCGTCCTGAACGGCAAAACCCGACGATTCCGCACGTACGCCGACCGCGGCGTGTCCAGCGCACGATCGTTGGACGACGGGACGATTTCGCCATCGGCCGCGGGCGGATCCGTCGCGTTTGCACCCGAGATCGCGATCCCCACGCTCGTCGCCATGCGAAAGAAGTATGGAGATAACGTTTTCTCGACGTATGGGTTCGTCGACGCGTTCAATCGGACGTTCGTCGCGCCGGTGCCCGTCGAAGAAGGGCGCGTCGATCCCGCGCAGGGCTGGTTCGCGTCCGACTATCTCGGCATCGACGAAGGGCCCATCGTCGCGATGATCGAGAATTATCGGTCGGGGCTCATCTGGAAAACGATGAGAAAGAGTCCCTATATCATCCGGGGATTGCGGCGCGCGGGCTTTTCCGGCGGCTGGCTCGACCAAGCGGGCCCCGTGCCGGAGCCGCCGAGGCTTCCGCCTCAACCGCCGCCCCCGCCGCCCATCGCAGAGCACGAGCTGATCCCATGAGTGCGCGTGGCGCTGCGCGCCAACGCTCAAACGCGGTCGGCGGGCTCGGAGTGCTCAGCGTGC
>Ga0210393_10002559_pt1 | contig 14875 bp, 10 predicted proteins | sample IncBWC27OmetaG_FD_160068 | JGI IMG/M metagenome (GOLD analysis project Ga0210393, IMG submission 160068) | Forest soil microbial communities from Barre Woods Harvard Forest LTER site, Petersham, Massachusetts, United States - Inc-BW-C-27-O ... | reverse complement strand
TGATGGCTCTTTCCGCCAGTACAGAGGGGCATTCGTTGAATGAATTGCAGACAAACTTTCTAAGGATAAAAAACTTTTGAAGAACCAGCTAAGCGTAACCACTTGGTAAATACCGCGGAGTTGGCTGCATCCGTACCCCGCGCGGGCGGGCTGGCCGGGTGTCGAACGAGGGGAAAACGCTACACGCCCGTGCCTTAGAATGTCGAGTGATGTAGTAGGGAATGCGCGGTGTGGGGCGGGTGCGCGGGCGCAGGGTGAGGGGTATCCCTACCGGGTCCGTCAACTACGGATAAAGGCTCCAAACTCAGCGTGCAAGATGATTCACCAGAAATGCGGCCAGCCTGAATCCGCTCGCTAGTCCGACGAAAATCCAGAACAGTTGAAATGCGAGTAACGCAAAACCAACAGCTTTCTTGACCTTCTCAGAGTGGCCCTTTGATCGGATCCACACAGCCTTGCCAAGCATCCAGTCCACCCAGACTATCAATGCGCCCATCGCAACCGTCAGAGGCAGAGCGACGACGTATGAGAGAATTCCGCCACCGGCGCGCTTCACTTCTACAATGGTCGCGTAGATCGGCATGATGAAAGCTATCATCGTGAACAGATCTAATAGGCCGACCTGTCTCATCTGGGTGTGTTGTGGGACAGGGTTCTCCATGTTGTCAACGTCCGGCGCGTCGTAGCAATCGACTTATGCCGAAAAGTGTTGCAGGAAGTAGATTCCACATCACCCAACCGAGAATCAATGGAGCTGGTTTGTGGCGCGCTACGCCTCCGCTCGCCATAAGAGTCTGAGCGAATCCGACCTGCATGCCAATCGCGACACAAACTGCAAACCCGAAAACACTCGTGCTGGGCTTGACGCTTTGACGGCGTCCGCTCCAATCAATGGGCATACGCTCAGTGTAGGTCCACCGCATGCTATGGCAAAAGTAACGTTGCTTTCGCCAGTGGATGGTCCATTCACCGTTGACGTTATCATGCGTTTACACTTGTAACCGCTTGGTTACAAGTTCGATGGCGATGTTACGCCAACCATCCCAATACAGAGTTTTGCGTGACCGCGTTCAGTCCCTCGATTTTAATTTACTGCGACGAAGAGACCTAATCGTCTGCTGTGCCAAGAAAAAGATCGTCAGAAGGCAAAGGAATAGCAGCAACGCACCGAGGGAGGGCCTCAGCCATTCCGGCAAGCCCTGGATTCTTATCAGCACAATGAGAACCATGAATACCGTCAGAGCAACGCAGCCACACTCTATCACCCTGTTTCCGCGATTGCTCTTGATGGCTCTCCAAAAAGACAGGGAATATAAAGCAGCGACCAGAACGATCCGAAGAAGGCTGGGGTTGCTCGCTGCCTGCATAGACTTGATCAGCACGGAGCCAGTGTAGCAAAAGCACTCTGGGACAGTTGCCGAAATCGCATTATTGCAAAAGCCAAGTCCAGACAAGCTGAGGAAAACTATCGGTGTGGTTGTCGAGATACCGATCCGGGGAGCATACGACACATTAGCTGCCATCAGGACGGTTCTGCACGTTATCTTAATTACTCGGGCGCCGCCATTTTCTGGGATGAGCACGATGTAGCGATAAAGTCGCTATGTCAACGCCTGATCGATTTCACGATCCCTGAAAGTCCGGGAGCTCTACCGCGACAAGACACCATGCTACCTAAGTCAGGCGGTCAAGTGACGTTGCTTACCCGTTCCGGCATGTATGTGATTACCGACCCCCCCACTGGGCATAATCGTGGCAGGATCGGCTTTGATGCTTGAGTTAATGCAACGTGCGAAAGCCAGAAAAGGCTAACGACTGTGGGGACTTATTTCGAATTGGTGTTATAACCAGTTACTCTGATCCTGGGATTTTGTTCCAATCGCGATTTATCGAGAGTTACGGTCCGCAGTTTACTGTCCACGATAGCGTTGCGAGATCTACTTAGCGCCAAGAATCTTGGTGTTGACTTTGAATTCGTGATAATTGCGGAAGTCAATGATGTTGTGACTGCACGCTGGGCCGCCCCGCTCACAGCCCAAGCTCTCGGCGTGGACCGGAAGCAGAACAGAGTTCCCAGCAATCGTTACGTAGGAATAATCCACCGCGGATTCGACCGTATCCATCGGGAAATCCGACGGCATGTTGGTGGCCTGCATCTCAATGCGCAAGACGAGCGCGGTTGCCGGATCCACCCATACGGAGCCTTTGTAAGCCGGACGCAGAGTCTGAGATTCCGCTTGCACCCTCCAGTGCGAATTTTCTCTCTGCACTCGAAAGTCGTAAACCTGGGCATCGAGACCCGAAATGGGAGACGCACCGCGGGACTGGAACTGCGCGTCCGTATAAGGAGAAAAAAGATCGAGCAGTGTGGACGCAAATTCTCCGACGGACCAGGAGCCATTCAGTTCCTGGATGCCTTTGTCCGTGGGGTGCTGATCGATCTTCACGTTACGATAACTTTCCTGTCCGTTGTTGTACGTGACTTCAGCCGAAACTATGTCCAGGAGCCTTTTGTCTTGGCCGCGTTGACCATACCGCGCCATGTACTCTTCGCAAATAAAATTGGGAAGCTTCTGTGAAAACTGAAGCGCCGCGTATCTTACCCTTTCGATCAAGGGTGCGTCGGGACTCGGCGCATGCAAGCGTACGGAGTCCGCAGGGGCCGAAGCGTCCTGCGGCGGTTCGGGACAGGGAGGCAGATCCGGCTGCGAGCCTCGTTTCAAGATGGGAGGAGCGTTAGAGCAAGGAGGCGCGCCCTGCCCTTGCGATTGCGATTGTATTGCGGGTGGCTGCGCGGGCGATCCACTTTGCGCAATCAGGGGAATCGAAGCAATCAGAAAGAGGGAGAAGAGCGCGCCGAGGCAAGCGAATCTCCGACTCGAGCAACAACTTCGATGATCATTGTTTCGATTGGGTGCAGGATTAAGGATTTCCATTTTGCCTTCCCATCTGACATACAGGATATACCCGGTGTTGGATGTAATGTGCGAGCGCGGGTTTACCTTGCGTGGCTGACGGGGCAATCTGATGTACAGCCGAATCGAAGACTTGAGTCACGGGCTTGCAAATCCTAAGTAGTGACTGAGAATGAGTGCGAATTGTATTCCACTTCTCTTCGCGCGTGGAAAGACGCCGATCCCGACATCCCATCCTGAACCGAGGTAGAGCTGAGTACGAGAAGCTGCAATAAGTCAAGTGACGCTGTCAGGCGATTACACCTTTTGACCATTCGTCAATGAGCGATATGGCGATGTTGCAACAGTAATCGCTAAAGCCGCAGTAAGATGAAGTAGTCGTTTGTGTTCGTGAGCACCAGGGGAGGCGGCACGGGAGGATGATCGGCACACTTACAAGCGGCAGCCGTAGCAACAGGAATCCCATAATAATAATCGGGTTGCTGCTACTGGCGAGCGGACTAGCCTTGAACTATTTGTGCGAGCGCCACAACGTTTTCACGATTTGGGAGAACTCGGCCTATCCGGTGTCCGGGTTAGATGTACTCTATCCGCCGTTGTGCGTTTTTCTGTCCCTAACAGGCATCGTCTTGGTCGTTGGCGGAGTCATACGAAGAACTACCGTTCGACGATTACGGTCGTACGTCTTTGCGATTGTGATCCCATTAACCGTTCTCTACGCTTTGTTCAGCTTCGGCATGCAGTTTATCGCAACAGGGGCGGATCGCTTAGGCGAATGCCCAGGTCTTGTCCAAGCTGCCGCCAGCTCGAATGTAATACCGGAGTCGCAGTGGAGGCCGGGTCATCAACCCGCTGTCGGTTGCGGAGTAGAGAGACGAGGCATATTTCTGTCCTACTACAACGATATTTGAGTTTATGGCGTAACAGACGCAGCGGCGCAGCAACGTGTCCTGGACGGAGTAGCCGAGCATTTTCGGCAAGTGCATACGCATCCTGTGCAAGTGATGTTCCGCGAAAAGGAAATCTGGTCGGTCCGCCAAGGGAAGAACGCAACCTTCGGATCAGGCCGTCCCAGCAAGCTGATTCGTGTTGTAAACATCGGATAATTCGCGAAGGCTCTTTGCTGACAAAGACTTGACCACTCAACTGTCGTAATCAGACGATAACGCTCATCGAGAATAGGCAAATCCCGTCGATAAGTGCTATGCGATACTTCAACACCTGTTGCTAAGCGCCGCCTGCTATAGGCTCAACTTCAGACGGATCGCCAGGTATATCGCGACGCTGACGCTCAACAGGGCTGCGGCGAACCAGGTCAGCGAGTAGATCGGTGCGAGGAGCTGTCCTGCCACGCCAACTAGGACGCATCCTCCAACCACATGAGGCTGGGGCAACATATCTTCCCTCCAAAGAAAGAGGAAAAGGATGACGCTCGCGACGGGGGGTAAAAAGAAAATCATTATTTGCCTACCTCCGCCCTCTCGCGTACGCGGAGTCAGGCGAGATCAGGGCACCGCGACCGGATGATACGCCGCCTCATGGCAACTGTCGATAATCACCGAGAATCGGCGGACATTCGGTCAAGGGTCAAAAAGCGCGATTGATTCCATGACAATATCGGCTCCTTTCTCCCGAGCCTTTTGGTTGGTTTGCACACCACCAAAGTTTACCCGGGTCTACGGAGCCGACATTGTCATGGAATCAATTTCACTCATCGAGAATGGCTGGCTTGCGAGTCCGGGTCCAATGAGTGAAATAGGGATACGTCAACGATCCTCTTGAGCCAGCGCCAACTCCATACCCTTCATTGACTTGGCCGCTTCGAGCACGTAAGATTCGCCACGAATGATCGGACAAACTCTCTCACACTACCGAATCATCGAGAAACTCGGTGGCGGCGGGATGGGCGTCGTCTACAAGGCCGAGGATACTGAGCTCGGCAGGTTTGTCGCGCTGAAGTTTCTGCCGGAGGATTTGGCGCGTGATCCGCAGGCTCTGGAGCGCTTTCGGCGCGAGGCTAGAGCCGCATCGGCGTTGAACCACCCCAACATTTGCACGATTTACGAAATCGGCAAGAGTAACGACCAATCTTTCATTGCGATGGAGTTCTTGGAGGGCCAAACCCTCAAACACCGAATCGCCGGACGGCCGATCGACAATGAAACGCTGGTTTCTCTAGGCATCGAGATCGCCGATGCGCTGGATGCGGCTCATGCCAAGGGCATTGTGCATCGTGACATCAAGCCGGCGAACATTTTTGTCACCGAACGCGAGCATGCCAAGATTCTGGATTTCGGCTTGGCCAAGGTGCAAGCGATGGGCTCCGCCAGCAGCTCCGCTAACACGCAAACCCGCAGCCTGCATGATGAACAACTGACCAGCCCTGGGTCGGCGGTGGGTACGGTCGCCTACATGTCGCCCGAGCAGGCGAAAGGTCGAGAGCTGGATGGGCGCAGCGACTTATTTTCTTTCGGCGCCGTGCTCTACGAAATGGCGACGGGCGCGCTGCCGTTTCGAGGCGAGAGCACAGCAGAGATCTTCAAGGCCATTCTGGATGCCACGCCGACGGCGGGTGCCCGGCTCAATCCGGATGTGCCGGTGGAACTGGAGCGCATTGTCAGCAAGTCACTTGAGAAGGATCGAAATCTTCGCTACCAGAGTGCTGCCGACTTGCGTTCCGACCTGACGCGCTTGAAGCGGGATCTGGATTCAGGAAAGGCATCCGCCATTCAGTCGTCCGCAACTTCCGCGGTCTCAGACAGTCAGGCTTCGGTTCCAGTTGCTGAGCGGCCGCGCACGGTGTCAAGCAAACTCAGGGCATTGGGCGTGGCCGGGCTTGTGGTACTCGGCGCGATAGGGCCCGCGGTGTACTTGATGCGCGGCCGGTCGCAGGCAAAGAAGATCGACTCGCTGGCAGTGTTGCCGTTCGTAAACGCGACCGCCGACGCCAACAATGTATACCTCAGCGATGGCCTAACCGAGAGCCTGATCAGCGCCCTGTCGGAGATACCCGATCTCAAAGTGATGGCGCGAAGCACCGTCTTCCGGTTCAAGGGGAAGGACGACGACCCACAACAAATCGGGCAAAAGCTCCAGGTCAGTGCGGTTCTGATGGGCCGAATTACCCAGCGCGGCGATGATTTGGGGGTGCAGACAGACCTGGTGAATACGTCGGACGGTAGTGAACTTTGGGGAGCGCATTACGAGCGCAAAGCCGCCGACATCACCCAGTTGCAAAGCGACATTGCACGCGACATTTCAAAGCGCTTGCGTGGCCACTTAAGCGCCCAGTTAAGCGAAGAGAAGCAGCAACGTTTCGGCAGCGCCGGAACTACCAACCCAGAGGCCTACCGACTTTACCTTGAAGGGCGGCAACTGTGGTACGGACGCACTGGGGAAGGATTGACGAAGAGCATCGATTTGTTTCAACAGGCCATTGCCGCCGATCCTAACTATGCTCTTGCCTACGCCGGGCTGGCCGAAACCTACAATGTTATCCCGAGTTACGTGACCACCATAACCTCGCGGCAGGCGAGTCTACTGGCGAACGCGGCAACCCAAAAGGCTCTCGACTTGGATGACTCCTTACCAGAGGCGCATCTGGCGCGCGCTGGCTTCCTATGCTTTAACTGGAAGTGGGACGACGCCGAACACGAATTTCAGCGCGCCATCCAGTTAGACCCCAACAGCGCCGGGGCCCATTATTTGTACGCCTTCACCCTTCTCGTTCCCGAGAAAAAATTCGATCAGGCGCTTGAGGAATTTCATGTAGCTCTGTCGCTCGATCCGCTCTCTCCCATCATGAATACAAACTATGCGGCCACGCTGATGGACGCGCATCGCTATCCGGAGGCTCTCGCTCAATTTCAGAAGACCCTGGAGCGCGATCCGACTTTCGGACCAGCCCATCACAAGCTGGCGCAGTTGTATGCCACAACGGGTGATTTCACGAGTGCAGTTCGCGAACTGCAAAAGTTCACTGGTGCACCAGGATCGTGGAGCGGGGAGGCGAAAGGTTATAGGGACCTGGCACTTTCGGCGTTCCAGAAGCAAGAACAGACTACCTGGGTGGCTTTGGCTCTTTCGGTGACGGGTGAGCGTAGCAAGGCTCTCGACTACCTGGAGAAGGCAGTTTCCAACCAGGAAATTGAAGTTGTTTTAACCCTTCGTTTTCCATCTTTTGATCCTATCCGTTCCGATCCGCGATACAAGGCCATCGTGGTGCGACTGGGCCTGCCGGAGTAGCTGCCGGGTTCGATGGACTGAAGACGCCTTCTGCGCTGACAGAGCGCTTTACTCGTCGGCTCTTACTGGACCGTTACTACGAGAACAGGCGATAGCGTAAATTGACAAACGCTCGGCTTGTGGCTATGTAGGTAGACGGTCATTGTGAGTTTTGGACACGACGACGTCATAGGGCGTATATTGCGCGGGTGAAAAGAAGGCAACCATTTGGCAAGAAGAAGGCGCCCGCCCGTTCGTGGGCGGACAGGAGATTCCGGTCTGGATTTCGAGGCTATCCCATCGCCACGGTAGCCTTCTACGGACCCGACGACAAACTGGCTACCAAGGTCGTAGTGAGTGTGTTCCTTAGGGAAAGGAGCGACCCAGATTTTCTCGAGCGCTGGTTTTCCAAGGGCGACATAGACGTACGCCAAGATCTCGAGACTGGCGAACAGATTCTAGCCTTCCTCAAGCCGCACGCACCTCGCTCCACTGTGATGACTGAGGGAATTATTGGGTGCCCGCACGAAGAAGGTGTGGACTATCCGGAGGGCAGGTCTTGCCCGCAGTGTCCCTATTGGGCCGGACGCGACCGCTTCACCCACGAGCGCATTCAGTAAGCCGGCGAGCCAAAAGCGACCTAGTTTGAACCCCCAATTTTCACGAACGGGGGGTTTGAGCGTAAAGGCGATATTTCACCAGTTTACTGGCTATAATTTGTCGCACAGCTCTCGCAAACAACCTTCATACGAATAGACGGCTTGCGTCTGGTTTCTCAGTAAAGCTGAGCTAACAAGCTAACAAAGCAAAGGAAAAAACTCGGTGCGATACCTAGCTGTAATTTGCACACTCCTAGCCTCGCTCTCCGTCGCCTTCGCGCAAGGCGGAAGTGCGACATCTCCCAGAACCGTGACACTCGAGCCCTCGATCCCCAACGATCTAGTAAGCGTTGTCAAGCTGACGCTAGACGGTGTGGAAGTTAAGCCTGGCATACCTTTCCCGGCGGGCGACGATTGGTTCGGCCAGATCGGTATTGTGATTGAGAACATGTCGGCGAAGAAAATCGTTTTTGTCGCGGGCCAGTTGCGCTTCCCAGAGACCGGTGGCGCAACTGCGGAGCACTTGGCCGTTATGGCCCGAATCTCGATCGGCCTACGACCGCGAGGCGTCCGCGAGGGCCGGAGGCCCGACGATGTCCCCAGCGTTCCGATCCTAGTGGATCCCAGCCAGGAGGTGACAGTGCCCGTCGTCGAAGACGTTCAACGTATAAAGAAAATGATTGAGAGTAGACGGCCCTCCTCAAGCGTGACGACATGTGCGATCGGGATTAACACACTGTATTTTGAAGACGGAACTGACTGGCTCTCTCCCGGACTTTATTTTCGTGCCGACCCGAATACACCTGGCAGGTGGGTTCGCATCTCGCGTAAGGAATTCGACGCGTACCAGAACTGACTCCTTTCTCTCGCACTAAAGGCGGCAAGGATGAGACCGCCATCCGCATAGCCTCCAACGTGCTGCACATTACTTTTCTCCCATAGATCACCGCCACTTCATATTTGTACGATTTCAACTTGGAGGCGGAGTCGTACTATGCGCTGAACGATCGGGAAATCCTGAACATTTCCGACGTTTACGGCGCAAAGTTCAGCCCGGATGGCCGACTGCTCTTCCAGCCTTCTACCAATGGCATTGACGTATTCGACGGCATACTCGGCAATCTGCTGAACGCATCTCGCTTCCGGTCACGCTCTCACCTAACTACGACGCGCTCGTTGATGACGGTATCGATAACATTTTGGTTGCCATTACCGGCAACGGAATTGCGATCGTCGACTTGACTTCGATCAGCGAGCCGCCTCAGTTGCCCTATAACCGCAGATCAGCTTCGCGTCAGTATCGCTCAGCAAGACAACTTGATTCACCAGTTGACGTAAATCCCCGCGCGCAACAGAGGCAGCCAGTACAGCCTTCGCGTGCAGTGCGCCACGTTACGAGGTCCGTCCTGCTGCACACCAAATAAACCATCTCGCTTGGTTATGACTTCTGGAAAATGGGTAGCCGACTCGATTTTCAGAACAGCCCCCGAGGAAGTGCATTTCCATCCCGTCCTGTTCTCACCAATTAGTCCGACCGGTTCGCTCCTGCCCCCCTTCCGCGCCCGCAGAGTGCAACGCTCGCACTGCATTTTTTCCCGAACGGGAAACAGGTGTTTACCAGTTAGTTAGGTGCATATTCCATCCCGTTGTGTTCTCACCCCTCTGCCCGTTTGACCCTTCTTTTCCCGCGCCTGTAAGATCAAACTTCATCAGTATTGACAGCTATCGTCCTAACCGCATAGGCCAGGTAGAAACAGAGAAAAGATGTTCCCTGTAGATGTTCTGTGTCCCCCTGTGTTAAGGGTTTTTCACCGATGCCTCACCGCTGGCAACTAACAGATGCCCCACGACCTGCCAAAATCCTACGAGCCCGGTGCGATTGAAACCCGCTGGGCCGAGTACTGGATCAAAGAAAAACTTTTCTCTGTCCCCACGCCGCCGGAAGGCGAAACTCGTCCAGTCTTCACTCTACTGTTGCCGCCGCCTAACGTCACCGGCCGCCTGCATATGGGCCACATGCTCAACCAGACGCAGATGGACATCATCGTCCGCTGGCATCGCATGCGCGGCTTCATCACCCTGTGGCTGCCCGGTACGGACCATGCCGGCATCGCTACCCAGATGATGGTCGAGCGCCAACTCGCCAAAGAAGGCAAGAAGCGTCGCGACCTGGGCCGCGAAAAATTCATCGAGCGCGTGTGGGAGTGGAAACAACTCTACGGCGGCGCGATCCTCGACCAGATGAAACGCCTGGGCGCCTCAGTCGATTGGGACCGCGAATATTTCACCATGGACGAAACTCTTTCCCGTGCCGTGCGCGAAGTGTTCGTCCGCCTGTATGAAGAAGGTTTGATCTATCGCGGCAAATATATCGTCAACTGGTGTCCACGCTGCGAGACCGCGATCTCCGATCTCGAAGTGAAGCACGAAGACGTTGCCGGAAAGCTTTGGGAGATTCGTTATCCCGTGGTGGGCAGTTCAGAATTCATCACAGTCGCGACCACGCGGCCAGAAACAATGCTCGGCGATACCGCGATCGCGGTCAATGCGAAAGATGAACGCTACCAGCATCTCCACGGGAAAAAGGTTCTGCTGCCGCTGATGAATCGCGAGATTCCCATCATTGTCGATGAACTCGCTCAACCCGAGTTCGGCACCGGCGCAGTGAAAGTGACGCCGGCGCACGATCCCAACGATTTCAAGGCGGGCAAGCGGCACAACCTGCCGCAGATCGACGTGATGGACGAGCACGCCCACATGAACCGAAACGCCGGGGCGTACGCCGGCCTCGACCGTTACGAGGCCCGCAAGCGCGTGCTGGCCGATCTGCAGGAGCAAGGATTTTTCGTCGCCGAGAAGGACTACGCACTCTCCCTCGGAAAATGCGATCGCTGCGGAACCGTAGTCGAGCCACGCCTTTCCGAGCAGTGGTTCATAAAAATTCAGCCGCTCGCACAAAAAGCAATCGAAGCCGTCGAGAGCGGCGAGATCACCATCGTCCCGGAAAATTACAGACAGATTTATCTGAACTGGATGAATAACATCTACGACTGGTGCATCTCGCGCCAGTTGTGGTGGGGGCATCGCATTCCGGCTTGGACCTGCGACGATTGCAAACATGTGATCGTCGCCCGCGAGGAGCCGCTAACCTGCACGAAGTGCGGCAGCACCAAGCTGGAGCAGGTTTCCGACGTGCTCGACACCTGGTTCTCCTCAGGTCTCTTGCCTTTCACGACCTTGGGCTGGCCGGAAAAAACGCGCGACCAGGCGGTTTTCTATCCGACCACGCTGCTCATCACCGCCTACGAAATTCTGTTCTTCTGGGTCGCCCGTATGATCATGTTTGGCTGCCACTTCATGCAGGGGCACGAACAGGATCGAGCGATCAAGAAGGCGAGTGGCTGGGCTGATAAGAAGAATGACAGCGTCCCCTTCCGCCAGGTTTATATTCACGCGCTGGTGCGTGACGCCGACCGCCAGAAGATGTCGAAGACCAAGGGCAACGTGATCGATCCGTTGGATATTATTCAGCGCTTCGGCACCGACGCGACGCGGTTCACCCTGGCCGCCATGGCCGCGCCCGGCACCGACATCGCCTTCAGCGAAAGTCGCACCGACGGTTACCGTGCCTTCGCGAATAAAATCTGGAACGCCGCCAGATTCATGTTCATGAATGTAGACCGTCTTGAATGTGGCGCGGGCACACTGGCCCGCGAACTCTCGCCAACAGCAAAGGGCATCCACGCATTCACACCAACAGCTCTCGAAGACCGCTGGATCCTATCCCGCTTCAACCGCGTCAGCGGCGAGGTCAACGATGCTCTCGCAGCCTATCGCTTCCACGAAGCCGCAAACCGGATCTACGACTTCTTCTGGGGAGAGTTCTGCGACTGGTATATCGAGTTGATCAAGCCACGCCTGAACTTCGAGGAAGGTGCGGACAAAGCGCAAGCCCGAGCTGCTTGCGCCAACTTAGTCACTTTGTTCGACGCCTCATTGCGTCTTCTGCATCCGGTCATGCCCTTTATCACCGAAGAAATCTGGCAAGCAATTTACGAGGGGCGTCCGCCCTTGAAGTCGATTGCGCTCGCAGGATATCCGCAGCCGGACGAAAAGCAGTTCGATCTTACCGCTGAAACCGATATGGCAATCCTGCAGGACTTAATCGTGAACATAAGAAATGTCCGCGCAGAATTGAAAGTCGAGCCCAAGGTGAGAGTTCCAATCGAAGTTTTCGCGCATGAGCCCGCAATTCGCGCCATGATCGAGCAGAATCGAGGAGCGGTCGAGCGTCTGGCAAACGTGGAGAAGATCACCTTTGTAGACCAGTCCCTGGCCAAACGAGGCGGCGCCCGCAGCACCGCTCGCTTCGATGTCCACATCATTTACGAGAGAAAGATCGACGTTGCTGCCGAGTGCGAGCGACTGAAAAAAGAGCTGGAGAAAATTGAAAAAGAGTTGACCAACAATCAGAAACAGCTAGGGAACGAACAGTTTCTGGCGAAGGCTCCGGGAAATGTGGTCGAAGGCCTGCGAAAACGAGGCAAGGAACTGACCGATTTGCGTGAGAAAATGAAGATCCAGATGGAGCAACTGGGCTGCAAATAGAGAGGTAGCTTGCTAAGTCTTCTTGCCACCATCCTAGACGTCGAACATCTCTACGCTATGGACTTTAACAGCCGACGCATCACCGCGATTCTCGAGAACGCGCTGCTTGAAGACCGGGCAACGCGCGACGCCACCAGCTACGCCTGCATCGATGCCAACCAGCGCGCCTCCGCCACCATCCTCGCCAAACAGGATTGCATTCTAGCCGGTATCGGTGTGATTGCCCGCATCCTCGACGTCTACGCCGCTCTTGACGGCGCCGTCATATCGCACTACGAAGTCACCACGCATCCCGAAATTTTCGACGGCGTGCGCCTGCACAAAGGCCAGTCCGTCGCCGTGATTCGGCACAACGCACGCGTGCTCCTGTCGTGCGAACGCGTCATCCTGAACTTTCTGCAGCGCATGAGCGGCATTGCAACTCTGACCCGCAAGTTCGTGGACGCCGTCTCCGGCACCAAAGCGCGTATTCTCGATACTCGCAAGACCGCTCCCGGCCTGCGCGTAGTCGATAAATATGCCGTGCGTTGTGGCGGCGGCCAGAACCACCGCCTGGACCTTTCCGACGGAGTCTTGATCAAGAACAATCACATCGCACTCGACGGCGGAATTGTGCCCGCCCTGGAGCAGGCAGTCCGCAACCGGCGCGGCTCGCAGCCCATTGAGATTGAAGTCCGCACGCCCCAAGAGCTTGAAGAAGCGTTGACCCATGGCGCGGAAGCGATTCTGCTGGACAATATGTCCCCCGAAAATGTGCGCCGCGCAGTGGAGCGGTGTTCCCAACTGGAGCGCCGCGTTCCTCTCGAATGCTCCGGAGGAATCCGCCTGGAGAATGTCCGCGCCTACGCCGACACCGGCGTCGATTTTATTTCAGTCGGCCTGCTCACCCACTCTCCCCAAGCTGTAGATATGAGCATGCGAGTGTCGCCAGCTTGAGTCCGGACGTTGGCGTTATCGGGGTAAGTTCCGTTGTTTGTGCTTTTCTCCGCACTCCCGCATAATTCCGGAATCAACAAGCCGACGACAACTCGTGTTACTCGCGCACTCGTGCCGGCGAAAGCCGGCGAATCCCTCGCACAGGCCACCGACGTGCGACTGGGCCGCATCGTCCGGCTGTTCATGGAACACGCCACAGTTGTGGTAAGCGGCACCAAGATCGCGCAGGAAATTTCCTCGAACCGCTCTGAAGTCTGGCGCCTCATTCAGCAGTTGCGCGGCTTGGGTGTAGAGGTTGCCGGCCACCCCGCTTCGGGGTATCAACTTAAGTCTGTCCCGGATCTTCTGTTGCCTGAAATCCTCGCACCTTTGCTTCGCGGCACTATCTTCGACGATGAGCTTCACCACTTTTACAAAATAGGCTCGACCAATACGGCAGCTATGTCGGCCGCTGCGGAGGGTGTTCCCGAGGGCAGCGTTTTTCTCGCCGAAGAGCAGACCGCCGGACGCGGGCGCGGAGCGAACATCTGGGAATCCACACGTTCAGCGGGAATTTATTGCTCTGTGGTTCTCCGTCCGGCACTCGCGCCTGCGGACGTGCTGGTGATGGCGCTCGCCGCCGGATTAGCAGTTCGCAGTGCGATTCAGCAAGTCGACTCGCGCATGACTCCCGATTTGAAGTGGCCCAACGATGTGCTGATCGCGGGCAAGAAAATCTGTGGCATTCTTACGGAGATGAATGCCGAAGCCACGCGAGTCAGATACATCGTGGTAGGAATTGGCATCAACGTGAACCATGCCAGCTTCCCCAGGGAACTGGAAGGCGAGGCCACGTCACTGCGTTTAGCGACGGGCCACGATTGGTCTCGTGTGGAGTTGACCGCGGCTTTGCTAAAATCGCTTGATCAGGAGTACCGACTCTTGACTGCCGGGACGGATGCGCGCTCATCGATCCTCCGGCGTTTCGCTGAGCAGTCCACTTGGGTGGAGGGGAAGCCGGTGCGTGTTGAGGAGAATGGATCAAGAATTGAAGGAACCACAGAGGGTCTGGATGACCGTGGGTTCCTCCAGGTGCGCACCGCGCAGGGACTGCGGACGATTTTCAGTGGTACGGTAAGAGCGTTTTGAAAGGGCACGGCTTTAGCCGCGCCGCCCACAGCAGTGAACTCTCGGGCTTCAGCCCCCGAGCATAGTCGTTGCAAGCAGAGACATTCATGCTTTTCGTTCTTGATGTCGGCAACACCAACACGGTCCTCGGAGTTTTTGCCCGTGCTTCGGGCGTGCCTCCCAACCAGGACTCTGACACCGCTCCACATTACGATCACCTGGTTGCCAACTGGCGAGTCGCCACCCGGCAAGGCAGCACCGTGGATGAGTACGGCGTCCTGTTCCGCAATTTGTTTTCGATGGCCAGCCTTGAGGCCGCCGGCATTCACGGCATTGTGATTTCATCTGTGGTGCCTCCACTTGATCCGGTTCTTCGTCAGGTCTGTGAGCGGTACTTTAATTCCAAGCCGCTGCTGATCGAGCCGGGGGTGAAAACCGGCATGCCGGTGCATTACGACAATCCCGCGGAAGTGGGCGCAGACCGCA
>Ga0210393_10002558_pt1 | contig 14876 bp, 13 predicted proteins | sample IncBWC27OmetaG_FD_160068 | JGI IMG/M metagenome (GOLD analysis project Ga0210393, IMG submission 160068) | Forest soil microbial communities from Barre Woods Harvard Forest LTER site, Petersham, Massachusetts, United States - Inc-BW-C-27-O ... | reverse complement strand
AACAATGCAATGGTGCCGATCGGCGATGCAAGCACGGCACGGGTTAGACGGAAGATCTCGCCGCCGACGGCCACACTGATCAGCCACCATGCCAATACGATCAAACCGACTGACAGAGCTATTCCGGTTAGTCGATGGAGAATCGACAGAGCGGAAGTGATCTGAAATCGATACCACATCGGAAACATGAACGGCGATATCGGGCGCTCCATCTCATAATTCCTTTCATTGCATCGAGCGGCAGACCGGAAAGATCGGCAACCGAGCCTAGATGTACTATTTCGCTCCACTGCGGGCTCCGGAACGCACCGGCGCACTGCGCGCGCGGCTGGGGCGACCCTGACCTGCTTCGACGCGCCGATACGGACGATATTCGGCAACCCACATCATCTCCTCGACCCGGGTTTCCAGCGTCGGGCCCAGATCCTCGGCAACACCATCTTTCTGGGCCTGACGGCCCACTCCTCTCGCCACAGCCGCGGCAACCTCGCGAAGCCTAGCGATAGGCGGAAGCAGGGGTGCATTTGCGTCGGTCTTTGTCGGCGAGAGTTCCGCCAGTGCAAGTGCGGCAGCCATGAACATTCCATCCGTCACGCGCCGCGCGCGTGAGGCGATGACACCAAGCCCGACGCCCGGAAAGATGTAAGAGTTGTTGGTCTGCGCGACGACCAAACGCTTGCCGCCCACATCGACGGGTGGAAAGGGACTGCCGCTGCCGATCAAGGCTCGTCCGCCGGTCCAGGCCATCAGCTGCTCTGGTGTTGCTTCGCTGCGCGACACCGGATTCGAAAGGGGCATGATCACCGGCCGTTCGACATGGCGCGCCATTTCGCGGACGATGGACTCCGTGAACACGCCCGGCTGGCCGGAGACCCCAATCAACGCAGTGGGATGCGCGTTGGCGACGACTTGAAAGAGATCGACCCCCTGAGGGTTGTGCAGTTTCCACGAAGCCAAGGCGCTGGCCGGCTGGACGAACGGCTTCTGGAACTCGCTGATGTCCGGCATACCTTCGATCAGCAATCCGCGGCTGTTCAAGATAAAGAAGCGTTGTCTCGCCTCTCGCTCCGAAAGTCCGGCGTCGATCATGGCCCGCTGAATGAGCGACGCTATTCCGCAACCCGCAGAACCTGCACCCAAAACAACAATTCGCTGTTTGGTCAGCGGAACGCCGCTAACGTTAATGCCCGCGAGCAAAGTTGCGGCGGCGACAGCGGCGGTACCCTGAATGTCATCGTTGAACGTACAGAGCCGGTCACGGTATTTCGCAAGAAGCCGATCTGCATTGCCCTTCGCGAAGTCTTCCCATTGCAGCAGGATGTTCGGCCAGCGTTCGATCACGGCCTCGACAAATTCTTCGACGAACTCGTCGTACTCGGCTCCGCGCACGCGTTCGTGCCGCCAGCCGATATACAATGGGTCGGAGATACGCTCCGCATTGTTAGTGCCGACGTCGAGCAGGATCGGCAGCGTCGTGTTCGGATGAATTCCAGCGCACGCCGTATAGAGCGACAGCTTTCCGATCGGGATGCCCATCCCGCCCGCACCCTGGTCGCCAAGTCCGAGGATGCGCTCGCCGTCGCTGGCGACGATGATCCGAGCGTCGTCAAAACGCGACGACGCGAGGATCTCGCGAATCTTGCCCCTGTTTGGGTAGCTCAAGAACAGGCCGCGCGGCTTGCGCCAAACTTCGCTGAAACGCTGGCAGCCCTCCCCCACAGTCGGCGTATAAACCAGCGGCAGCATTTTCTCGATATTGGACGTTAAGAGCGAATAAAACAGTGTCTCGTTGGTGTCCTGAATATCCCGAAGGAACGTGTATCGCTGGATGTCGGCCGTAAACGTGTCCATGACCTTGAGCCGTCGCATGGCCTGGTCCTCGAGAGTGCCGACATGCGGCGGCAGAAGACCATGTAGGCCAAAGCAATTCCGCTCGGCTTCCGAGAAGGCGGTACCCTTGTTGAGTATAGGCGTGTTGAGGAGAGTGTAGCTCTCCGCTGCGATGTCGAGCACGTTTTGGGATTCAGACGCTTTGGCCATGGCTTGTCCTACATTTCACCTTCAAGAAGTCTAACTACGTCAGCGACCCTTGAAGTCCATTGCCGGACGCGGTCGACCAGCTTTGAGCGCTTCGATCGCCGAAGGCATGCCGCGGCGAACGTCTTCTGTTTCAAAGAGCGGCATCGCGATGTCGAACATCGCGCTGTCTGCAGCCGCCACGCCGGCTTCCGCCCAAATCCGGAGAAGTGCCTTGTGAGCAGCATAGGCGCGGGTCGGACCGCCGGCCGCGAGCATCGCCAATTCCCGCGCGCGCTGCTCCAATTGATCATCCGGCACGACACGGTTGACCACTCCGCGCTGCATCATAGTCGTCGCAGAAACCTGCTCGGACGTCAGCGCCCATTCCGACGCAAAGGAGCGTCCGGCACGTTCCGCAATCCGGTAGATGCCGCCGAGAACGGTGACGATGGCAATCGACTGTTCGGGGTGACCGAACTTCGCGCTCTCGGCAGCGACGATCATGTCCGCGCGAATAGCAAGTTCCAATCCTCCACCGAAGCAAAGTCCCTGGACGGCCGCTATCACCGGCAAAGGAAGCCGCTCGAAGCGGTTAAAAACGGTCATATAGCTGTCGAACGTCGCCCGAAGCTGGCGAATCGTCATCTGAGGCCAATTCACGATGTCACCGCCGAAACTAAAGTCGGGCCCCTTTGCGCGAACGAGCAAAGCTCGAAATTCGCCAGCTTCGATCGCCTCGACGGCGGCCAACAGATCCGCACCCATACGGTCATTGATACGGTTCTGCGGCGGGTTATCGACGGTGATGACGGCGAGCGCGCCTTCGTTTGTCAATGTTACTAGCGACATGATGAGTTCTCCGTCAGGGCGTGAGATATTCGAGGAACCACGCAGTTGCGGCGTGCGATGAAAGTTCAAAGCCGGACAAATAGGGATCGAAATGGTCGCCGGGGATCATCGCGAGTTTTTTTGGCTCGTGCGCCCGTTCATAAGCTTCGAGCGCCAGATCGCTAAGAGTGATGGTGTCGTGTGTTGCCACTACCATCAGGAGCGGCGTTGGTGATATTCGAGGCACCCATACGCTTGGCTCGTACATCCGGGCTAATCGCGACGAACGGGTCGTCACGGTGTTTTCCCAGCGAGCGTTGGGTCCCAGCGGTTGCAGATAGAAGTCGATTGCGTCCTTGGTACGATATGCCGCAGGAATAGCAGGATCGTCGCTGACGATCGCCTGGCGGCCTGGCGGCTCGCCTCGCGCTTGAAGCCGCTCATCGTCATTAAGCGCCGATTCGAAGGCCGCCACCCTCTCGGGCGGCACGCGCCTCAAGCCCTGCTCGTATCCGCTAATCGTCGGCACCTGCGAGACGACGCAAGCGATCCGCCGATCGGTCGCGCCCAGAACAAGCGAATGACCGCCGGCATAACTCGATCCCCAAATTCCGATCCGGCTGGCGTTAACCTCGGGCCTGCTTTCCAGATAGGATATTGCCCGGCGCCAGTCCGCGATCTGCTGCCACGGATCAACATCCTGCCGCGGCTCCCCGCCACTTACGCCAAAGGTCCGATGATCGTGCAGTAGCACGACGAAGCCGGCGGCCGCGAAGGCATCCGCGAACCTGGCGATGCCGTGCTCCCTGATGCCGGCGTAGCCATGGGCCATGGTGATCGCAGGCGCTGGCCCATTGCCCGTCTGCGGCAAATACAGCCATGCGCCGAGCTCTACGCCGCCATCGACCGCAAATCTGACTTCCTCACGCGTCGCCATACAGTCACCTCACTGGGCAGCGCGCCGAAAAAGGTCGCCACCCCGCCAAAATGGTTCTTCAGGTCACCAGTGGCCCGTCGTAGAACAGGTCGGGCTCGATCTTTCCGGCTAGGCTTCGACGAAGCTCGGCCGAAAAACGGAGGACGCCGGGAAGCGGACGGTGATGGATCGCAATGCTCAGGATTTTTCCGTTTGCATCGCTTGTCAGGATCGTAATGCCGCTGACACTTTCTCCGCCATGCAGTTTGGCCTCCCACTCCAGGAAAGAACGGCTTCCTTCGCTGCCGCGGTGAGTAAACTCTAATGCTGCGTAGAGGCGGCTCGCGGCGCCCAGGATCGTCTTCACGCGTTCGCGGCCTTGCACACGGCGCGCCATGACGCTGCCCTCGAACACTACCTCCGGCGAGAAGTTTTCTCCGAAGGTGCTCTCATTCTGTTCGCCAAACGCTTGTTGCCAGCCGCTCTCGGACTTCGCTACAGCACTGCTCTTCTCGGTAACGGAAGCGACGAAATCCAAGATCAATTTCGCGACAGACGCTGGTTGCTCCGCCTGCGGCCAGTGTCCTGCGCCAAACACCGACGCCAGCGAGGCATTTCGAAAGCGCGTCGCGATATCCTTGGACATAGCCGCCGTTGCAAACGCGTCCTTGTCGCCTGTTGCGACCAGCACCGGACCGCCGAAGACGCTCGGGCTGCGCCCTTCCGCGACGCCCTCATTCCACGCAGCCACCGTCTCTTCCGTTACCTTGCGCTTGACGTCACGACCCAATCCGGTGAGCCATTCCAGCACGTTCGAGTCCGGAGGTTGCGCCATCAGTTGCCGTCGAGCTTCTCGCTGAGCCTCGACATTTCCGCCTGTCGAAGCAAGCGGCCCCGTAATCTGGGGCGGCGCGTGCACGCCACCTAGCGGCACAGGCGAGAGCAGCAGGAGACCGACGACGTTCTTCGGCCGGCGCGCGGCTGCCAATTCGACAATCTGCGCACCCATGCTGTGACCCACGAGAACGACCTGCCCGCCTGCCCGATCGATCAGTGCGGAGATATCGTGGGCGTAGCGATGGAGGGTGAACGGCCCTTCGGCCGCGCACAACTCACCCATTCCAGCGAGATCGGGCATCGTCCAATCGGAGGCAGCTGTACCGATGGTATCGACGACCGGGCGCCAAATGGCGCCGGAATCGAGAAAGCCATGGACCAATATGACGGCGGGTCGACGCTCGGACATCAAAGCATCTCCCCAACATGCGCCACTGAACCGGATGCAGAGCAACTCTTGGTGTCCCGCATGTTTACAAACGTATCCTTGAGCGTCACGCCGTCCGAGCGCGGCTGGAGGTTCAGGCACACCATGGGTGGCTTACGACCGGCCCCCGTGAAGAACGAGATCGGCGCCAGATTCGCGACGCCATCCGTCGAAAGAGTGCTGATCCAACCAATGGCGCGCGGAAGGACGCTGCCGATCAACAGCTTGTAGGCGTGTTCCGGGTCGAGTGTTGCGCTGTCAATTATCATCTCATACCTCTCTTTCCGTCTTTTCCGGTAGCCCCTAGCTATAGAGCCTCTCCACAAGCACCCCTTGTGAAATCGGCAATGGGCGTCTCGTCGGATCTTTGAGCCGACGCTAACGCCACCGGCGAACCATCAAGCTGCTATCGAGCAAATAACTGATTGAGCCGATAATTCTATATGGCTCGGTTTCCGAAGTTTTCGGACCGAGCGTCCTCAATGATTGCGTTGCATCTCGTCGACCGGCCATTGCCACCTTGAGCAAGAAGGCTTCGAGCGATTGGCTTGCGGCGTCCGCGCCAAACGGCCTTTCTCGGCTGCGCAATGGATTACGCGGACTAAAACCTCTTCGCCTAGCAATTCCGGAAGCAGGTCCGGGAGTAAACTACGTCCCGTTACGAAATTTGTTCAAAGAGGACTCGGGTGTCCGCTCAGTATGGCCGTCCGGCTCGGTTTTCTTTGAGACAGCACTCGTTATCCTGCGCGCCGCCTTACCGACCGTCTGACGACGCCACTTGAAACCATTGGAGGCTTAGAGCATGAAATCCGTGCTTAGCTGGAAAGTATTTATAACCGCCGCTGTTGCGACAGTGAACGACGATCTTCCGCCGGGCGAGACAGCGCGCGTGTGGTCACCAATTTCGTCAATTCTCATCTATGGAGAGCGCGACGCCGTTCTGGTAGATACGCCAACGACTACTGCCCAGGCGGCAGCCCTTGCGCATTGGGTTGAGAAGAGCGGAAAACATCTTACAACCATCTACACCACCCATGGTCACGGCGACCACTTCTTCGGAAACGGCCTTTTGCTCAAGCGCTTTCCTGACGCCAGGGCGGTCGCGACGCCAAAGGTGATTGAGGTAATGCGAAAGCAAATGTCTCCGCAGGTCATGGCGGGACTTTGGAATAAGCGTTTTCCAGGTCTTATTCCAGAGGACATTGTGTTACCCGAAGAGCTCAAGGGCGACACCATATTGTTGGAAGGCCACGAATTGGTCGTCCTCGATGTTGGCCATACGGACATCGACGACTCGACCTGTCTCTACGTTCCCTCGATCGGATTGGTCGTCGCTGGAGACCTGGCCTATAACGACGTCCATCAATACTTCGCAGAATCCTTGACACATGAAAAGCGAATGGAATGGATCGCGGCACTTGATAAGGTCGAGACCTTAAAGCCAAAGGCTGTGATCGCGGGACATAAACGTGAAATAAATGGCGATGGACCCAACATCATCGACGAGACGCGCCAGTACATCCTCGACTTCGACAGACTCGTCGATAGCACCAGTTCGACGAGGGAATTATACGACGCAATGCTAACCCTTTATCCCGACCGCTTAAATCGCGGGGCGCTCTGGGGCTCTGCACGCGCGATCAAGGGTTGAAGCGGTCGGGAGACCATAGCGTTCAGACCAAAGCTCCGCGGCCGCTGTACCCTCTCACTTGTTAAGGGTGTATCGACGCTTCAAATGCGAACTTTTTCATCGCCGGTTAAGCGAAGTTCGTCTTTCCGTTCCGTCAAAGTTCGTCGTGCACCCAGGACGAAGTCTAGACCGAGACGGAAGATCTGACGTTCAGACCGATGCGCACTGCAACACGGCATTTGGGGCCATGCTACGCATTTCTTTCTGGAAAGTGCGCCGCCCACTTTAACGCACCAGGATTCTGCCGCTATGTTCGATGTGCACCTGTCGAAATCGGCGCTGAAATCGATGGAGACCTGCACCCCGATCAGCCAAGCCGATGAGACTCCTTTGGCTGGCGAAAGATACGCCCTTTGTAAGGGCTAACGGAGGTCCTCGTGCAGTGGTCAAGCCGCGCACACGTCCTTAGTCTAGCATGAACGGCGATCTGGCTGAGAACGTCCTCCATCACGTTCCTAGCCTCTATCAACCTTCCAGAGTTGAGCGCGACTGGCTGCCGCCCGATCCCCAGGACAACGCACCCTGCTCACGGGCCCATTTTCAACGAGAGAAGAAATGCCGGATCTGCCGCTTGCTGCGCCGCGACATCTGGATCGCCCAGTCACGCGCGCGGACGGCCTCACGTTATACAGTCAAGCCATTTTGAGGTAGGCTTAAAGATGCTTGGCTACGGCTAACGCTGCATCTGCATGAGCTGATCCATCGGCATCATGTTGCGGTTGAGGTTCGCCATGATCCAGAGCGAGCCGCCGACGACGAGGACGACGATCAGGAGCCCAAAGCCGAGGGCCATCACATTGTTGGTGTTGTCGGGCCCCGTCGTTATGTGCAGGAAAAACACGAGGTGAATGCCCATCTGCGCAATTGCCAGTACAATGATGGCAACGGGAATAGACGGCTGCCACACCAGGTTGGTGCCAGCGATAGAGAACGAAATTATCGTAAACAGGATAGCCAAACCGAGACCAACGAAATAACCGAGCACGCGTTGCGCAACACTGGTGTGTTCCTCGTCGCCCGGCGCGAGATCGGTTTGGTGATGGTGCTGTACGTTGCTCATGCCGCACTCCCAAGGAGATAGACGACGGAAAATACGGCGACCCAGATGATGTCGAGGGCGTGCCAGAACAGTGCGAAGCACAGCAAACGACGCCTTATGTCCGCGCGGAAGCCCTTGGCGAAGACCTGTGCCATCATAGTCAGCAACCATAGGATGCCGGCCGATACGTGACCGCCGTGGCATCCGACCAACGCGAAGAAGCCCGATAGGAACGCGCTGCGCGTTGGGCCGTTGCCGCGGGCGATAAGGTCGGCAAACTCACGGAATTCGATCCACAGGAATGCGAGGCCGAAGACGCACGTCACGGCCATCGCCAGCTGGAACCAAAAGTAGCTGCGCTCCTCGGCGGCGATGCTCGCTATGCCGCAGGTAAAGCTCGACAGCAAAAGGCAGCCAGTCTCGACCGCTACGCTTCCTAGATTGAACAATTGCTTTCCTGAAGGTCCCTCCCCAGTCTCCCCTACGAGCACTGCATAAGCTGCGAAAAAGCAGGAGAACATCACAATATCGCTGAGCAGGAAGATCCAGAAGCCAAACCCCGTCACGATCCTCTTCGGCGCCGGCCCGCCATGCGCGACCGGAACGCTAACGCCGGCATTGCGTGCACCGTCGTATGCTACCGCGCTCGCCATCAGATGTTCCCCTCGGCGGTGATGAGGTGGTACCGTGCGTTTCGATTGGCGCGGTCGATGCGTGCGACCTCGTCGGCGGGAATCTCATATTCGTCGTGGTCGCGCCAGGCGAACGCTACGAAAGTCACGAACGCCCCGGTGAAACCAGCAATCACCATCCACCAAATGTGCCAAATCATGGCAAAGCCCACGATGGTGGCGAAGAAAGCGCAAACGAAGCCAGTCGGCGAGTTGCGCGGCAGTTCAATTGGTTCGTAGTTGGGCTCTTTCGCCTCACCTTGTCCCTTCGCGCGTTGCTTCGTTGCCCAATAAAAATCTTCGCTGGAGACGTCAGGCATGACCGCGAAATTGAACACCGGCGGCGGCGAGGCCGTCGCCCACTCCAGAGAACGTCCGTCCCAAGGGTCGCCGGTGGTGTCGCGTAACGCCTTGCGCTGCCGGATGCTAACGGCCAACTGCATGATCTGGCAGATGATGCCGGCGAAGATGATTACGGCGCCGAAGCTGGCCAGCATCAGCCAGGGATGCCATTCTGCTACGTCGTAATGCTGCATCCGCCGTGTCATGCCGAGGAATCCGACAGCATAGAGCGGGAAAAAGGCGACACAGAAGCCGACGAGCCAAAGCCAGAACGCAGCCTTGCCGTAACCTTCATGCAAGCGGAAGCCGAAAGCCTTTGGAAACCAGTAAGTGTAGCCAGCGAAGGCACCGAACAGCACGCCACCGATAATCACATTGTGGAAATGCGCGACCAGAAACAGGCTGTTGTGTAGGAGAAAATCTGCAGGAGGGACGGCGACTAGGACGCCTGTGAGACCGCCGATGATGAAGGTCACCATGAACCCGATCGACCACAGCATCGGCGTACAGAAGCGGATGCGGCCACCGAACATCGTAAACAGCCAGTTGTAGATCTTAACTCCCGTCGGCACAGCAATAATCATGCTTGCAATGCCGAAAATGGCATTGACGTTGGGACCTGCACCCATGGTGAAGAAATGATGCAGCCACACCATGAAGGAGATGACGCAAATCGCCATCGTGGCGAGCACCATCGAACGATAACCGAACAGCGGCTTGCCGGAAAACGTCGAAACCACCTCGGAAAAGATTCCGAAGGCAGGCAAGACGAGGATATAGACCTCCGGGTGACCCCAGGCCCATATTAAGTTCATGAACATCATGACGTTTCCTCCGGCCTCGTTGGTGAAGAAGTGAAAGCCGAGATAGCGATCGAGTATCAGCATCGCGAGTGTAGCGGTCAGGATCGGAAACGCGGCAACGATAAGGAGGTTCGAGGCCAGCGTGGTCCAGCAAAACATCGGCATGCGCATATAGGTCATGCCTTTCGCCCGAATCTTCAGCACGGTTGTGACGAGGTTGATGCCGGCAACCAGCGTACCGACGCCGGAGATTTGCAAGGACCAAAGGTAGTAATCGACGCCAACGCCAGGGGAATAGGTCAGCTCCGACAGCGGCGGATACGGCAGCCAACCGGTACGGGCGAACTCGCCGACGACAAGAGAGACGTTAACCAGGAGTGCGCCGGTAGCCGTTAACCAAAACCCGACCGAATTCAGAGTTGGAAATGCGACGTCGCGGACGCCGAGTTGCAGCGGCACCACGAGGTTCATCAGCCCAATCACAAACGGCATCGCCACGAAGAAGATCATAATGGTGCCGTGCGCGGAGAAGATCTGGTTGAAGTGCTCCGGCTGCAAGAAGCCGTTCGACTGAAATGCAAGCGCCTGCTGGGCGCGCATCATGATCGCGTCGGCAAACCCGCGAAGCAGCATCACGCAGGCAAGCAGCGTGTACATCACGCCGATTCGCTTGTGGTCGACGCTGGTGACCCACTCCCGCCAGAGATAAGGCAGATAGCCTGAAACAATGACCCAGATAAGTACGGTCGCGATGACGACCAACACTACGGCACCTGTCACAAGGGGGATGGGTTGATCGAAAGGAATAGCAGACCAGCTGAGCTTACCGAACATTGTTGGCCCCACTCATCGCAGCTTCGATTGGTCCAGGCCCCGGCGGCATCTTTTGCATGGCGATCGCCATGAACAATTCGGGGTCGTCCAGCCGGTAGATGGTTTGCTCCTTCGGCGCCGATTGCGGGAGAAGTTCCTTCTGGTAGCTGTCGCCGTTCAGTGCGCGATTATTCCTTGCTGCGATCGAGGAAAGCCTTGCGAAGTCCGCTTCGGAGACCACACGGACATCGAACACCATGTTTGGGAAACCGTCCCCGCTAAAATGCGACGACAATCCCTTGTAGTTTCCGACCTCATCGGCGCGCAGCTCAAGCCGCGTCACCATTCCGTTCATGGTGTAGATCATGCTGCCTAACTGCGGAATGAAGAAGGCGTTCAATACGCTCGCCGAGGTGAGCTGGAAATGTAAGGAAGCCCCGACCGGCACGGTTAGCGCATTGACGGTCGCGAACCGTTGGTCCGGATAGATGAACAGCCATTTCCAATCGAGCGACACCGCCTGGATAGTGACATCGGGTCCTGTGCCCGCGACGGGGCGCGCCGGATCTAGCTGGTGCGATCCGATCCAGGCGACGCCGCCGAGCAGGATGATGGTCAGCGCTGGGATCGACCACACTACGAGCTCGAGCCGACCGGAATATTCCCAGTTAGGCCAATAGAAGGCGCGCATGTTGGATTGGCGGAAGTAGAAGGCAAAAGTGAAAATCGCGGCAATAGTTGGCAGCACGATCGCAAGCATGATCGCGATCGAGTCAATCAGGATGGTCTTCTCTGCTGCGGCGATCGGACCTTGCGGATCTAGGATATTCATCTAGCGTCTATCTTTCTGACTAAGGAACGCAACTGCTCGCGCAACCTTCCAAGATCAAGTTTCGACACAGCCGAGCTGCTGAATCGTTCGAAACGACTTGGAGAAGTTGCGAACATTCATTCAAATCTGGTTCTCAAATTTGGCTCCTGCGCCTGCGTTTTCTTTCACCGCCGCCCCCCTCAGACGACCTTGCGTTTAGTGGCTACAATCCTCGCTAGTGCGTTGTGAATGTGGATCAAGTTTCAGAAAAATTGGCCAACGGACTCGCGAGGGTCCAAGATCACGCTGGCCGAGTTTCGAGAGGAGTCCACGCCGTTCGCTTTAGCGCGATGGAGGGCTGAGATAAACGAGCCTACGTTCCGATCTGGTCGGACGCTCGTGTCCTCGCTCGGCTGGCTCCAGACTTACCGCCGTTGGGGATTGCGGACATCGTTTGATCGAGACTGATCGAGTTTTTTCGGGAAGGCAGACGGTCTGGATCTCGTCAGGCCACAGGTTGGCCGCACTACGGCGCCTTTGATGGCGATTGATCCGAGTTGGGTCGCGGCCACGTCCTTCGGCGCTCCGCCAAGAGTGCCGATTGCCGTGCGTACCGGTTCCGCGATGACGACTGTATGTTTAGCCTTCATTGAACGACCCCCTGTTGAAATTCGACGTCTGCTAGATTTCGACCTTCTCGAAAATGGCGAAGCGAATTCCGGTCGCGGGCGTCGCGCGCGCTCGGTACCTATCGCCGACCGATGAACCCTCACGGTGCTGGGCGGGGCCGTTTGGCAAGGGAGCCATCCCCACGCCCGATGTCATCAAGCATGGCAAGATCGCGAGCTTTGCGCGTGTCACGGAATCCGTTGAAATGACGGCTCAGGCAGATTCCCGTTTTGCTGCTGGTTAGACCGTTCGGCTCCGTCGTTATCTGTCTTGAAAACATACCCCGCGCGCACGATCTCGGAGACGGTCACGGGCGTCTCATGATGGCCTGCACCAGGCCGACCCTACGTTCGCGAAGGTTGCGTTCGAGGTTGGCCGCCATCTCACGAAATTCTGGCCCCATCGCGAGGTGAAGACCCACTATCGGAGGCGTGCCGGGCGCGCGAACCAAGCGTTGCTCGTCGAACCCCTTGATTGCCGCTTCACTGTGGTCGGTCCAGGACAATATCTCAAATCCTTGCTCGACCAACGCCGTGAACATGTCGTCGGGCGTCAGAAGGAAGCTGGTCTCGGGCGTCCGCGACCAAGGGACAGGGAAGATGACGTCCTTTCCCGTAGCGATGACGTCGTAGATGGCAAAACGGCCGCCCGACCGCAGGACGCGAAAGACCTCTGCATACAGCCTGTCCCGCTTGGCAATGTTCATCGCGACGTGCTGCATCCAACCGACGTCGAAGCTTTCATCTTTGAACGGGAGAGCCAGCGCGTCGGCACGGCGATAGTCTACTTTGTGTGAGAGCTCGGCGCGTTCTGCCAGATAGTTTGCAGCTTCAACGAAGGTTGGGCTGAGGTCCACGCCGGACACGTGGCAGCCATAGTTGGCCGCGAGGTAGCGCGACGGCCCACCGAGTCCCGAGCCGATGTCGATGACCTTTTCGCGGGGCTGAATGTTGACCGCCTCGGCAAGCTCCATCGTGGCAGCGAGGCCGCGTGCGTGGAATTGGTCAAGCGGAGCGAGATCAGCCGATGAAAGCCGTTTGCCGCCGAGGCCTGCCTTGGTGAGCGCATCATCGAGGCGCCCAACAAACCCGTCTCCGCCGTAGTGATGAGGCACAAGGTCGAGGCGATCGCTCATCGGGAGCGATCCACGTTTCTTTGCGGACCGCCGCGCCCGGCTCCCTCGCACCACTGCTGCTCGGCGGGCGCCCTCACGACCATTCACTCGCAACCATGATGCGAGCGATGGCGGCAGCCTCGTCGATCTGCGGCCAGTGCCCAGCCTCAAGCACATGAATGGCGGCGTTCTTCGCCTGGGACCTCAGGTAGTCGGCGACCGTGACATGAAGATAGGGGTCGGAGTTCCCCCAGATGAGCAAGAGGGGCAAGTCAGAGCGCCTGAAATCCGAGAGACGGGCGGTATTAGCCGCGACTTCGTCGAAGAGTTCGTAGGTCATCTGCGCGAAGGCAGGACCGGCACTTGGCCGTTGCGTAAAGTTCTTGTTCACGATCGGCACAATAAACTCGTTGTAGTTCTTCTTCTGGGCTTCGGTCATGCCCGCCCGCCATTGAGTGCGCTGGAAATCGAGCAGCCACGCAAACTGGGTTGCCAGCATATGGCGCGTGAGATGCTTCATATTCTTGGTGCCGAAAAGCTCGATAAATTCGGGAACGCGCAGACCGGGCGATTCGCCGTAAAACGCATTCATCATGCAAATGGCCGCCGCACGCGTCGGGTGCCGCAACGCGAAGTTGACAGCGGCCGGCCCGCCGGCGTCATGGCCGACCGGGATGATCTTCTCGAGCCCCAACGCGTCCACGACCGCTTCCAGGTCGCCGAGTTGCTGTTCGAAGCTATAGACGGCGCCTTCCGGCTTGTCTGAGGCGCCGAAGCCGAGGAAATCGAACGCGACGGTTCTGCGACCGGCCGCCACCAGATGCGGAATGAGTCTGTCGTAGATGTGCGAGTTGTCCGGAAATCCGTGCAGCAGCACGAAAGCCGGCCCGCTGCCGGGAAAGTCCCGAACATACAGGCTGCCGCCAGCGTGCTGAACCCGGTGCTCGGAGAAAGCTGGAAAGGTCGCGCCCTGTGAGTCCGTCATGATTTCGTTCCACTCGTAGTTGATTGGTTGACGCCTAGAGCGGGATGACTTTTCTTCGAATCCTCATCCCGCTCTATCTTTTTGTTTGAGCATGATCTTTTCGGAAAACCGCTTCACACTTTTCCGGATCATGCTCTAGCTCTTGCCGCTTATTTGCCGATTGGCCGACACGGGCATATGATCCCAGCTTCGAAAGGGGTCTGTGCTCTGCCTCGGCTGCAGGTATCGCGCTCGATTTCACTCAGCCACGTGCAGCCCATAACGCGCTGCAGGCTCGCTTCGGGAGAGGTTCAGCATCAGCTTCTGCCGGGCCGCCTCATAGGCCTGCCAATCGGCAGCATCCGGCAACGAGGGAATCGTGACGAGTTCTCCATAGTCGAGCCCGGCAAGGGCAGCATCGACCATGACGTCCACGGGCATCACGATCTGTGTAGGCAGGTTCACAACCGGCCGTCCGGCCGTATCCCAGAAATCTGTGGCCGTCGCGCCGGGGAGCACGGCCTGAACTCGAACGTTCTTCTCAGCAAGCTCTTTATGTAGCGAGAGCGACAAGGCCAGAACGAAAGCCTTGGTCCCCCCATATACACCGTTCAGACTTTCCGGTGCGATACCAACAATCGAAGCGATGTTGATGATAGTCCCGCCGCCCCTTTCAACAAAGCGCGGCACAGCCGCATAGGTCAGACGCGTGAGCGCTCCAACATTCAGCGCGATCATGTCGTCCATCTTTTCAATGTCGGATTGAAGCAGCGGCGCGACAGCGCCGACGCCGGCACTGTTGACCAAAAAATTGATGCGGCCGTCCGTCTGCAGGATTGTTTCGACGCGGCGGAGATCGGTCTTTTCGTTGAAATGCGCTGTGACAATGTCAATCTTTCGGCCTGTTTCCTCGGCAAGTCTCTTTGCCAGAGC
>Ga0210393_10002557_pt1 | contig 14878 bp, 10 predicted proteins | sample IncBWC27OmetaG_FD_160068 | JGI IMG/M metagenome (GOLD analysis project Ga0210393, IMG submission 160068) | Forest soil microbial communities from Barre Woods Harvard Forest LTER site, Petersham, Massachusetts, United States - Inc-BW-C-27-O ... | reverse complement strand
TCGCGTCACCGATCCGATCGAGGAAGGCTATGACATCGCCATCAGCGTCGGGCGGCCGCGCGGCACGTCATCGAGCCTGATCGCGCGCAAGCTCAATACATCCCGCCGCATTCTGTGCGCGGCACCCGACTATCTGGCGCGGCGTGGCACGCCGCGGCATCCGGAAGACCTCGCGCAACACGCCTGCCTGACCTACAGCTATTTGGACACGCCCGACGAATGGCACCTCATCGGCAATGACGGCGAGCGCGTGGTGAAAGTCAGCGGGCCGATCGTGACCAGCCACCGCGAGGTTCTTAAGACCGCGACGGTGCGCGGCCTCGGCATCGCTTACGGCCCGGTGATTTTCTTCCGCGACGATCTCAATGCCGGCCGCGTCATCGAGGTGCTGCCGAAATTCAAATTGCCCGAAGCAACGATTTACGCGGTCTATCCGGCGGGCCAGCAGCGCTCCGCCAAAGTGCTCGCGTTCAACGACTTCATGACCCGTTATTTCGCCGCCGCCGGCGTCGGCGGCTGATCGGCGCTAGCTGCTGCGCAGCCAGGCAACGACTTCCTCGGCATTCTTGTCCGGCGGGAACACCGGATAGAACACTTTGATGATGACACCGTCGTCGATCACGAGCGCCATGCGCTTGAACAGCGTCATGCTGGAGGTCATGAAGGTCGGCAGCTTCATGGCGTGTCCGAGCTTGAGCGCGGCGTCGGACAGGATCGCAAATGGCAGGTGCAGCCGCTCGACGGCTTCGCGCTGATAATCGCTGTCCTGCGTCGAGAGCCCGTAAACATGGGCAACGCCGAGCGCTTTGAGATCAGCGAAATGATCGCGAAAGCCGCAGGATTGCGGCGTGCAGCCGCGCGCGCCGGGTATCTCGTTCCAGCCCGGCGGCAGATCGACGCCCGGCACGCCGGTGCGCGGATAGATATAGAGGACGGTGCGGCCTTTAAGTTTCGCCAGATTGACGGCATCGCCATCGGTCGCTGCGAGCGCGATGTCGGGCAATTTCATGCCGGTGAGGTGCCGCGCTCCGCCGTCGTCTCGCGGCGCCGGGATATCCAGCGGCAGCACCGTCGGATCGTGCCTGCCGGGAGCTTCCTGCATCTGCGCCTCCTATGGCGATTGAGCATGATCCTTGCGGAAAACCGGTTCCCACCCTCGGATCAAGTCCGGGGGCATGCTTTTCCGGATCACGCTCTATGAAGTGTAGGACATGAACTCCATCAGCGAACCGTCGGGATCGCGGAAATAAACGCTGGTGCCGGGGCCTTTGGCGCCGAAACGCTGCATCGGTCCGTTCTCGATCGCTATGCCGTGGCGTTTGAGATGAGCCACCGCATCGGCGATCGGCCCCATCCATTCAAAGCACAGATCGCTGTTGCCCGGCGCGACCGGAAGCCGCGCCACTTCGGCAGGCTTCACGCCGGGCCCATGGACGTTGAGCTGCTTGTCGCCGAAGCGATAGGCAAAACCGGCCGGCCGCTCGACCAGCGTCGCGCCGAGCACGGTCGTGTAGAACGCGTTCGATCGCTCCCAGTCGGAAACGTGGATCACGCAATGATCGAGTTTGGTCGGCAACATTGGTTTATCCTTTTTGAACTGCCTTCTTGCGGCCTCACCCCTTCTGCCGCAGCAGCCGGCCACGCTCGCGATCCCAGGAGCGTTTCTTCTCGGTGGCGCGCTTGTCGAAAAGCTTCTTGCCGCGCGCCAGTGCGAGTTCGACCTTGGCCCGGCCGCGATCGTTGAAATAGAGCTTCAGCGGCACGAGCGTCATGCCCTCGCGCTCGACGGCCCCGACGAGCTTTTCGATCTGGCGCTTGTGCAGCAGCAACTTGCGCGGCCGCTTCGGCGCGTGATTGAAGCGATTGGCCTGGAGATATTCCGGTATGTTGGAATTGATCAGCCAGATTTCGCCGTCACGAGCGTCGGCATAAGCTTCGGCAATCGTCGCCTTGCCCTGGCGCAGCGATTTGACCTCGGTGCCGGTCAGCGAGACCCCGGCCTCGAACGTCTCGTCGATGAAATAATTGAAGCGCGCTTTGCGGTTGTCGGCGACAACGCGGGGCTTCTTCTCATCTTTCGCCGCCATTTCAGCCGCAGTCCTCTCCCGCTCAGCTCTTCTTCAGCGCGTCGCGGATTTCCGTGAGCAGTTGCACTTCCGGCGATGGTCCGCTCGGCGCGGGCGGCGCCTCCGGAGCCTTCATCTTGTTGATGGCCTTGATGCACAGGAATAGCACCCAGGCGATAATGATAAAGTTGAGCGAGACGGTGAGGAAACTGCCCCAAGCCAGCACCGCGCCTTGTTTTTTTGCATCCGCCAAAGCGCCCGCCGTCACTTTCGACGACAGCGGCAGATAGTAGTTGGAAAAATCGAGCCCGCCGGTCACCGCGCCGATGATCGGCATGATGAGGTCGTTGACCAGCGAATTGACAATCGCACCGAACGCAGCGCCGATGATAACGCCGACAGCGAGATCAACGACATTGCCCCGCATCGCGAATTTCTTGAATTCTTCGAGCATAGGTCCCATCCCGCTGCTTGGGTTGATCGGCGGCTCCCCGCCGAGCGCAGATTCCTCCTTGCACGCCGGATTGCGGCCGCAAGCAAATTCGGCGCAACGTTATCAGTTGATCAGGCCGGCATGCACCATGGCTTCGCGCACTGCGGCCTGGGCCTTCTCGCTTGCCGGCACCATGGGCAGCCGCACGTTCGTCGAGCACTTGCCGATCAGCGACAGCGCATATTTGATCGGCGCCGGCGACGTCTCGACAAAGAGATTGATGTGAAGCGGCGCGAGCTTGTCCTGAAGTTTTAAAGCTGCGGCGTAATCGCCCTTCAGGCAGGCCGCCTGGAATTCCGAACATAGGCGCGGAGCCACATTCGAGGTCACCGAAATGCAGCCATGGCCGCCATGGGCCATGAAGCCGAGCGCGGTGATGTCTTCGCCGGACAGCTGATTGAAGTCATCGCCCATCGCCGCGCGCTGCTGCGACACCCGCGCCATGTTCGCGGTCGCGTCCTTGACGCCGGCGATATTTTTCAACTCATAAAGCCGCTTCATGGTGTCGACCGACATGTCGATCACCGAGCGCGGCGGAATATTGTAGATGATGATCGGAATGCCGATCGCGTCGTTGACCGCCTTGAAATGCTGATAGAGCCCTTCCTGGGTCGGCTTGTTGTAATAGGGTGTGACCACGAGCACGGCGTTAGCGCCGGCCTTCTCCGCATGTTGCGCCAGATCGGTGGCTTCCTTGGTCGAGTTGGAGCCTGCGCCAGCTATGACGGGAACGCGGCCGCGCGCCTGCTCGACGCACCATTCGACGACCTTGTTGTGCTCGTCGTGGTTCAGCGTCGGGCTTTCGCCCGTGGTTCCGACCGGGACAAGCCCATTGGTGCCCTCGGCGATCTGCCAATCGACCAGATCGCGGAACGCTTTCTCGTCCACCGACCCGTTCTTGAACGGAGTGACCAGAGCGGTGAATGAGCCTCGAAAGCGCGTCTTGGCAGCCATGATGCGATCCCCGGCACGTCGTCCCCTGCGCCGTGGCGGCGATGGACGGGCCATCCCGCATAAATATCGCCTCATGGCGGGTCATGAAAGCCCCTCCCGCCGGGCGACCCAAGCTGGCGGTGGACAGGGTGGCGGTTTTGCGATGTGCCGACCACATTGTGCGCGCAGGACAACCGGCAGGGGCTGTAATGGCCGTCGTTGCCGACATTTTATCGAATTTTGCATCGGCGCTCGCCGCCTGCGGACAGGGCTACACCGACGGCGAGATCACCGACCGGCCGCTGCACGTGCTCGATTTCGGCGGCGGCCGCGGATTCCACCGCCTCCGGGTTGGCGCCGCGATCCACGCACCCTGTTGGCCGTTGTCGAGACGCCGGCCATGGCGGAGCGCGCCGCAAAGCTCGCGCAAGGCCGGTTCGCGGTCTTTACCGATATCGCGGCCGCTTGGCTCGGCCGCAACGACCTCGTTCACGCATCAAGCTCGATTCAATATGTTCCCGACCCGCTCGCGGTCTTGAAAACCGTCGCGGGACTGCGCGCGCTACTTTCTGTTGGCGCGGCTTCCGTCCCGGGGGCCGCGCGCAAATCGTCGGCGTTCAAACGTCGCGATTGGCGGCCAACGGCTATGGCCCGATGCCGCCGCATATCACCGACCGCGAGGTCAAATATCCCGTCACCTTCATGAACTTCTACGACGTCGTGCAGGTGTTGAATGAACATGAATTGCGCTCGCGACCGACTCGCCGAGCGCCGAATACGATTTCCGCGCTCAGAAGATTCCGGGCAAAAGCATCATCTTCCGCCGCAAGGAAAACTGACGGCCTTTTTGCTACGACCCCGAATCCTGCGCCGCCGGCGAATATCTGATGTCGCTTTTTGCCGTCGCCAGCGCGGGAAACCGCTCGGCCAGCCGACGGCGTTCCTTCTCCAGCATCTGCTCGTATGGCCTGACGACATTATCCATGAGGACTGCCTTGCTGCGCCCGCCCCGCGCCGGGACCGGCACGCGCGCCGTACCGTCAGGCAAGAGCTGCGTCGAGGCGAAGTGGTAGAATACGAGCGGATCGTCGTCGATCATCACGACGCCGCCCTTTGGCCGCATCATGTAATTGTTGACGTTCCAGGTCGCGAGATTGAAGCCTTTCTGCTCGATGATCTTCAGCGACGGATAGCGCTCCGGCCAGGTGTCGAGATATTTCTGATCACCGAACTTGCCATCCTCGACCCGGTCGTAGCACCAGGCAGTGCATTCGGCCTTGTAGGTGTTCACGCAATCGAGACCTTCGGCATTGCGGCGATAGGTGATCCAGGCCACGTTGAAACGGCCATAGATGACATGATTGCGGTACTCGAACGAAAAACGATGCGGCGTGATGGCGACCGACGCCGCGCCAAACGTTTCAATCACCGGCCGGGGCGAGGAGAAGAAATAAAGATCGCCGTCGATATAGGTAATGCGCTCGACATCGGTCTGCGCAAACAGATAATGCGGCAGAAACGGCGATAGCGTGAAATAATATTCGATCAGCTTGCGTGACTGCTTGAGCGGCGCGAGTTCAGGATACGCAGCCTCCAGCTGCGCCAGCGGGACGATTTCGACATTGGGCAGCGCGAGCTCGCGCAGCATCGTCTCGCACAGATCCGAAAGTGCCAGCACATAGATCGGCGATTGATCGTAGCGGCGCAGCGATTCGATCATCAGCGTCGCGCGGCTGAGATAATTATGATCAAAATAGGTGCAGTAGACCTCTTTCACCGCTACCTCGGATTGTTTGGTTTGAGCATGATCTGTTCCGAAAACCGGTGTCCACTTTTCGGGATCATGCGCCGCCGCGCGCGGCGGCGCGGGCGACAACCGGACCGAACATCTGCTGCGCAAGTTCCCGCGCCGCGGGGCTCAGAATCTTCTCGGAGGATCCGCCATGCATGCGTCCGACGAAGCGATGGCCTTGAGCGTAACCCCGCGCCAGGTTCGGCCGGTAGAACACGCCAGCGACGCCGTCTTTGATCTCTTGGGCCTCCAATTTGCGCATATTCTCGGGCTTGCCGGCCTCGACCGCGGCGGCAACGCGCTCGTCGCTCGCCTCACGCCCGAGAAAGCTCAAAACCCGCCGCAGTTCGTCGAACGGTTTCGCCTTGAGCTGTTCGTAGCGCACCACAAGCAGCGGCAAATCGGTCTGATCGAGCCAGGACGCGGCGTTGGCCTTCCAGCTGCCGGCCCAGGGATAGATCAGGCCGCCGGTGGTCAGCCAATACTGGCTAAAACGCTGGAACATCGCCTCGCGCTGCGCCGGCGACGCATCGAGCAAGCCGTCCTCGCCGGTCAGATGCTTGAAGTCCCAGACCGACATCATGACGTCGACGGGATCGCGCAGCAGATAGACGGCGCGTGCGGCGCGTTCGCGCAAAGGGATACGCGGGCTATAGGAAAAGTGGACCTTCAAATAACGCGGCTCGGTGCCCGCCGGCGGCACCCGCATGAGGCTTTCGTGTACGTCGAAGATGTAATCGCTGTCGATCAGGCGGGCATCCTGCGGGCGATCGAACAGGGCATGGAACAGCATAAAGTTTAGGTAAGTGATGCCCGACTTCGGGAACGCCGCGATATACGAAATGTCTTTCACGTGTTGCTCGCCCAAATGTCGTACAGCAGCGTCGAAGCCGCAGCAGCCGACCGCATTAATATCGTCGAAAAGCGAGTGGTGAAAGTACCGCCGCCATCCTGCGTGCTAGCCAGATTTCGCCGCAAATTCACATCCGGCGCCTGCCGGATCAGGGGCTACTACGATTTTGCGGATTTGACCCTGGCCAAGGAACTGGTCGCTGTTGCGGCAATACGGAAAGCGGCGCGATCTTAGGCCGAACTATGTGCCGCCGCTTTGATTAAGCTCGCTGAGCCCGTCTTTGACTGCAGCGACTGCGCCCGGCCAATCATTAAGCCCGGGCTGCCGAAACAGACGCATTGTCGGATACCAGGGACTGTCCTCGCGACCCATGAGCCACCGCCACTCAGGCACGTAAGGCAACAGCACCCAGGCTCGCGCACCTAACGCCCCGGCCAAATGCGCGATCACGGTGTCGACCGAAACGACTACGTCCAGCAACGAAATGATTGCGGCCGTGTCGGCGAATGTGTCGAGCTGGTCGCCGAGATGGGCGACCTGCGGTTGGTCGGCCAACAGCTCGCGATCGCCCTCCCTCAATTCCTTCTGCAGACTGAAAATCTGCACATCCGGGCACGAAAACAGAGGCGATAGCGATCGTAGGTCGACAGAGCGCATATGATCGTTGGCCAGATTGGGATTGCCGGCCCAGCACAATCCGACTTTCAGCCTTGCTTTCGGGCTTACGGCACGTTCAAGACTAGGCCGCCACTTATCAGCATGAGACGCCGAGGCCCAAAGATAAGGGACATCGGCGGGTATTGTCTCAAGCTGCGTCATCGAGGCGAGCGGCAGGCTCGGCAACGGGCAATGCATATCAAATGGCGGAAGCGGCTTACCTCTGGCAACGATTTGCCACGCTCCCGGCAGATCCCGCATAAGATCGACCAGCGCGGGTTGCACTTCAAGCACGATGCGCGCGCCGCGACCGGCGACCAACGGCACATAACGGCAAAATTGAATGGTGTCGCCGAGGCCTTGTTCGCTGTGCAGCAAGATCGTTTTACCCTCGAGCGGCTGCGCGCCAAGCCACAGCGGCTGCGAGAAATAGCGGCCGAGAGGCGCGGCCGCACTGGTTCTTGCTCGCCATTCGTATTCCGGTAGACCGCCGGCAAAATCGCCGGTGAGCAGCAACAGCTCTCCGAGATTGAAATGCGCGTCGCCCGAATTCGGCTCGAGTGCGAGTGTAGTCCTATAGCTCGCCATCGCTTCGTCGAGGCGGTTCATATGGCGCAGCGCGACGCCGCGATTGCAGTGGACCTGCGCAAGATCCGGATCGAGCGCCAAGGCCCGGTCGAAACTTTCCAGTGCCTGCGCAAAGCGGTTGAGCTTATTGAGGACCGCGCCGCGATTGCACTGAGCCGGCACAAATTCCGAACGCAGCGCCAAGGCGCGGTCGCAGTCTTCGAGCGCCTCGCGGTAGCGCCTGAGCTTCTCCAGCACGTAAGCGCGATTGGAATAGGCTTCGACATAACCGGGATCGAGCGCCAGAGCGCGATCGCAGCTTGCCAGCGCCTCGGGATAGCGTTTGAGGCCGGCCAGCGCCGCGACACGGTCGCCATGGGCTTGTACCAGACCGGGATCAAGCGCGAGCGCCCGGTCGCAGCTTTCCAGCGCCTCGTTGTAACGCCCGGCCTTGACGAGCAGGGATCCGTAAAAGCCGTGCATCTGCGCCGAGCCTGGATCGAGCGCGACGGCCTGCGCGCAGCTTGAAAGCGCCTCCGCGCTGCGGTTGAGCCGCCCAAGCGCGACGGCGCGATTGCAGTGAGCCTGCGCCAGATTGGCGGCGAGCGCCAGGGCGCGATCACAGCTCGCGACGGCATCCGCATAGCGGCCGAGCCGTTCCAGGACGCTCGCGCGATTGCTCAAAGCCAAGGCGTATCGCGGCTCGAGCGCCAATGCGCGATCGTAGCTCGCAAGCGCTTCGTTGTAGCGCTGCAACCGCTCCAGGACGATGCCGCGGTTATAGTGTGCCGGCGGATATCGCGGCTCAAGCGCAATTCCCCGGTCGTAGCTGTCGAGCGCCTCTTGCAGGCCGCCGACCTCTAATTGCGCATTGCCGCGGTCCGAATAGATTGGCGCGTAATCAGGAGCGAGCGCGAGAGCCCTGTTGAAAACCGCGATGGCGTCCTCGTGCCGCGCGATCTTGGACAGGACCTTGCCGTAATTGTGCAGGCAGGGCGGGACACTCTGATCGACCGCCACGGCGCTGCGCAGGAGCTGTTCGGCCTCGCTGAAATTGCCGCGCTGAGCGCAGATTATGCCGAGCATGTGAAGGGCGTCGAAGTTGCGATCGTCCGCCTTCAGGATCTGGCGGTAAAGCGACTCGGCCCTTGCAACATCGCCGGTGCGATGTGCCGTCAGTGCGTCATCGATCGCTGCCATGGAAGGCCCTGCAACCCTGAAAACCCCTGTATAGAAGAAATAACTGCAGCGACGCCCCTATGTGACGATGCGTAAAGGTGATTCGTACGGCGATTTCGGCTGAAGCGTTGGATTTTGCGTTCAACATCACTATGTAATCCTAGCAGCGCTGCGCGTTGCGGCGCTATCCTCGTCATGACGAGGAACCCGATCTTGGACCGCCCGGTGCGGGCGATATCGTCTTTCGCGAGGGTTTTCGGTCCCGGCCAGGGAAGGCGCTGCCGGCGCTGGCCCCGCTTTTGCCGTAAAACTGTAAATTGTCGCGCCGGAATTCGACGGTTAGGCTTTTCTCAAGGTAATCGGGCCCAACTAGCTAACCGGCCCAATTAGCTGGCTCGATGAATTGGCCAAGAACTAAGCCCGAGAGCTGAGCGAGCACGCTGCGGCCGCAGGAGGGAACGTGCTGGGAATTCGGTGCTTTGTCCTGCTAGCCGCTTTCGGCATTCTTGCGAGCGACGGGCTCGCGATGAAGGCGTTTGCGCAGTCGCCGGCGGCCTCGTCCGTGCCGCTGCCGGCGGCGCGGCCCGGCACCAAAGACACCAAATCAAGCGGCAAAGCCGAGACCAAAAGCGGAGCCAAAGCGGATAGCAAGACCGGCAATAAGACGAGTGTCAAAGCCGTCACGCCATCGGCGGCTAAATCCAGCGTTACAACCGCCGGCACCAAACCGATCGCAGCGCCGGTGAGCAAACTTGCGACCGAAAAGTCCAGCTCCCATAAGCCAATCCCACCGATCCGCGGCTCTTTAGCCACAGGCTCAGCGCCTGCCGTGCCGGTCTCTGCCCTCCCCGGCAATCTCGCGCTGCGGCCTGCCATCCCGCAGGCGCCGGTGCTGCCGATGGCGGTGGCCCCGACCACCTCGACTGGGCCCCTGGATATCACCGCGGTCAAACAGGCGATCGATCTGGTCGGCAAGAACCGCGCCGACGACGCGACCAATGTCGAAGGTACGATTTCCGATCCGCTGGCGCGCAAGCTTGTCGAATGGGTGATCCTGCGCAGCGACAGCGGCGCGACGGATTTCTCGCGCTACGTTAACTTCATGGCCGCCAATCCAAGTTGGCCAAGCATCTCCTTGTTGCGCCGCCGCGCCGAGGGCGTGGCCTGGGAAGAGCGCGTCGACCCGCAAGCGGTGATCCAGTTCTTCCGCTCCGAACCGCCGCACACGGTCAAAGGCCATTTCACGCTGGCGCGAGCGCTGATGGCTCAGGGCGACAGCGCCGGCGCAACGGCGACGCTGCGCGAGACATGGCGTAACGATGGCTTCTCCGCCGATCTTGAAGCCCAAGGCCGCGCGGCCTTCGCCGGCCTGATCACGCCCGAAGATGACGCCGTCCGCATGGACGCGCGGCTTTACGTTGACGACGACGATGCCGGATTGCGTGCCGCGCAGCATCTCAATGCGACGGCACTTGCGGTCGCCAAGGCGCGCGCCGCCGTCATCAATCAGTCCGACAATGCCAAATCGCTGCTCGAGGCAGTGCCCGAAGCGGCCCGTCATGATCCCGGTTATATGTTCAGCCGCATCCAAGTGCTGCGGCGGCAGGACAAGATCACCGAAGCCGCGCAATTGCTGCTGGCAGCGCCGCGCGATCCGGCGAAAGTCGTCAATCCCGACCCGTGGTGGGTCGAGCGCCGTCTGATTGCGCGCAAGCTTCTCGATCTCGGCGATGCGAAGATGGCCTACGACGTCGCCAATGGCGCCGCGCCGCCGATCAGCGACAATTTCCGCGCCGAACAGCATTTCACGGCAGGCTGGATCGCGCTGCGCTTCCTGCGCGATCCGGGCATCGCCATGGCGCATTTCGCCCGCATCGCCGACGGCGCAACAAACCCGATCACGCTCGCCCGCTCGTATTACTGGCAGGCGCGTGCCGCGGAAGCGCTGGGACGCGACCAGGACGCGCGCGCGTTGTTCGACGCGGCGGCGCATTATCCGACCGCCTATTACGGCCAATTGGCGCGCGCTAGACTCGGGCTTGACGAAGTCACTCTGCGGGAATTGCCCGATCCCTCCCCCGACCGCCGCATGCTCGAACTCGCGCGGGTCTTCGAAATTCTCTATGCCATCGACAATCGCGACCTCATCGCCTCGATGGCCGCCGATCTCGGCGACAAGGCGACCGATATCGGCGCGCTGGTGACGCTCGCCGATATCTCCGCACGCCACAACGACGCGCGCGCCGTGCTCCTGATCGGCAAACCGGCGCTCGGCCGCGGCTTTCCGATGGAGCGCTATGCGTTCCCGAATTTCGGCGTGCCGGATTACCAGCCGATCGGGCCGCCGGTCGAGCCCTGCGTGGTCTATTCGATCGTGCGCCAGGAAAGCGCCTTCAATCCGCGCGTCGTGTCCAGCGCCAACGCCATCGGCCTGATGCAAGTGACGCCGGCGGCCGGCCGCGACACCGCGAAGCGATTTGGCGTCACCTTCGACCAGCGCCGGCTGATGGACGACGTCACCTACAATGCGCAGCTCGGCAGCGCCGAGCTCGGCAACGATATCGCGAACTGGCGCGGCTCCTACATCCTCGCCTTCTCGGCTTACAATGCCGGGCCGCGCCGGGCCAAGGAATGGATCGAGCAATACGGCGATCCGCGCGATCCCAAAGTCGACCCGATCGACTGGATCGAGCGCATCCCGATCTCGGAAACGCGCAACTACGTCGAACGCGTGATCGAGAACATGCAGGTTTATCGGGCGCTGATCGAGAACAATCCGAAGCTTATGATCGAGGCGGACCTGCGCCGCGGCGGCTGAATTGGATACCCAGGGTGGTGCGCGCACCATCTATCAAGCCATTGAAATTATTATATAAAAATTGAATTTTCGGAGACGGTCCGGTTATTTGCGCCACTCCGTGGCGGCCGTTACATTAGTCGCGCGCGGAACGCCGCGCCGCCTCGAACACCCGAATTCCGTCATAGCCAAACTACGTCAGCCGGCACGAACGCGGCACCAAACATGCAAAACGCCATTCAAGGTGACGGCAACCCCCGAAGCATTTTTGTCACCGCGCAGGACGGTTTGCGGCTGCATGTGCGCGAATATGGTTTGCGCACCGCGCCGGTGCTCCCCGTCGTCTGCTTGCCGGGCCTGGCGCGAACCGTTGGCGATTTCGACGCGCTGGCCCCGTATTTAGCAAACGGCCGGCAGGGTCGTCGTGTCATTGCCATCGATTCGCGCGGACGCGGCCAATCCGACTACGACCGAAATCCAGAAAATTACAACGTGGCGACCGAGCTCGGCGATGTGGTGACCATTCTGGCGGCGCTCGGGATCGCGCAGGCGGTCTTCGTCGGCAGTTCGCGCGGCGGGCTCATCACCATGCTGCTCGCCGTCGCGCATCCGACCGCGATCGCCGGCGCCGTGCTGCACGACATCGGGCCGGTGATCGAGCCAAAAGGCCTCGCGCGCATCAAGAGCTATGTCGGCAAGCTGCCGCAGCCGAAGAGCTTCGCTGAAGGCTCCGAAATCCTGCGCGGCCTGTTCAGCGCTCAGTTCCCGAAACTGACCGCCGATGATTGGTTCGCGGCGGCGAAACGCGCATGGAATACGCAAGATGGCGCGCTGGTGCCGACCTATGATGTGCGGTTGGCCCAGACGCTGACCGAGATCGACATCGAACGGCCGCTGCCGCCGATGTGGGCGGAGTTCGGCGCGCTCGCGCGCGTGCCCGTGCTCGTCATCCGCGGCGAAAATTCGGACATTCTTTCGGCGGAAACGGTGACGAGCATGAAAGAACGCCATCCGGCGATGGATGTCATTGAAGTGCCCGACCAAGGGCATGTTCCGGTACTCGCCGGCGCGGACCTGCTCAACAGCATCGGAGCCTTCGTCGCCAAGTGCGACGCTGCGGCAAATTGGTCGGAGCCGGAGCCAAAAGGCGCGGCATCCGATCCGCAGGCGGCCCCACCGGAACGATGGGGATAAAGTTGGCAGTGAGTTTTGCGGATAACGCCACGTTGCAGCGCGCCATGGGCGCGCTGCAAGCGGGGAGCTTCAAAGACGCCGAACGCCTGTTCAAAGGCGTCTTGCGAACGCAGCCGAAGCACGTCGCCGCGCTCAATCTGCTTGGCGTCGTGCTGACGCAACTCGGCAAGTTTGCCGAGGCCGAGACCTATTTGCGACTAGCCCTGGAGGAATATCCGAACTCCGATGCGACGCTCCACAATTACGGCATCATTCTCAAGGCGCTGAACAGATATGCTGAGGCATTGGATCGATTTAGCCAAGCCGTGGCGCTGAACCCCCGCGCCGTCGAAACCTGGAACAATCGCGGCACCGTATTCAACGATCTCAACCGTTACGATGAGGCGATTGCGGATTTCGACAAGGCGCTTGCGCTCAATCCGCGCTATGCCGAGGCGCTGTGCAACAAGGGCAAATCGCTCAATGCTTTGCAGCGGTCCGCCGAAGCTCTCGCCGCGTTCGAGAGCGCTTGCGCGCTCAAACCCACCCTCGCCGAAGCATGGCTCGGCCGTGCCTTCGGCTATGCCGAACTCAAGCGCCACGGCGAGGCCCTCCCCGCCTTCGAAAAAGCGCTGGCGCTCAAACCCGACCTCGCCGAGGCCTGGCTGGGTGGCGGCAACCTCTCAAATGAGCTAGGCCGCCATCGCGAAGCGCTCGCCGCCTATGACAAAGCACTGGCGTTGCAACCGGGCCTCGCCGCGGCCAAGCTTGGCCGCGGCCATGCGCTGGCCCAACTCGGCAGATCGGAAGAAGCGCTTGATGCATATGACGAAGCGCTCGAGCTAAAGCCCGATCTGGCCGAGGCATGGCTCGGCCGCGGCAACATACATACCGAACGCCAGCGTTACGGCGACGCATTAGCTTGTCACGACACGGCGCTGGCGCTCAACCCGAATCTAGCCGACGCGTGGCTTGGCCGCGGCAATGTCTTCGTCCTACGCAAGTCTTATGACGAGGCTTTCGCCGCCTATGATAAGTCGCTCTTATTAAAGCCAGACTCGGCGCAGTCCTGGCTTGGCCGCGGCAATGTTTACCGTGATCTCAAACGCCACTCCGACGCCCTTACTGCATATGACCAGGCGCTTGCCCTCCGGCCGGATCTTGCCGAAGCGTGGTACGGCCGCGGCAATGTCTTGACCGAACTCAGGCGCTATAATGAGGCGCTCGCCGCTTACGACCGGGCACTGTCGCTGCGGCCTGATCTTGCTGAAGCGTGGTACGGATCCGGCAATGTTCTGGCCCTGCTCAAACGCAACGACCAGGCCTTCGCCGCGTACGACGAAGCTGTGAAGCGGAAACCAGATTTGGAGTTCGCGGCCGGCGCGCGTCTATCTTCGAAACTTTACATGTGCAACTGGACGAACTTAAAGGCCGAAGTCTCTGAATTGCTGGCGTCGATCAAAGAAGGAAAAGCATCGTGCTCTCCCTTTGCACTGCTCGGAGTCCCGGCATCGCCTTCCGAGCAATTGCAGTGCGCCAGTCGATACATGCTGGAGCAGGCAGTTTTTCCGCCACTTTGGCGCGGCGAGCGCTATTCGCATGATCGCCTGCGCGTGGCCTATGTTTCCCCCGATTTGCGAGAGCACGCGGTCGCTTATCTGATGGCAGGGGTGTTCGAACATCATGATAGATCACGCTTCGAAATCACGGCGATCTCGTGGGGTCCGCAGCAGGACACGGATTTCTGTCGCCGGCTAAGGGCGTCTTTTGAACGGTTCGTAGATGCCGGCGCACAAAGCGACCATGAAATTGCCGATCTCATTCGTCGGAGCGAAATAGACATCGCCGTGGATCTGAACGGCTTCGCCGATTTTGGTCGAGTGGGCATCTTTACGCAGCGGCCGGCACCAATTCAGGTAAATTATCTCGGCTATGCCGGCACAATGGGTGCCCATCACTACGATTACATTATTGCCGACGGCACAATCATTCCGCCGGAGCACTTTGACTCCTACAGCGAAAAGGTGGCGTGGCTGCCGGATACCTTTATGGCCAGCGACTCGGCGCGGCGAATCGCTGGGCCGACACCGTCGCGCGGTGAGCTAGGCCTGCCCGAGACCGGTTTTGTCTTCTGCTGCTTCAACCAGTCATTCAAAATCAGTCCGGAGACGTTTGAGATCTGGATGCGGCTTTTGCAAGCGGTCGAGGGCAGCGTTTTGTGGTTGAAGGATAACGAGCCAAACTCAACGCAAAATCTTCGTCGCGAGGCAGAGCAACGGGGCATCGCCGCCCAGCGCTTGGTATTCGCCCCACCCGTTCCCGACGTTGCCGATCATCTGGCACGCCACCGGCAAGCGGATCTGTTCCT
>Ga0210393_10002556_pt1 | contig 14880 bp, 10 predicted proteins | sample IncBWC27OmetaG_FD_160068 | JGI IMG/M metagenome (GOLD analysis project Ga0210393, IMG submission 160068) | Forest soil microbial communities from Barre Woods Harvard Forest LTER site, Petersham, Massachusetts, United States - Inc-BW-C-27-O ... | reverse complement strand
CCTCAAATCCGTTCATGTGGGGCATCACCACATCCATCAAAATCAGGTCGGGACGCTCTTGTTGCGCCTTCTCCACGGCTTCCCGCCCATCGCTTGCGGTCACACACTGGTAGGTCGTACGCCTTTCGAGAATTTCGCGCTCCATCATCAAGGCAGTCTTCGAGTCATCCACTACCAGGATCTTCTTTGTCATGTGTTTTCCTCGAACGGCAGTGCCAAAGTTGTTGGCAGGCGCGGGCGGAAGAATCGAATTTCGGGTCCGTGCTACAGGGCCAAGTTCGCCCACTCCTCAATTGGCATCGTCAAACATGATTCGGCCCGTTCCGCACTTCCGAGACGGGCGCTTTTCTGCCGCGCCAATCGCCCTTTCCGAACCCGCTCCTGGAAGATCACGCTTGCGTGCGGGCCGCGGCAGCCTTGCCGGCCCAGCAAGCATTCGTGTTTTTTAACACAGCCGATTGGTGCGTCAGTAATTACCTTGGTAATCCGGGTTGCGGTCGCTCAATGGAGATGCCCTCCAGGTGAGAACTTGGCTTTGCCACCGGCAGATTTAGAGTCGGAAGGAATGGTTTCTCCTCCCGAACCACCCTGCAAATGGTCCATCAAGAACCAACCGTGGGAGTTTCCGGGACCTGCGTTAACCGATCTTCATTGAACGCCGCCATTTTGCATGGAGCCAAACCAGAATCCCCAATGCACAAACCTCCACCGGACCGGGAGGCATGATCTGCATGTGCAAGAGACTGGTGTAGTCCTTGGTGGCAACGTAGGTGGCCCAAATGGTCCCGGCGGCGGCAAGCAGGCTTCCGAGGAGTTCTTCGGTGCGAATCCGCAGGAGGAATTGCCGTTCCTTGGCCTTGCTGGCAGGCTTCGGGCTGGGGACGTAACCATCGCGTCCCTCGTTCCAATCGATGAAGTCGCTACGCTTGTCCACGGCTTCCAGAGTGCCACGCAAAGGCCCCTAGAGGCCACATTACGGGCGTAACTTCGAGGTTCGGAGCAAGGAGCAAGGTTCGGAGGCGAGTTTTGGGGCGACGTTCGGGCATAGCCCGCTCGGACACGTTTGTGCGCCTAGGTCTCGGTGTGCCACGCCAACGCGAGAGTCAGGCCTCTGCCAGTGAAAACTCTATTCTTTTCCCGAGGCAGTCGGGGACTTTTGCCCCGAGCCGAGCCTGACTCGGAAGCTTGGAGACCAAGTTCGAAAGGCCGCTCGAATGCAATCGCCACGGCGAAATTCCCGGACGTTTCCGGCTTCACGCGAAGAACCTGGCCGCGAGCACTGAGTTGCACGCCCTGGTCGGGCAGGTTCGCAACTCCCACCGCCACCTCCACGGTGGAACCCCGCGGAATCGAAGAAGTGCTGGAAAGCAAAATGCCCCGAAGACTGATGTTCTCCGAACGAGCTTGCATTTCCTTGTGAGCCAGCTTGAGTATGACCGGCATGTGCAGAGGGTAGCGAACATCCCGCCGTTCCTGCCGCCGGTCCTGCAGATGAGGAGAGTTCATGGAAGTCATGGCTGTTCGGAGGCTACGCTCGAACGTGGTGTCGCATACAGATGACGGAAGGCTGATCGGGCAGCAGCAAAGGGACGATCATTTGCGCGATCATTGGGACAGTAATCGGGGACAGTAATCGGTTACACCGCCCAGGAATTTGGACGATTGCCAGCGCGGCCGGGCATTCGCAACCGGGCATTCGCAAGATGCCCAGCGCAGAATCAAAGGCCACGGATTCCCAGTGGGGAGATGGTGAACAGAAAGTGGGATCAGGCCAGAACGGTCGCAGGCGCCTGAATCGCCATGGCCAGATCGTTGAGGAACATCGCCGCGCGGGCGCCATCGGCGACGCGATGATCGCAGGATAGAGTGAGAGTCATGATGGGCCGGACGGAGGGCTTTCCGTCAACCGCCACGACGCGATCGGCGATCGCCCCCACCGCCAGAATCGCGGCCTGCGGCGGCGTGATGATCGCGCTGAACGCGTCCACGTGATACATACCCAAATTGCTGATGGTGAACGTGGCCTCGGCAAGGTCCCCGGGGCGCAGCTTTCCCGCTCGAGCACGTTCGGCTATGTCGCGACGGCGAGTGGCAATGTCTGCCAAGCCCGCCGTGTGAGCATGGGGAATCACGGCGGCGACTACCCCGTCATTCACTGCGATGGCCACGCCCATGTTCACGTGCGCATGCAGTCGAATTCCCTGGGCGCTCCAACTGGCATTCAGCCGGGGATGTTTGTGCAACACGCGTGATGTGAGAGCAACCAAGAGATCGGTGTGCGTGATCCGCACGCTGCTCGCTTTCTCGATCTCTGCGACCATGCGGTTGCGGAACTCATTCAGCGCCGTGGCCTCGATCTCCCGGCTCACAAAGAAGTGAGGCACAGTCGTCCAGCTCTGCGTGGTGCGCTCGGCCATCAGACGGCCGATGGAGGTTGGAACTGCCAAGCCGGAGGCTTCTTTTTCCGCCGATGCGAGGCTCGCGGCAGGCGCGGCTGCGGCTGCCTGCACGTCGGAAGCGAGAATTTCTCCGCCCGGTCCCGAGCCGCGCACGCTCGAAACCTCCACACCCAATTCTTTCGCGAGGCGGCGAGCTTTGGGAGAGATTTTCGCGTTCGTTGCTGCCGCGACTGCCGGCGCGGCGACGATCGCGCCGGCTGGCTCGCTCTTGCTTTGCGAAACCGCGCGCGCGCCAGGCGCGGAGGCAGCTGGTTCGGTCGCCGGCGGCCTTTCTCCAGGCGCCACGATCCAGGCGATGGTTTGCCCCACGGGAATGTCCGCTCCGGCGAACGCTGTGATCCCGGCCAGAATCCCATCAGCCGGCGCTTCTACTTCCACCACGGCTTTGTCGGTCTCGATCTCGAGGAGCGGCTCGCCCTTGGTGACGCGGTCGCCTTCCTGTTTGCGCCAGGCGATGAGCTTGCCGGTTTCCTGCGCCATCTCGAGGGCGGGCATTACAACGCTGAAAGCCATAATGATTTGCGGGAGGGCTGTGAGGCCTTCAGTCGGTGACTCCTACGCGCTCGGTCTTGGCGCTGGATTCGATCATCTCGATCACGCGTTCGCTGGCGGGAGCTTCGGTTTCTCGGATGGTGGGCAGCGGGCCATTCACCGTGAAATAGTGGGCGCCGGCCACGAGAAGCTCCTCCGCCGGAAACCGCGTGATCACTTCGTGCCCCGTCGGCGTCACCACGATTTCTTCTTCGATGCGCGCCGCGCTCCAGCCGTCGGTGGAAGGCCAGAAGGTTTCGAGAGCAAACACCATGCCGGGCTTGATTTCGACAGGGTGCTCGAACGATACCAGGCGGCTGATCACCGGCTTCTCCCAGATGGCGAGTCCGATGCCGTGGCCATATTGCAGCGCGAAACAGGCTTCTTCATTGGGGAAGCCGAATTCTTCTGCCTTCGGCCAGACCGCGGCGATCTCCGCCGTGGTGCGGCCGGGACGCACCAGTTCGATCGCGGCATCGAGATATTCGCGGCAACGTTTGTAAGCATCCACCATGGCGTGCGAAGCGTAGCCCACCGTGAAGCAGCGGTAATAGCAGGTGCGATATCCCATGTAAGAATGCAGAATGTCGTAATAGACGGGATCGCCCGGCCGCAGCACGCGATCGGAAAACACATGCGGATGCGGATTGCAACGTTCGCCCGAAATCGCATTCACCGCTTCGACGTACTCCGAACCGAGATCGTAGAGAACTTTGCTGACCAGGCCCACGGCTTCATTCTCGCGCAGGCCCGGCTTCATGGCGCGATAAAGCTCGTCGTAAGCGGCGTCGACCATCATGGCCGAAGTGTTGAGCAGCGAAATTTCGTCCTGCGTCTTGATCACGCGGGCTTCGGACATGAGCTGCTGTCCGTCAACCACCTTGATGCCCTCGCGCTGCAAAGCGAACAGCACCGGCAGTTCGATGATGTCGATGCCGACGGGTTCTTTGTGCAGTCCGCGCATTTCGAGTTCGATACGAATTTTCTTCGCGACATCTTCGGCGCGTCCCATCTCCGGCGTCATCGCACCGCGCAACATCGAAATTCCCGGCCGCGAGCGGCCATCGAGCCACGGGCAGTTCAGCTGATGATGTTTGGCGGCGGACCCGAAATCCCACAGGATGGGCTCGTCATTCTGGGGCAGAAGCGTGAAGCGGTTGGCCTTGTCCTGCGCCCAGGTGCCGATGTGCGTCGACGTCAGGTAGCGCACGTTGTTCATGTCGAAGCAGAGCAGCGCTCCCATCTCCGACTTGGCGAGCAGGTCCTTCGCTTTCTGCAGACGTTCGCGGCGGAGACGATCGAAATCGATCCGGTTCTCCCAGTCGACCGCCATGGTTCCATGAGTTTTGAGTGCCATAAGAACCCCCTGTAGAGACGTTGCTGGCAACGTCTCGCTCGCCACCATTTGAAACGCTGTAGGCAGAGACGCAGCAAGCTACGTCTCTACGATTGAATTTGTCAGCCTTTCCTGCAGAGCTGTCTCGCGGCTTCGCATACGGTTTCCTCGGTCGGCACGGTGGCGTCTTCGAGCGGCGGAGAAAACGGGATCGGAACATGCATCGCGCCCATACGCTTCACCGGAGCATCCAGATCGTAGAACGCTCCCTCGGCGATCACCGCCGCGATCTCTGACACTACACCGTAGCGGCCGTAGCCTTCATCGAGCACAATCACGCGAGACGTCTTCTTAGCCGAAGCAATCAGCGTCTTCTCATCGAGCGGCCACGTGGTGCGCGGATCGACCACCTCCGCGCTGATCCCTTCTTTTTCCAGTTGATTCGCCGCGCCCAGCGCCACCTGCACCATACTGCTGGTCGCGACCAGGGTGATGTCGTCGCCTTGGCGCTTCACGTCGGCCACGCCCAGCGGAATCGTGTAATCCTCTGCCGGTACCGGCCCCTTCAGCTTGTACATCATTTTGTCTTCGAAAAAGACGACGGGATTCTCGTCGCGAATCGCGGTCTTCAGCAGGCCTTTCGCGTCGTAGGGGGTCGAGGGCAAGACCACTTTCAATCCCGGCACGTGACTGAACCACGCGTGCAGCGACTGCGAATGCTGTGCCGCGGAGCGCCGCGTTGCGCCCAGGGTGGTGCGCATCACCATCGGAACTTTCCAGTGTCCGCCGGACATGTAGTGTGCTTTCGCGGCCTGGTTCACCATCTGGTCCATGGTCAGCGTGATGAAGTCGCCAAACATGATGTCGACCACCGGCCTCAGCCCCGTCATGGCTGCGCCCACGGCAACGCCCGTGAACCCCGCTTCGGAAATCGGCGTGTCAACAATTCGCCCCGCGCCAAATTCTTCCACCAGTCCGGACAGAACCTTGAACGGCGTCCCAGCCTCGGCCACATCTTCGCCAAAAACGCACACGCGCGGGTCGCGTCGCATCTCTTCGGCCAGCGCTTCCCGCACCGCCTGCGCAAATGTGACCTCGCGTTCAGGCATACACGTCCTGGTCAACTTGTTCCACGCCGGGATACGGCGCCGCGATGGCGAACTTTACCGCCGCCTCCATCTGGGCGCGCACTTCCGACGAAATCCCCTCCAGCATGCCGGCGTCGGCATGGCCCTGAGCAATCAGCCAGTGCGCATGCAGCTTGATGGGATCGCGATCGCTCTTCCACCGCTGCTCTTCCTGCTTGGTGCGGTAATACTCGCGATTGATGTCGCCCACGTGATGACCACTGTAGCGATAGGTGTCACACTGCAGAAACGCTGGACCCCCACCGGACCGCGCACGTTTCACCAGCCGCGACGCGACTTCATCCACCGCGCGCACGTCCTGCCCGTCGACGCTCGCTCCTTCCATGCCGAAGGCGGCGGCGCGGCCGAGAATGGTTCCCGCCGTGGTCTCCGTGTAGTGCGTGTACTCGTTATAGAGATTGTTTTCGCAGACGTAGATGACCGGCAGCTTCCATAACTGCGCCAGGTTCATGACTTCGTAAAGCGATCCCTGCCCCAGCGCTCCTTCGCCGAAAAAGCAGACCGCCACGCGATCGGTCCCCAGATGTTTCGCCGTGAACGCCGCTCCGGTGGCGATTCCCACGCTGCCGCCCACGATCGCATTGGCGCCCAGGTTGCCGGTCGCCGGATCGGCAATGTGCATCGATCCGCCTTTGCCACGGCAATATCCCGCTTCCTTACCGAGCAACTCGGCGAACATTCTGTCGGGAGCAGCGCCCTTGGCCAGGCAGTGTCCGTGGCCGCGGTGCGTGCTGGTGATGTAGTCGTCGATGCCGAGCGTTTCGCAGATGCCCACCGCCACGGCCTCTTCGCCGCTATAGAGGTGCGCCAGTCCAGGCATGAGAGCCCGCGTGTAAAGCTCGTTCACCTGCTCTTCAAACAAACGAATGCTCACCAGCTTGCGGTAGACGCGCAACCATTTGTCTTTCTCCGTCTCCATCGCGGATTCGCGGCCAGCCGCCGGCTTGGAGGTTGCAGTCGTCACTTCTTCTTTCCTCCGGCGGTAACGGGAGTTGACACTCCGGACATCGCCGCAAGCACGTCGAACATGCAGGCGAAGTCGTATTTCGCAAAACCCATGCCGCGTGCGGCGGTGAGAACTTCGTTGCTCAGCGCGGTCGTCGGCAGCGGAACGTCCAGTTGGCGGCCCAGTTCCAACGCCAGCAGCATATCTTTTTGCATCATGTTCACATCGAACCAGGCCTCTACCGGCTGCTGCAGAACAAACGGTCCGCGATACTGGATCATGGGCGACGCCACCGCGCTGTGCGTGAGCACGTCCACTGCGGTCGCTCGCGCAATTCCACTCTTCTCGGCCAGCAACACGCCCTCCGAAAATGCCTGCATCTGCACCGCCAGGCTCAGATTGACGGCAATTTTCATGGCCAGCGCCAGACCGTTATCGCCAACATGCGTCACCTTCGGTCCAATATCGAGCAGCAGCGGTTTCACTTTTTCGAAAGTGTCGCTCCGTCCCCCCACCATCACCGACAACTTGCCTTCCTGCAGGGTGACCACGCTGCCGCTGACCGGGGAATCCACCATGTCGGCGCCGCGTTCGCGGACCTTGGCCGCCAGAGCGCGGCTTACCGCCGGGCTGATCGTGCTCATGTCGAGGAAGAATTTTCCCGCGCTCAGGCCCGCGAGCAGACCGTCCGCACCTTCCGTGATCGCGGCGGTCGCCGCCGCGTTGGTCACCATCGCAAAGGTATAGTCGGAAGCGCTGGCCACCGCGCGCGGCGAGTCGGCCCACTGCATGCCTTTTTCCACCAGCCACTGCGCCTTGGCGCGGGTGCGGTTGTAGCCCGTCACCGCGTGGCCCTTGCTGAGCAGCCGGTTGACCATCTGGCTGCCCATCACGCCCAGACCGATAAATCCTACTCTCGCCATTCCTCTGTTGCCTCCCGACTTCTGCAAAGAACTGGTTTCCCGACGAGAACGTTCCTTCCTACGAACTCACTCCGGCGCCGACTGCTTTGCGGGAGCGGGTTTTGTGGCGGAGGCTGCGCTGTCCTCGCGCACCTGTTCCAGATGGGCCTTCATGGCTGCGCGCGCCATGTTCGCGTCACGCTTTTCCATGGCGCGAAGAATTCGCTTGTGATGAACCTGGCCGCGCTCGGGACCGCCCTCCACTCGGAAGATTCGCAGACGCTGTTCCCGCAGCAATCCGACGATGGAATCGATCAGGGAAAGAATCAGGGGATTCGCCGCGGCCTCGGCCAGCGCCAGATGAAAATCCAGATCCGCCTCGATGTAGGCGTCGGCATCCTTCAGCGCCCGGTCCATCACCTCAACCGCTTCACGCAGCGTGGCCCGGTCGGCTTCCGAGGCGCGTTCCGCAGCAAGCGCCGCGATTTCCGGTTCCAGAATGCTGCGCACCTCGGCGAGATCGGTCGAACCCTCGGGCTGGCCGATCTTCACCATCAAGTCAAAAGACTGCCGCACGGCTTGCGATGTGCCATCGGTGATGAACGTGCCGCGACCGGAGTAGGCTTCCACCAGACCCTTTTCGCGCAGCGCTTTCACGGCCTCGCGCACCGCGGTGCGGCTCACCCCGAAACGTTGGGCCAGGTCGCGCTCTGCCGGAAGCTGGTCGCCAGCCTTCAGTGTGCCTTTGAGAATGGAGTCTTCGATCTGCTGAACGATCTGCTCGTAGAGCCGAGAAGTGCGAACCAGCTTGTACACTGCATTGCCCCCAGCACAACGTAGTGCAAGACCAGCCGGGCGGTTGGTCGTGGTCTGGTTACTATACCGCATATCCACGGTTGGCTGTCGGGTTTGTTCAGTAAGGTCGATGCGTCCGCTCCGGTAACGGTCTTAAGGTATGGTGGTATAACCACGAGCATAGTACCACAGCTGCGACTTGAGGAACGGTCCAACTCAGGAATACCGTATCCCTGCAGCTCACCGCCCCGCCTTTGCCGTAGAAATCCCGGCGCAGGGGTTGGGGGCAGCCATTGCGTGGGAAGCAAGCGCCTGGAGACGGTTCTGGATTCTCCTTGACACTGTTTCCCATGAAGTGGTATGGCTGTCGGACCACATAGTCCACGGAGGAAGTCCCATGCCATCCCGTAACGGTGGGGCCGCAAGTGGCGGCCAGTACCCTGTCGTACCGATTCAGTTGCTGGCAGCCTTCTGCTGCATGCTGCTGCTGGCCTGGCCGGCCGCCGCTCAATCCACCGCCGGCCGTATCCTCGGCACGGTCACCGACCAAAGCGGCGCTGCGGTCGGGGGCGCGACTGTTGTCGTCACCGACGTGCAGCGTGGCGCTTCGCGCACCCTCACCACCGACGATTCGGGGGACTACGTCGCCGCCGAGCTTCAACCCGGAACCTATAAGATTCGCATCGAGTCCAGGGGTTTCAAGACCGCCGAGCGGCCCAACGTGGTCATCGAAGTCGCCACCGACGTTCGCGCCGACTTTTCTTTGCAGCCCGGCCAGGTTTCCGAAACCGTGGTGGTGAGCGAGGACATTCCGCTCGTCAACACCACTTCCTCGACGCTCGGAGGCACGCTCAGCAACGAGGAGATTAACGATCTTCCTCTGAACGGCCGCAACTACGAGAATCTGCTGCAGTTGCGTCCCGGCGTCATACGTTATCCCGGCGGCGGATTTTCCACCACCAGCGCCAACGGCCTGCGCGCCGAAGACAACGCGTATTACATCGAGGGCCTGTTCAACAGCGAGCCCTATTCGGGCCAGGCCATCGTGAACGGAGCCGGCATCGCCGGAGACTCGGCGACGATTCTTCCGATTGATGCCATTCAGGAGTTTAACCTGCAACAAAATCCGCCCGCTGAATATGGGTGGAAGCCAGGAGCGGTGGTGAATGTGGGCCTGAAGTCCGGCACCAACCACATGCACGGCAGCGCATTCATATTTGGCCGTGACGGAGCCATGGACGCGCGAAACTATTTCAACGCCGATCCGGCTCCAAAATTGCCGCGCACTCTGGAGCAGTTCGGGGGCAGCTTCGGCGGAGCCCTCATTAAAGACAAGGCTTTTTTCTTCGGCGCCTACGAAGGCCAGCGCTATAACGTCGGCAACTCGTTCGGCGGAATCACGAGTCCATCGATGGTGCACATGCCGGCGAATGGAACCTGTTCGTTCGGCTTTGTGGGGGACTGCGCCGACAGTATTCCGGATGTGATCGCCGACATCACAGAACCGTCTGCCGTGTCTGCCGGTGTCATCGTAAGTCCCGCGAGCCTGCTGATCTCCGGATGTGCGATTTCAGGTGGGTCGGTAAGCTGCAACGGCACGGGCTTTCCCACAAACCTGGCCCAGAGCATCAGTATCACCAATGGATTTAACAACGTCGTCCACGTCAACAACTTCGTCGGCAAAGGGGACTACCGGCTCAACGAGCGAAACAGCGTCAGTGGAACCTACTTTTTTGGAAACAACTCGGGCAACGTGGAAGACTTCCCCGAACTGCAGCAGAAATGGCTCTCTACGATTCACACTCGCGCACAAGTGGTGGGCGGGAACTGGATTTGGACTCCCAGCGCCCGCTGGGTGAACGAGGCGCGCGTTGGCTACAACCGGCTGTACCAGCCGACGTTGCCTGACGATCTCAAAACGCCGGCCTCCTCTTACGGTCTGGATACGGGCATAAGCGGATCTTTTACCGGGGGACTGCCGCGCATCGGCTTTGGCGGATACTTTTTCCCCGGGCTGGGTGGTTTCAAGTGGCCAAAGTTTCAAGGACCCGACTCCATCACCCAGTTTGTGGATCACGTTTCTTACACCGCGGGCAAGCACGCCTTAAAATTCGGCGGAGATATCCACTACAACCAAGTGACGAACGCGGCATACGGCAACGCCCGAGGCAGCATCACATTCCTGGGCGGGGTGGTGAGCGCGAACCCTGGTCCCAACGGTTCGAGCCCGCTCGAAGACTTCTTTGGGGGCGCACCATTCAAGTCGTCGGTCGAAGTGGGAAATCCGACCCTGCAGCTGCACAACTGGGCCTACGGAGGATTTTTTCAGGATGACTTTAGAGCCACCAAGAACCTGACCATCAACTTCGGGGTACGCTACGAGTTCAGCAGCGTGCCGCAGGAAGCGCACAACCTCCTGGGAAACTTTGATCCCAACCTGGGCCTGGTACAGGTGGGCCATCAAATCAGCAGCCTCTATAACCCGGATCACAAGAACTTCGGTCCTCGTGCAGGCTTTGCGTGGGACCTTGGCGGTAACGGGCGGACGGTGCTGCGGGGCGGCGGCGGGCTGATCTATGAGACGGTGAACTGGCAGTCGTTCGTCGCCTTCAACAACGCTTTCGGGCCAGGCAGCGTTCCAACGGGAGCCCCCATTGACGCTGCTGGCGACACCTCTGGTGGGACCATTATTACGGGGAACCAAACCAAGAAGAATTTCCTTGCCTATCCCGGCACTTGGGACACGGTGCCGCTCTATTCTCCTACGGTCAATTGCGCTCCGGTCCTGGCCAGTGGCAATCCCGGGAGCCCCTGCCCCATCATGACGGTGGACCGCAATCTCACCACACCATACGTGTGGAACTGGACTTTGAACCTGCAACACGCTTTCACTCCAAAGGTATCGATCGAGGCCGCTTACGTGGGCAATCGCGGAACCAACCTGACGGGGATTCGGGACATCAACCAACCTCCCGTTGGCAGTGACTACAATCCGGCCTGCGCCGACGCATTTCTCAACTCTTTGGATCAGCTTTGCCTTCCCTACAACAGTAAATTTCCCTATCTGATCAACATCTTCCAGATGGGTAACGTCTACCGCTCAAACTACAACGGTCTGCAAGTCACGTTGAACGCGCGCAACTATCACGGCCTGAGCATGGTGGCGGGCTATACCTACTCGCACGCTTCCGATGATGTGGGTGCGAACTGGGACTTCGGCTTCGGTTCCGGCTTGCCGCAGAACGCTCACAACGTGGCGGCCGAATATGCCAACAGCGACTTCGACGTCCGCCAGCGGCTTACGGTTTCGCTCACCTACGCCATTCCGGGCAAGAAGGGCTTCGGGCAGATGCGCGAAGGCTGGGAGATCAACTCGATCATAACCCTGCAGAGCCCGCAATTCTGGGGTCCGATCGATGAGGGAACAGATGCCGCCGGCGTAGGAGCGCTGCCGGTGAGCCCGCCGGCCAACAGCCCGATTCGCTGGAGCTTCTACCGCGCCGGAACTGCAACCCTCGGCCACCCGGCGGACTTCAAGTCCGGGCGCGGGGTTGGAATTCCCTATTACGCGCCCGGCAGTATTCCGTCGGCCTGCTCGGCCTCCGCGTTGGCGGAAGATGGCGGCGCTCCCGGTGCAGAAACCGCCTCTTTGAATTCCTTTGGCTGTTACGTCGCTGGCAACTCCGTGATGATGGCGCCGCCACTGGGCCAGTTCGGAAACATGGGGCGGAATATGTTCGAGGACACCGGCTTCCGGAATTTCGATTTCTCCCTGGGCAAGAGTTTTCACTTTGGAGAAGCCATGCGGCTCCAGTTCCGCGCCGAGTTCTTCAACATTTTCAATCATCCGAACTTTGCCAATCCTTATGGCGGGCAGAACGGGTTTGGTCTGAACGATCCCTCGGTGCGGCCGTTCGGTTGCGGGTGCGCCACGCCAGACGTTGCCGCGGCCAATCCCGTGATCGGGTCGGGAGGCAGCCGCGCCACCCAGTTGGGCCTGAAGTTTATTTTCTAATTCGATTCACAAGCGCGATTTTCGGGCCGGACCAATTCCGTCCGGCCCGTTTTCGTAGATCGTTTTTCGTAGATCGTTGTTTAAGCGCAGCTCGGTTTAAGCGCAGCTCGCGCCCGACTGGCGAGACGCGATGGGACCACAGGTCATTCAAGATCAGATCATTAGAGGTCAGATCATTGGAGATCAGATCATTTAGAGATCAGATCATAGAGATCAGAAAAAACATGAAGATTAGAACTCAGTTCCTGGTCGTTGCATTCGCGTTGGCAGGCGCCGCCATGGCGCCGGAAGCCACGCTTGCCCAAAAACCTGCGCAGGAGCTTCCCAAGAACCAGGAGGTTCCGAACACCGAGCGGCGCGAGCGCACCATCGACGAGATCAAGGTGGAAGCCGTCCGGCGCGCCGAGGTTGGACAGTACCCCCTCATCGGGCTCGATCCTGGCGACGTGAAAGAAGCCTTCACCAGCATCCACACCAGCGACAAAGACGAATGGGCTGCGGGTTTCATGCATGTCGCCGACCGCTACTTCGAGGAAGCGAAGTCGCTGGAGAAGTCGACGGACAAGGCCGATCTGGCCAAGGCCAACGCCGATTATGTCCGCGCCTGGCGGCTGTATTCCTTCGGACGCTGGCCCATTCCGGCGTCCGCGGGCAAGCAGCGATCGTATGAGAAGGCCATCGCGTCGTTTCTGGCGCACGCGAAATTTTTCGATCCTCCGCTTGAAGTCGTGCACATTCCGTTCGAAGGCAAAGAAATCATCGGCTATCTGCGCCTTCCGAAAAATGCGACGGGGCCGGTGCCGCTGGTGATTGCGGTGAACGGACTCGACAGCCGCAAGGAGGACCTCACCGAAAGTTTCGGAGCGATCCTGCCTTTCGGCATCGGATTTCTCGCGGTGGACGGCCCCGGAACCGGCCAGGCGCCGATCAAAGTCAGCGAAACTTCCGAGCGCATGCTCTCGAAAGTGATCGACTATGCGCAGTCGCGCCCCGAGATCGATAAGAATCGCATTGCCATGCACGGCGTGAGTTGGGGAGCTTACTGGGCCACGAAAATGGCGATTGTCGAACGCGTCCGGCTGCGCGGCGCCAGCGCGCAGTCTCCGCCGGTCGACAGATTTTTCCAGAAGGATTTTCTGATGAACTCGCTGCTGGGCAACCGCGAGTATCTTTTCGATCAGGTTCCTGCGCTCATGAACATTCTCGAAGGCGTGCACACGCTCGACGAAATGGGCGAGTACTTGCCGAAAATGTCGCTCGTCCACCAGGGACTGCTCGGCAAACCGATGGCCCCCATGCTGATCCTGTCGGGAGTTCTCGATACGCAGGTGCCCATCGAAGATGAATATCTGCTCCTGAGTAAAGGCGACGTGCCGAAAGAGGCGTGGATCAACCCGCGCGGCGGACATCTCGGCCGCCAGGTGGGAGTCTGGCCCGACCCCCGAATTTTCAAAGAAGTGATTATTCCGTGGCTGGTAAAAACGCTGGAAGCCCCGGCGAATTAGCGGAGCGGCTGACGCCGCCAGTTTGGCAACACTTTACGGTGCGGCTGGACGCCGCTCCTTTCAAGCGAAAGAACAAGGGCGGGACTGAATCAGTTGGAGTGACTCGATGTTGTAGTTGGTTGGACCACCATACCAATTTCGCGCGCGCCTATTTCTCTATGTCCACTTTTACTGAAATCCCGCCTCTTCAACCCGCCTCCCCTGCCCCTCATCCCCCGCGCTTCTACGCTTCGCTTTGGGTGCAGGTGACTGTCGCCATCCTGCTCGCGGTTGTGTTGGGTCACCTCAGCCCGGTACGTGCCGTGGCGATGAAACCCCTGGGCGACGCCTTTATTCGCCTGATCTCGATGATTATTGCGGTGATGATTTTTTGCACGGTGGTCACTGGAATCGCAGGGATGCAGGATTTGAAGAAGGTGGGGCGGGTCGGCGGCAAGGCTCTTCTCTATTTTGAGATTGTGTCGACGCTGGCGCTGGGCGTCGGATTTTTTGTGGGCAACGTCGTGCACCCCGGCACTGGCTTCAACGTGAATGTGTCCACGCTCGACTCTCGTGCCGTTGCCGACTACGCCGGCCAGGCCAAGGCGCAAACCATCACCGACTTCCTTATGCACATCATCCCGACAACTGTCGTCGATGCCTTCGCCAAGGGGGACATCCTGGAAGTTGTCTTCGTCTCGATCCTGTTCGGCTTTGCCGTATCGGCCGCGGGTGAACACGCCAAACCTCTGGTCACAATGCTCGAGGCACTCACCAAAGTCGTATTCCGCATGGTCAACATTGTCATGCGCTTCGCACCGCTCGGCGCGTTCGGCGCCATGGCATTCACGATCGGGAAGTATGGACTGGCCTCACTCGGGCCACTCCTCCGCCTGATCGTTTCGTTCTACGTGACCTCAATTCTCTTTGTGCTCATCGTATTTGGCGGAGTCGCGTGGCTGGCAGGGTTCAGTTTGATAAAGTTCCTGCTGCACATTAAAGAGGAAATCCTGCTGGTGTTGGCCACCAGCTCTTCCGAGACCGCCATCCCGACGCTGATGGAAAAACTCGAAGCGCTAGGCTGCTCGCGATCTCTCGTCGGCCTGGTGGTGCCGACCGGATACACCTTCAACACCGACGGAAGCGCTCTGTATATGACGATCGCAGCGCTTTTCGTCGCACAGGCCACCAACACGCACCTGACGCTGCTGCAGCAGTTGACGATCTTTTCCGTCGCCATGCTGACTTCGAAAGGAGCCAGCGG
>Ga0210393_10002555_pt1 | contig 14881 bp, 13 predicted proteins | sample IncBWC27OmetaG_FD_160068 | JGI IMG/M metagenome (GOLD analysis project Ga0210393, IMG submission 160068) | Forest soil microbial communities from Barre Woods Harvard Forest LTER site, Petersham, Massachusetts, United States - Inc-BW-C-27-O ... | reverse complement strand
TTTCATCGTGATTCATGGAACGCAGGATGTAACTCTGGCGCGTAACGTCGGCTATGAGTCTATAGGTCACGGCTACTACCTCGAGGACGCGACCGAGATCAACAACAAGCTTTATTCCAACCTCGGGATACTTGCGCGCGGCGCTGTCGACAATGCGCTCAATCCCCGCAAGGTCCCCGGTATCCTGGCAGCGGATTTCTCGCCGATAGCCAATGTCCCTCCGGCCAACCAGGTGCCGCAGGAATTCGTGCCTTATCATTCCGATATTGATCATCCGAGCGTGTTCTGGATGACAAATGGATGGAACGATTTCCGCTACAATATGGCGGCTGGAGCCGGCACCTGCGGAGTATGCTACTGGCTGGTGCCTGCCGCCATTAGCGGTCCCTCCAAGTCTATGGCCTGGGACTCTTACGCCGCAGAGCAGACGTCGCCCGACCGCCTCGAGACCTCGCCCCTGGAAACCTTCTATGGAAACTATTGCTCCACGGCGATGACCTCTTTTCAGACGATCGGAAACTCGTCACCATGCCTTGGCGTAGTCAAGAACGATCCAGCTAACAATCTTTTCCCGACATTGCCTGCCATACACAACGACTTGGCAACACAGTTGCCAACGATGCAGAATGCGGATCCAAAGAAGCCGCCCTTTACACCCGATCAAATCAAAGAACTCCAAAAGTACTATCCTATTGTTGACGCCGGCGGTGGCAGGAAAGCTACCAAATGCCCCGATGTTGATCCTACCAAGCCTTTCGATCCCAAGACCGATTGCAGTGATGACCAGGTGGCGCCCGTTTGCAGTTCGGGAAATGAATCAAACTGCATGGTAACTGTGCTGGATCACTATACCTCGTCTTACAATTGGGCTCACTTCAACCTTGCGGCCATCTGGCTCAGACCACAGTGGTACCTGGTGATCAACAGCGTGCTGACTGACATACAAAACGGCGGTCTGACCTTTGTAACCGGTGGCGGCTACACCGAATCCGATGCGCTACCCGGCCATTGGGCTCTGGCCTTGAAGGATATCTTCGTTGGTGCCACTCAGCCGACCAATCCTTACGCGCTGGAAGGAGGACCGTTCAACCCAACGACTGCCGCGCTCGCGGGTCCTAATCCGCCAACGACACCATATGGGTTTAAGGTAAGTTGCTCGCTGGCGTCCAACGGGCAGGATCCCGGTTACTGTCTCGACCCGATCGAGAGTGTCAGTTTTCCGCCTAGCAACTTTGGCGGCAATCAGCGTTTCTTCAACATCTACGACGGGCCGTCCTACGAAGACTCGAACGCGTACCTGGATATCAACAAGACAGAGAACCTGGACTGCAACGCGACCACTGGCTGCGGTATCGGCCATACTAAGTGGTTTAACGCGAAGCAACTCGGAACTCCGCGAGATAATACTGTTTCCGGAGCCAACAACTGTTATCTGCCCAACGCGGCGATCGCCTGGAAACAACCTAACGGGTTCTACTATCCGCCGGCGTTCCATTCCAAGAATTTATTCTTCGACAATGTGGATATCCGCCACTATGTAATAGAGCCACTGTTCAATCCGGGAACGTTCCAGACTAATACCTCGGCAATCGCCAACCACTATTGCACGACCAACTCTGCCATGTTCGACAACTTTACCGACGTCGATCGCCAGACCGAACTCAACGACGACGACGGCTCGCTGACCGGTCTGGTTGACACGATTTCCGTTAACCTGGACCCGTTTTTCAGCGCGCCGGTCGAGACGGTCGAATGCGAATCTGGTCCTTTCATCGACGATACTGTTACTCCTGTACTGCCGCCCGGAACGGCCAAGACCAGTCCGTATGACTACGTCACCACTGCCATTTATCCCAAGTGCATGGCCTCCATGCCCGGTACCGATCAGTGCAATAAGCTAATCAAAAACTCGGACCCTCCGATGGTAGATCCCAAGACCATCTGGAACACCGGATGCTCGACTGAGACTTGTTATGGCGTCCCACTATACAGGCAGGATTTGACCCAGCAGGAGAAGAACGGACCTCCTATGCCATCGGCGATACCGACACCCAGTATCCGATTGATGGGACAGGACCAGGCTCAGCGTAGTAGCCTGACCGTCAACAACGCTACCTACTATATTGATACGACCCTGGATGCGGCGGGACAAACCGCACCGCCCAGGGCGTCGGTCTCAAACGTTTTCGAGGCAGGCAACACTTACTACACCTACTTTCTCTTTGCCAAGCCGACTACCAAGCAGACCTATCAATTATACGTAGGCAAGGATCCCACCTGGAATCCTGATACGAATGTCAAAATGGTTCGTGTTGCGCTGCCTTCGTTCCCTTACCAGTTTACTGAAGAAACGACCTGGCCCGCGACCTGGAAGCGAGACACTGACAGCATGGGCAATGGCTACGATCCGAACACTGGAATCGAAACCATAACCGTGGACATGAATGGCTATGCCGACTTCCTGACCGATTTCAACCTATCGAAGTCGAACGAGTGCGCGCCGGCAAGTTTCTGCGCGCCCGTAGGTGAGAGTCCGAACACGATGTGCACCTGCCAGTTGAGCAATACGGATCCCTTGTTCAATGATTGCCAGTCGATTTGTACTAACTGGGCGAACAAGGATGTGCCATGCCCGGACGGCAAATGCTTTGGATTTGCGATTACCCTATCCGACAAATTCGATACCATTCCAAAGGGCCCGAACACGCCTCGTCCTCAACCGACTCCGGGATGCTTTCCCAATGATGTCTTCAACATCCCGGTGACGCCGGCGGCTCCGGAGCTTGCCGGCAGTTGCGCTAATCCACTCCTGCCGATTACACAATCGTGTAATTGAGGACCGGTCGTGCGGAGGATTACTACAGGAGCTATGCTGGCGGCCGCCGTGGCGGTCACCTTCATGGCTAACCCTGTTTGCGCAGAGGATCCCAATTCGAGCCCCACGCCGGCGAAGATAGCGTGTCTCGGCGGCAATAGCTGCAAGGGTCAAAGCTTATGCAAGAGCTTCGACCACGACTGCCAGGCGATGAACTCATGCAAGGGCAAAGGGTTCGTTATGATGACTGACAAGGAATGTCAGGCTAAGGGTGGCAAAGCTACCGACCCCGACCAGATGTAAGCTATCCAAGCGAGAGTCTCGCGACTGCCGCGATCCACGGGTAATCGACGCTTCAGCCTGCCCGATTGCGAGCGGCTAAATTTAACCGCCGCGCGGGCGGACCGCCGCATTCTTTGACATGTTTTGCCAGCTCTTTTTCGCCAGATTTTTGTGGGAGCCATAACCTCTGCGATGGGGTAGTATTTTTCGATACAGGTCCCGTTGAACAAGGAGCGAACTAACATGCAAATGGGAATGGTTGGCCTAGGCAGAATGGGTGCGAACATGGTGCGGCGCTTGCTGCGCGGCGGTCACGAGTGCGTCGTGTTCGACGTGAGTGCCGATGCGGTCAAGGAATTGGCCAAGGAGGGCGCCATCGGTGCGTCGTCCCTCGACGACTTCGCCGCCAAGCTCAAGCTGCCGCGCGTCGCATGGATGATGGTGCCGGCGGCAGTCGTCGAGCAGACAGTCGCGGATTTGTCGAGCCGATTCCAGCGCGACGACATCATCGTCGACGGCGGCAACTCCTACTACATTGACGACATCCGTCGCGCCGAAACTCTCGCGGCGAAGGGAATTCATTACGTCGATTCGGGCACCAGCGGCGGCGTGTGGGGACTCGAGCGCGGCTTCTGCCAGATGATCGGCGGCGAGCCGCCGGTGATCAAGCATCTCGATTCAATTTTTGCCACGCTCGCGCCGCCGATCGATTCCGCCCCGCGTACTGCCGGCCGCGAGAAGGTCAAGGGCAGCACCGCCGAGCACGGCTACCTGCATTGCGGCCCCAACGGTGCCGGCCACTTCGTCAAGATGGTTCACAACGGAATCGAGTACGGGATCATGGCGGCGTACGCGGAAGGCTTGAACATTCTGAAGAACGCCAACGTCGGCAAGCGGGCCCCGCGTCCGGACGACGCGGAGACGACGCCGCTGCGCGAACCCAAGCACTACCAGTACGATTTGAATCTCACCGACATCGCCGAAGTATGGCGGCGCGGCAGCGTGATCGCGTCGTGGCTGCTGGACTTGATAGCCGACGCGACGCTCGGCGATCCGGAGCTGAAGAAATTTGCCGGACGCGTGTCAGATTCAGGCGAGGGCCGCTGGACGATCGACGCGGCTATCGACGAGGGCGTCCCCGCGCACGTGCTGACCGCCGCACTGTACGAACGCTTCGACTCGCGCGGCGCAGCCGACTTTGCGGACAAGCTGCTGTCCGCGATGCGCTACGAATTCGGCGGCCACCTCGAGAAAAAATCCTGACAGGGTGCGGACGATGTCGACCTCAGTACCAAAGAACGCTCATGCATCCGACGTTGCTGCGCGAGGAAAACCCGGCGACCCGTGCGTGTTCGTTGTCTTCGGCGCGACCGGGGACTTGACCAAGCGGCTCCTGCTGCCGTCGCTGTACAATCTGCTCGCCAACAAACTATTGCCGGACAAGTTCGCGATCGTCGGCGTCAGCAACGTCGAGATGAGTTCGGAAGACTTTCGCAAGCAGCTCGGCGACGAGATCGGCCAGTTCGCCACCACCAAGGTCCAGCCCGAGCTCTGGAAATGGTTCGACCAGCGAATCTCGTACATGTCGGGCGACTTCAAAGATCCCGCGACCTACCAGAAACTCAAGTCGCAACTCGACGCGACCGACAAGCAGCAGGGGACGCCGGGCAACTACCTGTTCTACACGGCGGTCTCGCCAAGTTTCTTCGGCGAGATCGTGAAACAGCTGGCCGGCGCGGGCCTTACGACGGAAACCGACGGTCACTGGCGGCGCGTGATAATCGAGAAGCCGTTCGGCCACGACCTCGAATCGGCGAATGCGCTAAACCGCGAGATTGGCGCATGCATCCAGGAGCACCAGACGTTTCGAATCGATCACTATCTCGGCAAGGAAACCGTTCAGAACATCATGGCGTTCCGTTTCGGCAACGGCTTCTTCGAGCCGCTGTGGAACAACAATTACATCGACCACGTGCAAATCACGGACTCGGAAATCGTCGGCGTCGAACATCGCGGCAGCTTTTACGAAGCGACCGGCGCGCTGCGTGACATGGTGCCGAATCACATCATGGCGATGGTCTCGCTCACCGCGATGGAGCCGCCGAATTCTTTCGACTCCGAGCCCGTGCGCGATGAGAAGACCAAGGTGCTGCGCGCGATCCGTCCTATAACACCCGACCAGGTTCCCAACTGGGCCGTGCGCGGCCAGTACGGACCCGGCACGATGGACGGCAAACCACAGCGGGGCTATCGCTCGGAGCCGCAGGTAGATCCAAGGTCCGGCACTGAAACTTACGTCGCGATGAAGCTCGCGATCGACAACTGGCGATGGTCGGGCGTGCCGTTCTACCTGCGCACCGGGAAGCGGATGGCGAAGCGCGTCACCGAAATCGCAATCAAGTTCAAAGCGCCGCCGGCCCTGCTGTTCCGGCAGACCGGCGTCAAGCATCTCGAGCAGAACGAGCTGATTTTGCACATTCAGCCCAACGAGGGCATCTCGCTCAGCTTCAGCGCCAAGGTTCCCGGACCGATAGTCAAGCTCGGCGGCGTGGACATGAGCTTCAAGTATGCCGACTACTTCGGTTCCGCCCCGACCACCGGCTACGAGACGCTGCTGCTCGATTGCATGCTCGGCGATCCTGCGCTGTTTCAACGCGCCGACACGGTGGACGCCGGATGGCGCATCGTCGATCCGATTCTCGAGGCATGGAAAGCGACCCCAGCCACCGACTTCCCCAACTACGCGGCCGGATCGTCGGGGCCGCATGGCGCCGACGATCTGCTCAAGCGCGACGGCCGCAAATGGAGACCAATCTGAAAATGACATCGCTGCGAGACGTATTGAAGCAGGCCGCGGCGGACAAGATTGCCGTCGGTCATTTCAATTTTTCCGATTTGGTCGCATTCAACGCGATCGTCGCCGCCGCGCGTGACCGCAAGTTGCCCGTGATGGTGGGCGTGTCGGAGGGCGAGCGCGAGTTCACCGGCGTCCGCGAGGCGGCAGCGCTGGTGAAAGCAGTCCGCGACGAGTACGACTATCCGATTTTCCTGAATGCCGATCACACTCACTCGATCGCCAAGGCCGAGGCGGCGGCGAAAGCAGGCTTCGACGAAATCATTTTCGACGGGTCGGCGCTCGCGTTCGAGGAAAATATCAAGCAGACCATAAAGGCAATCGAGGCGATCAAATCGATCAATCCCGCGATCCTCGTCGAGGGCGAGATAGGATGGATCGGCTCGTCGTCCGCAGTGATCGACAAAGTCCCGGCGGGAGTTGGAGTCTTGACGACTCCTGCTGAGGCGAAACAGTTCGTCGACTCGACCAAAGTCGACGTGCTGGCGCCCGCGGTCGGCAACATGCACGGGATGCTTGAGAGCATGGTTCACGGCAACGTACAGAAGCGGCTGAATATTGAGCGGATCGGCGAGATCAAGGCCGCGGTTAAAATATTCATGACGCTGCACGGCGGCTCCGGCACCAACGACGATGATTTCAAGCGCGCAATCAAGGCGGGCATGACGATCGTGCACGTCAACACCGAAATTCGGATCGCGTGGCGGCGTGGAGTCGAAGCCGGACTGGCAGCGCTGCCGAACGAAGTGGCGCCCTACAAGATTCTCGGACGCGCCGTCGAGGCTGTGCAAAAAGTGGTAAGTGAAAGGCTCGAGCTGTTCAGCTCGAAGTGACTACTTCGCCCAGCCCTTTTCGTACGGCGCAGACATGCGGCCGATTGCGCGAAGGTGCGAAATTTTCCACTCGCCACCGAGCTTGACGTAGTCGTCTTCGTAGCGCGCGCCCAGCCACATCGCGCGATTTCCGCTGCGCATCGTGAACGGCCCGAGGAAATACCAGATGCCGGTGGCGCGATCGCCGTTCACGTCGATGATCGGATTCATCACGTTGTGCTGCGAGAAGCTGATCCGTTCCTGGAATCCCTGGAACAGCTTGCGGATCGCCTCGTGCCCCTGATGCCGCCCGACGCCGGCGCCCTCCCAGATTCCGTCGGGCGCGAACAGCGTGGTGATTTTCGCGGGATTGTGATCGTCGTCGCAGATGGCACAGTAGCGAGCCTTGAGTTTCTTGATCGCCTCGATGTCTTCGAGCACCGCGATCCGTTTTTCGAGCTCGCTGATATCCATCGCGCAGCTACTTGTCCGTCGGTAGATTTACAAACACCGCGGCCGTCACCACTGTCGTCCACAAGCCGTCGCGATCGCCGATTGCCGACTGCGTGATGTTTCGCGTCGTGACAATTTTATCCGACAGCTTCCACACGTCCTTGCGTTCGTCATAACTGACGTTGGGGTCGAAGTCCACGCCCAGCGCCGTCGCCAGCATCGTGGCCGCCAGGTCTTCGGCGTAGTCGCCCGCCTTCTCGTCGGTCTGTCCGAAGCTCTTATGCTCGGACAGGTATCCGTACGACGCCTTGTCGGCCGGAATCGCGAGGCCGACGGAGGCCGCTATCAACCGATGCGGCTCGTCGGTGGAATTGTCATACATCACCGCGTAAACGATCTGGCCCGGCGTCAGCGTCTTCAGTCCGTCCTGGATCGAGACAACTTTGCAGCCGGGCGGAAAAATCGAGCTGACTCGCACGAGATTGAACTCGGCGATTCGCGCGTCGCGCAGTGCAAGCTCGAACGACGTGAGCTTCTCGCGATGACGTCCGACGCCCTTGGTCACAAAGATTCCTTTGCCTGTTGGACCCATCTTACTTCATTCCTCAAATTCGATTTCGTCATTTACAGAGAGCAAGCGCAAGTGTTTCGCGACGTTACGCGCCCATGATCCCTTCGTGAACGATGCTCGATACACAAGTTCCGCTCGAATGATCGGGATTTATCAGAGCAACAAGCGGAGGCTTATTGGCGTCGCGATGTTTTGCGGTTCGCGGTAAGATGAGCCTTACAGAAAAATTCGGCGAGGTGATGTCGTGATTGAGACAAGTCCATTTGGAAAAACGGGACATCAGAGTACTCGGATTCTTTTTGGAGCCGCAGCACTCGGCGGGATGAAGCAGGACAGAGCCGACCGCGTGCTCGAGGTGCTCCTCGAATACGGCATCAATCATCTCGACACCGCGGCGTCTTACGGCGAGTCGGAGCTGCGCATCGGCCCGTGGATGCGCGAGCATCGCAAGCGATTTTTTCTCGCGACCAAAACCGGCGACCGCTCGTACCAGGGTGCGCGCGACAGTCTCCATCGCTCGCTGGAGCGGCTGCGGGTCGATCAACTCGATCTGATCCAGATGCACAACCTGGCCGCCGAGGATGAGTGGACTACCGCTCTGGGAGCGGGCGGCGCGCTCGAAGCACTGGTCGAGGCGCGGGCGGAGGGATTGGTGCGATTCATCGGCGTCACCGGTCACGGCTCACAGATCGCCGCGATGCATCGCCGCAGCCTCGAGCGGTTCGCGTTCGACTCGGTGCTCTTTCCATACAATTTCACGATGCTGGACATCCCGCAGTATGCCGCCGACGTCGACGCCCTGCTGAAGATCTGCCGCGAGCGCGGCGTCGCGACGCAGACGATCAAGTCGGTGGCGCGGCGCCGATGGCAAAATGGCGACGGCCCAAAATTCAGCTGGTACGAGCCGCTGCGCGATCGCGACGCCATTCGCCGCGGCGTGCATTTCGTGCTGAGCCAGCCGGGCCTGTTCCTGAACAGTTCAAGCGACGCGACCATTCTGCGCGACATCCTCGACGCGGCGAGCGAGAAGCCCACCGCGCCGGCGCGCGCCGACATGGAAGCGGACGTTGCGCGCTATGCGATGCAGCCGCTGTTCGTCCCCGGAGTGTCCGACACGATTTAGTATAAGCCGGGAATAAGGCGCGAGGTGCGTGCACGGTAGACCTCGAATTCGGCGCCGAATTGCGAGCTCAGCAGCGCCTCCTCAGCGTTGATGCGTGCGACGAGCGGCGGCAAGAGTACGGCGGTTATCAGCACGCCGACGAGCGAACGAAAAGCCAGTCCCCATCCGATAACGGTAACGAGCAAACCCAGATAACTCGGGTTGCGGATCACACCGTAGACTCCGCTGGTGACGAGTTTGTGATCGGGCTGGATTGCTACCAGGCCGCTGAAGCGGCGGCCGAGCACGAAGACTGGGTAGAGACGCAGCGTACAACCGAGGGTGAATAGGATGACGCCAAGCCACCGCGTCGCGTCGCCGTCGATACACCAGACGTCTCTTCGATCCAGGTAGGCCGGCAGCCAGGCGGTGAGCACCAGGATTAATCCGAAGGCTGCCAGCACCCAACGGTTGCCACGATCCTCACGCTCGCCGGAACTCAGATTCCCCTCGGTGAACGTCGAGATGATTACGAATGCGAAGGTCAGAATCGCCAGCGCGATCAACGGCGGGTAATCGAGGAAGGGCGCAATCCCGCCCATGCCAAGCACGGCCAATCCGATCTGCACGGCGACGGGTACAAAGATGAGGATCAGTCGCGAGGCTTTCGCCGACATCTTGATCGCAGCAATTGAAAATCGTTCAGACAACCTTCCGGAAGGCGAGCGCTGGCGGAAGTCGGACGGCTTCGAAGATTGGGACGACGCCGCTGACGATGCTTACACCTAGAGCCGCGACTAGCGCGTTGAGGAATTGCGCGGGAGTTACCCATAGCGCGCCGTTGCCGCCGAGCGCTGCGCCCAGTGTGATGCCGCCGGAGAACATCCAGAGCGCCGCGCCCGCTCCTATGATTCCGCCGACGAGTCCTATCGCGCCGCATTCGCCGAATAGCAGGAACGCTACCGCGCCGCGGCTGAAGCCCAGCGCGCGCATCACGGCGACATCGCTGATCTGTTCGCGCACCATCATTACTGTCGAGTTGGCCGCTATGAGTAGGACGGTCAGCAGCACGACGAGGCATAGCGCGAAGACGATTGCGCGAATGTTGCCGATCGCCGACAGGCCGGACGAAAGCGCGTCGCTCTCAGTCATCGTCCGCGTCTCAGCGTCGGAGTTGGCGAAGTGCTCGTCGATCTGTTTGGCCAGCGGCCCCATCGCGTCGTTGCTGGTGGCGCGCACTATAATGTTCCACGCAATGTCTTCGTCGGGAAGGCCGTCCGCCTTGCGCGCCGCCATCAGATAGTCGCGCCGCATCAGAAACGTATTTGGATAACGCTTCGACACCATCGTGCCCGTGATGATGAAGGTCATCTCCATATGATCGGAGTCGCTGCTGCGCAGCGTGACGGTATCGCCGATCTTCCAGCCGTATTTGTGCATGAGAATTTCGCCGACGATGGCGGAGCGCTTTTCCCGCCGAGTGCTCCGGCGCTGCTCATCGGTCAGAGCATAGTCGGGAAACACATCGCCGATTTCGGGGCCCGCGCCGACGCCGAACACCGGCTCGCTCACGTCACGCCAGGTCGCGGGCCATCCGGTGATCGCGACGCACGCGGCGACGTTGGGCATTTTCTTGATGTCGTCGCAGTAGCGCGCCGGCAGATCCTCCCACGGCGCAGTCTTGTTGTTGATGATCAGGCGGAGCGTTCCCGACGCGTCCTTGACGACGCGATCCATCGAGGCCGGCACCGACACCAGCACCGTGTAGATAAAAGTGGCGAGCGCGATCGTGAGGATCGTCAATATCGTGCGGCGCAGATTCCGCCGCATGTTGCGTTCGATCAATTTGAGCCAGTTGAACATGACGACTCCTGTTCAGACCGAGCGCAGCGACTCGACCAGGCCAATGCGCGACGCGCGCCATGCCGGCAGCAATCCGCCAAGTGCGCCGATGATCAGCGCGGCGATCATTCCCGACACGAACGCGCCCAGCGTCAGCCGAAATCTGAAAATGATCTCGCCGACGTTCATCAGCTGGCTGCTGAGTCCCGTCGAGTACGCGACCAACACTCCCAACAGCTCGCCGAGGATGCCGCCGGCCAGTGCGAGCACGATGCTTTCAATGACGAAACTCGCGAGCACGTTGAACCGGCTGAATCCCAGTACTCGCAGCACGCCGATTTCGCTGGTGCGCCGCGCGACCGCCGAGTACATCGTGTTCATCGCGCCGAATACGGAGCCGACCGCGAGAATCAGCGCGACGATCAGTCCGAGCGTGCGCAGCTGATCGATGAATTGAGTTTGCTTCGCGTAAAATTCGTGCTCCGACATCGTGTCGACTCTGATGCGCGAATCGGTCGTCAGCGATTTGGCGAAGTCGTCATGCGTGCCCGGCTTGAGCACGACGTGCAGTGCGTCGAAACCGTTGGCCACGTGCACTTCCTGCGTCAGGACGCTGAGGTCAGTCAGCATCTCGGACTCGCGCGCGCTGTCCTGGTCGGAAAAAACGCCGACGATTTTGAAAGTGCGCGGCCCGAATTTGAAATCTTTGCCCACTGCGAGATTCGGATAACGCGCTGCCAGCTTGCGGCCGACGACCATCTCGGCGGCGCCGCCATTCGGCCAGCGCCCGCTCTCGAGGCGCATCCCGCCATGGACCTGGTAGCCGATTGGATTGAGACCGCGAAGGAGCGTGAACATAACGCCGGAGGTGATCGCTGCAGCAGGATCCGGATTGAAACCGGTGATCACTTCGGGCGAGACCAGCGCCTGGCCATCGGGCGTCGCCGCGATTTGCGGGCGGCTCTTGATGATCTCGTATTGCTCGTGCGTGATGAAGCTGCCGCCTTCGTTGGTCGTGCCGCGGCTGAGCACGATGTAATTGTCGGGGAGCCCGCTGTTCATCACTGTCGCGCGCAGACCCGCGACGAAGCCCGACAGGATGAAGAGCAACATCACGACCAGCGCGACCACCGACGCCGTCATCGCACTGGTCGCGCGGCGAACCATCAGGCTGCGCAAGTTGTAGCGAATCGGGATCAATTCACCCTCCCCGTAATTCGATGCGGGCTGAACGACGTTTGCGCGAGTTGGAAAGGGATGGATTGTAGCCAGTCGGCGAGTGCGATCCTAGAGGGTATCCATCTGGTCGGTGCAGTTCACGAACTGCGCGCTTGGCGGGGCGCGCCGTCGATACTAAGCTTCAAAATAAGTTGGAGGCGAAGCGATGAGCGGCAGCAAGTCAGAGGCGCAGAAGATTCGCGCGGGGCTCAAGCATCCGGTGATCGACGCCGACGGGCATTGGCTGGAGTTCGGCCCGATCATTCTCGAGGAGTTGGAAAAATTCGGCGGCAGCCGCGCAGTGGACGGATTTCGCGCGTTCAACGGCCGCGTGTCGAAGCGACTGACGGCGTCGGAGGACGACCGCAAGCGCAGGCGGCGCGCGCAGGAAGCATTCTGGGCGTTGCCCACGAAGAACACGCGCGATCGCGCGACCGAGATTTTGCCGCGGCTGCTGTACGAACGTCTCGACGAATTCGGCATGGATTTCACGGTGCTGTATCCGACCGCCGGCCTGGGCATTCCGTTTCATCCTGATGATGAGACGCGGCGCGCGACCTGCCGCGCGTTCAACCGATTCATAGCGGAATTTTTCGGAGAGCTTTCCGATCGCATGACGCCTGCGGCGGTGATCCCGATGCACACGCCGGAAGAGGCGTGCGCCGAGCTCGAATACGTCGTGAGAGAACTCGGGCTGAAAGTCGTGATGATGGCGAGCATGGTGCGGCGGCAGATTCCCGCGGTGGCCGACAAAACGCCCGACGCGGCGCGATTCGCCACGTGGTTCGACATGCTCGGGCTCGACAGCGAGTACAACTACGATCCGGTGTGGGCCAAGTGCGTCGAGCTGGGAATCTCGCCGACGTTTCATTCGGGTTCGCGCGGCATTGGACTGCGCAATTCGCCGACCAATTTTGTTTACAATCACATCGGACACTTCGCCGCCGCGAGCGAAGCGGTCTGCAAGGCGATTTTTCTCGGCGGCGTGACGCGCCGGTTTCCGCAGCTCAAAATGGGCTTCCTCGAAGGCGGAGTCGGATGGGCGTGCGCCCTGTACTGCGATCTGATCGGCCATTGGAAGAAACGCAATCGCGACGCGCTCGAGGAGACTAATCCCGCGAACCTGGATCGCGAGATGCTCACGAAGCTCATCCGCCAGTACGGTGGCAAGTGGGTCGAAGGCAAGCTGGAGCCGAAGCCGGACGCTCCCAACGTCGCGACGATCCTGGAGCGCGATCAGAGCGGTGCCACCGGCGGAGTTCGCGAGCTCGACGATTATGCCGCCTGCAAGATCAAGCGGGGCGAAGACATCCGCGACTTGTTCGTCGACAATTTCTATTTCGGCTGCGAGGCCGACGACCCGCTCAACGCCTACGCGTTCAACCGCAAGGCGAATCCGTACGGCGCGAAGATCAACGTGCTGTTTGGCTCCGACATCGGGCATTTCGACGTGCCGGATATGAAGAACGTCGTGCCGGAAGCGTACGAGCTGGTGGAGGACGAGCTGATCACCGCGGACGACTTTCGCGATTTCATGTTCGTCAACCCGGTGCGCTTCTGGGGCGAGGCGAATCCGAATTTTTTCAAGGGCACGCGCGTCGAGAAAGAAGCCGCCGCTCTGCTCGCGCGCTAGTTGCCGACTGCGCGCGGCGCCATCGAAGCGCTGCGCTCCGTTCGACTTCCGGAGCGGCGAATCAGGTAGAGCAGGGGGCCGACGCTGCCGAGCGCAAGCGTGAGAATGACATACGGAAAGGCGGAGGTGTTGCGCGCGCGAGCGTCGTCGCCCATCCAGGCCAGGATGAGAACCAGCGCGATCGCGAGATCGACGAACGCGGTGAAGCCGCCGAAGTTCGCGAGGATCACGCGGAAGAAGCCGACATAGCCGTAGAGGTAAATCGAATACGCGTCGCACGCGAGCAAAATCACCAGCGCGGCTGAGAGTGCGAGCTGCTTGCGATTCATCGCGTCCTCCCGGATTCAGGCTTTCGAAGTTTCCGCGAACGCGCGCCTGGCGGCGGCGGCGAATGCGCGCACCCGCGCCGGATCTTTCTTGCCGCGATTGCCGGGAACGTCGGTGTGCGTGAACGAATCGACGCCCCACGGCTTGACCGTCGCGATTGCCGCGGCCACGTTCTCGGCGGACAGGCCGCCCGCGAGGATCACCGGCACCCGCGAGCGTTCGACCACCGTGCGGCTGATCGACCAGTCATGCGTCTCGCCGGTAGCGCCGGCGTAGGGCGGACCCTTCGCGCCGGAATCGAGCATCAGGTAGTCGAGGCAAGTCTGGTGCGCGTCGGCTTCGGTGAGCGTTTCGCCAGCGCGCACTGCGATCGCGCGCAGCAGCATCACCGGCGCGATGCGTTGGCGAATCCACGCGCAGTCCTCGGGCTCGATCTCTCGCGCGACGACATGCAGAACATCCGGGCGCACGGCGTCGACCATCGCGCAAATCTCGTCGCGATCGTCGGACAGCGACAGCGCCACGCCGCGTGAGCGCGGGCGAATCGCGGCGAGAATCTCGCGCGCCGCGTCAGCGCCGATCGCCTCGGCGACGACGCCAGGCTCGGCCACGACGAGGCCTATCAGATCGGCACCGGCCTCTGCCGTCGCGACCGCGTCGGCCACCGACGTCATGCTGTAAATCTGGACCGCCATCAAGCGCGCGCTTATCCGCGGCCGCCGCGCAACAGCCGGCCCGGCGTCGCGCCGGTGCACCGACCGTCGTCCCAAGTCATCTCGCCGTTGACGATGATCGCGCGATAACCGCGTGCATGCTGCACGCGACGCCATTCGCCGCCGGGAAAGTCGTGCGCGATATCGCCCACCCAATCCGGTTCGACCCCGAGTCGATTGAGATCGTAAACGATGACGTCTGCCGCCATGCCCTCGCGCAGAACGCCGCGATCGCGGAAACCCGCCGCGCGCGCAGGCC
>Ga0210393_10002553_pt1 | contig 14888 bp, 16 predicted proteins | sample IncBWC27OmetaG_FD_160068 | JGI IMG/M metagenome (GOLD analysis project Ga0210393, IMG submission 160068) | Forest soil microbial communities from Barre Woods Harvard Forest LTER site, Petersham, Massachusetts, United States - Inc-BW-C-27-O ... | reverse complement strand
AACCGCAACCCCAACCCTAACCCCAACCCCAACCCCAACCCCAACCCCAGCCTCGACTGACAGGCCGTCCGACAGTGCCGGCGGGCCGGCCGCTGATCGCGCCGCGCCGCGCGTGGGGCTGATCGATGCCGGTGTCGACATCGCGCATCCGGTGTTCCACGAGGCCGTCATTCATCCCTGGGGATGCGCGGACCGGATCCTGCCGAGCGCCCACGGGACCGCGGTGGCGTCATTGCTCATCGGTCAGGGAACCGACTTTCACGGCGTATTGGCGAGAGCCGAGTTGTATGCCGCGAATGTCTATTGCGACGCGCCGACCGGCGGTGCCGTCGATGCGCTGGCCGCCGCGTTCTCCTGGTTGGCGCAGCAGCGTGTGGCGGTGATCAACGTAAGTCTGGTGGGTCCTGACAATGCCGCCCTGGCGCAAATCGTGCGTGCCTTGACGGCGCGCGGATACCTGCTGGTCGCCGCGGTTGGAAATGACGGGCCCGCGGCACCGCCTCTGTATCCGGCGTCTTATCCGCGCGTCATCGGCGTCACCGGTGTGGACAAGCATCGGCGCGTGCTGATCGAGGCGGCGCGCGGCAATCAAGTGATGTTTGCGGCACCGGGTGCGGACATGCTGGCCGCCGATATCGGCGGCAAGTATTCGGCAGTGCGCGGGACATCGTTTGCCGCGCCGATCGTGGCGGCGCTGTTGGCACAAACCGTTTCCGCGCCCGATGTGGGGGCCCGCGACGCTGCCGTTGAGGCGCTCGCCCGCCAGGCCATCGACTTGGGGCCGCCGGGACGTGATTTGACATATGGCTTCGGATTGGTGGGCGCCGAATATGCGATGGAAGAAAAGCCGGTGCCCGGTCGTATCAATCGGTGAAGGCCGCGCAATGTGCAGCGGTCACCAGGAGATCGACGATGAACACGAAACACTTTGTTGCGGCGGTCAGTGTCGTAGCCGCGCTGGCAGTCATCACGCCCGCCTACGCCGGTAATTTGGGTGGCGGTCTTGGCGGCGGCTTCGGCGGCGGCCTCGCCGGTGGAATGGGTGGAATGAACCGTCTCGGCGGCGTGTCGGGTCAGGGCGCATTCCAGGGCCAGGGCGCGGTCGGCGGGTCACTCGACAAGCCCAAGCTTAAGCCTGCCGCAAATGTCCCGAAGCCTGACGTCCCAAAACCGGATGTCGCGAAGCCTGATGTTGCGAAGCCGGGCTCGACGGCGACCGGCACCGCGGCGGGTTCGCTGGAGTCAACGGCCTCGGCAACCAAACCTGCCGCATCGAGTGCTGTGAATACCGCCGCCGAGGCGCAGGCCACGCGAACGCCGACCACGGCGCCCGCTTCAACGCCCGCCAAGAGCGCCGGCGCAACGGCCGCCCCCACCGCTCCCGCGGCTTCCGCCACGGTCCAAAAGCCAGCCACTTCGCTGAATGTGGCCGGCGCAGGCGGCGTCGGTGCCGACACCCGGGGGGCTTCGGCTTCAGTGAATGGCGCCGGTGCGGCCGATGTGCAGCATTCGAACGGCGCCACATCGCTCAACGCCTCCGCCGCGGCATCGGCGACAGCGGCACACAATCCGTAAGTGTTGGCCGGTGCAGTCCACGACGCCCTCGCCCACGCGAGGGCGTCGTCTTGCATGGTGATTGATGCCGTCAGTCTTCGGTTTTCAAAAATGCGCGCAGCCGGCTCAGTTCAACGTCCAGGCCGCCACGAAACGCAGGATTGCGCGGCGCATGGCCGGCGATGTACCCCAAGACCGCATTTAATCGTCCGGCCGCGACGGACACATTGCCCCAGCCGATGACCCTTTCATGCCACAGCAGCGGCAGCGCGTAGTAGCCCAGCTTGCGTTTCGGCGCCGGCGTGTACGCTTCGAATCGATACGCCCAGTTCCAGAAGATCTCAAACCGGCGCCGGTCCCAGACCAAAGGATCGAAGGGCGCGAGCAGGCGCACCCCGTCATCCGGCCGCCAACGGCGCGACGAGGGATTTTCCTCGGCCGGCCAATACCATTCGATCCCATCCACCCGTGCATGGCCGAGCCGTTGCTTGGCACGGGCCAGCGCCGCCGCGCGCTGCGCGGCCCACTGCGGCGCACCGTATTGCAGACGGTTCACGAGAGGGCCGAGGCTGTTGGCGGGTAGAGGTGCGTACTTGCGGACGATCACATCCACCAGCGCGTCCATTTTCGCCGCTGCCGTTGCCGTGGCCGTGGCCGCCGCCGGGGACGCCGCCGCAAGCTGCGGGCTCGGCGCCGCTTCGATCGCGCGTGCCACATAGAGGCGCGTGCCGTTGTCGCGTCGGGCCACCCGCAGCAGCCCGCGGTAATGCATCTGGTCCAGCAGCTGAGTGCTGGCGTTCGAGGTCCCGCCGAACCAATTGGTCACCCGGCCGTGCGAGAAATGCGCGTCGACCTCGCGCGGATGCACCACGCCGCGCGCTTGGACGAAGGCCAGCACCGCTTCCATCCGGGCGCGAGCCTTCTTGGATTTGGCCGGCACGGTACGAGGATGCATGAGCGCGTGATGATCGCGAGGCAAGAAGCCATAGTTGACGAAGAAATCTTCTTCCAGCTCGAGCTTCGGGTAGCGCCGCTCCAGATCGCCCGCCCGGTATGCCGAGACGCGGTGGCGCAGGGTCAGGTCCTGGGCTCGGGCGGGCGCGCGGATGGGATCGGCCTGGACGAAGCCCAGTTTTTGAATGGCGCGCGCGAGCGTGGTGGGTTTGAACAACGAGCGCGCAATCGCATACCGGCGTAAATGGTTCAACGTGAGGGACATGCAGCGATGATAACGAATCGTCGCAGGGGCAGGCCGCTGTCGGCCGCCGAATCTCTGGTGCCTTCGTGGTCGAGTTGCCATAGGTTTCCTAGTACATTAGCGGGCATGCTGGAAACGATCGAAGTGGAAACCGCACCGAACCCCCACGCCGCAGTGATTTGGCTGCACGGGTTGGGTGCCGACGGACATGATTTCGAACCCATCGTGCCGGAGCTGGTGCCCAAGGGCGGGCGCGCATGGCGGTTCGTCTTTCCCAATGCGCCGGTTCGCCCGGTGACCATCAACAGCGGTATGCGCATGCGCGCCTGGTACGACATCGCGGGGCTGGACCGGCGGGCCGCAGAAGACGCCGCGGGCTTCAAGGATAGCGACCTTCGGATCCGGGAGCTGATCGCCCGCGAAGTCACGCGGGGCATCCCGGCCGCCCGGATCGTGCTGGCGGGGTTTTCCCAGGGGGGCGCGGTGTCGCTGTACACGGCGCCGCGACTGGCGGAGAAGCTCGCCGGTGTGATGGCGCTCTCCTGTTATTTGCCGCGCGAGAGCACTTTCAGCGCCGAGCGAAATCCGGCGAACGACACCACACCGATATTCATGGCCCATGGACAAGCGGACGGCACCGTGCCCATGATGCTGGGTATGAGATCCCGCGACTTTCTGAAGGCACAGGGTTTCGCCGTGGAGTGGCATGAATATCCCATGGCCCATGCCGTCTGCGCCGAGGAAGTCGCCGATATTCGGCAATTTCTATTTCGCGTTTTACCTTGAGGGTCGCATGGCTACCAGTTCGACCACTGTGAAGAGGTTAAAGGCGGCGGCCGCAAAAGCTGCGGCCAAAGCGGCGGCTGCCAAAGCGCAGGTCCGATCGGCCAAGGCGCAGCTCAAAGAGGCGCGCAAGCTCCTCAAGATCGAGAAGAAGGCCGCGAAGCAGGCGCGCAGAAAAGTGGACGCGGCAGCGGCCACCGCGGCGCCGCACCGCCCGCTCAAGCCGGCGGCGGTTGCCAGGACCGCCGTCGCCAAACCCAGCAAACCGGTGGCTGCGCCGAAGCCTGCCGCCAAGCCTGGCCGGAAGCCAGCCCGGACCGCTTCGCGATCGGCGCCGAAACCCCGCGTCCGCAAATCGCCGCAGCCCCTGCGGTCGGCAGCGGAGGTCGCAAAATCCGTGATCGAGCGGCTGCATAGCCCACCGCCGGTTCTCCCGCACGCGCCCAACATTCCGCCGGATGCCGCCCCCGCGGCAAACTCCGACCCAGAGGATACGCCGACAGGCTCCTGACCCCTCAAGGTCCTCCGCTGGGTACGAGGCCGGGGAACAGCACCGCGATCAGAAGGCTCAAAAACAGGGTCAAGAGCAGCGCCAAAAGTTGACCCAACACCCAAACGCCGAACGCGCGCCGCGTGGTGAGCCCCAATACCTCGCTGAACCCCATCACTTGGAGGACGAAACTCCACAGCAGCAGGAGCATGTAGGACGCGAACTGCACTCGAAGCACGAAGGCCACGAAGCCGTCGATCTCGACCCCCGGCCTTTCGATCACGGCGGGATCACCGACCAGCAACGCCGTGAACAACCATAAGAGCAGCGATGCCGCCACGGGTATGCCGCCGTAGGCGAGCACGTGGATCACCTGATTGCGCGTCGTCTTGCCGCCGGCCCGCGCGCCCAGCCGGGCATAGATGGCAGCGAACAAATACATGCTCACCACGCCGGCCACAGGACCGAAAATAAAGGCGCTGAGGATGATCTCTGCCGTGCCGGCGTTGGATCCGGACAGTTGGGTTCGATACACCATGATGGAGGTCGCGACACCCTGGGTCGCGGCCAGCAAATAGTCGGCGGCGCCCACGGGTCGTGTCGCCAATTCCCGAAACACGCGCCGGGGTCTTAACCAGACATCTTTCAGCGGGCGGATGGGTTCTGTTGATGACACCAAAGCAGCCTACGCAATCCGTGCGGATGACTCCAGTGCTCACGCACAGATGACAGCAGACTTTTTCAGGGCTACTCTCACAGCGAGTTCGAACGATGTCCAGGAGAAGAGTGATCATGGCAAAAAAGAGCAAATCGAAGAAGCGCAAGTCGAAGCGTCCGGTGGCGAAGGCCAAGCGCGGTTCGGCCGCGCGCGTGTCCGCCAAGAAAAGCGCAGCGAAAAAGAAATCACGGCCGATGAAGGCGAAGAAGAAGGTGGCGGCAAAGGCAAAGAAGGCCGTCAAGAAAGCGGCGCCGAAGAAAAAGGCGATGCCGGCGGCGCCGAAGCCCGCTGCCAAAAGGGCCGCACCGAAGCCGAAACCTGCGCCGATGACACAGACATCCATGGCCCCGCCCGCCATGCCGGCGTCTGAGCCAGAAATGCCGCCGGCGATGAATTCCGGCATGGAATCATCGGCAATGTAGATTCCGCCGGCCGGCAGTCAGGCGCGTATCAGCCCTTGGAGAGGGCGCGCGCCGCTGCTGTCAGGGAATACTCGTTTAGCCAGGGTATTGGCATCGATGTGCATATGCTCGTCGAGCACGGCTTTGAATACGCTGCGCAAATCGAGCGTCGGGCGCAGGTCGCGATTGTCGAGCAGTGCCGCGCGGCGCAAGGACGGCCAGTCGGCGATCACTTGCCCGCCGCGAACGGCGCCGCCCAGCAAAAAGGCGCAACCGCCCGTTCCATGATCGGTACCGCGCGTACCGTTGACCGCCGCCGTTCGGCCAAACTCCGTGACCACGAGCACCGCGGTTTGCGGCCACATCGGCCCCAATTCGCCGGCCAGAGATTGCAGCCCCTTGTCGAGACCGGCCAGGCGCGCCGCAAGAACGCCTTTGGCGCCTCCTTGGTTCGCATGGGTGTCCCAGCCGCCGGCCTCGATGACGGCGATCTGCGGACCGCCGTCGCTGCGCATCAGGTTCGCCGCCATGCGGGCCACCGCGGCCACCCGATCCGGGTATCCGGAAGGCGGGGAGGGCTTGGCAGCCGAGTCCCCCGTGTCATCCATCATCTTCTCCGTTTGAGCCGCCTCGCTCAAGCGAGCGGAAAACCAGTCGTCCTTGGAATACAGGTCAGCGAGACGCGCCAATAGATCTTCATCGACGTCCGGCGTCACCTGCGGGGATTTGGAAATGACCGGCACTGCTCCACGCAGGATCAAAGGGATGTTCTGACTGATGGCAACGGCGCGATCCGCCGCTTTGGCGGACCCTGGCGGCAGCGAGGCGAGCGCTCGATTGAGCCATCCGTCGGCGCTGCCGATGGGCTTGGCCAGACCATTTTCCAGCACGTTTTGACCGTCGAAATGCGATCTGTCGCGGTAGGGCGAGGCCACCGCGTGAAAGACGATCAACTCGCCCGCAGCGTACCGCTCATGCAGGTAGGCCAGCGAGGGGTGCAAACCGAACGTGCCGTTCAGGGCAAGCGCGCCATCGGCGGTACCCGGGGCACCGATCGCCAGCTCGCGATGCAGGCCGGCGTAGTCCGGATCTCCATGAGGGGGAACCGCCGCCAAGCCGTCGAGCGCGCCGCGCAGGATCATCACCACCAACCGCGAGGAGGTTGCCGCATGGGCGAACAGAACATTCGGTATCGCGGCGCTCGCGGCCAGCGCGCCGGCGCCGATCAGAAAGCGGCGCCGGCCGGTGTTCATCTGCAGCGGCGGGTACATGTTCATCTCCTTTGAAACTCAGGACTCATCAACAGCAGCGCCACCGCCTGCCCGGAACTCGTGGCGCGACGCAGTGCCGTCAGGGTTTCGGGGCGCGCGTAGGCGCCCAAGCTGGAGGCGGCCAGTTCCGAGGGCTCCACGCCGCTTTCGTATTTCGCCCCCACCCTCGAGGCCCACAGGACTCGGTGCATGAGGGCGTCGGAACCATCCCAGCTTTTGGAGATGTCCGGCCAGCCGGCCGGAGATCCCGGGGTGTACTGGCGCTGACCGAGCAGCTCGAAGGTGCGAACCACCTCTTCGGGCTGGGAGGGCGAAACATTCAAGGACCGCCACGTGGAAAAAGCGAAATCTTCGGGCGTCTTGAATTTGCGCGCATCGATCTGCCAGCCCTCCGGCGATTCGATCAAGGCCGCATACACCTGCGGCAGGTCTCCGCCGCTCTTCAGGAAAACTCGCGCAACCCGTTCCACGGCTGCCGGCGGCGGATCGTCCGCGATAAAATGCCGCACCAACTTGGTCGCGATGAACCGTGCCGTCTCGGGCCTTCGCGACAAATCCGCCAGCACCGCCTCGCCCTGGTGTATCCCGGTTTCCGTGTAGGTCTTGCCGAGGAGAACCTTGGCACCGGGCTGGTGAAGATTCTCGCGAAAATAAAACCGTCCGGGCTCGCCGCCGGCCAGCCGGCCCTTGCCGCCGCCGATGGACCAGCCGGTGATGACCTGCGCGAAGCTGGTCACGTCGGCCTGACTGTAGCCGCCGTTCACGCCCAGCGTGTGCAGCTCGAGGATTTCTCGCGCCAAATTTTCATTGATGCCGAGCCGGCGATTCGCGGGGTTCACGCCGGTGTCGGCTCGTCGCGATGCGAAGCGCGCGGCCACGGAATCCCTGCCCACCGAATATTGATTGTCGAGAAAGGCGATCATGGCGGGGTGCTGCTCGACGGCCGTCAACAGGTCTACGAAGCGCCCGCCCACATTCGGCCTGATGGCCTCGTTCTCCAGCGTGCCGGCCAGGCCGAACACCACGCCTTTATCCGCCGACACGGCGAAATGATTGGACCAGAAGTGCACCAGGCGCTCGGCAAACGGTCGGGTGGTGAGCGCGGCGCTTTGAGCGCGTGCCAGCACCTGCGCGCGGTAGTGGGGTTGATAGGCCTCACGAATGACGTTGGCAACCTGCGCATCGCCGGTTTGTGCGGCCGCCGCCTTCATTTGTTGGCGCTGTTCGCGCGCGGCGAGTAGCCCCGCGAAAATTTGATCCGAACGTGCCAGCGGCGAGTCGGACGCCAGTGGGACGGCACCCCGGATCTGCGCCTTCAACCAGGCGCGCGGGTCCGCGGCTGCGGCCGCCAGATCTCCGGGTTTGGCACCGAGTCCAAAGCGCAATACGGCGATTTCGGCTTGCATCATGCTCCTTAACGGCAAGTGGCCCCCGCCGTTGACGTGACGGGCTCCTCACAATCAGCAGCGGTTACGCGGCAGCCTTGGCGGCCATCAGAAAGTGCACCGCCAACATCGACGCAATGACCGCGATGACGACGTTGAGCACGACCCCGACCTGCGTCCAATATCCCGGCGGAACCACCGCTGGATCCAAATTTTTGGCGACGGCGCGAAACTGACGCGCCGAAATCAACGCCACGGCCGCACCCAAGAGCAGCAGCAAGACGCCGGTCGCGAGGGAGAAGCTTCGCTGGCCGGCCGATTCGGACTGGTGCGCGACCATTTGCAGGAACAACCCGAAACGCTCGACGACGAAGCCGAAGCCCATGAGTGCGATGGCGGTGCGTTGCCAGGCGAGCAACGTTCGCTCGGCCGCAAACAACACGCGAGGATCTGCTGTGTAGGACATTTCTTTGGGCTCCTTCGACCGCGGTGCAAACGCGCCCGGTCAGTCAAGTCTTACATATGCATCAGGGACGACCTGATCCCCGCGAATGGCTGCAATCGACGAGAATGACGACCTGGCACCTCAGGAAAAGCTACTATGGCATATGCGCGGACCCAGGTGGTTCCGGAGGACGCTTCGCTGGATCCAAAGCCCCGGCGTGACGCGGGATCGAAATCCCGCGGCCGCTTCATCACCTCCTCGCTGCTTCGCGAGATCGAGAGCCTGCGGGCCATCAATGCGCACCTCTTGCACGAGCTGGCTGCGCTCAAGGAACGTGAAGCCGAAACCAAGAGACTGGCGGATCGCGATGGCCTGACCGGCCTGTACAACCGGCGCCGCATGCTCGAACTGCTCGAAGCGGCGATCAACGATGCCATACAACAGGATCTGCACGTCGGATTGCTGTTCATCGATTTGAACGGATTCAAGGCCATCAACGACAACTATGGGCATGCCGCCGGCGACAAGATTCTCACGACGGTGGCCACCCGCATCTGCTCGCGCGTGCGCACGGGGGACATCTGCTGTCGGTATGGCGGCGATGAATTCGTGGTGGTGTTGCCGGGAGTTCCCGATCCGTTCCCGGTGAGCCGGGTTGCCGATGCAATTCGCGAGCGCGTATCGCTGCCGTATTGGATCGGCAATGAGCAGCAGCAGTTGACCGCTTCCATCGGCGAGTCCATGTATCCCCACCATGGCGAAAACGCCGCGAAGCTGCTGCATCGGGCCGACGAGGCCATGTATCGATTGAAGGCGCGCATCGTTCGCCCGGATCCCGGTCTACCGCAGGCATCTCCCCGGCTGAGCCGCCGCCGCAACGACAAATCCAAGCCCCGTTCGGGTACTGTGTAGGCTCTGCCTTCGGCGGCATGCCCGCCGAACTTCGGTCAACGGCGCAGGACGAAAGGCGTTAGAGTCCGTATCGTTCCTGGATCGAAGTGGTAGCACGCATGCAGCAGCGCAGTTGGGTCGCAACTTTGGCTTTCGGCCTTCTGATCAGTGTGGCGCTGCCCGGATGCGTGGTCGTCCCCGACCAGGATCACTATGTGGGAGGTGTGGTGATGGTGGCGCCGCCGCCGGTGCGCGTCGAAGTCGCCGGGACCGCGCCGTCACCCGACGCCGTGTGGGTCGCAGGTTACTGGAGTTGGGTCGGCGGCCGCCACGAGTGGGTGGGCGGTCACTGGGTCCCCGGGCGGCCCGGACATCACTGGGTGGCCCACGTCTGGGTGCGCCAGGGTGATGGCTGGCGCTTGAGGCCAGGCCATTGGGAGCGCGGCTAGGAGCGGGCGCGCGGCGCGCGGCTACGGCGTGCGGCCCAGGGCCGCGCAGCCGCCTCCAAGGCTACTGGCGGGCGGCGGGCCAGGATGACCCCCGGTGAACCTCGCTGAGCTTTTTGCCGCCGCCCGCGTTGAACCAGTGCTCGATCAGGCGGAAGGATATCGACACGTTCGGCGGGACGATGGGCCTTCCTGACGCCAGATCCTCGCGCGTGAACCACTGGGCGTCTTCCAGTTCATCATCGCGCCTCTCGATCTGCGTCGTCAGTGCGCGGGCGGTGAATCCCAGCATCAGTGACGATGGAAAGGGCCAGGGCTGCGAGGAGTGGTACTCGATCTGATCGACCTTGATGCCGCTCTCCTCGAAGACTTCGCGTGTCACGGCGTCCTCCAGAGACTCTCCCACTTCCACGAAACCTGCGATGGTGGAATACCGCCCCACGGGCCACGCCGCCTGGCGTCCAAGCAATGCCCGTTCGCCATCCGTCACGAGGACGATGATGGCCGGATCGATGCGTGGAAACTGCTCGTGCCTGCAAGTAGGGTTCGTGCACACCAGGACGTGCCCGCCCTTGGCGGCCAGCGTCGCCGCTCCGCAGGTACCGCAGAAGCGGTGGCGCGATCTCCATGAAACCATGCCGCGGGCGTAGCCCAACAAACCGGCTTCCTCGGCCGGCAACAGGGCCGCCATCAGGCGCAAATCCTCGAAGCGCGTGCCGGCCTCGGGCTGCGGCGGTTCCAGCCCCGGGACCTCGTAGGTAAAAACATCCGCGTCGCCGAATCGGCCCAGTAAGATCAGATCGTCGGCGGTGCGCCGGTCCTGCGGTACCGCCGACAAATCGAGCAGGGCCGCGCGCGGTGCGGCGCCCTCGACGATGAGATTGCGGGAATTCCATACAGGCAGAGCGCGGCTGTGTCCGTCAGCCAGTGCGCCCGAGAACCATGCCGGATCCTTTCTCGAATGAGCTTCGCGGTCTGCGTACGGACCGGCCAAAATATTCCTCGGCTGCATCGTCAAGGATTCTAGCAGGGGGGCGGCCACGCGGAATACTAAGACAGGCTCCCGGCGGCGCAGCCAATGACGCCGTCGCAATTGCCGCAGGCAAGGCTGTGTCTTGCCAGCAGGTCCCGCACCCGCACGCCGCCGCAGGCGGCGCAGCGCGCTATGCCGACCTCGTCGCGGCGTGCCAGCGCCAGCAGCAGGAACCAGGCGTGCTCGAATGAAATGCCGGCCGGCTTGTGCATTTCCACATAGGCCTCGTAGGCGTGGCACAGCAACGCGCCGGACTCGAGCGAGCCCACCCGGTAGTGCGGTTCGACACCGCGCGTGCTGCCGTGAACGAGCCCATACATGAGGAACAGGCTGGCGAGCTGCGCCGCCTGAAAATTGAGTTCAGGATTGCGGAAGAAGAAGGCCGCCTGCCGCGGCGATTTGCCGCGATGGCGCAGCACGGCGCGCGTATCGTGTTCCAGCACGTAGCTTCGATACAACTTGCGTATCCGATCGTCGCTCAAGCCGGTCCATTGGCGGATGGTGTAGGTGCGCGCCTCATGATGGATCAGGCGCAGCGCAAGATCGAATTTCTGGCGGTCCTTCGTATAGCGATCATCGGATACTCTCATGGCGGGCTCCGTTGCAATTCATGCGCTTTAGGGTCAAAAATAATTTGACAGAAATTAATCACAAAGTTAGCTTGGTTGCCAAGAGGTTTTCGTCAGTTTTGCCGGTGTCTTTGCGGCGAAATGCGCAACGGCCTCTCGATCCGCACGAGCAACAGGAGGCCATCATGCTCACCGGCAACTGGGCGCAGGCGCCCCACTTATCATCCGAACACCTGATGTCGATGCGCGGCCTGAACCGCCGCTTTCTCGATCTGGCGGGCGCCGGTCTGGTCGCACCCGCACTGGGCGCGCGAGTCTCGCCGCTGTCCTCTTCACAGCGTGCTGCGGCGGCGGAGTGCCCGTACGCACTGTTCGACCTGCGCTTTCAGGACGATGCGCACTGGCGCGGCCGGCTGGCCGGGGGATCGAGAGTCGCCGATGAGCTTCGCGCCGATGCGGACACCGTCGATTTCGTGAGGCTGGGACTGTTCTACGCCTGGCACGTCGCATCGAGCGGAGGCCTCGCCGCCCACCTGCTCCTCGGCATGCACGCCAACACCGCAGACGCTTTTCGCCGCGTGGCGGTCGATGAACTGCCGGCATTGGCGGCGTCCGAAGCGCCGAATCTCACCCCCCGATGGAGCCACTGCAATGCCTATTGGAGCGCGCTGATCGGCGCGGCGGCACGGCCCGACCCCGGGGTTCTGCGCCGCGTTCAGCTGTCCGGACTGCAGCTCGCCGCCGCGGCTCAATTGCCAAGCGAGCCTCGCGAGGTTTAGGCTACGCGGCTCTTATGCATGCCCTAGTCCTTCGACAACTCACCAAGGTATACAAAAACGGCATCACAGCGCTCAAGGGGATCGACCTTACCGTCGATGAAGGCGACTTTTTCGCACTCCTCGGGCCGAACGGTGCCGGCAAGACCACCGCGATCGGCATCACCACATCACTGGTGAATAAGACCGGCGGCGTGGTCGAAGTTTTCGGCCACGACATCGACAAGGAGCTGGAGACGGCCAAATCCTGCATCGGCCTGGTGCCGCAGGAGATCAATTTCAACATGTTCGAGACCCCGTTCACCATCGTGGTCAATCAGGCGGGGTTCTACGGCATACCGCGGCCGCTGGCGAAGCAGCGCGCGGAGAAGTATCTGAAGCAGCTGCAGCTCTGGGACCGGCGCAACTCGACGGCGCGCGCACTGTCCGGCGGCATGAAGCGGCGGCTCATGATTGCACGCGCCTTGATGCACGAGCCGCGCCTGCTGATTCTGGACGAGCCCACCGCGGGTGTGGATATCGAAATCCGCCGCTCGATGTGGGAGTTTCTACGCAACATCAACGAGCAGGGAACGACCATCATTCTCACCACGCACTATCTCGAAGAGGCCGAGAATCTGTGCCGCAACATCGCCATCATCGAGGGCGGAAACATCATCGAGCGCGACAGCATGGCAAACGTGCTGCGCAAGCTGCAAACCGAGGTGTTCGTGTTCAATTTGCGCGAGCCGCGCAACGTCGCGCCGCAGCTCTCGGGGTTCACGGCGGTGCTATCCGATGATCACACCCTGGAAATCGAGATGTCGAAGACGCAGAGCCTGAACGACATTTTCGCGCAGCTGTCGGCGCAGGGAATCGCCGTCAACAGCATGCGCAACAAGGTCAACCGGCTCGAGGAATTGTTCATCCGCCTGGTCGACGGCAGCGTCAAGACCGCCGCCGCCGCGAAGGTTTCCTGATGTCCGAATCCCGCGCACTCACCGATTGGATCGGCTTCAAGACCATCATCATCCGCGAATTCAGCCGCATCGTGCGCATCTGGGGGCAGACCATCGTGCCGCCTGCGGTCACCGCCACGCTGTACTTCGTGATCTTCGGCAGCTTGATCGGCCGGCGCGTCGGCCAGATCGGCGGCTACGATTACATGCAGTTCATGGCGCCGGGCGTCATCATGATGAACGTGATCACGACCTCCTACGGCAATGTGGTGTCATCGTTCTTCGGCGCGAAATTCGGCAAGCACATCGAGGAACTCTTGGTGTCGCCGCTGCCGAATTGGCTGATCGTCGCCGGCTACGCCATGGGCGGCGTGCTGCGCGGCGTGCTGGTGGGCGCGGTGGTGACGATCATCTCATTGTTCTTTACCCGTCTGTCGATCACGCACATACCGGCGATCATCACGGCGGCATTCCTGACGAGTGTCATCTTCGCTCTCGGAGGCCTCGTCAACGCCTTGTTTGCGAAGAACTTCGATCAGATTTCCTGGTTCCCCACCTTCGTGCTGCAGCCGCTGACTTACCTGGGCGGTGTATTTTATTCGGTGACCATGCTGCCTGGCTGGGCGCACGTGGCCTCGAGTGCCAATCCCATCCTGTACATGGTGAGCGCATTTCGCTTTGGGTTTCTCGGCACCTCCGATGTCGATTTGCGACTGGCCTATGCCATCATGATTTCAGCCGCCGCGGTGATGTTCACCCTGGCGGTAACCCTGATGAACCGCGGCACCGGTATCCGCGAATAGAAAATAGAAAATAGGAGAGGCAAGTGGTAGTTACCTTTTCGCGGGCTTCAATCGCGCTGATCGCCGCAATCGCCGGCTTGGGTGTGGCCGGGGCGGTCGGGGCGGATGCGCCGCCCACGGGCGCCAACGACCTCGAGGGGTTTTCCAGCGGCACGGCGGCCGCCGAGATGCGGTTGGAGCAGCGCTTCGATGCCGATCTGTCGGCGGCGGACCTGCGCGCCTGGATGCAACAGATGTCTTCCGCCCCGAACCATGTGGGCTCGGCGCATGACAAGGCCAATGCGGAATTTCAACTCGCGAAGTTTCGCGAGTGGGGCTGGGATGCCTCGATCGAAACATTCTCCGTGCTGTACCCGACGCCGCGCGAAGTGTCCGTGGAACTCGTTGCCCCGACTCATTTCAAAGCACGCCTGAGCGAGCCGCCCATCGAGGGGGACAGCACCTCGACGCAGGAAAAGGACGAGCTGCCGCCTTACAACGTGTACGGCGCCGACGGCGATGTGACCGGCGAACTGGTCTACGTCAATCAAGGCATGCCGGACGACTACAAGGAGCTCGAACGCCAAGGCGTGAGCGTCAAAGGACGCATCGTGCTGACCCGGTATGGCGGCGGCTGGCGGGGTCTGAAGCCCAAGCTGGCGTATGAACACGGTGCCGTGGGCTGCTTGATCTACTCCGATCCGCGCGATGACGGTTATGGCCAGGGCGACATCTACCCGAAGGGCGGCTATCGGCCGCGCGATGCGGTGCAGCGCGGCTCGGTACAGGACCTGACCTTGTACAGCGGCGATCCATTGACACCCGGTGTCGGCGCGGTCCCGGGGGCCAAGCGGTTGGCGATCAAAGACGCGAAGACCTTGCTGAAAATCCCGGTGCTGCCCATTTCCTATGCCGATGCGGAACCCCTGCTGGCGGCCTTGGGCGGACGCATCGCACCGCCCGGATGGCGCGGCGGGTTGCCGGTCGCCTACCACATGGGTCCCGGCCCCGCACAGGTTCACATGAAGGTATTGTCGGATTGGAATCAGAAGCCGATCTACGACGTCATCGCCAAGATCAGGGGCAGCGACGAGCCCGACCGATGGATCATCCGCGGCAACCATCACGACGGGTGGGTGTTCGGCGCCATGGACCCTCTCGCCGGACAAGTCGCGCTCATGGCCGAAGCGAAGTCCATCGGCAAATTG
>Ga0210393_10002552_pt1 | contig 14889 bp, 10 predicted proteins | sample IncBWC27OmetaG_FD_160068 | JGI IMG/M metagenome (GOLD analysis project Ga0210393, IMG submission 160068) | Forest soil microbial communities from Barre Woods Harvard Forest LTER site, Petersham, Massachusetts, United States - Inc-BW-C-27-O ... | reverse complement strand
TAGAAGGATATTCGACGTGTGTCGGTCTCCCAAACCGAGGATGTGTCCGACGATAGACGTAGTCGCAACACTCCGTGTATAATTGAGCCGCATGGCAAACCACGACATCGGCATTTTGTGCTTTTCAGTGAAAAAATGTCGCATCACCGGTCTAAAACGTTCCCTTAGCGAGAGGAAGAGGGTGGTTAATTTACTTGTGAGGTCAGGAGAAACCTTGTTCTCCTCTCTCGTCTTTGACATCTTTCCGTAGAATTCGTGATGAGAAATGTCGCTTTTGTTATATCTGTAACAAGGCATTGAGGTTTAAGATAACCTTGGAACGTGAACTACGCACTTTAGGTGTGCCCTTGTAAGCCAGTGACTGAGCGGTAGGGTGTTGCCGACAAATTCGAGTACACCTGCCTGCGGTGCCAGCGGGATGACTTTGTAGCCACGGATACTGAGATTGCGTCTCCTCGTTTCACGATCGCGACATAAGACAGCATTAACTAGGTCGAAAACCTGTTCCATGACTGCGTCCTGTCGCATGTCGTCATTACCCTCTCCTTTGAACTGTAAATGGGACCCCTCAGTGCAACTTTAGGTAGATAGATTTGATACACACAAGCTGCTTATACTTGACGCCATCTGAGCCACGGCAATAACATATTTTTGGGATATTCACTCCTCCTGCCGTTTCGAAAGTTCTCTCGTAGTGGCTGATCCATATACAATTCCGATATTGGAGTGTAGGATCGACGGGAGTGTTGACGGTGAGGACAGGAACACGGACATCGTTCAATTTTAGGATGAGCATGTCGCTCGGTATCTCGTACGGCCCGCTTCGACCCTTCTCGAAAGAGCCTTTGATCGGGCGTTTCGCCCATTGAAGATAGGCATCGCAGACCTGTTCCACATCGATGACCTGCTGATTTGATGAGGAATCGGCTCGCAAGCGATCAAAGATCTCGGCCGCCGCCGCCGCTCTCTCTCCCTGCGATAAGGGAGGATCAAGACGAGAGGATGAGCGCCTGCCGCCATGTGGGACCCCAGGAGATGGCCGGAGACAGTAAACTTGATATAAACTATGGAAAGGGTGCTCGCGACACATTCGAAGAATGAGACTTTGGAGCGCATCCTGGCTACCTGTAACAGGATCATTCGCGGGCTTCGCCAAGCGAGCGGAAAGCTGGTGGGCCAGAAAGACAAACTTTCTTGAGGGAATGCGATCGATCGAAGACCGAACCTTGTCTTGTAAATCGTTGTCATTGAAGTTAGCAAACCAAAGCGAGACCAACCGGATGTGGCCATCGTTGTCGAAATCGTCGGCAGCTTGGAGACACCGCGAGTACATGTCAATGGCCTGTTGTAGAAATGTGCTCAGAGACTCATTGTGTTTTCTGTAGCGTTGCGTGTCTTCTCGAAGTAACTTTTCTGCCTTTTCTTGATCATGCCTCAATTCGTGGAAAGTTCTCGAGCTAGATTGAGTCCTCGACATCTGTTCCTTCCTGTGTTGGATTTCCTTCTCTTTGCGCTCCGCATACAACTTCCATTTGATAGCGTCTGGAGATCGTAGGATGGTGTGGTACTGTCGATCAGCGAATACGGCACATTGATGGTACACTGTTGCGATCGAGGTTTTCGGACGATCAGCACTCGTGATGAGTTCGGTGACTAATGATGCAGCAGGACGAAAATAGTGGGTCCAGATATCCATAGGCTTTTCCAGGCAGGCCTCTGATGTCCACGAGCCCTGTTTTCTGGTAGTTAGTCTACTGAAGTCATAGGCAGCTGTGCATGTTACCAAACGAGCCAGGAGCGAGGCTTTTTGCGCGCGATCCAGCGTTGTTTCCGATTTGATATCTGGGAAGTGAGGAAGAATGAGGTCCTTCAGGAATTGGACAGCAACCTTATGTTCCCCTTGATCCCAAAGAACATTTGCGAACTCCTGGGATACAAAAGCGGTTGGAGAACGTTCGAGCTTCTGGGCACGTATCACAGAGTTGAGCGCGATCTGTAAATTATGCGACTCCCGAGCAGCTTCCGATATCCGCGTAAGACACTGCTTCTCGATGTCCATTAGACCGGAAATGAACGGAGTCAACGCGGTCCCAATTTGTTGTCTTTGCTCCTGTTGTCTTGCAGAACGGAGGAGAGAAATACGGGTAGCCACAATATTCTCTAGGGCGGGAAAGCTAGACAACTGTTTAGCGGGAAGAACCTGACGACACAGATAGACGTACTCAAAACCACCATCTATCTCACCAAATTTTGACCACAACGAGGAGTCAAGCAGTCCGCTTTTCAGGCTTTCTTGTAGACCATTCTTCAGTGAATTCACCTGGCTCAGGCACATGATATTTCGTGCGACTTCGCGAATTCCGACGAGATCTTCGTCGCCTAGAGCCCGGAGGCGTTCCATCTCGTCTATCAAGGCCTTCCTGGAGATTGAATCGACAACCTGGAAATCACGTTCTCGGGACACAGCCCTGAGTGAATTATACAGGGCGATCCCCGAGCCCGAATTCGACGGTTGGTCAGGTAGATCCCAGGTTTCAGTGCGCCAGCCCAGGTTGTAAACCATGTTTGAGGAGGAAGTGACGCCCAAATCACTGGCGTCGAAAACATTCTGTTGGACGCTCAAGGCAAGTGTGTCGAAACCAAAGGAATACAGTGAATGCAGGACGCCTTCTGTGTCAACACCGCCTTGACTCCGGGCTTCTAGAGCGGCACCATGGAACTTGAATGCCTTTTCCCACTGGTGTTCATGGTGAAACCTCTTCAGAAGGAAGTGGTGAAGGTCCTGCGTCTTGATACCGTAGAAACCATCAGGTTCCTCAATGTGGCTGTAGATTTGAAACAAGATGTTCTCTGCGTCGGCGCTACTTGGAGGGGAAACACCTGTGGTTGAATACTCCAAAGCAAGTTCGTGGAACAGTAAAGCGGTCGTGTAGGCTCCAGAGAGGATGGCGCTCTTGCTGAGATGCATGAAATCAAGATCAAGCCATTTATCGTAGGCAAGCTCGTCATCATGCTGCGGTGGATGCGAGTGGCGGAGGTGAAGGACGATGTTGACAACAGCTCGGAGGGAGGACACGTCAGACGTAGTCGAGTTAAGAATGCGTGAGAAAAATTGAGAGAGAATGACGCGGGGGGTTTCACTGGCAGTCGCATCTTCGCCCGAAGTAGAGAGAAGAATATGGACAAGTATAGGCGTTACTTGTTCCGCAAAGTCTGAATCAGCCTGTAAAATGGCAGGGAGCCGGGAGTAGAAAGAACTGTGGTCAGCGAGGACATCGCAGAGCAGTGTGGCGAGATTCGTGATCCAAGCCTTGAAATCGTTGGCCATGTTCACGTAAACGTCTGAAGACAAAAGGATATGGAGCCGTGTGGGTGGTCTAGTGGGTGATCGACGTGAACGGCCACGGAAGTACTCAAGCACCGTGCGCTGCTCGGTTGTCCACGACTCAGTGTCAGGGAGATTCTCAGGAGGGAGCGTGCGTAACACGCGATACGCCATATGTACCTTTGAAAGTATATCCGAATCGAGCATGGCCAAGAGAAGCTCCAGAATTGAGCGTTCAGCTGCAAGTGAGGAGTCAACGGCGGTCGGTTTCAATGTCTTGCCTCGAGGTGTGCGGGTTTGTTGGTGTTTTGGTACCTGGCCGCTGAGGGGATTCAGCCCAAAACTGTGAATTTGACCTTTATTCGAGAGGAGTAAGGAAGCGAAAGCATCCATGTCGGCTGTCTGCAGCTGCCGGGAAGATGGTATACAGTCCTTCAAGCGCCAGATGTCCATCCGAGAAAATTGTTCTGGTGAATAGTCACCAGAAAACGACAGTTTACAGAGACGTCGCACTAAAGTAAACTTGTTCGACGTAATTCGCTGGTCAGAGAGGACGGATGATAATGTATGGGCGGAAACATCTTGACACACAGATTCCAACTCCGGAGGTGGCTCTCGAGGCCAGGCGGGGAATGCTTTAGTAACCTGATTCTTGGCACTGGGAAACTTCGTCAGCTGGAGCATCTGACCCTCTAACCAATGCAGTAGTTCTTCTCCAATCTTGGCGATTTCTGTGCTCTTGCTGCCGGCGTGTTCATTAGCGATATAACAAAGTCGAACGAGGACATTGGCAAGGTAGGAATCTTTCTCTGTAACCTTAGCATATTGTGAAAGTGCCCACTCTAAGATCGATTTTGCAGCAAGAGCCAGATCTATCTGCTCGAGGAGGGAAGCAACACCGTGAATGAGAGTGTGAAGGAGGACCGGGTCTCGGAAATGACGGAAGTGACATGAGACCCATAGGCAGAGGGCGTTCATATATCGAAGCTGTTCGTTGACCAAAGGTGATTCTTGGATATCCGTGAGTAGTTGTTGAACGACGTGGTACGTGGTCGAAGCTGAATCGGTGTCGGGAATGCGGTCGCTAAGCCACTTGAGAGCCCGAAGTACGGTTTCAGCGTCGTATGATGGAAGATGTACGTCATGCGTTTTCATATCTCCAATACGGTAGACAGTCAAGGCTCTGAATACATGCCACTCGCGTTGAACTTGGCCGCCGAGTTCTGCGAGGATGTTCTGGCATTCTTGATCTTTGAGGGTGCGCAAGACCACAACGACAATGCTGTCAATATCATTAGCCATTTGGTCCTCGAAGCTTGTCTCCCCAAGCCAATTCTTGTCCACATGGGTAAAACACCAGTCGGTGAGCGAGGTCTGCTCTGCTACGATTTTATCCACAGTGGAAACAAGCTCATACCCGACCAGTACGGCAAAGCAGTCGCGATAGCCATCCGCAGCAGATATCTGGGCGGTCTGACAATGATTGGCGAAAGAGCGACATCCCCGAGCAATTGTTTCCGAGTCATGACCACCCATGATGATATAGATTGGGGCAAAGGCTTGTAGAGCCGACTCCGCACACGCTTTTCTGTTTTTATAGCCAAGGACCTCTGGAGGGCAGCGGAGGAAATCCACTCCTGCCAATGAGATGGAATACGCTATTTGAGATACGTGGATGTCGAAAAGTTTGGAAGGATCGCTCAACCCGAGGCGGTCGGAAACGCCTCGAAATACAGCCATAATATGCGGATTATACTTATCGCTGTGGAAACTGACTTCCAAGATGTGCCAATATGATCCTCGGCGAACGGCTGAGCTTGTAACCATAATGTTGCCTAGAGCCAGGAAACGTGTGAGCATATGCTCGTACCTGGAGAGCGAAAGAGTAAGCCTGGGGCTGTAACGGTTCCTTTAAGTAAAATCAATTACATTGCTACATTGGTACATAGGCTGGCATGGATCTCGCGATAATGGGCCATAGGCTCTTCGTTGCTGAAGCGGGAAAGGTTGAACAATGTTGCGTTGGCATATGCGGACCGGAATCGGACGCGTATGTCATCATCTTGATTGATGGTTGGAAGGGTATGCGAGGGTAGAGTAGGAGGGTAGCCATCGCTTGAGTCGGCATCGCCAGCATCGACTGAGGGCGATCTCGTGGCCCATATGCGTTCAAATGGGTCCAATGCCATATATCGGGCCAAGAACGCTACGAAAGCGTCGCGGACTCTCCAAGAGCGAACCTTAGTCTTTGTCCTCTTGCCATCTTCATCCTTGGTAACTCGAACAAGTCCTAATAACCACTTGAAGATCCCGCGGACTTTGTCGATAGTGTCATAGCCAATAAGGTCGGTTTGTGTCCAGAGGTGTGCGGTCGAATCAAGCAATCGAATGATCATAAGTTTAAGTTCGTCGTTCAGCTGGTAGATGTATTGTCCCGAGAGTGAGTCGAATTTGACTAGTAGATTGTCCAGTGTCGCAGGGTTGATGTTGAGTGTCCGGCGGCGGATATTGGCCAAATAAACCTTGCTCGCTAGCAAGAACTCGTCGCCATCGCAGTTCAAAATGATCTGAGTTAACTCCCGGTCCCGTGTTGGTTCTTCTCCTGATGACTGGAGGATAGGGCCCGTGGCGAGAAAAGACATGCAGACACCAAGAATTGCTTCGACATATGTTTTGCCACTTGACTGCCTCTGTGCCTCTACGGGAGCAGCTGTAGTTGTGCCTCTTGTCAGGCCAAAATCATCCTGATCATCTGTGTCAATGCCATCAGAAGTAAAAGAGCGTCCAGTGATCCTAGCTAAGGCAGCCCGCAAAGTCCTTTTCATGGCATTCATCACTTGACTAAGAAAACCTGATACCTATCCACCTGTGAGTTTGTGTGGAGTCACAACGGGGCCTTTAACTACTCACCTCAGGGATTTGCCAGATAACTCTTTGCAGTTCTCTGTATGTGGATGAACAGGGGCGCTCCTCATCCGAATTAACGTTGGCCAAGCGGTCCAACACCTCTCGTCTGATCCCAGTCTCCAGGTGGGGAGAAAGTAACCCTATCCAGGGGTCTCCGTCTTCGTTTTCAGCTACATGGACAAGGGGGTCAAACCCAAGGAGTACGAGAGCCTTCTCTTCGAGTGTCCACTTATTACTTGTGAACACTTCTGCGATGCCAGTTGCTGCCTTGCAGGCCGCATGCAAGACTCGCTGGTTTGGCAGCGTGCCGTTGAGGATAAGTAGCCCTTCGAAGGACAGCGCAACGACAGAAAAATCTACAATACTTCGAGCCCGCTCCGCACTCAGGGCATTTCTGCTGTCCATCGTGTCGGTGTCTTCAAGTACTTTCAGTAGAATAGATGATAATTTGCGTTCTCTGGGTCCAGGAGGCACCGGATCACCGCTTGTGGCAACGGTTGTGAGTACCGACGAAAGCGAAATCGATGACGAGGATTCGCTTGACTTGGAAACGAAGGCGGGGAGCTGGGCGCCCAGCAAGAAATCGCGGATGACGACAGTTTGATACTCCTCCTTAATGGCGGTTACAACGATCGATTCTGGAAGTAGCATGCGGCAAGGCAAGCTTGTACACCTCTGGAGGTTGCAAGCGATGGCCATAACGAGTGCTACATCGCTGGCAAGAGGACGCGAAGTTCTTGCCTTTCCGCTCGCGAGGTTGCCTCTCAACTCTCGAACTACATGGAGGCTATAGCAATCTGCCAGCCAACTGAGAACCTTATCCTCAACGCGCATCCTGTACAATCGCATATCTTGATTGGCCACTTGTAAGCAAAGTGCGACAAAAGCGCAGACTGAATCGTATGGATACGGAGGTCCCTGGACATCCATGTCCTTCGCGAAAGCTTCAATTTCCAGGAGGACACGCTGGGAGGTCAGAAGGTGTTTCGAATGTAATAGGAGAATATATGCGACGTGGCAGGCAGACCTAGACACGTTCGGTACGTCTGCCCTCCGGATGGCATGTGTCCAAATCGGATCCCAGGTTTGAGGATTCGCAAGAGAGGATGAAAGGGTAGCGACTGCTCCAGACGACGCTTGAGTTTCAGCTATTGCTGCTAGACAGAGAAATGCCCATGACTGTATCAGCGAGTCGTCGGAAGAAATAAACTGGAGCAAGTGGGAAAGGATGCTCTGTTGCAGGCCCTCGTGTAAAACCTCCCAGTGTCGGTCAATGAAGAAGAGAAGAACTTGAAGGTGATATGACCGAACGGCTGGTGTGGACTTCAGCTGGATGGCGTGTAGCAAGGACACAACAGGGCTATCAAACTTGGCCCTCTTCCCTTCGCGCTTAGCGAGATTTGGTGGACGGGTGTGAAACGACTCTGATAAGGAATGAAGCTGAGGCGTAATGAGCATTACCACACGGGAGGTAACGAACGAAGGAGCCAAACCTTTTCTGCACAATCCGCTTGTAACTCGAGGATGGCCCAAGAAACAGTTTGATTGGTATCAAAGTTCCATCCGTGTTGAAACGTCCGTGCCAGGAAGGCTCCCGGCTTGCTCGCACTGCGGGAGCAGTTTCCTATGAGAGATAATCGTAAAGAGTCCAACGAGAGACCGTCAACACCCCATCTGCTTTCAGCTTCTCCATCTAACAGGTTCCATAGGCGTGACACCCCGTCAACATGGGAGAAGTCAAGGGACGAGAGGCCTGCTTCGGGATAGCGTGTAGTATAAAAGGGGAAGAGGGTGCGTAGGACGATAATGAGATTCTCCTTCATTGTCTTGTTTTTGGTTCCCCACATTCCGAGCAAGGCATCCCATGATCCCCGGGCGAACCGGGTGACGGCATCTCGCTCGTTCAGAGCCAGGTGAGACAGCGTCGTCGACAGAATAATGATGAAATCCGGGTGAAGAGAGGTATCAGAGGGATATAGACGCAAGAACCGTAGTAGACGGTTTAACATGGCGGAGCCCAAATCTGGGTACTCGGTAGCGAGAAAGGGGGCAGACGACGACGTGAGCAGAAGTGAAAGGAGTGACGCGAATTCAATCTGTTCCACGGATACAGGTCGAGGATGGGTACGTGGAATGACACCGCGTGGCATCATCAAGGGTTCGGGTGTTCCACTTTCCCCGCGTCGCCTTCGTTTCTTGGTTTCATGCGAGGTGACAGAGTCATCGTCATCGTCGTCCTCGCCGGCTTCAGGAGTTAAACCCATCCCCCTTGTTTCTTCTGCCTCGTCTTCATTTTCTTGGGCTAGTCTCTTCCTCAGAGAGTCCCCCAACACCACATTCAGACACATCTCCACTAGTTTCACCCACATCTCATTGTCGATGTGTTCCAGGTGTGGCGGATAGTCTAGCACACACCGTATCGCCTTCACATAGTCCAATGCTACGGGAAGAAAGAGTTTTCCTTGATGGGAACTAGTTTGCACAAGATGGTTCAGCAGGGCCCTGATGACATTTTTGTGAGTTAGTTGATGGACACTTCGTTCTGTCAGCCATCGAACAGCCGACGCGCCATCTGCGACCCTCTTTTTGGCGGCGGCAGCAGACTTAGACCCATGTGTAGCTAAGGACTTCTCGTTCAGGACGGCTGTAAAGAGAGCTTGAAATAGAGCGAGCCATCCGAGACGCTTGGAGGTGTTGTCCAGTTCGTCGACAACACCGTCACGAGTCAGGGCGGTGCGAAGGGACGATATTGCTGCCTGCCTTTCTTTAACCCCATTCGACTTCAGCTGATCGATGAGGGTATTGATAGTCTTGTGCATGGGAAGCTCATAGGCGAGTTTGAAGCAAAGTGACTCAAGTTCGTGTCGTTCAAGGTTGATACTGCTCAGGCTTACTAATCTATTTTACTGTATTTGGCCTAGTTTGCCTAGTTTTGGCCCATGGCAACTATAACCCCCGTTTTTTTTTCCCGTAACTCATTCTCGCATACTCTCATCTTACAACAAGTCTGGGCTGTCGCAGGACTGTTGTAGCTTAATCTCATTCACATGGCTGAACCCATCTCATCAGTAGATCTTTATCATTTACTCACGCGGCCTCTTTCTGCCCGGGCAGCTCTTTACACACACTGCTCCGGTTCTGGTGAAGTGCCAAGAAGAATGTGTTTGCCTGTCTAATCAACTGGCGGATTGGTGCTTGAGAAGCGCAGGCTTTCTCCTTAGTGAAGTCTGTCGCGGTTTTTTGCTACCATACAGCTCGTGCGCACCATACTGTACTACTGGTATGTTATGCACTATCGTCTATGTTTTATATCATAGCGCTATCTTCTCTTCGACCGATGCATAATGCGTGCACATAAACGTGAATGCCACGAATTCCGAATCGGACCACGCTATGACTACTGTCCCCGTTGGTCACCATCTCCAAAAGATAGAACCTGCCGTCGAGGTATCCAGCGGATCTTCCCCTTGATGCCTTTCCCCCTGTGTCCTTCGACACTAGATTGAGCTCGGTTAAGTTTCAAGCAACAGCCACCTTCTGAGATACTCAAATCCGGTGTGACACGCGGTAAATCTGAAAAAATGTCCAGTTCGACAAAGGACGACAGAAGAAAGAGCAACATGGTAATAACTAAAGAATTGCGTCGGCATCATAAGGAGGGTGGTGCATGTCCGATGAAGGCGAGGTGATTAGATCATGCGAGGGCAGAGATTTACGGAAGACTCGAAGAGGTATGAGGTCGTAGACTCGTAGAAATTCTTTACATTAGAAGCTAGAACAAGATAAAGTGACAGCTGATAGGAGAGTCATGAGGACATTCATTGGGCAGTTTACAGTGGTCGCACGGGTACTCAGGCTGTACTTTGCGGGTTCATAGGACAACCGACATCCGAGTTCGGGACTACCTCTGCCCCTCCGGTGTGTGATTCGTAGAACGCGACCCGTCATAACACGTGGTCATATTACCAAGCCGTGACACGAGGTAAAAAGGCCCAGATCAATCCCAGAGATCTCAACTTGGTGGGCGACGCGGAATGAGACTTTGGCAATGTGTGTAAATGTTCTTGATGCGAGAAACGATGTCTACATTTGCATGAAGTACGGCTGTGTAATCTGATCCATCAACACAGGGTCCCCAACTATTATAGAAGGATCTCAAAACAGTTTGTCGATACAGGTCGGTCATGCTCGGCTCCCATCGAGATGGCTGGCCTCGGCGACTGGGCCCTTGGGGCAAATATGCGAGACCGCTCCGATGTGCCGAAGGCGGTTTCTGATTGGCAGGCTAGTAGTGGGCCAATGACGACACTCCGAAAAAGTCTGAAAACCACCAGTAAGCAGCTGACGTAAGGAATGAGATGTTTGGGGGAATGGGGTTTTTACCCCACAAGAACCGAGTAATGACAACGAGGACAAAATCTTACATTTTCACTCAAAACGGCACCATCATCTTGACCAGCATTCCCCTTCCCCCCCGTAAACATGGCTGCTTATGACCACTCCAAAGTCGCCCACTTCATCGGTCAGTCTTTACCTTGTATCGCGAACGGCATTAACAATCCCTTCTTTACACTTCCAGGCGGTAATTCACTCGACAAAGCTCCCGCAGGCCGCGTCCATGACTTTGTTAAAGTCAATGGTGGTCATACAGTCATTACCAAGGTGAGTGTCATGAAGGATCTCATGCAATTATTCCGTCATCTGACTGCGAAATAGGTTCTCATTGCCAACAATGGTCTGTATACATTGTAGGCTATATCCAGGACGAGGGGCTGATCCTTTGCGCAGGTATTGCCGCTGTGAAGGAAATTCGGTCCATCAGACAATGGAGCTACGAAACCTTTGGCGATGACCGTGCCGTTGAGTTCACGGTAATGGCAACCCCAGAAGATCTCAAAGTCAATGCGGAGTATATTCGCATGGCGGACCGATACGTAGAAGTTCCAGGCGGTACAAACAACAACAACTATGCCAACGTAGACCTCATTGTCGATGTTGCGGAACGTGCGGGGGTACACGCTGTGTGGGCAGGGTGGGGCCACGCGTCTGAAAATCCGCGTCTACCCGAGTCTCTTGCTGCGAGCAAACATAAGGTTGTCTTCATCGGCCCTCCAGGTAGTGCCATGCGAAGTTTAGGGGACAAAATCTCGAGTACAATCGTTGCACAGAGCGCCGAAGTCCCTACAATGGCATGGTCGGGCACCGGCATCTCAGAGACGGTATTGTCCGGTGCGGGCTTCGTTACCGTTCCCGATCACGCTTACAAGGCTGCGTGTGTAACGAGTGTCGAGGAAGGCTTGGAGAGGGCAGAGCAGATCGGCTGGCCTATTATGATCAAGGCTAGTGAAGGCGGTGGGGGGAAAGGCATCCGGAAGGTTGATTCGCCAGAAGGCTTCAAGATTGCTTACAATGCTGTGGTGGGTGAAATCCCAGGTACGTCACATACGTATAAACACCGAATAAATGCTCATGGTGTGAGTGGTGTCACAGGCTCGCCCATTTTTGTCATGAAGCTAGCTGGCCAGGCTCGTCATTTGGAGGTACAACTTCTGGCGGACCAGTATGGAAATGCGATCTCCCTTTTCGGTCGTGATTGCTCGGTCCAGCGACGTCATCAGAAGATTATCGAAGAGGCCCCCGTCACTATTGCCAATCCTGAGAAATTCGAGGAGATGGAACGTGCCGCAGTCCGCTTGGCCAAGCTCGTTGGCTACGTTAGCGCAGGCACCGTAGAATGTAAGCTGATCTTCTCTTTACCTGCGAGTGTCCTTTTCTAAAGCCCGCTCGATAGACCTTTATAGCCATGCGGAAGACGTATTTTATTTCCTGGAACTCAACCCGCGCCTTCAGGTGGAGCATCCCACCACGGAGATGGTGTCGGGCGTAAACCTTCCCGCAGCTCAGCTCCTTGTGGCCATGGGCATTCCACTTCACCGAATCAGGACTATTCGTCAGCTTTATGGCGTCGCGCCCCACGGTACATCGGAGATTGACTTCGATATGATCAAGCCAGAGTCAAATCAACTACAGCGTAAGCCCCGCCCCAAGGGCCACGTTGTCGCCGTCCGCATTACTGCGGAGAACCCCGACGCCGGTTTCAAGCCCTCTTCCGGAGCACTACAAGAGCTTAACTTCCGCTCAAGTACGAATGTTTGGGGATATTTTTCCGTCAATAGTGCCGGTGGGCTTCACGAGTTTGCCGACTCTCAGTTTGGCCACATCTTTGCATACGGTGAAGATCGGTCAGAGAGCCGAAAGAACATGGTCGTTGCACTCAAAGAACTCAGCATTCGGGGCGACTTTCGCACCACCGTCGAGTATCTTATCAAGCTGTTGGAACTTCAGGCGTTCGAGGAGAATACAATAACAACTGGCTGGCTTGACTCGCTCATCAGTAGCAAGTTGACAGCTGAACGTCCTGACAATGCTCTTGCTGTTATCTGTGGCGCTGTAACCAAGGCACATCTCGCGTCGGAGGCATGTTGGTCCGAGTACAAACGTATCCTTGACAAGGGTCAAGTGCCTTCTCGTGACGTGCTTAAGACGGTCTTTGGCGTCGACTTCATCTACGAGAACACTCGCTACTCCTTTACAGCTACCCGTTCCTCCCGCACTGCTTGGACACTCTATCTCAATGGCGGCCGCACGCCCGTTGGCGCCCGTCCGCTAGCAGGCGGTGGCCTCCTTGTACTCCTTGATGACAAGAGTCACTCGGTTTATTGGCGCGAGGAAGTTGGTGCTCTGCGGCTGATGGTGGATTCGAAGACGTGCCTTATTGAGCAAGAGAACGATCCAACTCAACTACGCAGCCCTAGTCCAGGCAAACTTGTCCGTTTTCTGGTTGACAGCGGTGACCACGTCAATGCCGGTGACGCCTACGCCGAGATCGAAGTCATGAAGATGTACATGCCTCTTGTGGCTGCCGAGGATGGTATCGTTAACTTCGTCAAGCAGCCAGGGGTTTCATTAGAACCGGGCGACATTCTCGGCATTCTCACTCTCGACGATCCCGCACGAGTAAAGCACGCGAAGCCCTTTGACGGTCTCTTGCCGTCCATTGGTCCACCTGGTGTTACCGGCAATAAACCCCATCAGCTTCTCGCACGGTACATCGATGTCTTGGCTAACATTCTCGAAGGATTCGACAACCAACCAGTCATGGCACCATCTCTTAAAGGCCTCACAGACGTCCTCAGAAACTCGGACCTTCCCTATTCCGAGACGACCGCAATTCTTTCTTCACTTTCTGGTCGTATGCCATCGAAACTCGAGGATCTTGTCCGCAACGCTATTGAGGCCTCGAAGTCAAAAGGTCCTACCTCGGAATTCCCGGCCTCCCGGCTTAAGAAGATCCTAGACCACTACCTCCAGGACAGCGTACGCCCCCAAGAACGTATCGCACTTCGTACGCAACTTGGACCCCTCTTTGACGTCGTCGAGCGTTACATTGGCGGCCTCAAAGCACATGAGGTGCACGTGATGGCAAACCTCCTGGCGTGCTACGCAGACACGGAAAAACTGTTCGGCGGTAGTATCGAGGCTCGCGTCCTCAGCTTACGGGAGCAGTACAAGGATGACCTTGATAAGGTCGTCTCTCTCGTCCTCAGCCACATCAAAGCACAAAGTAAAGCGAAACTTGTACTCGCCATCCTTGATCATGTCAAGAAGACTGGCCTCCCCGTATCCAACTCTGAGAGTCCTCTTTTTGAGGTTATCCGTAACCTTGCTGCCCTTGAAGGACGATCATCGACCCAGGTTTCGCTCAAAGCACGGGAGGTCTTGATTGCTGGCCAAATGCCGTCGTACGAAGAGCGCCTTATACAGATGGAGGCCGTTCTGAAAGCTTCTTTGGGTAACACCTACTACGGCGAGTCTGGTCTCAGTCAGAACAAGTGAGTGCGAAGTATCAATCTCCCGACGGTCCTTATCTTACAATAGCTCAGGACTCCGGCAACAGAGATTCTTAGAGAGCTGAGCGACTCAAGGTATACAGTATTCGATGTGCTTCCGGCGTTTTTTGCGAATAACGACCCTTGGGTGACTCTCGGTACGATGCGTGGACCGAATGGTGTGTTATCCCGCTAATATTCATCTCAGCCGCCTTTGAGGTGTATGTGCGCCGAGCATACCGAGCATATACTCTCCTTTCCATCGATTATGAAGAGGGTGATGGCACAGACGATGGCGAAGCACCTACTATCCTCATGTGGAGGTTCAATCTTGGACAGTCACACTCGCCACCGCAAACTCCGCGTCTAGATAAGCTTGGGTGCGTCTATCTTTCCATTCCTCTAATCGCTAGCTCACAGTCGTATTTAGCGAGCTCCCTCGTCGCCATGGCTCCGTTAGTGACCTCACGTACTTGCTCAACCGTAACCAGTCGCAGCCCGTCCGGACTGGTGCCATCGCCTCGTTCGCGAATTTGGATGCGCTCACCCTCGGCTTTGAGCAAGTCGCCGCCACCCTTCCCCTATTTGACGAAGCCGAGTACCGCCAGCGGTATGGTGTCAATAGCCAGCCTCCGAACGTCCTTAATTTGGCTCTCCGAGTTTTCAACGAGGCCGACGACATGTCAGATGCCGAATGGGCGGAGAAAATCTACGTCTTTGTCAATAACCACAAACACATCCTTACCCAAAGGGGCGTTCGCCGCGTGT
>Ga0210393_10002551_pt1 | contig 14889 bp, 14 predicted proteins | sample IncBWC27OmetaG_FD_160068 | JGI IMG/M metagenome (GOLD analysis project Ga0210393, IMG submission 160068) | Forest soil microbial communities from Barre Woods Harvard Forest LTER site, Petersham, Massachusetts, United States - Inc-BW-C-27-O ... | reverse complement strand
TCGAGCAACTCGGCAACGTGCGCCAGCGCGACGGCGCGCGCGTAGCTGACTTCGGTGGCCAGCGGAGACTCGATGACCTCGCAGGCATCGAGGCGCACCAGCTCCTGGCGCTCGCGGACGTCGTAAAACGCGCGCACATAGGTCATGGGCTCGAGCGCGCCGCCGAAGCGGCGCTTCGATTTTTTCGCCGATCGAGCCACACCGCGAACTTTGCCTTCCGCGCGTGTGAACAGCGTGACCAGCAGATCGGCCTCGCGCAGAGGATAGGTGCGCAGCACGATCGCTTCCGACTCCATCAGGGCCATGATTCTCAGCTGCGGAACTAAGTGATTGTAAATGCCGGAGAGCTGTCCGACGTCAGGGGTCCGCGGTCCGGAGGATCAGCGGAACTCCAAGGTCAAAGGCGGCGGACTAGACTGTCCGCCCTACACAAGCAAAGTCAAAATCCCGTCCAGCCCTGCACTGCGGCCTGGGGGGAATCTAGTTGCTACCGTTAACTAATGCGTTATCAGGCTTTTATATCAGTAATATCCGTGATATAACCGCCACTGAGCAGGAGAGCGGGTTTCTGCCCGCCAGGAGCTTGGTTTGACGGCGATGGTATCGTCCGCTGAACAATACAGACCAAGCCCGTACAGAGGAGGAACTGTGTCCGAAGAAGCGCGGACCGGCAAAAGGTTTCCCCTGGAATTGCCGATCAAGATTCACCAGGAGACCAGTGGCGACGCAAAGGGAGTTACCGGGAACCTGAGCGCGGCCGGCGTGTTCATTCGCGCCGATGCTTCGTTGAGCATTGGCTCCCCCGTGGAATTTGAAATCACGCTGTCGCCCGAAATGACGGGCGGAACAGAGAACGTCAAAATCCAGTGCAAGGGGCGGGTGGTGCGCGCCGACGAAACTGGAGAAGGCGGAGAAGGCCGCGGCGTGGCCTGCGTGATCGACTCGTATGAGTTCGTCCGGAGCTAAATTTTTGGAGCGCTGATCAACATGCTCAAATTGATTCTGGCGGATAATCAGGCAATTTTTCGGGCGGGCATCGCCAAGGTGCTGGCCGTGGAAGACGAGATGCGCATTGTGGCCCAGGCGCAAACTCCGGAACAGATGTTCATGGCCCTGGACAAGTTCCGGGCCGCGGTTCTGGTGGTGGCGGCGGGATTCCACAACGACTTTGCGGCGATTGTGCAGGCGGCGAACCGCGCCAAGACTCGCGTGGTGGTGCTGGCCGATACCGGCGAGAGCGCGCAACGCCACATGGCCAACGGGGCGCATGGGGTGGTCTATCGCAACGTAACCAGCGCCGCGCTGGTGGATTGCGTGCGCAAAGTGGCGCGCAACGAAACCTGGGTGCAGGATGTGGCCGTACCGAGCGAGCTCACCGAAAACGATATGGTCGGATTGCGAGTGCGCGACCGGCTCACGGCGAAAGAGTTGCGCATTGTCGCCCTAATCGTGCAGGGATACAAGAACAAAGAAATCGCTTCGCAGCTGGGGACCACCGAGCAGGTCATCAAGAATTATCTGCGCAACGTGTATGACAAGATCGGCGTGTCGGACCGGCTGGAGCTGGCGCTGTTCACCATCCACCACAGGATTCTGAACGAGGCGGCAGCCGCGACTGCGGCGGGTACCGTGCCACAGCCACCGGCGGGGGTTACACCGTAAGGTTTTTGATTTCCTGTGCATCGAGGCCGCCGCGCAGGCGGCCTTTACTTTTTTCGTGTGGGGGGACGCGCACTCTTGCCCGTCCAGCCGAGCACAGCTCGGCTGCTCGTTTCTTCTTGCACCCTTTTCCAACGAGCGCATCGTTTGTGAGTTGGGCCGCATCTACTTCCCATGGAATTTCGCACGCTGGGACGCTCTGGATTGAAAGTCCCTGTGCTGAGCTTTGGCACGGGAACGTTTGGTGGAGGAAACGAGTTCTTCCGCGCCTGGGGCGCGACGGAAGTGGCCGAGGCCACACGCCTCGTGGATATCTGTCTGGAAGCAGGCGTCAATCTCTTCGACACGGCGGATATTTATTCCGACGGCCTCTCCGAAACGGTGCTGGGAAAGGCCGTTGCCGGACGGCGCGCCGATGTTCTCATCTCTACCAAGGCGACGTTCCGCATGGGGCCGGGGCCGAACGACCTGGGCTCGTCGCGCCATCACCTGATTCGCGCGTGCGAAGCCAGTTTGCGCCGGCTGGGGACGGACTACATCGACATTTATCATCTGCACGGCTTCGACGCGCTCACTCCGATCGAGGAAGTGCTCAGCACGCTGAATAATCTGATCGTCAGCGGGAAGGTTCGCTACATCGCGTGCTCGAATTTTTCCGGATGGCATTTGATGAAGTCGCTCGAGGTTGCGGACAGATATGGCTGGGCGCGGTACGTGGGCCATCAGGTTTATTACTCGCTGATTGGAAGAGAGTACGAATGGGAACTCATGCCGCTGGCGGTGGATCAGGGGATTGGGGCATTGGTGTGGAGTCCGCTGGGATGGGGGCGATTGACAGGAAAAGTCCGACGCGGACAGCCGTTGCCCGCGGAAAGCCGGTTGCACAAGACTGCTGATATGGGCCCGCAAGTGGACGATGAACATTTATTCAAAGTGGTAGACGCGCTTCTCGAAGTTGCGAAAGAGACGGGAAAAAGCGTGACCCAGGTTGCGCTCAACTGGCTGGTGCAGCGTCCGTCGATTTCGACGGTGATTTTTGGAGCGCGTAACGAAGAACAGTTACGGCAGAATCTGGGCGCGGTGGGATGGAGCTTGTCCAGCGAGCAGATCGCCAAGCTGGATGCGGCGAGCGACGTGACGCCGGTATATCCCTATTGGCACCAGCGGCAGTTTCTGGAGCGGAATCCATTGCCAGTAAGCGGCCAGTGATCTGTTTGTGGCTTATGTCGAGCGGACACTGCTCCGCGCGAACCAACAACCGTTCAGACGATCTTCTCGCCTACAACTTTTGCCTGAGTGAATAGATACAGGTAGTCGGGGCCGCCGGACTTGGAATCAGTGCCGGACATGTTGAAGCCGCCGAAGGGATGCGCGCCCACCATAGCTCCCGTGCATTTGCGGTTGATGTAGAGGTTGCCGACATGGAAGTCGCGAACGGCGCGATCGATTTTGTCGCGCGACTTGGTGTAGACGGCGCCGGTGAGGCCGAATTCGGTGTCGTTGGCGATTTCCATCGCGTGGTCGAAGCCGTGGGCTTTGATCACGGCCAGCACCGGGCCGAAAATTTCCTCTTGCTCGAGTTTCGATTTGGCGGGGATGTCGGCGATTACGGTGGGCTGGATGTAGTAGCCTTCGCCAGCTTCGGTAGAGCGTTCGCCGCCGGTGATGAGGCGGCCGTCTTTTTTCCCCTGGGCGATATATTCGAGAATCGTGTTCATCGAGCCTTCGTTGATGACCGCGCCCATGTTGGTGTTTTCGGCAGGATCGCCGAGGGTGATTTTTTCCACGCGCGCTTTGAGTTGTTCGAGGAATTTGTCGTAGACGCGCTCGTCGACGATGGCGCGGGAACAGGCCGAACATTTTTGTCCCTGAAACCCAAAAGCCGCCTGCGCGACACCTTCTACGGCGGAGTCGATATCCGCATCGGCGTCGACGATGATGGCGTCTTTGCCGCCCATTTCGAGCACGGTGCGTTTGATCCAGAGCTGGCCGGGAGCCTGCGTGGCGGCGGTCTTGTTGATGTGGAGACCAACTTCGCGAGAGCCGGTGAAAGCGACGTAACGCGTTTTGGGATGAGCAACGATGGCGTCGCCAAAACTTGCGCCGGCGCCGGGGCAGAAGTTGACCACGCCCTCGGGCATGCCGGCTTCTTCCAGTAATTCAATGAATTTCGCGGCGATGGTGGGCGAATCGCTGGACGGTTTCAGAATCACGGTATTGCCGCTGACAATGGAAGCCACCGTCATGCCGGCCATGATGGCGCAGGGGAAGTTCCACGGCGGAATTACCGCGCCGACGCCGAGCGGGACGTAGATCAGGGAATCGCGCTCGCCGGGCAACTGCACGGGAGTTTCTGCTTTGCTCAGGCGCAGGGCCTCGCGCGCATAGAACTCGAGGAAGTCGATGGTCTCGGAAATGTCGGCGTCGGCCTCAGCCCAGTTCTTGCTGACTTCGAAGACCAGCCAGGCCATAAAATCCATTTTGCGCTGGCGCATGAGGTCGGCGGTGCGGAACAGGAGGCCGGCACGTTCCTGAACGGTGGTGCGACTCCAGGATTCGAACGCTTGCAAGGCGGCGGCCATGGCAGGTTCCACGTGATCCTTGCCTGCCTTCTGATGGATGCCGACAATCTCGGAAGGGCGCGACGGATTCAGCGACTTGATCTTGTCGGCGGTCTTGACTCGTTTGCCTCCGATGATGAGGTCATACTCGCGGCCGAGTTGTCCACGGACGCGTTCGATGGCGGAGCGCATTTTGCGCGCGTTCTCTTCGTGGCGGAAATCATAGAACGGCTCGTTGATGAAAGGGCCTTCATGGGATTGCGATGATGAGGATGTGCGCGGCCGGACTGGGAGTTCGAGGGTTGCCATGGAAGTAATCCTTTCGACCCTAAGATCTTGGACCGTAGTAGAACTTGTATATTTTACACCCCAAGCCATTAAGCCATTGGGTGGTTGGGCGTCGAAACCCGTCTAGAATACCCGCTATGTCGGAACCGAGCATCAGGGTTCTCGGGGTTTGCAAACCCGAGATCCCGTCGAGTGTTTATCGGGAGCAGTGGCAGGTTACCGAATCGGACTCGGCGACCGAAGCACACTTTGAAAGGCTCGTACTCATTGAGGGAGTCGTATCTTACGCGGACGAGAGATTCACGATGAAAGATCTGGGCAGGCAGTGGACGTCCCGGGATTTCGACGGCATGTCCAGCGCGCCTGCGATGAAGCGTCACGATCGGCCGTTGGGAATACTTTGATCGACAGACGTATGAAGTGCGTCTATGGTACCAGTGACCTTCGATTTGCTTTTTACCTTCACTTCTATGACCCGGCGCGTCCTCTCGAGTCGCTTTACGGCCTCGTTGAGTGTCCGACCATCCAGCCAGTTCCCGTCCGACTCAAAATTCTGGTGCCGTATCGAGCCTGCACTTAGACGGTTGATCGGACGAAAATATCGCAACCGTAGCCAACCTAGGCTTCGGTTGTGCCGGGCTTTCTCTGACGGATCGAAAGTCAAAACCCCCACCTTAACCTTGCAAAAAGCGCGACGTTAGGATGGGGCACCCTCGGGGTTTGTCTGGATTGAAAGGGTGCCGCGAGCGACGGCACTTCCGACACGACGCCGGATGATAGACTCAAACGTTTTCCCAAAGGCAAGGTTTATGGATATCAGGAATGTTGGAGTGATCGGCGCGGGGACCATGGGCAATGGCATTGCGCATGTGTTTGCCCGGAGCGGGTACACGGTGACTTTGTGCGATGTGGAACAGAGGTTTCTGGAGCGGGGGCTTGAGACCATCGCAAAAAATCTTGATCGCGAAGTGGCCAAGAACAAGATTTCGGCCGCCGACAAGGCCGCGACGCTGGCACGGATCGCGAGCGTGGTCGATCGCGGCGCGCTGGCAAACTGCGATTTTATTGTGGAGGCAGCCACCGAGAAGTTGGAGGTCAAAGCGGAGGTTTTTCGCGATCTGGACCGGTTAACGCGGCCGGAAGTTATTTTGGCATCGAATACTTCCTCGATTTCGATCACAAAACTCGCGGCGCTCACCAAGCGGCCGGAAAAAGTGATCGGGATGCACTTCTTCAATCCGGTGCCGATGATGAAGCTGGTGGAGGTGATTCGGGGGCTGGCTACGTCGCAGGAAACTCTTGCGGCGGTGCGCGAGCTGACGGTGAAGCTGGAGAAAACTCCGGTGGAGGTGAACGACGCGCCGGGATTTGTCTCCAACCGGGTCCTGATGCCGCTGCTAAACGAGGCCATGTTCGCGGTTATGGAAGGCGTGGCTACGACGGAAGCTGTGGATGAGGTGTTCAAGCTGGGGATGGCGCATCCCATGGGGCCGCTGACGCTCGCGGATTTTATCGGGCTCGACGTTTGCCTCGACATCATGCGCGTGCTGCAGGAGGGGCTGGGAGATCCCAAGTATCGGCCGTGTCCGCTGCTGATCAAGATGGTGGATGCGGGGTGGCTGGGGAGGAAGAGCGGGCGGGGGTTTTATCGCTATTGAGGAGGGGCAGGGATCAGGGATCAGGGGCCAGTATGCGGAAGTCAGATTGCAGATTGTAGAAGATCGGATTGCAGAATCCTGGGTGCTGAGTGAAGAGTGCTTCGGATGACGACTAAAGGAGGCCGCGACGCACTCTTCTACGCCTTGGCGGCGCTGTGCGGGATCGGCACGGGATGGGCCGACGTCACCGTTAACGACTTGCTGTTTACGGCGTTGCTGGTGCTGGCTTCGTGCATGCTGCTGGGGACGCTGCGTCCGCGATGGCCGTGGCGGTGGGTGGTGGTGGTGGGAGGGTTCATTCCGCTGACGGAATTCGTGGCTTTCGTGGTCCTCACGGTGAAACCTACGCGGGCGCAGGTGTATGGATCGTTTCTGGCGTTTCTTCCCGGGATTGCTGGAGCTTACGGCGGATCGCTGATGCGCGGGGTGATTGATAATTTGTGGCAGGGAAAGTAGGGCGGGTGGGGCCGCACTTCGCCCCGGCTTGGACAGCCGAGGCGGCTGTCTTTAGGTGGGCCGCGGCGGACACCTGGCACCGGAAGGCGGAAGCCAAAGCTATCGGCTAGCCAAAAAGTTACTTCTGATTCCACAGGGTGCGCGAGTATGCTGCGGATATGGGTGTGAGCGTTTCGATGCTGGCCAGCGGGAGCCGGGGAAATTCGGCGGTGGTGGCCAGCGCCTGCACCAAGATACTGGTGGATGCCGGAATTTCCTGCCGCGAGACCTGCAAGCGGCTGAGGACGCTGGGAGAGGATCCGCATAACTTATCGGCGATTCTTATCACGCATGAACATTCCGACCATGTTTACGGATTAGTAACGCTGGCCAAGCGACTCCGCATCCCCGTGTTTATGACGGGGGCAACGCACCAGGCGTGGGCGCGTGCGGTGCGCGATGCCAGCGGCGAGAAACCGCAACTGGAGAAGCTGGAACGGTTTGAGTCGGGATACGGGTTCCAGGTGGGCGACATTGCGGTGAAGCCGTTCACCATTCCACACGATGCGGCCGATCCGGTGGGGTTCACGTTTCGCGCCGAGGGGATCAAGATTGGGATTGCCACCGACCTGGGGTATTTGCCGGTAAGCGTGCGCGATCATCTTCGCGGGTGCGACGTGCTGGTGTTGGAATCGAATCACGATCTGGAAATGCTCCGGGTGGGGCCTTATCCTTGGTCGGTAAAGCAGCGGGTGATGAGCCGGGTGGGGCATCTTTCGAATGATGCCCTCGCGGATTTCCTGACGAACGACTATGATAATAATGCAGCCTTTGTCGTGTTGGCGCATCTCTCAGAACAGAACAATCATCCGGAAATAGCCCGGAGAGAAGCGGAAAAGGCGCTGGCCAGCCGGGGTAGCCTGTTTCAGAACCCGGTACTGCTGGCGTCGCAGACCGAGGCGCTGGCGCCGATACGGCTGTAGTCGGGCTTGGTTGTTTTCCCCCCATGAGTCAGCAGTGCGTTGATCCGATTGTTGGGAAAATTCTGGCGGGCTGGAGGTATGACATCTCCGGGCTGGCGCCGGAGATGCGCGGCGATTACGAGAGCCACTTCGCAGCCTGCGAACACTGCCGGGGCCGGCAGCAAATTCATAGAATCATCGATGTAGGACTGATTGCGCTGGCTTCGGTCTCCGCCTTCGTATTTCTGCTGGCTTTTGGAGTGATCCGGCATTTCAAGCCGAGCCATGCGCTGTGGCTGGAACTGGCGGCGCTGTCGGGCTTCGCGCTGTCTGCGCTGATCTGGCTGGGCGTGGCCGTGGCTACACCGGCTCCGGTGACCGTGCTCGATGCCGCCAAGGAAGGTGCGCGGCGGGTGCATGACCGTTTGCCGGAAGAGATTCGCCAGCGGCTGCCGGAAGAGATTCGCATCAAGATTACGGGGACGTAGTGTCATGTGGCCCAAGGTTTCTCGCAAGATCGCCGTCCGTGACCTCGCATTCCGCACTGTGGCGGTTTTGCTGCTGGGGATGACCGCTGCGAGCGCGATGAACGCCGCGGACGTGGCGCTGCCAGCCGGAACTTTTTCCGAGCGGCACTCGGCAGATCCGGCTTTGCAACCTGCGCGTCCGGCGAGATGTCATAGTCATGAAAGTCTGGCTTCTCTGCCCCTGCCGATTGTTCCCGCAACGGTTCCTCCAGCGCCTCGCAGCTACCAATGCTGCGTCGCCGGACATCACGCGACAATTCCGCTCGCCTCATTCTCGCTCCGGCTGGTCTTGGCACGCGTAGGAGACGTAAGTAATGCGGTGCGACTTTCTTTGGGGACGGCGGTGCATTCCTCTTCTATTGCGCTGATTTCACCTTTCGGCAGCCCGCCTGGTGGCTTCTCTCTACGGATCTAGCCCGGGGCATTCTTTTCTCCGTCACGCTTAAAGACATTCACCACTCAGGGCACTAAGAGACACGAAGGAAATCCCACGGCGTGTCTGCTTTTGTGTGCGCGCGTACGAAAGGAGCTCGCTTGCGGAGGGTTATCTTTTGCTTGGTTTATTTCTCTGTGCTGTCCGCGCTGGCGGCTGGGCAGGATTCTTCCATGAGCGGAATGCGGATGGGTGCCATGAAAATGGAACAACAGGAAGATTCCACGCTGCCATCGCCGCACGCCGGGTCAGGCACGGCGTGGGAACCGGCGTCGGTGCCGGCCCATGAGTGGATGGTGATGCGCGGCGGGTGGGACCTGATGGCGCACGGCGTGATCTTCACCGACTACAACCAGCAGGGTGGGCCGCGCGGAGAAGGCAAAGCGGAGTCGGTGAACGTGGGAATGCTCATGGAACAGCACGCACTGGGTTCGGGGACGATTCTTCTGCGGCAGATGTTTTCCGCGGAATCGCTGACTTCTCCGCACCCCGGCTTTCCGGAACTTTTCCAGACGGGAGAGACGTATCACGGCGAGCCGCTGGTGGATCACCAGCATCCGCACAATGTGTTTGCAGAGCTTTCGCTGCTTTACACGCTGCCGCTCGGCGAGAAATTCTCTTGGGAACTTTACGGCGGGCCTTCGGCCGAGCCGGCGCTGGGGCCGGTGACTTATATCCATCGCACTTCGGCCGCGGAGCTGCCGATGGCGCCGCTCAGCCATCATCTGCAAGACTCGACGCACACCAGCTTCGGCGTGGTCACGACGGGGTTCAGGATTGAGCGTGTAAAACTGGAGGCCTGCGCCTTCAACGGACGGGAACCGAATGAGGAGCGCTGGAGCATCCAGCCGGCGGCGCTCGATTCGTGGTCGGGACGCGTCAGCGTTGCGCCGACCCGCGACTGGACGGCGCAGTACAGCGTTGGACGGCTGGAACATCCGGAGGCGCTCGAGCCAGGCAGCCAGTGGCGTCAGACGGCGTCGGTGGAGTACAACCGGCCGATCGCGGGAGGCAACTGGGCCAGTTCGGTGGTCTGGGGGCGAGTACAGAAGATCGCGACCGATACGATTCTGAACGGATACGTGGCGGAGTCGACGCTGAATTTTCTGCGCCGCGATTATGCTTTCACGCGGCTGGAGCTCGTCGACAAAGACGAACTGTTTCCGCAGGCCACGGTGCATCCGGCTTACCGCATCGGGGCCTATACGTTCGGCGGGGTTCGCGATCTGGTGCAGACGCGGGCGTGGCAGCTGGGCCTAGGCGGGGATGTGATTTTCTACTCGAAGCCCGCCGTGCTCGACGCGGCTTACGGAGTGCATCCGGTGTCGTTTCAAATCTTTCTGCGGGTGCGGTCGGGGCTGGCGAAGTCTATGCACTAAGATAAAAGCGAAGACCATTGTCGAGGCTTGGTCGGTCGAAGATTGACTATGCGGCTTTGGCGCAATTTGGGGATGCACGGCAGATCGATGCGTCCCTGGCGGGGTGGACTAGCGGTTGCGCTAACGACGCTTCTCGGCTACGCCGTGATCGCGCCCGCGCCGGCCGCACAGGAATCAGCCTACAGTCCTCCAAGAGCGGCGTTGCTGCCGGCGAGATCAGCAGGAAGCTTTTCGTGCGGGAGCCGCGAAGCGGAGGGTTGGTTGCAGAAGCTGAGAGCACACCCGCATACGGCGGCGGTTATGGCTTTGCGGAAGGCGAGCAAGCCGGGCCGGATGCACCTCTGGTCAGTCCGCCGGTTCAGGTTACGCTGAGGGCGCGCTGCGCCTTTTGTCACGGCGACGATCTGACGCAACTGAACACATTTTCGATTGCCCGTCCGCCCCGTGCCGGTGAAGCAATTGAACCGTGCCGCTCACGAGACCGCAAATTTCGACATCACGCAGAAAACCAAGGATAAGAGCTTCGAAGGCTTGCACGAGTTCTTCGACGAAAATACGTCCGCGAGCGCCCGCCACTGAGAGGCCGGGCGCTACGTGATGTGGCAACTGGCCTGGCCGCGCTTTTCCAGATACTGCTGGTGATACTCCTCGGCGGGATGAAAGGTGACCGCGGGAACGATCTGGGTGACGATGGGCTTGGAGTAGCGATGTGATTTCTCCAGTGCTTCTTTCGAAGCCACAGCTGCGGCCTGCTGCTGGGGCGACTCGAAAAATATTGCGGAACGATATTGCGTGCCCCAGTCCGGGCCCTGGCGGTTGAGCTGGGTGGGATCGTGATTCTCCCAAAAAACTTTAAGCAGGTCTTCGTAGCGGACTTTCGCGGGATCGAATTCCACTTCCACGGCCTCGGCGTGGCCGGTGCCGTCGCTACACACGTCTTTATAGGTTGGACTGTCGGTGTGGCCGCCAGTGTAGCCGACGCGGGTCGAAATTACCCCTGGAATCTGCCGGAAAGTTGCTTCTACTCCCCAGAAACAGCCTGCTGCAAAGATTGCTTTCGCCATTGAAATCGCTCCTGTTTGCCCGAGGAATCTGCCGCCTGAACGGCGATTCCTCCTGATACCGTCCTACATTAGATGACGAAACGGCGGGAAAGTCACGCAAAGAGCACTGACCAGTGGGCAGTGGCCGGTGGTCAGCTGCTTTCGTCCAGAATTTCACTCTTCGAGGGCTAACGAAGGCGGTTGCCCAAACAGGTAATTGACGCTGCCTTGGGAGTCAGGATAGAGTCGCATGCAGGTTCCGATCTCTCCCCGGGAGTAGTTCTGTGGTTTCGCCAAGCAATCGTGCCAGGACTGCGCGGAATACTGCTGTTTTCTGCCTGCTGCTCTCTCTTCTGCTTCTGGCAAGCGTGCAGGCCGTATTGGCCGCGGGTGTATTCACGCCGCAGCGACGCGTCGGTTACACCACGGGCGATCAGTGGGAGCCGGCAATAGCCGCCGACGGCCACGGGCACGTTTACATTCTCTACCCGCAATACGGCGCCGTGCCCAACTGCGAGGACTGCACGGCGCCAACGATTGCCTTGCTGATCAGCGATGACAATGGAATTACGTGGCAGCCTTCGAAGCCGCTGCTTCCGCTAGCGACCGGGGAATTCGATCCGCAAATCGTGGTGGATCCCGTTGACCGGCAGACCGTGTACGCGTCGTGGCTGCAAAACCGGAAGCGCGACATTGTCGTGGCGCGATCGATCGACTTTGGGCGAACCTGGTCGATGTCGGTGGCCGAGCGCGGTGGAGAAGACGCCGATAAGCCAGTACTCACGGTGCGGGGTCGGGATGTTTACGTGGGATTCAACCACGAGGAAGAGTTTTTCGTTGCGGCCTCGCATGACTACGGGGAGCTGTTCAACCGCGTCGAGGTGAATTCCGGGGCCGAGGAGGGAGCATCTCTGGCGGGTGGCGCCACGGTGGATCCCAACGGCACAGTGTACTTCGGATGGACGGCCTACGCGCGGCACGACATGTCGAACCATTCCGTCAACATCTACATCAGCCGCTCGGCAGACAGTGGCAAGACGTGGGGCACCAGCCTGCTCGACGTTTCTGGCGCACCTCCGGATTGTGAGGCGCAGGCTTGCGAGACCGGCTATCTGGGCGCACAGGTTGCGCTGGCTTCGGACGCGGGCGGAACCGTTTACGCGTTGTGGAACGCGGGCCGGACAAATGGCGGAGCCGAACGCATTTACTTTTCTTCTTCCACCGCCGATGGGACCGGATGGTCACTGAAGGCGAATGTCTCTGCTGCTGGCGATGGCGTGGAAAGCTGCTTCCCGGCGATTGTGGCGGGCGCGGCCGGCGATATCCGAATCGCGTGGATGGATACGCGGATGTCGGAGGCGAGCCTCGACCCGAAAATCAGCGATCCGGAAATCCGCAAGTCAACCCTGTGGAATACTTTCTACCGCGGTTCGACGAACGGCGGCGCCACCTGGTCGGCGGAGGCGCAACTCTCCGGCGAGGGGTCGGATAGGGCGCGCGACGACGACTACGTTCTTCCGAACGGATTCCGCTTCCCCTTCGGCGACTATTTCACCATCGCTATCGACAACCAGGGAACCACCCACGCGGTATGGGGCGAGGGACGAAATTACAAATCGCCCGGCTCCATCTGGTACACTCACGGCCGATAGCGGAAGCGTTCGCGAAACCTCCCCCTCGAATCCGCATCCTGAAAATCGAGTTGCAAGAGCAGCTCAAGCCATGGGCTGAGGGAGGATTTCCATGCACGTGATGGGATTGAATGTGTGGGCAGTGTTGGTATGCGCGCTGGCGACCATGATCGTCGGCTTCGTGTGGTATTCACCGTTGCTGTTTGCTAATCCGTGGATGAAGTTGATGGGCTACGATCCCAACGACAAGGCGAAAATCGCGGAGATGCAGAAGAGTGCGGGGCCAACCTATGCCTTTGCGCTGATCGCCAGCTTGCTGAGCGCGGCGGTTCTCGCCAAGATCATTCTGATGTCGTCGGTCCATTCGCCGGTGTATGGGGTGAAGATCGCGCTCGCGGTGTGGCTGGGATTTGTGACTACGGTGCAACTGACGAACTCTCTCTTCAGCCGGCAACCGGCGAAGCTTTATGCCATCAACACAGGCTATCAACTGGTTTGTTATGTGGTGATGGGAGCGATTCTGGCGGTGTGGAGGTAGGGCGCCGTGCGAGCGACGAAGACGAACGCGAGACGGCTCCCTTATCGACCGGGTTTCTTCGCTTCTCTCAGAATGACAGAACTTAAGGTCCGATTTACTCCAACAGCAGGCCGCCGGTGAGATCGGCGATGCGGGCGACTTCGTGCTCGGCGCACCACTCCTGCAATTCATCGACAATTTTCTCAGTGGCGCAGGGATCCCAGTAACTGGCGGTGCCGATCTGCACGGCGGTCGCCCCTGCCAGCATGAACTCGATGATATCGGCCGCAGTGGAGATTCCGCCCATGCCGATCACGGGAATCTTCACGGCGTGAGCGGCGTCATAGACCATGCGCAGCGCGATGGGCTTGATGGCAGGACCGGAAAGTCCGGCGGTGACGTTAGCGATGCGTGGCTTGCGGGTTTCGGCGTCGATGGCCATAGCCACGAAAGTATTCACCAGCGAGAGCGCGTCCGCCCCGGCTTCCTGCGCCACGTAAGCCATCTGGGCGATGCTGGTCACGTTGGGGGAAAGCTTGACGATCAGCGGCCGCTTGGCTACGCGTTTTGCCGTGGTGACAACTTCATCGAGCGAGCGCGGATCGCTGCCGAACTGCAATCCCCCATGAGCCGTATTGGGGCAGGAAACATTCAGTTCGTAGGCGGCGATTCCCTCGCCGTCGTTGAGAATGTGGATGGCGGTTTCGTAGTCTTCGCGCGTGTAGCCAAACACATTGGCCAGAATCACAACGTTCTTGAGCTGACGCAGGTGCGGCAGCTTTTCCTGCAGAAATGCCTGCGCACCGATGTTCTGCAGGCCGATGGCGTTGAGCATGCCCGCGGCCGTCTCCCACAGGCGTGGCGGCGGATTGCCGATCATCGGCTCTCTTGATAATCCCTTCACCACAAAGCCACCTAGCTTGCTCAGATGGACAACGTCCTCGAACTCCACCCCGTAGCCGAAAGTTCCGCTGGCCGCGATCACGGGATTCTTGAGTGCAATGCCCGCGACGCTGACGTTGAGATCGGGCGTGGAATGCGAGTGAGTACCGGAGTTCGGCGCGGCCGTCATGGCTGGCTTCCCCCCGGCGGACTTTCCCTCGGCGAGCGTTCGACAGGTTCGGAATTTCCAGCGGAATTTCCCGCATGGTGCGGCGCCAAAGCTTCGATCAACACGCGCCCTACCGCGTGCGTAGGCGCATTGATGCCCAACAGCGACGCGAGGGTCGCCGCCAGATCCACGGGCTCGGCGTGCGTACGGTAAGCTCCGGGCTGGAACGGCAGCCCGTAGAACGCCAGCGGTACATGCGTATCGTAGGTGTAGGGCGAAGCGTGGTCCGTGCCTTTCAGCGAGCCTACGGTGTAAGGCGCGGGTACTCCCATCACGTACCAACTTCCCGCGGGTGAGTAACTGTTCAGAAACTTGTGACCGAGTGCAGTGTCGGGGACTTCGCCCTGTGCCAACTGCGACTTGGTGTAGAAGTCGTGCAGGCCGGCCTGTTTCATGGCTTCGCCCACAGCAGCTTCCGCATCATGCTCTTTCACGTGCGCTGCCGCAAAGGCATCCGGATCAAGCCATGCCATCGGATAATCGAGCTTCACGTAGGCGGCGGGATGGCTCGGCGAAACTTTTGCGGTTATTGCACGGTTGATCTGCGCCTCGAGTTCGTGCGAGTCGAGATTTGCCGCCGGAATGCGCAGCTTCTTCGCGGCATCGGGCAGCGCGGAGACTCCATGATCGGCGGAAAGTGCGATCCACACGTTGGCCAGTCCGATTTGATGCCCGAGAAAATTGA
>Ga0210393_10002550_pt1 | contig 14890 bp, 16 predicted proteins | sample IncBWC27OmetaG_FD_160068 | JGI IMG/M metagenome (GOLD analysis project Ga0210393, IMG submission 160068) | Forest soil microbial communities from Barre Woods Harvard Forest LTER site, Petersham, Massachusetts, United States - Inc-BW-C-27-O ... | reverse complement strand
ACTGGGCACAGCGCGGTGGGCTTGCGTCAGGCGGGGAAACTGTGTCCTGACGCCGAGGCCACATTTCACCGCGCCATCATGCACGCTTGGTAACCAGGTTGTTGGTGCTTCGGACGGCGCTCCTTTTCGTCAGGAGCGCCGTCCGACTCGTGTATGCGAACTCCCGGAGCCGGTCTAGTTCGCCGAAGCAAGCACACTGCGAAGCTGGTACCGCAAATATTCCGTCGTGCCGCACCCTCGCGCGCCGGAGCGCCTGTTTCGGCCTCGGTACTGCGGTCGTGCTCCCGGTTGCGGGCACCTATCGGCTCATCGAACATTCGACCACGCGCGGCGAGCGAGTTATGCGATGCCCACGCGCAGAACGAGGGCCTAGCCGTGACCTCGATCGGGGGTCCGAACACGCCACGAGTGATCGGCCCATACTAGAAGGGTGTCGACGTCTCATCGGCTGTAAGTCGCCCGCACTCGCCGAAAAGTAGCGAGGGGTCTTGCCCGGGCGGAAGTGGAGAACATAATGATCATCCTTTACGCACTGGCCGCAGCGTTCGGCCTTGGTGCGCTCTGGCTAGGCACAACCGTTCGGGTCGTCAAGCAATTCGAACGAGGCGTCGTCTTTCGTTTCGGACGTGTGCAAACCGGTGTCCGTGGACCGGGGCTCACGCTGCTGATTCCAATCGCCGATCGCCTCGAGAAGGTGAACATGCAGATCATCACGATGCCGGTGCCCGCCCAGGATGGCATCACCCGCGACAACGTGACCGTGCGTGTGGATGCAGTCATCTATTTCAATGTTGCGGATCCGGTGCGTGTGGTTGTCGACGTCCAGGACTATGTGTCCGCTATTGGCCAGGTCGCGCAGACATCGCTGCGTTCGATCATCGGCAAAAGCGACCTGGACGACCTGCTCTGCAACCGCGAGGGTCTCAATCAGGGCCTGGAGTTGATGATCGACAGCCCCGCGGTGGGCTGGGGTGTTCACATCGACCGCGTGGAAATTAAGGATGTGGTACTGCCGGATTCGATGAAGCGGTCGATCGCGCGCCAAGCCGAGGCGGAGCGTGAGCGGCGGGCTCGGGTGATCACCGCCGACGGTGAACTGCAGGCGTCTGAAAAACTGGCCCAAGCGGCCGAGACGATGACCGTGCACCCGGCTGCGCTTCAGTTGCGGCTGTTGCAAACCGTGGTTGAGGTCGCCGCGGAGAAGAACTCCACCCTGGTGCTTCCCTTCCCCGTCGAACTGCTCCGGTTTTTGGAACGAGCAACACCGCAAGCACCCGACAGCCGCGACGACGAAGCCGCTATGCCCGCCGCGGCCGCGGCCGCGGCTTCGAAGCACGAGATGTCGAAGCTGGACCCGCCACAGATCCCTGACGACGCCAGCGGTCTGGAAGTCGACACACGCATCGCGGGCCGGTAGTCCGGCTGAACGGGTAGCGTTCGAAACGGGTAACGACAACCATGGATCAGACCATTGTCGGATCCATCGTTGTCGCGATTTCGTGTGCAGGTTCGGGACATCGAAGTTGTTGAAACCCTGAAACGTCTGGATACGATCACCGTCCGGGCTATTCGGTGAATGCCACAGGCTGCGACGAGCAGCCATGTCAACGGACTGGTTCCGGCCTCGGGCGTCTCAACGTCACGTTCGAGGTTGCCACGTCGGCCAAGTCGAGCTCGTGGTTTGGCTGGCCCAGATGCTGGCCGCGATGCCGTCCATCTTCGGTGACCATTCGCGGATCAGGGCCGCCCGGATATGGCGGTGATGCACGATGGCGCCCCCCACGGCGGGTGCGGGCAAACCAGGGGTGCGCTCATCGTGGATGTCCCGTTATGTTCGGCGGCCAGCGCGCCACCGGCTTCCCACCGGAAGAGGTTTGCGGCATGACTCATCCGACCGACACCCACACCTTTAGACATATCGGGTTCATGGGGCTCTCCGGAGCTATGGGCATCTCCCGCCACGACGCGGAAGCGCGATGAATCGCGGTGCTAGGCGTATGCGTCGCGCTGCCGGTAGGCCCCGACCGGGGACTCTTGTTGACCGAAACCAGTTGAAGGGCAACGTCTTTCACGGATTCGAAATCCCTCCGCCCACCGCCAAAGCTGCACGTGTGTTTTGCGCAGTTAGATCACTATTTTTGGGTTTGCCGCGAACCTTGGTGAGCGGGCGCCCTCCGCCCGGTATCGAAAAGCGGCCAAACCGGATTGCCGGTGGATTTACACAGCGCCGGATCGCGCCGAATCGGTGGATATGCCGCGGTGTTGGGCGTCAAGTCAGAGCCGCTCGGCGGCTCGTCGAACAGGTTGATCGGCGGGCATTTAACAAATCAACGGCAGGTGGTTGCCCTGGAGTGCTTGCGCACTCCGATGACTATCTACTAGGGACAACCGGCGCCGGCACGCTCCGCCTCAATATCGACGAGCGGGGACTACTCGACGAGGTCGACGTCCCCGAGTGCCGCAGCGATACGCTCGAAATGGTGTCCCGCGGCGAGATCTCCAAGAATTCATTCGCGTTCCAATGCTTTGAGGACGAGTGGGCGTACTGGAACGGCCAGCCCTTGCGGAACCTGTTTCCCCGCAGGCTGATTGACGTTGCCCCGGTGAACATGCCAGCCTATCTCGATTCCAGCGCGGGACTGCCGTCACTTGCACGGTTCGTTGACGTCCCCGTCGAAGAGATCATCGACCTGCACATTCCCGCTGGGGTGCGGAAGCTTTTCACACGAACCAGCGATAGATCGATGCGGCCAACTGGACGTAACCCGCACCAGGCGCTAGTCGAGATGCAAGCGAAACGCTGGGGGAACGAAACAAAGCCAAGTACGGGCAAGATGCCTACATCGAGATCTCAAGGAAGGGGGTCAGGATGAGCAGTGACGAGGCCCGAGTGGGTGCGGTCGACTTCCGTCGCGCGTTGGCTCTGATCCAGCACGGGGAGCGCGGCGACGAAGCGGGCATGCGCGTCATCATCGACGACGAAGTCATTCCAGCTGACCGGCTTGAACAGCTGATCCGCGCGACCGTATCCATCCTGTGGCAACTGGTGGCTCAGCTGTGCGAGCCGGACGAAGTCGCTGAGATCGGCGAAATGTTGACCTTGGCGTCTGCCGCCGACGAGGTCGATCTCGACCGCGACAACCGGCTCGTGGGTCAGATGGCTATGGCACAGCATTCCGGAAATGCCAGTGTCGAGAATGAGGTGCTCCGCGAAGCAGCGACGGCGCCCGACGGTCTGGTGCATCTGGCGCTCACCGCCGCCGGTGCCGTCCCCGCGCTGCTGCCCCAGTTGCGCACCGATGCTGGCCGGCAGTTGCTCAACAACTTGGCGATGCAAGCTCTACGCGAGGAGAACAGCAGATGACCGGGCGGCGCTGCGTTACCCCGCTCGGCTACAGGCGGGAAATCGTTGGTGGAACTTTCACGTCCCGCGCGCTGCCCTGGTGGCCCATGCCGCGGCGTGCGCAAGCGATATAGCCCAGTACGCTGGCCCGATTCAGCGGGACCCACGATGTGTGCAGTTCTTCCGCGTCTTTGGTGCAGCCCGGCAGCCGAAACCAGCATGGCCTGTCGTTTCGTGTCCACGCGTGTGTTTTCACCGCATGCGGCAACCGAGGATCGGATGGCTGATTGCGTTGGCGCCAGGTTAGTGTGGCAACCGCCGCGCGGACTACTGAATCATCACCGACGCTAATGTCCCCGAAAGGGTTCCTGATCATCAAGGAATGGCCTCAGAGGAGCCTCCGGGGGCCAGTTCCGCTGGTTACGAGGGTAATCAGTAATCCACCACCGCCAGTACCGCCGATGGGAAATCGCGGGTGAACCGCTATCTCGGCGGCGCTCGATGTTTGCTGCTCTTTAAGGCTGGTTAACCGACGGGCCCGCCGGTCAGGCTCCGGACCGTTTGAATTTCGCTGTCCCGATAGGGCCGGCCGTCGGGCAGTACGAGGTCGTGAAACCACACTTTCGGAGGCGCGGCGTACGGGTGATTCCACGAATCCCACGGGAAATATGTCTGGGTCTTGCCCGCGACGAAACCCCAATTGAAGGCACCGACGTTATGGCGCTTCGCGACGGGCAGGATTCCCTCGACGGTGCTGCCCTGGGATCGGGCCATGTACTCGGTGCAAATGATCGGCCGCCCCAGTGGAGATAGCTCACCGATCCGGGACTCGAAGGCCGCGGGTTCGGCATAGGAGTGAAATGTGATGACGTCGGCATTGCCGAGTTGAATATCACTGATTGCGCTGCGGCCCTGCTCTCCCCACTTGCCTTGCCACACGCCACTTGTCAGCGGTTGATTCGGATCAACCGAACGTGCCCACTGAAACACTTGGGGAAGCAGGTCTGCGACAAGCTGCAGCTTGTCTTTGCGCTCAACCTTTTGGTAGACGCGCGCAGGATTGTCGGGTTCGTTCCACAGATCCCAACCCAAAACTCGGTCATCACTGTGGAATTGGGTCAGTACTCCTGTGACGTAGTCGCGCAGAAGACGGGTGTAGCCGGCGTCGCCAAGGCGTTCGGCGCCGGGGCTTTGCACCCAGCCAGAGTTATGGACTCCGGGTCTCGGCGCGCGCTGCGGACCCAGCTTGGGCAGCGGGTCCCAACACGAGTCGAAGAAGACGAACAGCGGCTTGATGCCGTGGCGCGCCGCCATCGAGACGAACTGCGCGAGACGCAACTGGAATCCCCGAGCATCCTGGGCCCAGAGCAGATCATGGAGGAAGACCCGCACACTGTTGAGCCCGGCTGACCGGGCCCAGCCCAGCTCGGTATCGATGCGCCGGGGGTCGAAGGTGTTGGGCTGAAACATCTCGAGCTGATTGATGGCGTTCGAGGTGATGAAGTTCGCGCCGACGAGCCATCCTTGCGCTTGATACCAGCGGTTGGCCCGGTCGGGGGACCACCGGGTTGCTTCCCCGGAGGCGCGCGGTGGTTCCGCAGAGGCGCGAGGTCCTTGGGCCAGTGCAGTACCCGCCGCGAGCAGCAGCGGCAGCTTCAGGACCGTTCGGCGGTACACGAGCTGACGATAAGTTGCCGGGGGCTATGTTCCCGGCATTTGCCCAGCGCGTCGTTATGGCTAGATCCTGAGAATTGTTACCCGTTGTCACTCAGTGGTATTCGGCGCAGTGCCACACCTCCGGCAGGCTGTCGTGGCCCTCAGCACCGGTGCCGCTCTTCTAACGGAGCTTTCGGCCGTAGTTGTCTTTGACGCTTCCGGTGAACATCATGATCGCGTCAACGAGCGCCCATACGCCGACACCCAGCAAGATCGGAAAGCCGAAGAAACAGAACAGGGTGGTGACGAATCCGAACAGCCCCAGGCACAGTTGCAGGACTGCGATCTGAGTCGAGTCGATGTAAAAGCGGCCGATGCCGAACACGCCGAGGAAGAGCTGCAGGAGGCCGGCGGTCACGGCGGACTTGTCCGACAGGGGCATCCCCGTGGCCGGATCGCGACCGAATGGTGCTTGGGGATCGGCTCCGTAGCCTGGCGAGGGATGGCCGGGGTTCGGATACTGCTGATTGGCAGGGTAGGGGTACTGCTGCGGGTAGCCAGGCTGGGGCGGATACCCGGGCGGCGGAACCTGCGGATTCTGAGGGTGCGGATTTGGTCCATAACCTGGCGGTTGACTGCTCCAGGGCGGCTCCTCGGACGGGTCTCCGGGCTGGTTCGGTGTCACCATTAGCTTGAATTACCCCCTTGTCGTGACGTTGGTTACCGCTGCTGCGAGTGTGGCTGCGGCTGCGGCTGTTGGGCACCGCCGTAACCCAATTGGGACGCGGTGTAGCGAGCGGCGTCGGTGACCGGCACGGCCTGCACCGCGGTGCCGTAGGCGCAGATCTCGGTCCACACGTCGCCGATCTCGGTGGTGTCGAACCGCATAGCAACGATCGCGTTGCCGCCCTTGTTACGCGCCTCGTTGGTCAGCCGCGTCATCGCCTCGTTGCGGCTCTTAGCGAGGTTCTTGGTCATGCCCTGCAACTCGCCGCCGAACATCGACTTGAAGCCGGCGCCGAACTGGGAGAAGGCATTTCGTGACCGGACGGTGAGCCCGAACACTTCGCCGCACACGCGTTGGATCTCCCAACCGGGAATGTCATTGGTGGTGACGACGAGCACCGGACGACCTTTCTGCGGAGCTGACAAATCGCTGGGTTATCGCTGCAGGGTACCGCCCCAACCGGCGGCGGATATATTCGACGAAGCAAACGACGAGGAGGTCGGGTGGGTTCTGCTGTGGACGACATCGACTTCGACGATCTGACGTCGCCCGAGCTGACCGATATCCAGCGTCAGATCCTGGAGTTCACCGAAGCCAAACCCGTCGAATTCGACGTCGACCGGATGCTTGCTGAAGCCATCGGGCAGGCAGGTGTGGGTGATGACCTGGACGACACCGACGGCTTCGCTGACCGGCTGGCCGCGCACGTGGCCGCGATCGAAGCCGACGAAGGCCTGACCCAGCTCACTCGCTCGTCTTTGCGGCAACGGGTGGTCCGCCTGCTGCGCAACCGGCTGTCGCTGACCGACCTCATCAAGCGGTATCCCGAGATCGAGTCGATCGCGATCGAGAAGCCCTTCATCGTTGTGGGGATGCCGCGATCGGGCACCACACATCTAGTGAATCTGATCGCGGCCGATCCCCGTCGGCGCGCGCTGCCCTACTGGGAAAGCCAGGATCCGATACCGGCACTGGGCCAAGGCCCCGACACCTTCGGAGTCGACCCCCGCTTCGTGCGAGCCAAGGCCGAACACGACGCACTCACGGTCAGCGCTCCTGTGGTGGCCGCGATGCACGATCGTTTTCCCGAAGCGATCGAGGAGGAGGTCGAGCTCCTCGACCTGGATCTGGCCGCCTATGTTCTGGAATGGCATGCGCGCGTACCTAACTGGCGCGACTACTACCTGGGGCTCGACCAGACCCGGCACTACGCGTACATGAAGAAAGTGCTGCAGGCGTTGACATTTCTGCGCGGCCCGCGGACCTGGGTTCTCAAGAGTCCCCAGCACTGTGAGCAGCTCGGTCCGTTGATGGCCACCTTCCCGGACGCGACGGTGGCTTTCACACACCGCGATCCCGTCGCGGTGATCCAGTCGGCGATCACGATGATGGCCTATTCCGACCGATTGCGCCGGACGAGCATCGACCCGGACTGGCTACTGGACTACTGGAGCGACCGCGTGCATCGACTGCTCAGCGCGTGTGTGCGCGACCGCGATGTGGTGCCGGCCGAACGCAGCATCGACATCAACTTCCACCACCTGAACGGCAACGAAATACCGCTGCTGGATGAGCTTTACCAGCGTGGCGGAGTCGAATTGACAACCAAGGTCCGCGCACGCTTCCAGAACTATCTCGACGGCAATCCACGCGGCAAGCACGGCCGTATTAACTACGACCTGCAACGGCACTTCGGCATCTCGGCCGACCAACTCCGCGAGCGGTTCGACTTCTACTTCAACAGGTTCGACGTCCGCCCCGAATGAAGGAGACACCAGCGATGTTCGAACCGGTGTACCGCAACCGGCCGGGAGCCGACGCCATGCGCCCCGCCGCTGCCGAAAGGGCCGAGCAGATTGCCCCGGGGCTGTGGTGCTCGCCGGGTCTGTCGAATGCCTACCTGCTGACCACCGGCGCGGGCCGGGTGATCATCAACACCGGGATGGGTTTCGAGGGCCCGGTGCACCGCGCCAACTTCGACGCCGTCGACTCCTCGCCGGTGCGCTACATCATCTTCACCCAAGGCCACGTCGACCATGTCGGCGGACTGGACAGCGTGCGCGACCCGGGTACAACCGTTGTTGGACAGGCGAACTGGACGCTCTGGCGAGACGATAACGAACGCCTCATCGCGTACCGCGCCAGCCGCAGCGCGTTCGCTTTTCGAGACACCTTGGCGGAAGGCATCCGGGCCATTCAACGGCGGCTCGGTACCAAGCACCTGGCTGGCCAGAGCGTTCCCGTCGTCGATGTCGACTTCGAGGACACACTGTCCCTGGAGGTCGGCGGGCGACGGATGGAGCTGATCTCGGTGCCCGGCGGTGAGACAAACGACTCGCTGGTGGTGTGGTTGCCCGAGGAGCGTATCTGCCTGTGCGGAAACGTGTTCGGTCCCATATTCGGGCACATTCCCAACCTCGTCACCATGCGCGGCGACCGGTACCGCGACGCCCTGACCGCCATCGCCTCGGTCGAGCGGGTGCGCGATCTGCAGCCCGAGCTGTTGGTGACCGGCCACTTCGAACCGATCGCGGGGGCGGATCGGATCAATGCCGAGTTGACCCGGCTGCGCGACGCGATCCAACACATCCACGACCAGACCGTGGCCGGCATGAACGCCGGCAAGGACGTCCGGACCCTGATGCGCGAGATCGCCTTGCCTCCGGAATGCGAAGTGGGTCAAGGCTATGGGAAGGTCGCCTGGGATGTGCGGGCGATCTGGGAGAATTACTCGGGCTGGTTTCATCACCAGTCGACGACCGAACTCTATCCGGTCGGTTTCGACGCTGTCGCCGCCGACGTAGTCGAACTGGCGGGCGCCGACGCACTGGTGCGACGGGCACGGGCGCACCTGGCCGAGGGCCGCCCCGTGCACGCTATCCACCTCGCTGAGCTCCTTCCGCCCGACCATCAGGGTGCGCGTGAAGTGCTTCGCGACGCACACGAAAGCCTGCTAGCAGACAGCACGAACTTCTGGGAAAGAGCTTGGCTTACAAGGCAGATAGCGAGGAATTCATGACACTAAGGCCCGAAGACTTTTACCACACCGGCATCGTGGTACCCGACATCGATGCCGCGATGGAGCGGCTCACCGCGCTGGCCGGCTACCAGTGGATCAACCCGCTGAGCTACACGCTGCCGTTCCGCACCGCGACGGGAACCCGCGAACTGACCTCCACCATCGTCTACTCCGTGCAGAGCCCGCACATTGAACTCGTCAACGAGGTCCCCGGCACCCCGTGGACGGCTGCGCCTGGCAACGCCGTCCATCACATCGGCTATTTCACCGACAACCTCCTCGAGTCCGCGCGGATGTTGGAGAGCAACGGCTTTGCCCTGGAAATGACCGGAGATGCTCCAGGATCGGAGCTTTCGCTGTTCGCCTACTACGTCGACTCCTTCGGCACCCGCATCGAGATCGTCGACCGCGCACTGTTTCCCGATTGGCCGGCTTTCTTGCGGGCGGCGGCGCAAGCCAGCGGAGCCTAACGTGTTGCTCACGGTGCTGCGGTTCAACTTCGCTTCCCCGCAGGGTGATCCACGCACACAGGGCAAGCTGATCTCTGCCGCACTCGAACTTGCCCAGTGGGGCGAGTCCCGTGGGATCACCACGATCAGTGTCGACGAACATCACGCGACGGGGCACGGATGGAGCTGCAACCCGGTCATGGCCGCGGCGATGTTTCTGGCGCGAACCGAGCGGCTGATTGCGAGCGTGGACTGCGCGCTCGGGCCGTTATGGAACCCGGTCCGGCTGGCCGAAGATATCGCGCTTGTCGACAACATGAGCCGGGGCCGGCTACATACCACGGTGGGTCTGGGCTACCGCACGGTCGAATACGACTCGCTCGGAGTGGATTTCAGCCAGCGCGGCAAGCTGATGGACAACCTCGTCGAACGAATGCTGTCAGTCTGGTCGGGCGCCGATCCTGACGCGGGGGTCTGCACCGGTACCTGGACCCGGCCGCACCCACCGCTGTATGTCGGCGGGGGCGCGCGCGCCACCGCGAGGCGGGCGGCGCGCTTCGGGCTGCCGCTCAGCCTGGCCGACCACCTGCCGGAGATCGACGCCTACTATCGCGAGCTGTGCGCCAGCGCCGGCATTACACCATTCGTCATCATGCCGGGGGCGACCAATCGCGGAATGATCTACCTACACGAGGATCCGGACCGGGCATGGGCGGAGCTGGGTGACTATATCCTCTGGGAGGCAGTCACTTACGGCGAGTGGTCAACCGACGAGCGGTCACTGATGCACCTGCCGGGAGTGCAAACCCTGGACGAGGTCAGGGCCTCGGGCCGATACCGGTTTCTGACTCCCGACCAACTCATCGCCGAGGTCCGTGACGCGGGGCAGTACGGACCGATCGTGTTGCATCCGCTGGTGGGCGGCATGCCGGTCGACGAAGCGTGGAAATCGGTTCAGCTGCTCACCGGAACCGTTCTGCCCGCTCTCACCTGACGCGCACGGCGCGCGAGCTCTACGATGCACTCAACTTCGACGAAAAGAGAACTGGGAGGCCGCACCACCGCACCACAAGTGCTGGCCGCCGCTTGCGGAAGGAGTTCCCATGATCCCTTACTCCGACGGCATTCCGGCACGCCGATTCCCGATTGTCAACACCGCACTGATCGTCGCGAACTTCGCGGTGTTTCTGTTCTATGAACTGCCGAACGGGGACTCGGCGGTTAATCAGGCGTCGTTCTATCCGTGCGATGTCGACAACTCCTGCCACGTAGGCATACCTTGGGGCCTTAGCTGGATCACGGCCATGTTCATGCATGCCGGTTGGGATCACATCCTGGGCAACATGCTGTTCCTGGTGATCTTCGGCAAGAACGTGGAGGACGCGTTTGGGCGCCTTGGCTATCTGGCCTTCTACCTCGCCGGCGGATTCGCCGCGACGATGATGCAAACCACGATGACCCTGCTGTTCGGTACGGCGTCGGACGCGCGGATCCCGAATCTGGGCGCCAGCGGCGCGATCGCAGCTGTCCTGGGCGCCTATATCGTGCTCTATCCCGATTCACGCATTCTCACGTTGCTGGGGTGGTTCCCGATCAGGATCCCGGCCTGGATCTTCCTCGGCGGCTGGTTCCTGTACCAGTTCTTCGAAGGCAACTACGGGCTGGTCCACCCAGACAGCACAGGGGGCAGTGGTGTCGCGTTCTTTGCCCATGTCGGAGGTTTCGTCTTCGGTGTGCTCGTGGCGATAGTCCTGACTCGCGCCGGACGGATCACCGCTAAGGCGGTGCGATAGCAGGTCCGGCGTAAGGTGTTACAGTGCAACAGTTTCTGAAGTTTTCAAGCGTGGCTTGTCCCGGCAGCGACCCCGCCGCCGGGCAGCGAGAATCGCGGCCTCGCGCGGCGGCGTACGGATTCGTGTGACCGCTTGCCCGCCGCGGCACACCGGTTCGTCAAATGCCAAGCTGTGACGGCGGTGTCCAGGTGTCCACCAGCAGCGGAAGGCTGACCGCTTCGGAGGCGCCGGTCACCACGATCACCCAGCGGCCATCAACGGGCAGGTTTGCGTCGATACCGAAGAAAGCGAACCCCGGAAATTCGCCGATCGAGGCTTCGGGCACCTCGAACCGTCGCAGTACGGGAGCCTCACCCGTCGGAGGGATCAGCTCCACCTCGATCCGCCGGTCGGAATTGTCACCATCGGCATCGGCCCGCGTCAGTACCACAAGAACAAAACTGGCTGACCGGTCCGGTCCGACCGTGAATTTGGACAGCACGCCGCCCGCTACGTTGAGTTTGTTGTCTATTGTCGCGGCCTGTTCGGCCAAAAACGCCCCGGTGAGTATCACAGCGTCGAACCTACCGTGCAGCAACTAGCCATCAGGAGGGGGTACGGGCCAACGACCACCACCATCTCCGAGCGGTAGCTAGCTCAATTGATGGCGCCGTTTACTGCAACTTCGCACCAGGAGCGCGATACTGAACAGGTGCCTGATCGCAACGTGCTGGGCGGCCCGCTGGAGCCGTGCGGCAACGAACCACTCACGGGCTTCTACCGCGACGGCTGCTGCTCTTCTGGACCCGAAGACATCGGCCGGCACACCATCTGCGCGGTGATGACCGCTGAATTCCTGGAGCACCAGCGCTCCATCGGCAACGACTTGTTGACGCCGGTGCCCGAATACCGATTTCCCGGCCTGCTACCCGGGGACCGATGGTGTGTCACCGCGCTGAACTGGCTTCGCTCCCACCACGACGGCTGTGCCGCCCCCGTGGTGCTGGCGTGCACCCACGAGCGCACCCTCGAGGTGGTACCGCTGGAAGCGCTGCTGGAACACAAGGTCGACGTTCCCGACGACCTGGCCAACCTGTAAGAAGCGGATCCGCGCTTCTGCGGGGGCCGTCGGGGGCCGGCGCCGCCGGTGTCGTGAACACCGCCGGATCCGCCACGATGACGCTCGGCGCCACATCGCCCGTACGTCGCGCGACGAACGGGGTCCGGTACACCGTTCCTTGCGTGCCGCATCCATTGCTGAGAATGGTGCCGGTCGTGAGGCCTCTCAACGTGCCGTCGGCCTGCGGATCCCATGACCACAGGCGGGTCTCGTCGTCGCGGCCCGTTTTGTTGGTTCGTTCGCACTCCATCGGTGCCTGAAGGGTCGGCGTGCCCTGCCAATGGCTGTCGCCGAAGTGCAGAACACTTGTCGTGCCCGTGCCCTCCTGTTGGTTGGATTCGGCCAGCTGAGACCCTGCGGCCGCGCATCCCTCCCGGGTACACACCGAACGAAAGGCCCACCACTCGGAGATGGCGGCGCCCATGCCGGTCACCGTGCCGTTGATTGTCTGATTCTGCAGATCGAAGTCCACACGATAGGTGCCGTCCAGGACGGGGCCTGCGACCTGTGCGGGCGCGGCGCCGGTCGACGGGGCTACGGTGGCGCTCGCTGGATCGGCGACCGCGACACCGGCTGGCACGTCGCCGACGCGAGTCGCCACGACAGGTGCCAGACCCACCTGTCCCTGCAGACCGCATTCGTTGGTCAGTGCGGTGCCCGTCTTCGCGCCCGAAGGGTGCCATCAGCCTGTGGCTCGAATGACCACCTCAGTACGACGGCATCGGCACCTCAGTTGAGTACAGCCACGCGTCCCACAGAGGCCGCAACGACTCGTCAGAATAATTGGCGGCCAGGCCGGTGAAGTCCTCGGTGACGGCCGTGCAGTGGCGATACCGGTTCGTCCAGTCCTTGAGCAGCGCAAAGAATTTCTGGTCGCCCAACCGCCCGCGCAGCGCGTGCAGCGTCAATGCGCCGCGCTTATACACGCGGTCGTCGAACATGTCGCGCGGTCCGGGATCTGCGAGCAGCAGGTCTTGCGGCTTCTCCCGCAGCTGCACGTGGTAATAGTCCGCCAGCTCGTCGGCGCTCGAACCGCCGCTGTGCTCGGACCATAGCCATTCCGCATAACATGCGAATCCCTCGTGCAGCCAGATGTCGCGCCATTGCCGCACGGTCACTGAGTTGCCGAACCATTGGTGCGCCAGTTCGTGGGCGATCAGACGTTCGCTGGCCCGGGAGCTGTCGCAGTGGTTGGCGCCGAAGATCGAAATACCTTGCGCTTCAAGCGGTATTTCCAGCGGGTCGTCGGTGACCACGACGGTGTACCCGTTCGCCAGCGGATACGGTCCGAACAGCTCGACGAATAACTTCATGATGTCCGGTTGGCGCGCGAAGTCATGGTCGAAGTCGCCACGCAGCCGCGTGGGCAAGGCCGCGCGTATGGGCACCGGGGTGCTCGATAGCCGCACCCCTTCGTAGTCGCCGATCTGCAAGGTGATGAGATAGGTCGAAGTCGGCTCGGGTTGTTCATAGCTCCACACGGTTTGCGACGCCCGCTGCCGGCGCGATACCAACCTTCCGTTGGCGATCACCCGGTATCGGCTGTCGGTGCTGACTTGGATGCGGAAGGCGGCTTTGGCACTGGGGTGGTCGTTGCAGGGAAACCACGACGCGGCGCCGTTCGGTTGCCCCGCGACGAGTACCCCGTCGGTCAGTTCCTCGAAACCGACGTCGCCCCACAGTGATCGGATCGGCCTCGGTGAACCGCCGTAGCGGACTACAATCGACAGCGCCGCTCCAGTCGCTAACTTCGAGGCGAGCCGGATGCGTAATTTTCCTCTGCCACAAGAGAACTGTGCGGCGCGTTTGCCATTGACCGACACTTTGGACACTGTCAACGCGCTGGACAGGTCGAGCGTCAGCTGCTGCAACTCGGTAACTGTCACCGCGGTGATCGTTACCGTGCCGGATAGCCGGTTGGTCGACACTTTGTACTGAAGGTCCAGCTCATAGCGCGACACCCGATACCCGGAGTTGCCGTTTTTCGGCAGGTACTCGTCAATGACCGCAGGGACCTTCTTCCCCGAATTCCCCGAAGCTTTCATGCCGCGGTGCCCTGGACGCCAGGCTCGGGAGCGCCCTTACCTCGACCCTTCTTGCGGCCGGGGTTCCACGGCCTGATCGGATTGCCCTGCCAGCGCGTCGATGGCGGCACCTCGTCGCCGCGCACCACCAGTGACGCCGGACCGACGGTCGCGCCGGCGCCCACCCGGGCCGCGGGTAGCGCCACGCAATGCGGGCCGAGGGTCGCGCCGGAATCCAGGACGACGCTGTCCATCCGCATGATGCGGTCGTGGAACAGGTGTGTCTGCACCACGCAGCCGCGGTTGACGGTGGAGCCGTCGCCGAGCGTGACGAGGTCCGCCTCAGGGAGCCAATAGGATTCGCACCAGGCGCCGCGCCCCACGTGGGCGCCCAGCGCGCGTAGCCATAGGTTCATCACAGGTGTCCCGCTGGCCGCGCGGGCGAACCATGGCGCGGCGACGGTTTCAACGAAAGTATCGGAAAGCTCGTTACGCCAAACGAACGACGACCACAGCGGAAATTCACTCGCTCTGATCTGGCCAACCACAAGCCATTTCGCAGCAACCGTGATGACACCCGCAATCGCACCCGTTGCCAAAAGCACCAGTCCTCCGCAGAGCGCCGCCGACCAGATGCCGAATATTCTCGCCAGCGCCTGCAATGTGCCCAGCACCACCAACCCGATCGCGGCGGTCACCATCACCGGCAGCAACCGGCACGTCTCCACCACCGCCCGCATCGCCTTCAGCCTCAGCGGCGGCTGGTATGTGGTCGCCGCG
>Ga0210393_10002548_pt1 | contig 14897 bp, 14 predicted proteins | sample IncBWC27OmetaG_FD_160068 | JGI IMG/M metagenome (GOLD analysis project Ga0210393, IMG submission 160068) | Forest soil microbial communities from Barre Woods Harvard Forest LTER site, Petersham, Massachusetts, United States - Inc-BW-C-27-O ... | reverse complement strand
CATTGCGCCGGTCGCGGCCGCCGCTATCTTGGTGAGCGTTCCTTTCCAACCTGCTGCCCTCACCGCCGCGGCCAGCCCTTCCCTTTCGCAACAATCGCCGCAGCAGCCGCCACAGACAACTACGCAACCCGCGCCCACCGTTGCTTCTGTCGTGGATCGTGACATCAACGGGGTTGAAGAGCTGATCATCGGCGCCGCCGAAGCGATGCCTGAAGATAAATTCAATTTTGCTCCGGACACCCTCCACATTCCGGGCGCCGACTACAAAGGTGTTCGCTCCTTCGCCGGCGAAGTCAAACACATCGCAACCTCGAACTGGTTCATCTGGTCGCCGCTGACCGGAGACAAGCTCCCCGAGGGATTGAACGACGGAAACGGACCCGCGAATCTTCAGTCCAAAGCCGACATCATCAAATTCCTCAGAGAATCCTTCGCCCTTGGACACAGAGCAGCGGCCACGCTGACCACGGAAAACATGCTGCAGTCGCCGGGGAAGAGCAAATCGACTCGCCTGCGTTTGGCGGAATTCGGCGTAGCTCATGCCTACGATCACTACGGACAGATGGTCGAATACCTCCGGATGAACGGAATCGTTCCTCCAGCGAGCCGCGACAAATCCGAGTGAATCCTGGTCGGCTGCAATCACATGCAATCGAGGAAAGAAAACAATGAAGCGACTACGACTCTGGCCGGCCCTCGCCGTATTCTTCGTTGCCATGTCACCCAACGCGGCTCGCGCACAACAATCGCCGCTCACGTCTCCGCGTGTCGCCGATCTGAAATCGACGGATGGCACAGTGCTCAAAGTCACGTTCTTCCCTGCTTTGAAGCCAGGTCCCGGCGTGGTGCTCTACCATCAAAGCAATCGGAGTCGCGCTTCGTGGGACACAGTGGCTCGCAAGCTCGCCGCCGCCGGAATCAACGCTCTCACAGTCGATGAACGAGGCTACGGCGAAAGCTCCGGCAAGAAAGAGGACCGCGAACAGTTCCACCAAAACGATCTGAACACCGCATTTGAATTTCTAATTTCGCAGCCCGGCGTCCAACGCGACGTAGTCGGGGCAGCCGGCGCGGGATGGCTCGGCGTGGACAATTCCGTCGAAACCGCGCGCCTCCATCCGACGCAATTGAAATCCCTTGTTCTCATTTCCGGAGAAACGCTGCTGCCTCAGTTGAAATTCCTGCGCCAGGCATCGAATCTGCCCGGCCTCTTCATCGTCTCGGACGACGACGAGTATCCTCCGACCGTCCAAGCGATGGAGTGGCTGTACGACGTTTCTTCGAGCCCGGAAAAAAAATTTATCCATTACTTCGGGCCTAAAGGTCCGTGGATCTGGTACGAGACATCCAACGCGAGCAAAGTCCCGGCGACCGGGAGTCACGGCACGGACTTGTTCCAACGTCACTCGGAACTTCCCGGCACCATTGTCGATTGGTTTGTCACGACGCTGATCAAAACGCCGGGCCACGCAATCGTGGACGGTGTCGCATCGGCGGCCATTCTGAATCTGATCGATTCAGGCGGCCTCGACTCCGCCAGACAACAATTGCTCGAAGCTCGTCGCAAAGATCCCAAAGCTCAGTTGTGGCCCGAAGTGAACGTGGACATCTTCGGCGAAGATCACATGCGCCAAGCCGCCGCTATGGAGAAAGCGGGCCACTCAAGCGAAGCGGCCAGCGAGAAAAAACTAGGTGTCGAAGTGTTCAAGCTCAACCTGCTTGCCTATCCCTGGTCCGCCGACGCGCATTCCAATCTTGCGGACGCGTATTTTCAGGTGGGCGAAATGAACCTCGCGCGTCAGTACGCTCAAAAAGCGCTAGCGATGATCGATTCGCATGCGGCGCCGTTGTCGTCGTGGTCCGACACCGAACAGCGGCGCGCCGAAGTTCGCAGTTTTGTCGAAGACACGCTGAAGAAACTGGACGGAACTACCAACCAACCTGCCTCATCCGCTCAAGAATGAGCCCACTATATCGGTCCATGCGATCGGGATGCCGCTTCAACGGCAACGGCAGAATCGCCGCGAGCCGAGCGCCTCTCTCTCGATCAATATTCCGAGCAGGCTCGCGATAGTAGTAACGGCTCGCCGCTTCTGCGCCGTAAACTCCAGGCCCCCACTCCACCACGTTCAAATAGAGTTCCAGGATGCGTTGCTTGCTGAGCACGAATTCCGCTACGGGCACGAGCGTGAACTCGGCGCCTTTGCGAAGGATGGACCGCTCGGTTCCGAAAAATAAATTCTTCACCAGTTGCTGCGTGATGGTCGAGCCGCCTCGGAGCTTTCCGCCTTTCATGTCGTCTTCGGCGGCGATTTCCATCGCCTGCCAGTCGAATCCATGGTGCTGATAGAAGCGCGCGTCTTCCGCGGCGACGACGGCGTGCTGGAAATCAGGGGAGATTTGTTTCAGAGGAACAAATTCGTATCGCTCCTGATACTTCGCACCGTGAATGGATGCCTGAAAATGACGCTCCATATGCAGCGCAGTCGTCGGCGGATCGATCCACCGGGCTGCGACAAGCATGAGCGCCGCAAGCGCCCACAGGGCAACGACACCGATGAGCACCCATCGAATGACAAATCGAAGAGCCCTCTTCCGTGGGCTCTGTTGAGGTATCTCGGGATTTTCAGCCACGCCTCAGAATAATCGTTCGCCACGCGCCGACATAGCCCTCTGTCCGTTCGATTGTCGTTGAAGGGTGACGAACCCATCGGCAGATGGGATCCGAAGAACATTTCGCTTGACTCTCGCGAATCCGGCGATTCAATATGTGGCAGCGCCATATATGGGTGAAACGACCTTCCAAGCCGAATGGAAAAAAGGCAGCGCCGAACTGCTGATTCTTTCGCTCGTCGAAGCGCGGCCGCGACACGGCTACGAAATCAGCAAACTCATCGAGCAGCGCTCACGCGGCGCAGTTCGTTTTCACGTTGCTTCGCTATACCCGCTTCTCTATCGGCTTGAACACCGCGGCTGGTTAGCGGGACGCTGGGTTGAAAAGGACGGCCACCGACGGCGCCGCTACTATCGTCTAACTCGTGCGGGCCGAAAAGTGCTTGCTTCCCAGCTTCGCGGATGGAGCGAATTTGTCGCCGGAATCAACAGCATCACCGAGGCGGAAAATGCGTGACTGGAAGCCTGAAATTCTGCGTCGCCTTGCACCACTGAAACTCTCGCCGACACGCGAGGCTGAAATCGCCGAGGAGATTGAGCAGCATCTCGACGATCGATATAAGGATCTTCTTGCCGAGGGACTCTCGCCAGACTCTGCTTTTCGCGCAGCCCTCGACGAACTGAAAAACGAAGATCTCCTCGCACGCAATCTGCGAACAGTCGAAAGCGAGCTATACCGCGAGCCCCTTTCACCCGGAAACGCCAGCAGCACACTCTTCGCCGGCATTCTTCAGGACATTCGGTATTCCTTCCGCATGATGCGGAAATCGCCGGGATTCGCCGCCATCGCGCTTCTGACACTGGCGCTCGGTATCGGCGCCAACACCGCAATCTTCTCCATGATGAACGGCCTGATGTTGCACACGCTTCCTGTGCGCGATCCCGGTTCGCTCGTCCAAATCCTGGTGCACTACCCCGGCGATCCCGAACCTGGATTCAGCGATTTCTCGTGGGATGCGTATCAGACGATGCGAGACAACAATCGCGTCCTCTCGGACTTGATCGTTGGCTCTCTTAACGTCTACGAGGTGAGCGCGCACGGTGTGGAAGCGCAGAACATTTTTGGCGGGAACGTCGGAGAAACTTTCTTTGAAGGGCTCGGCGTGCGGCCTGCCATCGGTCGCTTTATCGGACCGCAAGACATCGCGACTTCCGCACCGGTCGCAGTTGTCAGTTGGTCATTCTGGAAAACGCGTTTCAATCTGAATCCCGACATTGAGGGCCAGAAAATTATCACGAACGACAAACCTTTGACGATCATCGGCGTAGCGCAGCGCGGCTTCTACGGACTCAGCAATCAGGCGCAGCAAGAGATCTGGGTTCCCTATTCGCTTGAGGATCCGAAATCTTCCGTGGCATTGTCGGGGCACTTGAGGCCGGGTGTTTCAGCCGAGCAGGCCCGAGCGGACCTGGCGGCGCTATACCAAACGTTCGTCGATCGCCCCAACACCAATCCGTTCTTTCGCAAGAATGTCGTTCGTGTCATCGCGGCGGGAAATGGGATTTCGACTCCTGTCAGCCAGATGCTCTCGACGCCGCTGAAAGTCCTGATGGCAACGGTGGGATTGTTGCTGCTGCTTGCGTGCGCGAATTTAGCCGGGTTGCTTCTCGCGCGTGGCGCATCGCGTCAGCACGAAATGGCAGTACGCGTTTGCCTCGGCGCCAATCGCGCGCGTCTGCTGCGCCACACGCTGACGGAATCGCTGCTGCTGTCGGTGATTGGAAGCGCAGCTGGAGCTCTCCTGGCGTACTTCGCAGTCGGCGCGCTGATCCAGATGTTTTCTTCGGGCAGATTGATGGTGGGCGTGCCTGTTCGATTTGAATCGTTGCGACATCTCGACGTTCGCGTGCTGCTTTTCACGGGAGCGATCGCGCTGGTTACCGGTCTGTTGTGCGGAGCAGCGCCTGCTCTGAGCCCGTCGAACACAACGCCGGCTTCGGCGTTGCAATCGGGAATGAAGATCGGTGAGACCAAGCGACAACGCTTGTTCGGGAGAAGCTTGGTCGCGACTCAGGTGGCGTTGTCCCTGGTGCTGGTGAGCATGGCCGGCTTGTTTGTGGGATATCTGTCGCATCTTCGAAATGATCTGGGATTCGAGCGCAACAATTTGCTGCTGGTGACTCTCAATTTCGACCACAGCAACTACAACGCCGCGCAATACGCGCAACGGACTCAAGAACTGGTCAGACAGTTGAACGCCATTCCCGGTGTGAGGTCAGCGACCCTCAGCGAAATGAGTCCGATGGAGGGGCCGGGGGCGTCGAGCTTCGCGGCTGCGGAAGATCATCCTGAAAAAACGACGCCGGTTTCGATAAACAACATCGCCCCTGACTATTTTCGAACGTATGGGACGCCGCTTCTGGCCGGCCGCGATTTTTCCGCACGCGACGAGGGTGGCTCTCACGCCGCAATCATCAACGAATCCGCGGCTCGCGACTGCTTCGGAAATGAAAGCCCCATCGGACGGCACATTACGCTCAGCCACATCACAGCGACGACGGGTGAAAAAACATACGAAGTGATCGGAGTCGTCGGCGACGCGAAATACAACGACCTCGATCAGCCTGCGCCGCCGACGATTTACCGGAACCTGCATCAAGAACAGAATCTCGGCTCTCAACTCGCGATCCGCACGAAAGTCGCTGCGGGCGGAGTGGCCAACGCGGTTCGCGCAACCGAAGCGGATGTACTTAAAAATGTTCCCATCGCGGGAATGATCGAGATGAACGACCAAGTCGACGCCACCATCGTTCCACAGCGGTTGTTCGCGACACTTTCCAGCGGATTCGGCGCGCTGGGCGCGCTGCTCGCTATCATCGGCTTGTACGGACTGCTCGCCTACACCGTCGCGCGCCGCACGCACGAGATCGGTGTTCGCATAGCACTTGGTGCCGAGAGCGCTGACGTGATGCGCATCGTGGTTCGCGATGCGATGTGGATGATCTGCGCGGGCCTCGCCATCGGAGCGCCCCTTGCATTCTGGGGAAAACGCATCGCCGCGAGCTTGATCCCCGATCTGCCGGTAGCGAACCAACTTCCGATCGTCATCGCAGCCGCGATCATGATCGGGGTCGGCTTGATCGCGGCGTACCTGCCGGCTCGCCGCGCCATGCGGGTTGATCCGCTCATCGCGCTACGCTACGAATAGCCGTCGCAGTTCCCTACTGCTTCGTCGACAACGACGCGAGCGTGCTCTTTCGAATCTTGGCAACAACATTCACGTTGCGATCGGCGACCTCACCGATTTTGTACTCGATCGCGCTGCCCAGAACAATTGCGGCTTCATCGCGCGTGAGGTGATAGTCGTCCTGAAGCCAAAAAGCCAATTCCGAAGTGGCGACGCGCAACCCGTCATCGAGCGATCCTGAGAGTCCGAGCGTCATCAAGTATTCGCTGTTCTCGACTCGAGGAGTGCCCATCTCTTTTTCGCGGCGAACATCGACGCTGAATTCGATATCCATCGACGTTTCTAACGCATTGCCGTTGAGTTCGCCATCGCCCTGAACGGCGTGCGCGTCGCCGAGAAAAAGCAGCGCGCCAGGCTGCTCCACTCCCAACAAAACCGTCGAGCCCTCAGCGATCTCGTTGAAGTCCATGTTGCCGCCCGTCTCGCCCGAATCGCGAGTATTCAGCGAGCCGTCCCAAGGGTTCGGCGCAAGCGCCACGCAACCGAGCATGGGATGAATAGCGACCGAGAAATTCCTGAGATGATCCAATCCGTTTTCCGGAGACGCGGTTTGCTTGTTCGCATCGAGGTGCCATCGAACGCTCTTCCACTCTCGTTTGTTGCCGGAGACATAGTCGGCCGTCACTGCGCGATCGACTAATCCGCTGTCGCTTCCCGCCCAGTCGCGATTGATCCGCAGCTTTTTGATAGTGATCGCCAGAACATCGCCGGGCATCGCGCCCTCGACATAAAACGGACCGGTGAGCGGATTGCCTCCCTGCACCCGCTGCACCGACGTTTCATCCTGGCCGCCGGCATCGACACTTTTCGTGCGCACGGTGTCACCGGGCCAGATGTGCAAAACGGGAGTGATATCGCCCGAGAGCTCTCGGTGAAACTGAGTGGGTTTGAAATCCAGAGTTCGGGGCGATGTGGGTTTGTCCGTCGGCGCTCTCTTCGCGCTCCACGTTCCTTCGACCTTGCCGTTGTCGCCGTACGTGCCCGATATTCCGGCGGCTGAAATCCTTCCGGTGTAAATGGAGTCTACCTTGGTTTCGCCGGCCTTCGAAAATTCCAGGCGGACTTCGCCTTGTTTCACAGTGCCCTTGACGACCTTATGTCCGGTAACGGTTCCTTCGAGATTGCCGCTCGAATCCGTGAGCAGCATGCGCTGCGACGACGGAATCCCCATTTCAACGGAAGTCAGTTCCCACTCTCCCGTTAGCGAGGCGTTCGATGCGTTCTGGGGTCTCGCACTCGACTGTCCAAATAGCACCACAACGACAACGGCGATGAAACTCTGAGCAAGCTTCCTTCGCATGGCGCATTCCCTCCTGAAGTGACTACGCCGACCGGCGAGCGGTTATATGCGGCCGACTCGTGAAACAGTTGCCTGCACGTATTGTCGCGTTTGCCGCCTTCATGGTCGGGCCCACCACGCTCCCGGCAGCTCCACGCTACGACGATCCCTCTCTTCGCCAAAAATTTATTTTTTTGGGCTTGACACTACGAATTAATTAGTACTATAAGACAGATAGACATGAGACCTAAACACACAACACTGACTCCGCAAGAGCTCGAAATCATGAAAGTGGTATGGGAGTGCGACAGCGCGACGGTACGCGATGTTTACGAAGCGCTCCTGAAGCAACGGAAAATCGCGTACACCACCGTCATGACGATGATGAAGATTCTTGAAACCAAGGGCTATTTAAAGAAGCGGCGCCAGGAGCGCGCCTTCGTCTACCAGCCGGTGCGGCCCAAGAATCAGGTCATCGGCGGAATGATTCGCGAATTCATCGACCGCGTTTTCAACGGTGCGGCGGAACCGCTTCTTGTGCATTTGGTGAAATCACGGCACATCAACGAAAAGGATTTGCAGAAGATCATCCGCATCGTCGAAGAGACAAAATGAAGATCACGAAAGAAACAAGAACGAACGGATGCAGGCAATGAGCATGCCGCTTTGGTTTTCAAATCTCGTCGCTTGGAGCGCGCAGGTCGCGCTAATCGGTATCATCGCCGGGCTCCTGCTGCGGCTCTTCCAGATCCGCCATCCACACGTGCTGCTGGCTTTTTGTCGCGGGCTCCTGGTCTTGACGCTCGCGCTCCCGATTCTGCAGCCGTGGCACAGGCTGGCGAGAGTCGTGCCGATACCACCATCGTCAGACACTTTCAACATACATTCCACAGGGCCAACAAGTGCTGTCGCCCTCTGGCACTTCCCTGACATGGGAGTCCTCGCTAAAGGCGTGGGTATCGTTCTCGTTGGCGGAATTGCCTTGCGATTCGTACTCCTTGCGCTTGGGCTAATACGACTGCGGCGGCTTCGACTGGCGTCCGCGCCGGTCACAGATCAGGACGCTTCGGCCGCAATTCTCGATCAAATGCGGACTCGAGTCGGCGTAAACGCCGAGTTTCGCCTCTCGACGAGTGTCGATTCTCCAGTGACGTACGGCTTGATGAATCCAATCGTCCTCTTGCCCGAAAAATTCCTGGCGACCGACGCGCGCCTTCAGTCTGTCATCGCGTGCCATGAATTGCTGCACGCTCGCCGTCGAGATTGGCCACAACACCTGGTCGAAGAAATTGTCCGGGCAGTGTTCTGGTTCCACCCTGCGATTCTGTGGCTCGTCTCACGTATTAGGATTGCGCGCGAGCAGCTCGTTGACCTCGAAGTAGTGCGCGTCACGAACGCACGCAAGGCTTACTTGCAGGCTCTACTCGAATTCACGCGGCGCGGAGCACGGACTGCAGCCGTTCCCGCGCCGCCGTTTCTCACCCAACATCAACTCGTCGAACGCATCTCGCTCATATCGAAGGAGGTTCACATGTCTCGTCGAAGATTGTTCGTGTCACTCGGGGTTATCTCGTGCTGTCTTTTTATCGTTGTCGGATTGAGCGCCTGGAGCTTTCCGCTGAAGCGCGCTCCGCGTCAATCGGTTTCTACGGAGGGCAATATCATTGTTCCTGGCGGCCCTGCGGATGGCATCTCAGGAGGCGTCAGCGGCGGAGTTGCCGGTGGAGTCGAAGGTGCAGTAAATGCCGCAGTAAATGCCGCAGTAAGTGGCGCAGTAACTGGCGCAGTCAATGGAGGAGTTAGTGGCGCGCTCACGACACGCGTGTCCACGGACACACCCCAAGTGGATTCCTCGAGCGTCTGGATCGACACCGTGAAGAGAGGACCGATGGTGAGGCAAATCCGCGGGCTGGGCAAACTCGTTCGAGCGGCAGGCTCGACAAATCTAATCGCGCAAGTCAGCGTGCCAACCTTCTTGACCGTCGACGTAAAGCCTGGTCAAAGCGCGTCAGTCGCATCGCAAAAGGGCCCAGTCTCGAGCGGTCACGTGCTTCGCGTCGGGCCATCAGGCTCCGACGACACACGTACGATCGACGTCGCGCTGGACGCCAAGCCCGAAGGCGTTGATGCAAACCTGGAGATAGACGCATCCATCGACATCGAAAAGATCGACAGCGCTCTGCAGGTCGGGCGGCCCGTACACGGCGCCGCGAACACAGAAATTTCGCTCTTCATGCTCGACAACGATGGGAACGATGCGACGCGGATCAAGGTGAAGCTCGGTCGCTCGTCCGTAAGCACCATTGAGATCTTGTCCGGACTGAAAGAAGGCGATCGCGTGATCATCTCCGACATGTCGCAGGTTGGGAGCGCTGACCACATCCGGCTCATCGGTCAAAATCACACCGCTCCACATTGAGCGTTACGATCGGACTGCTGTATCACCGGCAAGTTCAGCGTACGGGCGCAGCATCGCTGCGCCCCGTGCGCACCAGGTCACAATCGCGCGCATCGCGAGGACTTCCGGAACGCGCTTCAACGTTTCTGGTACGGATGAAAAATATAGTCCTTCGCCTTTACCGCAACATGGCATGTGTTTCCACAGTCCGCCTTCGCCGAATCAGCCGTGTACTTGTCCGATGCGGCGTCGTAATTGAACACCGCGTATCCCCATCCGCCCGTTGTCGGAAAGCGCTTGCTGTCCTTTTCCATCACGAACGCTTGTTTGAATACGTCCGGAACATCCACGGCGAACGGCGCCTCTGTGCTTTTCTTCGGCTTCCACTGCAGCTTCACAATCTTGGAGCCTTCTGGAAAAGCCTGGCCATTCAAAGGAACGCCGGATTTGTACGCACGGATCATCTCCGGATTTCCGACGATCACCTTGAGCACTTCGTCTGTGCGCGCCGAAGACACCACAGACCAATCCTCGTATCCCCTGAAATCGGCGAAGGCAACTCCGTCCGGCGATTTCAACGAATACTTGTCTTCTGCGGCGCCAACAGCAGCGCCGAATACGGCAAACACTGCCAGCAATATCGCGAGCTTATTTCTCCGTCCCATCCCCGCCCCCTAATCAATTCTTCTGTCGGGGACTTAGAATCCCGGCTGCCGAGATCGATGCACGATATTTCACACCTCTATCCTCGGTCTCGTTCAGATGGCAGTCCTGGGGGCTGAGCTAGGAGAGTGCTCTTCGAGAGAAGTAATGGACGGGCATTCCGCCGGCCAAGAGCGCTCCAGCGGGCAGAAGAACCCAGACGCCAAAACCGACGAAGAAAGCGGGAAGGGTGATGTTGTGCGCGATTCGGCCCTCGAGAATCACTGCGGTCGGCAAGCCGATGAGGCAAAAAGCCAGGTAAGGAACAGTTGGGAAGACCACCGAAGAAAATACCGTCCAGCCTCGAGCGCCGGCTCGACCCGAAAGATACGCGCCGAATGCGCCAATGAACGGCAGTGTGATGAGCCAAGGAAGATATACGACGGCGGCGGGCAGCGTACCCTGCGGCCCTCCCCAGGTAGCAGAAACCCAAGGTTCGAAGCCGACGGCCTCGATAAACATGAGGAAGCTCATGGCCAGGAAAATCGTCAAGAATGCGGGAAGCCAGAATTGCGAGACGCGGCTGTTCATGGGTAGCTCCTTTTCGCGGGAAGATTCGATCTTGGATTTCAGATCGCGGCTGTCGTCGAGATTCTGTAAGACGCAATAGATTGCACTTTTTTCTGAAACGCCATCCTGAAGCAAAGATTGATACTGATCTTCAAGATGGCCGGCGAGTTCTTCGACAATCTCTGTCGAGTCGTCGCTCTCCAACTCGAATCCCGCCAGTCGTTGGCGAACAAGTTCCTGCCAATCAGGCATTGGAAACTCCAGCGAGCCGATGTAAGGCCGCGAACAGGTCGGACCATTCCTTACGCAGGGGAGCGATCTTCTGCTTGCCTTTAGGAGTAAGGCGGTAACACCGGCGACGGCGGCCGTTGACGCTCGTCTCCCAAGTGCCGCGAATCCACTTTTGCTTTTCCAGCCGGTAAAGCATGGGGTAAAGGGCGGCAAGCGTGAAGCGAAGCGAGCCGTCGGTTTCTTGCTCGATGCGGCGGGCAATTTCGTAGCCATGCAGAGCGCCATCCTGAAGGATGCTCAGCACCACGAGTTCGGCTGTTCCACGCTTGATACCTGAGGCGATCATGACGCTCCCTACATATAAGAATGCTATATATAAAGACAAATGATGTCAAGTGCCCATATCAACCGAGCCCATTTTCAGTTATCCGGGAATCACCGCTACGGGTCGGGCCACCGTTGTCACCTGTTGACACTTGCTCTCGACAATACCTAAGATTCGCCCAACAGCCGGCCCACAGAATGGCGGAGGCATCAGCCCCCATGGCAACCAGCGAAGCGGCGGCGCCCGCGCTTGCATCGAGACCGATGCGGCTGCGGTTGGAACAGTTCTTCTTCCCTTTCATGGCACTGCTGCTCGTCGCAGCGGTGTTGCTCGGCTTCTCGCGCACGTTTTTCCTGGCGCCGGTGTATCACTATCACCTTCCCAATCTCCTGGTGGCCATTCACGGAGTGGTCTTCGCGTCGTGGATGGCACTTTTTGCGATTCAGGTTTCGCTTGTGGCCGTGGGCCGCGTGGACCTGCACAAGAAACTTGGATTCGCTGGTGCGGTTCTGGTGGGCCTGGTGTTCGTCATGGCGTATGCGGTTATGCTCGAAGGGATCCACAGAGGGTTCGCGGCTTCCGAGCGGGACCAGGCACAAATTCTTGCGCTTGACGTGATCGGAATTAATGCCTCGTTTGTGATGTTCGTCGTCGGGTTGCTGCTCCGAGGCAATCCGGCGTCTCACAAGAGGTTGATGCTCTACGGAACGATAGGAATGGCCGGACCAGCGATCGCTCGATGGCCGTTCGCGTTTATCGCGACCAGGCCGCCGGTCGTCGGGATTGTGTTGCAGGCGCTCGGTGTGGCCGTAATCGTGTTCGATCTATTGACGACGCGACGCGTACATCGCGCGACGTGGGTGGGCACGGTGACTCTGTTTCTAGTCCCTGCGATTGCGATTCCGCTCTCGGCTACGCCGTTTTGGCTCCACTTGCTTGCATCACTCAAGCAACTCCTAGCCTGATTCGAAGTGTGACTCGTCAACGGCGCGCGAGTTGAACGAGATCGGTGAGTTCCTGCGACAGCACCTTCGCAACTTCAGATTCACTCGTCGTCGGCCCGATCGGCACCGTCATCGTTATCGTGCAGCCGCCAAGCGGGCGCGGCATAACGCGCAAATACGCGCCGCCTCGCCTGCCGTTGGGCATTTCTCGAATGAAATCGACGGTACCGGCCGACGGATGAGTGGTGAGTTCGATGCCAAAAGTCGCTTCATTCTTGGTCACGCGATAGCGCGCGCCGTCGACGCGTTCTACAGCATCAGCAAAAACAGGAGCCCACTTGGGAAGATTGCCGGCATCACCAAGAACGCTGAGAACATTGCCAGGCTCCAGGTCACATTCGGTTACGCGCGTTACAGTTTGAGGAGTCATAACACTTCGATGAGTGTCACTGCAAAAATGTAACGCCGCGTTGATCGAGGTCGACTTTTCGAGGCCTATTTCCCGCTTCCCTGTTTCTGCTTCTCGAGCGCCTCCGCGGTCCACGGAGGCACGATGCCGTTCACGCGCGCATACGCGATCGCCTGGCCCAGCATGTCGTGATTGTGCACGACCAGGATGTACACCACGTCGCCATCGTTTGCGTCCGGTCCGAGCTTCTTATCCGGCTTGGCGAAATCCGCATTGGTCATTCCCTGCACCGCCGCAATCGCCGCGTCGAACGACTTATTCAACGCCTCCACGACTTTGGCCCTGTCCGTCGTCGACTTTTCGAACGTCTTCCCATCGAAACCTTCGGGCGTCTTCACGCCCATCATGTTCGGGATTCCATAATTCGCTCCGGCTGTGTGCATGAAAATCTCCGCCACCGAACGCACGCCATTCCCTGGGCGCCACGTCATTTTGTCGGCAGGAAACGCCTCGGCCAGGCTCGTGAATTTCTTCTGCATGTCCCGCAAGTCGAGAAGCGACTGCGCCTTCATGTCATAGCTCGGCGCTGTTTTGTCGGTCGACTGCGCCTGGCCGCTCGCCGCCGGAGCCTGCGCGGTCGCCTTCGTCAAATTCGCCATAGGGCCCAGTAACAATCCGAACGCCAATGCCAATCCAAATGATCGCTTCATTTGCATTTCTCCTCTATGCGCAAAGCCGTGCGCACTCCGGGCGTTTGCCAACCAGTCGAGTTCTACAAACGAAAACGAGCTCGTCGCCAGTGTCACCTCTGCGGCAACGCCCCCTTAGACGCGCCTTTTCAAAAAACTATTCAGTTTTAGTTGGTGACAAATCGATATGCAGTCGATCCGAATTTATATCGACATACGACGCCTTTTCATTCGCCCGTATCGCGTCAAACGCGGCTCGGCCTCCGTGAACTTTCATCTCCTGCAACGAACTTTATCGGCGCCTGAGGTATCTATGCGCCACCGATTCCCGATGCCCCAAAGGAGCATTCGAACGAGCCGCGCGTAAGCAAGTGTTGTATTATCGGCCTAGCACTGGAGGTACCCATGATCCGCTATCGCGTTTCGTGGTTAGTTTTGCCGGTTGCATTCCTCATCGTTTTCACCGCTTCTCTTTTCGCTCAACAACCTTTTGCCGGCACACGCCCTCCGGGAAAGAATCCCGACGTCGCCGCCATGCCCGGTGTAGAAAACATGTACGTTCCGCCCAAGTCAGGGCAGCCCTTCACAGCGAAATCGGTGGTGACGTGGACGAGTCAGGATGAGTCATCCTCCCGCGTCGGCTTCATGAGCATGGTGGCGCGGGATTCGTCCGGCAAAATCTACTTTGAAAGCCGCCGGACCCAAACGGATTCAGGCGAGTTCCAGCCCAGGTGGAATTTCATCATCATCGATCCCAAGGAAGAAACGCGAACAACGTGTTACGTCGCGACGAAATCCTGCCGGATCAATGCCTTTCAACGCGCCGTCTATGCGAAATCGCAGGGTCCCGAGGAAGCTCCACGAGCCTCGACGATGGTGTCGGCAAGTTTAGGTACAAGCGTGATTGACGCGCTCACAGTGGAGGGCACTCGCGAGACCACTTCGGTAGCTGCGGGAGCTTATGGGAATTCCAAGCCGCTCGTCATCACGCGAGAGCTGTGGCATTCGCCCGAGTTGGATTTGGATGTGATGATCAAGAAAGCCGACCCGCGTTCGGGAACATTTGTCCGAAAGGTCGAGATCATTTCGCGCAACGAACCCGACCCAGAATACTTCACGATCCCGGGCGATTACACGTTTCTGGACAATCGCCCCACAGCAAGAAAATAGATCAGAGCGTTCATCGGGCGCTGTAAGCCTCGTTATATAGTGATGGAATGAACCGAGCCGTACGAAGCCGCCGCAAAATATACGGCCAACTCCTGAAGCACGCCCGCCGGCAGCCGCATCGAGAATGCTGCGGAATTTTGGCAGGTCAGGACGGCGTCATCACGCGGGCATTCCCGGCGAAGAATGTCGCGGCCGACCCTGTTCGGTATTACGTGATTGCCCCTGACGAGATCGCGCGTCTGATGGGAGAACTCCGCCAGCGGCGTCTCGAATTCCTCGGCATTTACCACTCGCATCCGAATTGGATGGACACGAACGAGCCCTCGGTCAAAGACATCGCGCTGGCCTGTCTACCTGACGCAATCCATTTCATCGTCAC
>Ga0210393_10002543_pt1 | contig 14903 bp, 17 predicted proteins | sample IncBWC27OmetaG_FD_160068 | JGI IMG/M metagenome (GOLD analysis project Ga0210393, IMG submission 160068) | Forest soil microbial communities from Barre Woods Harvard Forest LTER site, Petersham, Massachusetts, United States - Inc-BW-C-27-O ... | reverse complement strand
TCAACGATTTGAGAATGACCAGGCCATTTGGCTCTTCGACCTTCTCCGTCCCACCGCTCGCGATATCGAAAACAGTCGTCTTGCCCTTCTCCGATTCATAGAAACTCGGGCGACCGCTCGCCAACAGCCTTTCCAGCACGGGCGGCAGCGTGCGCCCCTCTTTCTGCACACCAGCGGCGAATGCTTTTATGCCAATAGCATCCATCAATTGGAACGGTCCGAGCTCCCACGCAAATCCCCAGCGCATGGCGCGATCGACGTCGGCGACGTGATCGGAAATTTCCGGCACCCGCCGCGCCGCGTAGAGGCACGTTTCCGAGAGCAGGGCCCAGAGGAACTGTTGAGCCTTGTCGCTCTTCTGACCTTCCAGGACCGGACCGATCAACGCACGCAACCGCTCGGTCGTGTCCTCGATCGTCTTCCCACTCTCCAGCGAAGGAAATCGCGCCTTTTGCCGCGGTCGATACTCCATCGTGTTTATGTCGAGAGCCAGAATCTCTCTTTCGCCTTCACCTTTAACTCGCTTGTAGAAGCCCTGGCCGGTCTTGTCGCCGAGCCATCCACGCCGCGCCATCTCTTCGACCAGTGCCGGCACGCGATACATCTCGCGGGATTCATCATTCGGCACGGTTTCGTAAATATTTTTGACCACGTGCAATAGCACATCGAGCCCAACGAGGTCCGCGGTGCGAAACGTGGCTGACTTAGGCTGCCCGATTGCCGGGCCAGTGCAGGCGTCCACCTCCTCGACCGTCATTCCCATCGCACCCATCAACCGCAGCGCATTCAACATCGAGAACGTGCCGATGCGGTTGGCGATAAAGTTCGGCGTGTCGTTCGCCACGACCACACCCTTGCCCAGCCGGCGGTCGCAGAACGCGCTCAGCGTCTCCAACACTTCCGGTGAAGTCCGCGGCCCGGGAATCACCTCCACCAATTTCAAATAGCGCGGCGGATTGAAGAAGTGGGTGCCAGCCCAGTGCCGCTGAAACTCTTCGCTCATTCCCTCCGCGATCAAATGCACCGGCAGCCCCGAGGTATTGGTGGTAACAATGGCGCCAGGTTTGCGAAACTGCGCGACGCGCGCCAGCAGGTTTTTCTTGATCTCCAGATTTTCGGCGACGACTTCAATGATCCAGTCCGCCTCCGCGCAACGCCCCAGATCGTCGTCGAAATTTCCAATGGCAATGCGCTCCGCCAGCGACGCGGTAAAAAACGCCGCAGGCTTAGCCTTCTTCGCCGCCTCGAGCCCCGCGCGAACAATCTTGTTTCGCGCATCAACAGGCGCATCCTGAGGCACCCCAGGAGGTACAATGTCCAGCAGGACGCAAGGCAGACCGGCGTTCGCAAAATGCGCGGCGATCCGTGCGCCCATAGTTCCAGCGCCCAACACGACAGCCTTCTCAATGCGATGCTTCATCGGTTAGCGGCCTCTCGAGGGGATTAGCACCGTAGGACAGGTTACAAAACCGGCATGCAGCGGTCAAACAAGGGTCTAGCAGCCTCGACTAGCACTAAACTGTAAGTGAGATGATGGACGACAAGGTTGCCATCGCAGTGGACTGGCTGAAGAGCGCCACGGACAAGATCCGCGCCTTGGCCAGCGGCGAAACACGCCCCGCGGGCGAACGCCCCCGCGTCGGCCTGGCTCTGGCTGGAGGCTTTGCCAGAGGGATCGCGCATGTCGGTGTTATTCGCGCGCTCCGAAACGCCGGCGTTCCAATCGATGTCGTTGCGGGAACCAGCGTTGGGGCCTTAATCGGTGCCTGCTATTGCGCGGGGGTGCCGCTAAATGATATGCAGCGCATCGCCCGCACCACCACCTTCGCGGACTTTGGACGCTGGACACCGTCCTGGCTCGGCCTCGCCAACAATCTACGCATGGAGCGCTATCTCGAGCGTTTCACGTCAAAAAAGACTTTCGAGGAGCTCACCACTCCGCTGGCCATCGCGGCCAGCGACATCAATGAGGGCGTGTCCGTCTTTTACACGCGCGGACTGCTTGGGCCGCCGATGCGCGGATCATGCGCGTACCCTGGCCTCTTCGTGCCCATACAATTCGAGGGTCGCACCCTGGTCGATGGATTTCTTACCTCGCCGGTGCCCGTCGAAGGAACGCTGCTGCTCGGTGCCGACATCACTATCGCCGTCTATCTGGAAGCCGGCAGCTTCTCCACTCCACGAACCGCTGCCGACGTCATCAGCCGCTCTTTTTCGATCATCCAGCGCCACGCCGACCTCGCCTGGCGCCAACAGGCCGATGTCATCATCGAGCCGGATGTGAAGCCCTTCGTTTGGGACGATTTCACGCGGACCGACGAGTTGATTGCTGTGGGAGAAGCCGCGGCGCAAGCGGCGCTGCCGCAGATACTGAAAGTTCTCGGCACCGAAAAACGAGAACCTGCCGCCTAACCTGCTCCTGCAGGTTCCGACACTCTTCTAAATTTCAGGCCAGCGTCACTTCCCCCGTTGTTATTTCCACCAGGTTACTTCCACCGAGTTACGTCCACTGTGTTACTTCCACTTGCAGAGCCTGCCCTTCGCCTTTTCCTCGCTGCGTCAGCCAGGCCCCAAAGCTCTCGGCAAACCGCTCCGGCGTCACGCGAAAGCTGGCCTCGACTCTGCCCTCTCCGACCGGCAACGTATCGTCAAACTCCGCGGCATTCGTAAAGTTTCGCATGCAAAACTGATCAAGCCACTCCAGCGGGCAAGCTCGGCGTTCACCGCGAATCAGCACGTCCACTTTGAATTTCTGGGAGTACATTGGGAAACTATAACATCGCTGTAGATTTCGCAGCTTTGCCGGAGTCCAGAAGCTAAGAGTCTGCGGTCTTAATTTGAACCACTGCTGCACGTTACTTTACGTTGACTTCTGACCGTCCGGTCCTTAAGATTCCGCTCATTGAGGATGGCTTATCGACAACGTATAGCTCTTGCTAGCGCAACCTTGGGCAAAAAACCGATCCTTCAGCGGAGTGCGCGGTTTGGGGGAGGTTCCTTGCGCAATGAGCCCATGAATCAGGACGCTCGGCTCCTTCTTCAGCTCGATCGCCTGCAAAAGCAAGCCGAGATGCGCAAGGCACGTCTCTGGTGGCGTGATGAATTTTGGCCGGACAACGCCAATGATTATTTGAAAATTGAATTGGCGCATGGCAAGAAGGAGAGCCGCTGGTTGAAGCAGGTGCCTACGTACTGGGGAATGGCAACTTCCTTCGTTTTGGACGGCACCTTAAGCGAACAGGCTTTCCTCAACGCGAAGTTTGTGCAGGAGATGTTCTCGATGTTTGCGAAGGTCCGCCCATTCCTCACGCAACTACGCAAGCGCACCGGCAATCCGGAGTTCATGGCGAACGTCGAGCGATTCATTCTGAAATCGAAGGAAGCGCGCAAGCGCCTGCGATTGGAATCGCAGCGTTTGACAGCTCCGCGCAAGGCCCACAAGTAGCCACAACTGGAAGTTTACGACTTAACGACGCGAGTCGAGGCCACGCCGGTCAGTTCGGCGATCGCCAGCTACCCGCCGCCGCGAACAGCTGCAGTCCTACCGCAAACTGATCGTTGTCAACCGGCACGCAGTAAACCACGCGCGCCCGCGAACGGAAATTTCCCCCCAGTGACCTCAGGTTCAGGCGTTCGTTCGGCTTCCACGGTTTGCTGGTTAACACTCGCGCCCCCCGAGGGCTGATATTTTCCGTGATCCCCCCTGTCGCGGGTATGCGAACGTCCAGGCTGGATAGGTCTACGTCTACCTTCAAGGGAGTGCGATTTTCGGTGCGCTTCGAAGCAGGGTCCATAGGGCGCGCGATATCTTCCGGCTGAGCTTCCGGCTAAGCCAACATTGCAAAGGGTTGAAAGTGTCGGGCCCGGGCAGCGAGATGATAACCCCGTTCGTGCCCCGCCCGTCAAGATTTCCACACGTTCTCTGGTCTCCAGTGTCCGGCAATGCGACACGCCATCCCATGAACGGACACTGTGTCCGTTGGCTACCGTTGGAAATCCGCCATAACCCATTGTTCCTCAATCAGTTCTCGCTCGTGGTGGTCGGCATCGGAATTGCCACTGCCGCTGGGGGATGTTTTCTCTATCCGACACCCAATAGAGGTTCCTCTGCCAGGAGGCGCTCATGAAGAAGACGGAATGGACCCGGGAAATTCTTTCAACATGGCCAAGTTATGAGTATGTGAAGCAGAAGGAAAGCACCGGTTGGCGCCTGGCAGCTGTGGAATGGCAACGCGAGACCGACGCCGAGGCCCCGCGCGAAGCCCCGGAGGGTTCGCGTTTCGGTGAAGAAATCCCCTTCGGTACCCGCATAGCCGGCGATTGCTTGCACCTGGAGGAGAACCCCTCCGAGATGGAGATTCTAAATTGCCTGGCGGAAATGGTCGTTCAGGATCTCTCGTACCCGCGAATGGCCGAGGGACTAAATCGGCGAGAATTTCGCACCCGCGAGGGAAAGCCGTGGACGCCGCTGGCGGTCTTTAAACTGACGCCTCGCCTGATCGAAGTAGCTCCGCGCATTCTGTCCGGCGCCGAATGGGAAACCCGCAAGAAGCAGCTGTCCCGAGTCGCCTGGAACTCTTAATTCCCGGCTACGCCACCCATCGGTTGCCGCCAGCAGGTGTAGGGGCGGGGCTTGCCCCGCCCGGCCGACGCGTCTTGCTCAAAACCCGTCCGACAAGAATGGGTGGCCATTCCTACTCGCTCAACACGCTCTCCAGCGAGTCGTAAACCGTCAGCCCTCCGTTGTAATGAATGAAGCCCAACTTTCTAAACTTGTTCATGAAGAAATTTACCCGCGACCTGGTCGTCCCAACCATCTCCGCCAGCGTATCCTGCCCGATTTTGTCCAGGATGGGCGCAGCCTCGTCGCCCTGTCGGCTTCGCGCCAGAAGCAAGAGTATTCGCGCTAGTCTCTTCTCACTGAAATTAAACATATGATCGATCAAGTCCTGTTCGATGCGGCGGTTCCGCATCACCAGGTAGTTAATAAAGTGCGTGGAGATGGCCGGATCTTCCTCCGCCATCTTCAACATCGCCTTCCCCTTGATGATGTTTACTACGCTGGGTACCAGTGCGATTGCTGATGTCGAATACACCGCCTCACCAGTGACGCAAGCCTCTCCGAAAAAATCGCCTTCGCCTAGAATCCCCAGCACCGCGCCCTTGCCGCGATTGGAAACCAGGGTGAGTTTCACTACCCCTTTTTCGATGTAGTGGACATCCGTGCAGTCTTCTCCTTGCGAGATGATGGTCTGTCCGGTTTTGAATTCCTTGATTTTCTTGGATGGAAGCGCTCTGGCAAAGAATCCCGGTGTAGGGAACCCGTTTCGCCGCCTTGATTTCATTTCCCCCTCATTTAAGCGTGGCAATAGCCTTGGAAATCCTCTCGTGGACACGTCTCCCCGCGAATTGCAATTTGTAGCCGACTTCCCCTGTTCGCTGTTGCCCACCTTCTATCCTTCGTTGGTAAGTTCGTCTGTTCAATATTGAACAGACAGTGCTAATCCATCCCGCTAGCCTTCGGCGCTAATCGATCCCGTTAACCCTGGGCACGTTAAGTGCGGATGCTTGTTTCGGGATCTCGCTGGTTACACCAATATGAGGCTGGGTTTCGACATCTTCAGGCGCCTGGATGACGGCAGCCCTTTGTGGGTCGCTCAGGTAAGCTCGATTGCCGATGCTCAGGCGAGACTCGAAGCCTTGCGACAGTTTTCTCCTGGCCGCTACTTCGTCCGCGACGCGGAAACCGGCCAGTACATTCCCCCCGATGCCTGCGAGAAATCCACCGGAGGCTCGGAACAAGCATAGCTAAGCGCTCAGAGCGGCTCTCGACCACGCGGCTATTTTAGGCCGGCGAGGAATTCATCGGAATTCCGGGATTTCCCCAATACTTCTTGTTTAAGGGTGTAGGAAAAGCGTTTAGGCGTGTAGGAAAAGTCTGCTGCGTACCTTGTTCACTTTACTTCGACAGACGATCCTCGAGAAGCTTCGCACCTGCGAAGTCTCGAGGTCTACAACTTGCACCGGATCGCTTTGAAGGTATTTGCCACCGAACGCCGCGCCGAAATCAACTCCGCATCGCGCGCTGACGTGGCACTCGAAGGTGCGCTTACTACTTCAATAGCCCAAGCTGCCGGGCGTGCTCCGCGCACAGAAACAAATTCAGGTAAGGGTTGAGCCCCGAATTCCAGTCGTTCCAACGGCTCTCCCAGTCCGGGCGCCGGAAATCACACATGCATTCACTCAGCACCTTGATGGGACGCGAGTTGCTGCCGTGCGCTTGCGCGTCGAAAATGAAATCCGCTCGGCAACGGAGTACAACTTCGTCGGCAGCCTGAGTTTTCGTCATCAGTTGGGGCCTGCGATCACTTTTCATCGCGGGTGCCGAGTAAATAAAGCAATCCCAGAGCAAAAGCGCACAACACCGCTCCCTCAAATAGGCTCTTCGTTTGCGGCGTCTGCGTTCGCGTGAACGCATCGTAGAGAACAAATACGCCCAGGGACATCGGCACCAGGGTGGTCGCCATCGCCGCTTGCTGTAACGCCCTGATCATCATGAGGCATCGGATCGCCGAAGCAGGCGATCCATCGCCAAGGGCACAACGAACAATTGAAGGCTCACATCTACCGCCCTGGCGCCATGGGTGGTTCCGGGATCAGCAACTGAGACAGGCGTGTATTCGCTGTAATGTGGCTTAAGGTATGGTCGCTTCATACTGCTGCCGCAGAAGCATGTGGGGATGGCTCTGTTGGGTCCAATACCCAACGGAACAAACTGAATCTTGTGTCCGCACATGCGGTTCGTGCATTCCCACCACTCTTCATTGCTCTTTTGCATGAACCTTGACCTCCCCTTGCGAGCTACGCCGATTTCCCTTTCCGCCACGCGCGCTATGCTTCCCCACACGGCATGCATCAGTGGACTCATGCCTCTGCCGAGAGAACAAGAGAACAAAGGACATACCCCACATATTTGAGACTCCCGGTAGTCTCCCGGTGGGAAAAAAGAGCGCTCCGCTTACGATCACAACCGCACCGTCGCGAAGCGTCTTCAGTCGACCCTTACTTCCTGGTGCCGGCGGTCTGAGATCCAGAATTTAAGGGAATGCGTTTGGCCGTTTCATGGACACCACGACGATCGACGACCCTTCTCGGCTCCTTGGCCCGTTTTCTCGTCTCTCCAGAGTTAGCTGGTGGTCAGTCTTGAGGACCGGTCGGAATCTTATCCCTGAGTACTGATAGATTTAGCTGGGGATCGACTTCGTTCACTTTCTGGATGTAGCGAGCCGGCACACTCCTGCTTCGGCAATCTCCCGCTGTCTCTGGTTGGAATTCCGACCAAGGCATCGCTCCATTCGGTTCTTTCCCCTTTATCTTTTAGGCTTTCCCAACTCGTGGCCCAATCGTCGCGAGGTCAATTCCAGGTTCCAAATCTTTCGGAGGAGGATTTATGCGTTCGATGAAGATCGTTTTCTTGCTCTGCGTAGCGCTTCTGATCGCGGGTTTAATGCTGCATTCGGGCTTTTTGACCGCCGACGGTGGCAGACCCCTTCCCACCCCTTGGTTCACTGCCGATGGTGGCCGCCCTCTACCAACTCCTTGGATTGGAATTGCTTCTTAAGATGGTTCCACGATGGTAGGGGGAAGATGCGCCGCCATTTTTCCCCTGACTCGTGCTAGCATTTGAGCGCGTTTCTGTTACCCGGCGCTCGGAGAACAATGCTGAGCCAGTCCATTTGGTGGGCCAGTATCACGCTCGAAGTTCTTCTGCTTGCACGAGCCATACGTGGCAAACTCGTCTTCCGATATCCAGTCTTCTACTTCTATCTTTCCTTCATCATATTTGAGGACGTAATTTCCTTCCTGGTTTTTCGGTGGAAACCGGCATTTTATTCCTACACTTATTGGACAACTGAGTTTTTGTGCGTCTTGATCGGTTGCGGGATCGTTTTTGAGATCTACCGTGTGGGTTTGGCATCCTTTCCGGGAACCGCGAGGATGGCGCGCAACATCCTCGTCGTCCTTTTCATCGTGGCCGCTGCGAAAGGACTGTTAGCGGCCGCGAATGATCCTCAATGGTGGCTGGAAGCCGGAACACTGGAACTCGAGCGCACGCTTCGCGTGATGGAGGCCGTTTGCGTGGCGGCGCTGGTCGCACTCTTCCTGTTTTATTCAATTCCCTTTGGAAAGAACCTGCGGGGCATTTTACTCGGGTATGGCTTGTTCATCGGCCTGCGTGTCATTACCCTGACATTTTTCATCGGCGCCAGCGACGCGTCCCGGCAATTCTGGGGCTACATCTATTCCGCTTCGTACCTCATCGCCCTAGGAGTATGGTGCGTACATCTTTGGTCGTATGAGGCGAGTCCCGCGCCCCGGCACACCATCGAGATCGAACGCCAATACCAGCGTGTCGCGGCCGCAACCCAGCGCCGTCTGCACGATGCGCGAACCTATGTGGCCAAGGCGGTGGGTTCGTGATCGGCGTTCCCACGGCACTGTTGCTCGGCACCGTACTTCTTCTCCTGCTCCTTCTTATGGCGGCGCGCGGTTCCGCCGTTGCGCGTGAAGTATCGTCGAGGTCGGATACGCCCCCCTTTGAAGAAGATGCCGGTCTCGATCTGTGTCCGGCCGAATTTGTTAGCAGAATTTTCTGTCCAGACGATTGGGAATTCGTTTCCAGCACGAGGTCGCGTCAACTGCAAGTGCTCTTCCGCCGGGAACGCAAGCTCGTCGCGCTGGTTTGGGTCCACCAGACTTCCATCGCCATCCGCCGCATCATGCGCGAACACACCGAGGCCACGCGTCAGAGCCACGATCTGCAATTCGCGACGGAAACAAAACTTGTCCTGCTGTATGCCGAGCTGATGCTCATTTGCGGCATGCTTTTTCTGGCGATTCAGGCCGCCGGACCCCAACGTGTCCGCGGCCTGGCAGTCTACGCGGGCGCGCTTTCCGGGCGTCTCGCGCAAGCCCAGCAGAACTTCAAAACGGTCACGACAGGCCGCCAGTTTCACGGCGCCGGATCATCCTAACCCGTGTCCTATTTTGACTAAGACCCGCACTCCCGGTACCCCATGACCGTTACCCTCAAGCTCGTGCCCGTGCAAGCCGCCTACAATGATCTGTTGCAGAGGTCGCTCTCGAAGGTTTCGTGTGACCTGGCCCGGCTGATCTATCTTTCGTCTACGCGCGACTACAATACCGGGACCTATCATCATGACGGGCTCGCCGCCCGCTTCAGCCCGGACGTCGCCGGCAAAGCCCTGGAGATTGCGCACCGGCAGATTTTTTACCAGCTCTCTGCGTACTCGCTGGAGCAATTGGTCGAACAACTGCAAACCTATCTGGATTGTTCACACGAAAGCCCGGCGGACGTACTGCGCATCTGGCAAAAGCTGGAACCTTATCGCGTGGCGATTCCTGTGGAAGTGAATCCCGCGGTTGCGCGCTTATTTCTGTCCAACATCAGACTCGCTTTGGCAATTTGGCGATTCCGTCAGGAGCAGGCTCCGAAACATCCGTAAGCCGCATGGCCACCGCGGTCACCTGCCCGACGATTTCCGCCTCACTCCCGTTGATTAGCCGTCGCACGCTGCGCGGCGACAGCGGATGCGGCAGCAGCAGCAAGTGCCCTTCCTGCATTTCGCACCACGAACACGCATAGCCGTCGCGCAACTCCACGAAATAGATTGGCCGATCGAATTCTGTGCGCCAGCGCATTGGCTGGATCTTGCGCACGTGCGGGTCGATCTGCACAAACGAACCCGGCCGCAGCAGCGGCGACAGCGTGTTGTCCTGTAGCCCGATATACCCGTACAAGCTGTGGCGGATGTCCAAGTGCTGAATCAGCGCGATGGGAACTTCGCCCCACACTTCCACCATGCGCGAGAGCAGGTTGGTGTTATCCACGTCGAAGGAGCGGTCGAAGCGCACCGGGAAGGAGATGGTCTTCTCGGTATCGTAAACTTCCAGCGTCGTCAGGTGCGTCTTGGGCAGTGGCGCGGACATTTGGTGCTTGACCAGGTTCTGGAGGTCTACGCCGTACAGCAGCAACAAGTCGCTGAACTTGATGCGGTAGATGGAGCTTAAACTGTACAGCTTGAAAATGCTGGGGACGGAGTCGGAGTTTTCGATCTGCGTCAGCCAGGCGTTGGAGATGTGATATTCGGTATTATCTTCGGCTTGCGCAATCTTCTGGCTGAACTCGGCGACGTCGCGTGTGGTGATTCCGAGCCGGTTGCGGATGTCTTTCAGCTGTTCGCTGGGGGGGAGGGCCAGAGCCATGCGGCATTCTACAACAGGGGGCAATTGAACCGCCAAGCCGTTTATTCGAAGTCAAGTCTATAAAGTAACAAATGTTTCTCTTGGTAGAAGGCCTGCAAGTATCGCGCTATCTTTGATAGACTCCTCTCGCGTTTTCGAGAAACCCACCGGTGAGGGGGCTGATGAGCTTGCTGCGTTCGATCCAATTGATCTTCCACAAAAAACATTGCGTAGCGCTGGCAACAATAGCGGCATTTAGCGCCGGGCTGGTACTCATTGGCGCTCAATCTGCTCCTGCCCAGGCGCCGGCTTCGCCCAAACTCGCCGAACAGCAATTCAAGAACATCAAAGTCTTGAAGGGCATCCCCGCCGAGCAAGTGATCCCCGCCATGCAATTCATGGCCGCTTCGCTTGGCGTGGAATGCGAATACTGTCACATACGCAACGATCACGCACAGGGGCTGGCCTTCGACAAGGACGACAAGAAGCCCAAGGTCATCGCACGCAAGATGATCGAGATGATGTTCGCGATCAACAAAGACAATTTTGAGGGCAAGCGCGAAGTCACCTGTTTTTCTTGCCATCGCGGAGCGGCCGATCCAGTGGGGATTCCCCTCGTCGCTAGCGAAGATGCCGCACCCGAAGCTGCCGGGGAGAAAAAACCTGCCACCGCGTTGCCGACAGCCGATGAGCTCTTCGACAAATATCTTGCGGCGGTGGGCGGAGCCGACGCCGTCCAGAAAATCACCAGCCGCGTCCAGAAAGGTACGCTCACCGGGTTCGGCGGGCAGCATTTCTCAATTGATGTCTACAGCAAGGCGCCCGACCAGCGCGTCTCCGTCATGCACTTGCCCGGCGGCGAAAGCGTCACCGGCTTCGACGGCCACTCCGGCTGGCTCAGCGTTCCTGGACGCCCGCCCCACATCATGAACGGCGACGAAGTCTCCGGCGCGCGTCTGGATGCCGACCTACATTTCCCGGTTGACGGGAAGACTTTGGCATCGAAATGGAAGGTCAGCCCCGGCGAAAAAATCGACGGCCACGACACGACGCTGGTCGTAGGCCAAACCGAAGGACTGCCGCCACTCAAGCTCTATTTTGATTCGCAGAGCGGGCTGCTCTTGCGGCTCGTGCGCTACAACGAAACTCCGCTGGGCCGGCTGCCTACGCAAGTCGATTACAGCGATTATCGCGATGCCGACGGTGTCAAGCTTCCATACCGCTGGTCCCTGGCGCGCCCCGGTAACCGCTTCAGCATCCAAGTCGACGAACTGCATCAGAACGTTCCGGTGGACGACAGCAAGTTCGTTGCGCCTCCGCCACCTCCACCGCCGGCAGAGCAAAAGCCCGCGGCACATTAAACGGGGCTGGCCATCGCAACTCAAGAAACGAAACGTCCGCCACCCGCGTTGAGCGGGGATTTTCACCCATGGTGCTAATTTTCAGACGGCTTCTCGATATGATCGATGACCAGAACCTCGACCGGGCCCTCTTGCGGTTCGAGGTTCAACCCCAGCTGCTCCTGCAGTTCCTGCTGAAACGTCGGTCCACCCTGGCCAGAGTGAGCGTTAGCTGCGACTGGCACGACGTCCTGGGGCGTCCCAGGGCCATGAAACTGAGGCAACCACTCGAACGTGAAATCAAAATCTCCGCTGAGCCCGGTCCGATCCAGCACCGCGCGATCCAAGTTCCCCATTTGAGCTAATGTGGACGCAAGCAATCCAATGGGCACTCCGCGCGCGCCAACGCGCAGCCGGCCAGATGGAGTTGATGGCATTCCTTCAATGCCGCCACATGCAGTTGGGAGGCCACCGGCAACGGTGGCAGTCGGCGCGGACGCCACGCCAGCGCTCGACTGCGAAAGTGGGGTCGAGCACGTTGAGTCCTTCGCGTGCGGCTGAAGTTGTGGCCCGGTTCGTCCCGGCTTAGCCAGAACAAGGGTGAACACCGGAAGTCGGCGTGTCTCGTAGTGAACCGCCAGCTTGAATCGATCCGCAAGCAGAGATTGCATCATCAAGCGCATCTGGTCTTTGCTAGGATTGCCGTCAGCGCGAGCCTGAATGTCGAAATGATCGTTAATGACCCACTTCGGCAACTGAGGCATCAAGAGTTGGAATTGGTTACCCGTAATGTTGTACGCAAAATTTATGTAGGAGATCAACCGAGCATTCGTGCCCGATAGTAGGCCGCTAGCGGGTGAAACGTTCATGCTGGTGTCCTGAGTCGACGTATTGGGCGTGACCGATACGGACTTGAATGCGAGCTTGCTCCTCGCCGCCTCGCCCTGCAACTCGGGTTTCTCGACATGATCGATCACGAGGACTTCCATGGAGGCTTTGCGAGGTTCGAGCTTTAAGCCGAGTTGCTGCTCGATTGCCGAGGACAGCGCAGGCTCGTAAGATTCAGGCGGAGTCGGATTGTCGATTCCCAGCGGGACGCCATTAGGCAGTTGCAGTGTGAAATCGTAGGTTCCCGAGAGTCCGGTTTCGTCGAGAATGGTGCGACGCAATTGCCATGACAAGTGCGCCTGTAGGGGTCCGATGGGGACTCCTTGCGCAATCAACGTACTGTCAGCAGCAAAGTGGATGCCTCCCGGCCGCGCAACACCATCGGGACCTTTAAATCCGTTGGGGTAAGTGTCGCCGGGTTTTGATTGCTGAAGTTTTGGACCGCTTTTCGCGAGGACCAGCGCATAGACGGAAACTTCCCGGGCTTCGCGGTGGACCGTGAGTTTGAGGCGATCTGCCAACACCGCTTGAAGCATCACTCCCTGCTCCGAGGCTCGCTGTTCGGGGCCAAGCTGGCGGGGATCATTCATTGCAGAGTTGTCTTCTCTGAGCTCCATATCGTATTTCTCGGAGGCGAGCCAAGCAGGAGCTCCGACGATGCGATCGTCTTCTACTCCATAAGCCACTCGAATAACCTGTTGTAGCGAACTGTTTTTTGAGACGAACCCGGCAGGCCCGAACATCAGCCCGACGTTCTGTCCACCGGAACTACTCGGCGTGATGGAAACGGTGGCGGCACGCACTGCGGTTGTTTTTTGGGCCTGCGAGTCGGCGATTCGCGGGTTGGCGTGGAGTATGCCGGCGGCGATCGGTGCGGCGACGGCCAGGATCAAAGCGGCGCCAAGCAACAGCTTTCTGCGGAAATCGAGTTTGCGGGCGACTTGGCCGGACATGATGCGGGTGATCCGGGTCTTGAGTTCCGCGCCAGTCACACCAGAGACGCACGTTAACGGCGATCCCACGCAGAATTCGCAAATTTTCAAAATGCTTTCCGCGTAGACCTGACGGTCGCCGCCGGATTCCAGGACTTGCTCATCGCAGGCGCGTTCGCGTTCTTCCACCAGGCGCGTTCCCATCCACCAAACCAGCGGGTGAAACCAGAAGACGGCCTCCACGAGCATGTGGATGGCTGCGGCGAGATTGTCGCGACGCCGGATGTGGAGCAGTTCATGAGCGAGGATGGATTTCAGGTGTTCGTCTTCGAGGCGGCCGGTGATTCCGTGCGGCCACAACAAGATGGGCCGGGCGATACCGAAGACGCCAGGCTCGAGGGAACCGCACGACGATCGGATTTCGACGTGCTTCGGCATACCGGGTGCATTTTCTAGACTGCGTAGAACTTCCACCTCTCGTCCTTGACGCAAGGGCTCAGCTTCACGGACCGCCTCGGAAATGCGGCGCCAACGCACGCACCACACGAACAGCACGACCACAAATCCGCACAGCCATACGACCAAAAGCGCGGGGAGGAGGTGGATCAGGCTCTGGAGGATGGCTGACGGAGTGGCGTTGGGAACCGGCGGGACCGCTTGCTGGGTGAAAGGTTGGCCAACCTGCTCCATCGCAAAATACAGTCTAGTTATTGGGGCTGCGGCCGCGCGGGGCGATGCCAGATGACTGCCCAAGCCGATCAGCAGCGAAAACGGAATCAAGAATTTAAGCGAGGCTGCGAGCCAGAGCCAGTAACGAACCTGGGCGCGATTGTTTCGCAACGCCAATGTCAAAAGTGCGATTGCGGAGGCGAACAGCGTCGACTGCCACAGGTGGTTGCCCAGCGACGGTGCGATGGCCGTCCATATGGCGAACGAAAGTCTTGGGATCATTTCGATTTTTCCTTTCTCGCGAGCTTGCGGAGAATTTTTTCAGCTTCCTTCACGTCGTCGAGCGTGAGCTTGCCGGATTCGATCAAGTGAGCCATTACCGGTTGGGTGTGGCCGCCGAACATCGCGAGCAGGTCGTCGATCAACTTGCGCTGGGCCGCGCTGCGGGAGACGGCGGCTTCGAAGATGTGGAAGTTGCCGACTTTTTTTACGCGGCGGACGGCTTTTTTCACTTCGAGGCGGTAAACGGTGGTCTGGATGGTGGTATAGGCCGGACGGTGCTTTTCGGGGAAGGCCTCCTGGATGTCGCGAATGGAGGCCTGGCCTTGGGTCCAGAGGGCGTCCATGATTTGGAGTTCGAGTTTTGTTAGTTTTGGCTCGGTCATTTCTGTTTCCTACTACACTCGTTTGTTATGCTACTACCACGGTAGGCGTGTCAAGAGATTTTTTTTGGTGGTCCTTGGACTTTGATTGAGGTGTGGAGGGCGCGGTAGCGGGCGACCCCTTAGTTTCGCTCGGTCCCGCAGAT
>Ga0210393_10002541_pt1 | contig 14907 bp, 17 predicted proteins | sample IncBWC27OmetaG_FD_160068 | JGI IMG/M metagenome (GOLD analysis project Ga0210393, IMG submission 160068) | Forest soil microbial communities from Barre Woods Harvard Forest LTER site, Petersham, Massachusetts, United States - Inc-BW-C-27-O ... | reverse complement strand
CTAGCTGGTGGGCGCGAGGCGGTCCGGAGATGTCGCCGTAGCGTACCGATGTGGTGGCGGTGACGGTGCCGCCGAGGGCTGTGACGTTGTCGGTATGGGATTCCAGCGCATCGACCAGCCAGCTCCACGCCACTTCCGGCAGCAGGGGATCGACGGCCTCACTGGGGTCCAGGTCGGCCTGGATGTAGGCGACCAGGCGGATGGTGCCGTCCCAGGCTTCGGCGCCGTCCGGGTCGTACAAGAGGATCAGCCGACCGAAGGCGTCGCCCTCGGATCGCTCGGGGACGACCTCGAGGTCGGGATGTTTGACTTCGGCTCCCAGCGCGTAGCTGTAGGGCGCCAGGCGCTGCGGCGGCCGAATGGGGCCCAGCTCGATCTCCGGCCGCGCGGTGACGGCGTTCATCGCCGCTACTGCCTCGCGGAATGGTGCCGGTTCAGCTGAGGTCACAGCGTTTGACGGTAGACCTAACGCCCGACCCGCCGAAACAGGCGCGCCGATTCCCGCACCCGTCGCGACCAACCCGTTATCAGCACTCATTGAGCCTGCTCAGCTGGCAGTTCCGCCAGAAAATCGGGCCGGACGCTTCTCGCGATGCGCGGCGAGGCCTTCCTGCACGTCGGGGCCGCTGAAACTGAGGAATTCCAGGCCAAGCGACGTTTCGAAGGTGGGGCCGAACATGCGGTACCAGTAGTTCAGGCTGTGTTTGGTCCAGCGAATCGCGTTTTGGGCGCCCTGCGCCAGATTCTCGGCGAGGCGGGTTGCGGTCGGGAGTACATCGTCGTCGTCGACGCAGGTGGAGACCAGTCCGATGCGCTCGGCTTCCTCGCCGAGCAGCGTCTCGCAGGTGAGCAGGTAGTACTTGGCCTTGGCCATGCCGACCAGCAGTGGCCAGCAGATCGCGGCGTGGTCACCCGCCGCCACCCCGAGTTTGGTGTGCCCGTCGATGAGTTTCGCGGTCCGGCCTGCCACCGAGATGTCGGCGAGCAGCGCGACCACTAGGCCGGCGCCGACGGCTGGACCGCGGATCGCCGAGACCACCGGCTTGTCGAAGTTGACCATGTTGAGCACCAGATCGCGGGCCTCGCGCATGATTCGGATCCGGCCGTCATAGTCGCCGATGGTTTCCGCAATCAGGTCGAAGCTGCCGCCGGAGGAGAACGCCTTGCCCTCGCCGCGCACCAGAACGACGCGCACGGCTGGATCGCGATCGATCACCGGCCAGATGTCGGCGAGGTCGCGGTGCATTTGTGGCCCGACCGAATTCAGCCCGGGTGCGTCGAGAACCAGCGTCAGCACGCCGTTTTCGCCGGTTTCACACCGAAGGCTGGGGAACTCGTCGTAACTGATGGGCTTGGGCATTTTCTGAGCACTCCTGAGATCGCGTTGCGGTCGTTGATATTACGCAGCGGCATCCGGCACGCGGGACGGGCTGCCCGGCCGTCGTGGCAGCATTAAGGCCAATGAGTACTCGTCGCGAGCTTCCCGAGTCGCCGTACCTGGCAGCTGTCACCGGGCGCAAACCCAACCGGGTGCCGGTGTGGTTCATGCGGCAGGCCGGTCGCTCGCTGCCCGAATACCGGGCACTGCGCGAACAGCACAGCATGCTGGCGGCGTGTTTCGAGCCCGAAGTGGCCTGCGAGATCACCCTGCAGCCGATACGCCGCTACGGCGTCGATGCGGCGATCTTGTTCTCAGACATCGTGGTGCCGCTGCGCGCCGCGGGCGTGGATCTGGACATCGTCACCGACGTCGGACCGGTGATCGCGCACCCGGTGCGCACCGATGCCGACATCGACGCGATGAAACCCCTTGATCCACAAGCTATTCAACCCGTCTGCGAGACGGTTTCGCTGCTGGTTGACGCGCTGGGTGATGTTCCGCTGATCGGTTTCGCCGGTGCGCCCTTCACGCTGGCGTCCTACCTGGTCGAGGGTGGCCCCAGCCGTAACCACGCCCGCACCAAGGCGATGATGCTGGCCGAACCGACGAGCTGGCATGCGTTGATGTCGAAGCTGACCGATCTCACCGTCACGTTCCTGCGCGGTCAGATCGATGCCGGGGTAGACGCCATCCAGGTGTTCGACTCGTGGGCGGGGACGCTGTCGCTGGCCGACTACCGCCAGTACGTGCTGCCGCACAGCTCCCGGGTATTCGCCACCCTGGCCGAATACGGCGTGCCGATGACGCACTTCGGGGTTGGGACCGCGGAACTGCTGGGCGCGATGTCGGCGGCCCTGAAACCGGCCGCAGCGACGGCGGTCGGGGTGGACTGGCGAACCGCGCTCACCGATGCCGCCACCCGCGTCGAACCCGGCACGGCGCTGCAGGGCAACCTCGATCCGGTGGTGCTGCTGGCCGGCTGGCCGGTGACCGAATGCGCCGCACGGGCTGTCGTCGACGACGGACGCCGCGCCGTCGACGCCGGCGCCGCGGGCCACGTCTTCAATCTCGGCCACGGAGTGCTGCCGGAGACCGATCCCGGCGTGCTGACCGACCTGGTATCGCTGGTCCACTCGCTATGAGCTCGCGCTCGTATTGTGTTGTGGGCGGCGGAATCTCAGGATTGACGGCGGCCTACCGGCTGCGCGCGGCGGCCGGTGACGAGGCGGGCATCACGCTGTTCGATCCGGGCGAGAAGCTCGGCGGGGTGCTGCGCACCGAGCTGGTCGCCGGACGGCCGATGGACCTGGGGGCCGAGGCGTTCGTGCGGCGCCGGCCCGAGATGCCTGCGTTGCTCGCCGAGCTGGGGCTGTCGGATCGTCAACTGGCCACCACCGGCGCCCGGCCGTTGATCCTCAGCCAGCGCGAGTTGCATCCGCTGCCGACGGCCACGGTCGTCGGGATTCCGTCGTCGGCGTCGTCGGTGGCCGGATTGGTCGACGACGCGACGATCGCGCGGATCGATGCCGAACCTGCCCGCCCGTTCAGTTGGCAGCCGGGCAGCGATCCCGCGGTGGCCGAGTTGGTTGGCGGCCGCTTCGGCGAGCAGGCCGTGGCCCGGTCGGTGGATCCGCTGCTGGGCGGGGTGTACGCGGGGTCGGCGGCGACGATTGGGCTGCGTGCGGCCGCGCCCAGCGTGGCGGCGGCCCTGGACCGCGGCGCCAGCAGCCTGACCGACGCGGTCCGGCAGGGGTTGCCGCCCGCAACCGGCGCGCCGGTATTCGGCGCACTAAACGGCGGCTACCAGGTGCTGATCGACGAGCTCGTCGAGCGCAGCCGGCCGCGGTGGGTCCAAGCCACGGTGGACCGGCTCGAGCGGGCCGGGCGCGGCTGGACGCTGCTCGACGACACTGGCGCTCAGTGGCACGCCGACGGGGTGATCCTGGCGGTTCCGGCCCCGCGGGTAACGCGCCTGGTGGCCGAAATCGCCCCGCGCAGCTTCGCCGCCGCGAGCCGGATCAGCAGTGCGTCGTCGGTGGTGGTGGCGCTGGCAGTGCCGGGCAACACGCCGTTTCCGGAGTGCTCCGGTGTACTGGTGGCCAGCGGAGAGGCGCTGCGGGCCAAGGCGGTCACGCTGTCGTCGCGCAAGTGGGGGATACCCGGCGACACACAATTCCTGCGGCTGTCGTTCGGTCGGGCGGGCGAGCACGTGGCCGCAAGCGCATCCGACGATGAGCTGCTGTCCTGGTCGATCGGCGACCTGGAGACCGTATTCGGGCTGGACGTCGAACTGGTCGACGCCCGGGTGCGGCGGTGGATCGACGCGATGCCGCAGTACGGGCCGGGCCACGCCGATCTGGTCGCCGAGGTGCGCGCCGGTCTGCCGCCGACGCTCGCTGTGGCCGGCAGCTACCTCGACGGGATCGGCGTGCCGGCGTGTGTCGGGGCGGCGGGCCGCGCGGTTGAGCGCGTCATCGGGGCCGTCGAGGCCTTGGATGCAGAAGTGGCACGATAGGTTTCATGGCCAAACTCGACGCGAAACTGGACTTTGACGCCCTGAACTCGCAGCTTCGCTACCTGATGTTCTCGGTGTTCTCGGTGCGGCCCGGCGTGCTGGGGGCGGAGCGAAGCGACGCGAGAACAGAGGCGACCGATGACGCGTCGACCTTTTTCAAGTTGCAAGAAGAACGCGGCGTCGTGGTGCGCGGTCTCTACGACGTGGCGGGGCTGCGGGCCGACGCCGATTTCATGATCTGGACGCACGCCGAACGTGTCGAAGCACTACAAGCGACCTACGCCGATTTCCGGCGTACCACCACACTGGGACGGGCCTGTTCGCCGGTGTGGAGCAGTGTGGCGCTGCACCGGCCGGCCGAGTTCAACAAAAGCCACATCCCGGCGTTTCTGGCCGGCGAGGAGCCCGGCGCCTACATCTGCGTGTATCCGTTCGTGCGGTCCTATGAGTGGTACCTGCTGCCCGACGAGGAGCGCCGCCGCATGCTCGCCGAGCACGGCATGGCCGCCCGCGAGTACAAGGACGTCCGTGCCAACACGGTGCCGGCGTTCGCGCTCGGCGACTACGAATGGATCCTGGCCTTCGAGGCACCCGAGCTGGATCGCATCGTCGACTTGATGCGAGAGCTGCGTGCCACCGACGCTCGACGGCACACCCGTGCAGAGACGCCGTTTTTCACCGGTCCGCGGGTACCGGTCGAGCAACTGGTGAACGCCTTGCCCTGACGAGGCCCTAAACCCAACCGGAAACAAAGGGCGACACATGACGACCGCGTTCGACCCGACCGATCCGACCCGTTTCGAGCAGATGTATCGCGACGACCGGCTGTCGCATGGCTTGCCGACCGCAACGCCGTGGGATATCGGCGGTCCGCAACCGGTGGTCAAGCAGCTGGTCGCGCTGGGCGCTGTCAAAGGTGAGGTGCTCGACCCGGGCACTGGCCCGGGCCATCACGCGATCTACTACGCGTCGGCGGGCTACTCGGCGACCGGGATCGACGGGTCAGCGGGCGCCCTGGAGCGAGCGCGGGAAAACGCGCGGAAGGCCGGGGTGTCGGTGAACTTCGAGCAGGCCGACGCGACCAAGCTGGACGGGCTGGACAACCGGTTCGACACCGTCGTCGATTGCGCCTTCTACCACACCTTCAGCACCGATCCGGAGCTGCAGAAGTCTTATGTGCAGGCGCTGCACCGGGCTACCAAGCCGGGAGCGCGGCTCTACATGTTCGAGTTCGGCGAGCACGACGTCAACGGCTTCAAAATGATGCGGTCGTTGTCCGGGGGCGATTTTCGTGAGGTGCTGCCGGTCGGCGGCTGGGAGATCACTTACTTGGGTACGACCACCTACCAGGTCAACATGAGCGCCGAGACGATCGAGATGATGGCCGCGCGCAATCCCGACATGGCCGAGCAGGCGCAGACCCTGCTGGACCGGTTCCGGGCGATGGAGCCATGGTTGGTCAACGGCCGGGTGCACGCTCCGTTCTGGGAAGTGCACGCCACCCGGATGGACTGACCGAAGCCATGACTCCCGGGGCTAGCCGGCCGGGACCAGGCGCAGCGAGATCGAGTTGATGCAGTACCGCTGATCGGTCGGAGTCCGATAACCCTCGCCGGCGAACACGTGGCCCAGGTGGCTGTGGCAGTTGGCGCACAGCACCTCGGTGCGCGTCGCGCCCAACGAATGGTCGGGTCGCAGGATCACCGCGTCGGAGTTCGCCGGGTCGAAGAACGACGGCCAGCCGCAGTGTGACTCGAATTTCTCTGTGCTGCGGAACAATTCGGCGCCGCAGGCCCGGCATTGGTAGACGCCTTCGGTTTTGGTGTCGGTGTACTCACCGGTGAATGGCCGCTCGGTTCCGGCGCGACGGAGCACCCCGAACTCCTGGGGGGTGAGCTTCTTGCGCCACTCGTCGTCGGTCAGTTGCACCTTGGCAGGCGACACGTCGGGGGAGGTCATGCGTCCACGCTAGCGCGCTCCCGTCCGGCCGTCAGCCACGCCGGATCGATGCCGTCCTCTAGCCGGTTTTCGTCCTTGGCGTCCAGGTAGCGGAAGCAAAGCACGGTGAACACCACGATCAGCAGCAACGACCACCCGTAGGTGATCTTCAGGTATTGCAGCGCGCGGCCGTAGCGCATCCAGTTGAACAGCAGCCAGCCGTCCAGCGTCATGAAGCCGTAAATACCCAGCCACGCCGGCCAGTTCCGGATCAGCGAGTTGGGCAGCACGACCGTCATCAGGAACGGGAACAGCATCATCGAGTAGTAGCCCTGGGCCAGCGACAGCACCAGCCAGGACCACAGCAGCAGCACGCCCGACGAGGTGGTGAACCAGAACAGCGGGTCGCGGGTGCGGTAGTAGCGGTACAGCAGCCACAGAGCGCCGATCGCGAGCAGCGTGAACAGGATCCGCAGGAACACGATCAGCCAGGTGGGCAGGCCGAAGTACACGCCGTTGCCCTCGATGGAGCTGTTGAAGTAGTCACGCGTGCCCAGAATGTACGGGACCGTTTTGGTGAAGAAGTCCATCGGGTGACTGACCAGCGGCCAGGCGGCCAGGTTGATCACCACCGGAACCACGATTGCTGTCACCCACGCTCGCCACTGGCGATTCAGGAAGGGCAGCAACAGCAGCGGCGCGAGCACAGGTTTAAGCGTTAGCGTCAGCCCGATCGCGATGCCGGCCCACCACTGATGGCCTTTCTTCCCGTCGAGTAGCCACCACAAAAACAGCATCTCCGCCAGCAAGACGCAGCCGTTGATATTGGTGAACACCAGCGTGCTACTCACGCTTTCGGTGCAGAACATGGCCAGCAGCAGGGCCGGGGCGGCCACCGAGGACAGCGTGTACTTGAACAGCCGCAGCAGCAGGTACCAGGCAATGAGGATGGCCATGGTGTTGATCAGGATGAACAAATACCGCGACGGCGTGAAAGGCAAGTAGCCGAAGGGCGCCATCAGCAGCGTGCCGCCGGGCGGATACAGGTAGTGCGGGTCGACGTAGTCGAAGTGCTCGTTGTAAATGTCCAGGCCGTGCCGGAAGTTATTCACCGCGCGGTAGACCGGTTTGAAGTCGTCGGTGATATTGCCGTTGGCGGGGAGCACGATGCTGCGGTGCAGCACCGACATAATGGCCAACGGCCACAGCGCCGACCGCAATATCGTCGCCGCGCTCGGTGGGCCGGTGCGGGGACGGAATGCGGCCATCATCCAATCACGCAAGCCGGTTCGGGTCGAGTCAGCTGCCGTCACCAGCGCACCGTACACCGGCGGGACCGGGCCCCAAGTGTCAGGCGGGGCAGTAGGTGTCGGTTCCGGGCAGCTTGCCGCTGTTGAGATAGCCGATCAGTGGCGGGACCGCGCACGGCGAGTAGATGCTGGCGCCGTGGCCGATGCCCTGCCACATCACCCGCTTGCTGGCCGCGTTTGCGTTGATGATCGTGGCCGCTGTCGCGGCGACCCCTTCGCTACCCACGATCGGGTCGTTCTGCACACCCGACAACAAGACGTCGACCTTGAGCTTCTTCGGCGCCGCCGGCGGCGAACCAGTGGGCCAGTGCACGCATTTGACCAAGTTGAGCGCGGCGACCGTGCCGAACTGCGGATAGAGCTTCCCCCACGCGACTACCAGTTCGCGAACCCGATCCGGGGTCGGGCGGCTGATCGCGTCGCTGCAGGAGTTGACGAACTGGCCGTCTGAGTCCTGGGTGGCATCGGCGTGGTTGATCAAGCTGTTCAGCTGGTTGGTGTCACCGGAGCGCGCCGCGGTCAATGCGTTGGCCAGGTTCGTGGTGGCACTGACGCGGCCGCCGGAGGGGAAGCCCAACGCGACGGTGATGGCGTTGGCCACCTCGGCCACCGACACGCCGCCGGGCCCCTTGCCCGCGCGGGCGTCGGCCAGCAGTGCGCTGACGGCGCCCTTCGGATCGGGACCCAGCGCGCAGTTCACCGCAAGGCACTGCGCGGCGAACGCGTTGAGTGCGGCCTGCTGGCCTTTGACCTGTTGCTCGGCGGCCGCTTCGGCGTTGACCCCCAAGGCAATCGGGGAGTCGAGGATCAATCTGGCGACCTTGTCGGGCCGCGATGCGGCGTAGGCCAGCGCCACCTGGGCGCCGTTGCCGATGCCGACCAGCGCGACGGCGGGTACGTCCCAAAGGCTGCGCAGTCGCTCGATGTCCGAGGCGGCGTGTGCGTTGTCGTACGCGCCGTCGCCTGGCGCGATGGCGTCGGTGCAGTTTGTGGTGGCGGTGTTGGAGATGTCGGAGAGATTGGCGACCGGGTCGTCGCCGGTCTGGAATTGCGCCTGATCGCGCATCGCCTGCCGGGCAAAGTGATCCCGGCAGTCGATCGGGCTCGACATGCCGATGCCGCGGCGGTCGACGGCGACGATGGGGTGGGTTTGCAGCACGTCGGCGCCCGCCTGTGCGAGCCAGACCGGCAACTGCGCCGAGGACGGCAGGTCGGAGCCGGTGGTGAAGACAAGGGGGCCCGCATCCTTCGGGGTCTGATTGGACCGGGCGCGGACCACGCCAATGGTCACGGTCCCGGACCCGCCGTTGACCGGGTCGAGGTCGGCGTCGTAGTTCGCGCAGTCCAGCTGGATCCCGGCTGCGGGACGCAGTGCCGCGTCGTTGAAAAGCTGCGACGTGCAGTCGTGCCAGGACAAGTCGTTCTTGGGTGCCGCGATCGGCGGCGGACCGGCCGGCGGCGGCTTCGTGGTGGCCGCGCCTTGTGGGCGGGCGCCGGAATTGGTGGCGAACCGCGGGTCTGCGGCCAGGCCCGGGACGCAGCCGGCCACCACGATGCTCACCGCGACCAGGATCGTGGTGGACGTGATGTGCCGGCTCATGCCGACCACAGTAGCCACCCCGCCCGGCGTTGCCGTTTCATCGCGCGGTCAGCCCTTCACGTAGCGGGTGTACAGGTAGCCGGCATCGTCGGTGAGAATGTGCGCGCAGCGCATCCGGGTCAGCAATTGGCCCGGGCCGGTCGCGATGCGTCGCGCTAGGCCCCCGACCACGTAGGGCGCGATGGTCAGGCACAGCTCGTCGAGCAGGTTCCGCTGGACGAACGCGCCGAGCAGCATCGGCCCGCCTTCGGTCAGGACGCGGCGCATACCGCGAGCCGCGAGGATCGCCAGTAAGGCGGTCTCGTCGACCTTGTCGGGATCGCTACCGGAGCAGTCGATCACCTCGGCAAGATCGGAGAGCAGACGGCGTGTCTCATCGGCGGCCGCCGTGCAGGTGAGCACCAGCGGTGGCACCTCGGTCCGGGTGAAGACCCCCATATCCCGCTCCAGGCGACCCGACTTGGTGACGATCGCCAGTCGCGGGACTTCGCTTTGCCCCCGGGCCTGCCGGCGCTGGCGCCGGGCGACGCCCAGCTGTGCGCCGGAATAACCCTCGATCCGTACCGTGCCCGCGCCGACCACGATGACGTCGGCGAGTTCCCGCAGCAGGTTGAAGATGAACCGGTCGCCGGGCCCCGCCATTGCGCCGGTTTTGCCGTCGGCGGTGGCGCCGCCGTCGATGCTGGTGATGAAGTTCGCCCGCACCCACGTCCCGTCTCGGTCGGGATAGGCGTAGAGCTGGGGGAGTTCGACGTCATCGAGTTTGCGCGCCGAGCCGAGCAACGTCAGCGGGACCTCGGCGGCTCTGCGGGCGTCATAGTCGGGCATGAGTTTGATTGCAACACGCCGCTACAGTTCCTGCATGCACGGGTCGACCTCCCCGGACGTCTCCGGCGCGTCTGGCCGGGTGGCTCATCTGGTGGATCGGCATCCCAGTGTGTCGCCGGAACGGCTGATCGCCCAATTGAGGCCGCCGCCAACGTTCACCGACGTGAGCTTCGCGACCTATCGCCCCGATCCGGCCGAACCGAGCCAGGCTGCCGCCGTAGTGGCTTGCCAGGATTTTTGCCGACAGGCGGTCGAGCGCCGGGCCGGCCGACGAAAGCTGTTGGGCAAACGGGTGGTATTGCCCGGCGTCGGGCTGTATCTGGATGGCGGTTTCGGCGTGGGCAAAACTCACTTGCTGGCGTCGGCCTACTACCTGTTGCCTGGCCCGGGACCGGATGGGGCGCCGGATGCGCCGACTCATCCCAAGGCGTTTGCGACATTCGGGGAGCTGACCCAGCTGGCCGGGGTGTTCGGCTTCGTCGAGTGCATCGATCTGTTGGCCAACTACACGGCGGTGTGCATCGACGAGTTCGAACTCGACGATCCGGGCAACACCACGCTCATCTCGCGGATGCTCTCGTCGTTGGTCGAGCGGGGTGTGTCGGTGGCCGCGACCTCCAATACGCTGCCCGAGCAACTCGGCGAGGGCCGGTTTGCCGCCCAAGACTTTCTGCGTGAGATCAATACGCTGGCAAGGATTTTCACCACTGTGCGGATCGAGGGGCCGGACTACCGGCACCGCGATCTGCCCCCGGCGCCCCAGCCGCTGTCGGACGAGCAGGTCGCGGTGCGTGCCGCAGCCGTCGAGGGCGCGACGCTTGACGACTTCGACGCGCTGTGCGCGCACCTGGCGACCATGCACCCGTCGCGGTATCTGACCCTCATCGAGGGTGTGACAGCGGTGTTTTTGACCGGGGTGCACGGTATCGACGACCAGAACGTCGCGCTGAGGTTGGTGTCGCTGACCGATCGGCTGTACGACGCCGGCATCCCGGTGGTGGCTTCCGGGGCGAAGCTGGACACCATCTTCAGCGAGGAGATGCTGGCCGGCGGGTACCGAAAGAAGTACCTGCGGGCCACTTCACGGCTTTTGGCGCTGACCGCCGGGGTTGACGCACCTCGCGGACCATGACGAAGTCGTCTTCGCGGCCAGCGCCCACCTGAAACGTCCTGGTGCCGTTGATTTCAAAGCCGCTCTTAGTGTAAAAGCGTTGTGCGCGTTGGTTTTTTTGGTTGACGCCCAGCCAGACACAGCGCACACCCCATTCGGCGGCGATAGCCAGCGTACGTTGCATCAGTGCCGTTGAGGCCCCGGTGCCGTGAAAGTCGGGCAGCAGATACAACTTTGACAGCTCAGCCGCTGGGCGAAGTTCGACAGCTCGCTGCACGTCGGTGTCGTCGTCGACTCCGCGAATGAGCATCGCGTAACCGACAATCCGGCCGTCCTGTTGCGCGGTGAGCACCGCACGTTGCGGATCGGTCAAGTACTCCGCGAAGCGGGTAGCCGACAGATTGCTGTCGATGAACGACGCGATGTTCTCAGACGCCATCGAGGGCGGACATGCCATCGGGAAAGTGCGCGCGGCGATGGTGGCCAGCTCGTCGGCATCGACGGAATCCGTCGTGGCGAGGTGGACTTGCAGCGTCAGAGGTTCCACTGCTTGTAGGCGTCGGCGAATGGTGTCACCCCGTCGAAGCTGAAGGTGGTGGCCATGATGAACGGATTGGGCACCCGGATCGAGCGGACCGTCACGTCGGCGCGGTCAACGGTGGCGCCGGGAACGCTTTTCACCGGAACGCCGCTGCGTGTGTAGCCGAATCCGGGCGGCGGGTCGCAGGGGCCACGCTGCTGACGGTGACGTCGGCGATGTAGGTGCCGGTATCCACCCGCAGGGTGTCACCGAGGTGGCCGATCGGTGCGTCGCCGGCCCGTGCGCGGGGAGCCGCAACGCCGGCAGCGGTGACGCTCGCGGCGGCAACGAGGAAGGCGGACAGGACGATCAGCCAGCGATGCATCGTTGCCTCCTCGGCACCCTTGCAGGGACCTTCGCATAATTGCACACCGGGCATCGCCAAGGGGAGGGGTTACCGCACACCGGTCAGCCGTCTTGATCAGCACCCTTATTGCTGGTCAGCGATTCGAGCGCGGCGATCAGATCGGCCTCGACGCGTTCCTTGTCGATGCCTGCGGAGTGCAGCGGTCCGGCATCGCCTTCGAGTTCGAGCAGGGCCAGCAGCAAGTGTTCGGTGCCGATGTAGTTGTGGCCGAGCCGAAGTGCCTCGCGGAAGGTCAGTTCGAGCGCCTTGCGTGCCAGGCCGCTGAACGGAATGAGCTCCGGCGGCTCGGCACCCGTCCGGAGGGCGGCGACGGAGCTGGCGACGGAGGTACGGACGGCCTCGGCGTCGACGTGCTGTCGGTGCAACAATACGGTGGCCAGCGCGGCCGGATCGCTGAGCACACCGAGCAGCAGATGGTCGGGGGTGATCTCACTGTTGGCGGCCTCGTGTGCGGCGTTCTGGGCCGCGACGACGGCATTGCGAGCCCGCGGGGTGAAGCGCCCGAAGCCCTGTTCGGGATCCAGGGTGGTCGCCTCGGCTCGGGGGACGAACCGCTTTTGCGCGGCCTGCTTCGTGACACCCATGCTCTTTCCGATGTCGGTCCAGGAGGCTCCCGAACGGCGCGCCTGGTCGACGAAGTGCCCGATCAAGTGGTCGGCGATCTCGCCCAGGTGCTCGGCAGCCAATACGGCATCGGTCAGTTGGTCCAGCGCGTTGGTGCGCACTCGTTTTATGGCGTTGATCAGCTCGTCGAGCCGGACCGGGTAGGCGACGCGGGTGGAGTCAGACATGCGTCAACGGTAGGTTGACGCAAGGATAGCTGTCAACCTTGGGTTGACGACCCCCGCGGTGTTTTCCCACGAGATGCGGGTTGACAGCCACTCTGGGAGAATCTGTAAGCCATGAAGCTACTCCTGGCCCTGACAAGCTTTGCCGCCATGATCGGCATCGCCGCGCCCGCGCACGCCGACAGCACCGACGACTCATTCATCGCCTCACTCAAATCGGCCGGCATCACCTTTACCGACCAGGATGCCGCGGTGGGGGCAGGCAAATGGGTATGCGACAAGGTCAGCGGGGGCACCGACATGTCGGATGTCGTCACGACGCTCACAAAAAAGAACACCTCGCTGAACCCGGACAAAGCCAGCAAGTTCGCGGCAATCGCCGCTAACGCGTACTGCCCAGATGCGATCTCGACCACTAGTTCCGCGAGCGACACCCCTAGCGACACCCCTAGCCCTGCCCCTACCAGCACCTCTTAACGGCCCTCTTAACGGCCCGGGCGTCAACCTTCGGTCGGCGCCGCCTCGCCGTCATCGGGTTCCGTGGCGCGTTGCAGCACGCGCCGACGGCCGGGTGCCCGGCCCAGTTCGCGGGGGCCCAGTGCGGGAATGGTGCGTGGCGGCGTCGTGACGGATCGTCGCTTCCGCCAGTGGCCGGCCCGCGAGAGAAACCAATCGGCCGCCCACTTCCACTCGTAGATCTCTGGCGTGCTCAAATTCCACGCGAGTGCCGCCATTCTCAGGTTGGTACCGGGGGTCTCCATCCAGGAGGCGATCACCCAGACTCTGTCGAGGTCTTCGTCGGGAATCTCAAGACCCCATGACATTTCTTCGTCATCGCATCCCATTGACGGACGTATCGCAGGTTTGGGCGTTGATACGTCGAACCGATTGCCATCCGCTTCAAGGTCGAGCCCTACCTCGTAACGGACAGCCGGTCTTGCCATCCGCAGCCTCACCTCGAGTCGGGCAAGGCTCTTGCGGCGCGGCGCAAGCCGATCGATGACCATCACGACGCCTCTGGCGTGCGGTTTCTTGTGCTGTGCCCGTAGCTGATTCGCAAGGGCGATCAGCCCAAGCACAGCGATGATGCCGACGAAGACGTCGAGAACGATGATGGCAGCCACGTCGTCCTAGATAACACCATCCGAACTTGCCTCGCCCGCCGGATAGGCGTTCGCCCGGGGTGCGCACCCGCCCTGCCTCTGCGAGAATCGGGGAGCTATGAGACGCCTGTCGATGCTTTTGAGCGTCGCCACGATGATCGCCGTGACCGCGCCCGCTCACGCCCACGCTGACGGCAACGATCAATCCTTCCTTGTCGCGTTGCAACAGGCCGGGTTGACTTATCAGGACCCCGACCGCGCGGTATCGGCCGGCAAACAGGTGTGCGATTTGGTCGACGGGGGAATGACTGGCGTGGACATCGTCAAGAACCTGGAGCAATACAACCCGGGGTTCGCGGGCAATGGTGCGGCAAAGTTCACGGCAATCGCGGCCGAGGCGTACTGCCCTAACGCCCTCGCCCGGGTGCGTCAAGACGCAGCCTTGGCGGCGCTGGGGCGCTGACCAACATCCGGACGCACGGTCGACGTGCGGCAATACGCTAAGTGACTATGGGCGTCTATCCGGGGCCGTTGACGTGGGCCGCTGTGGTTCAGACCTGGCATCTGGACCTGGTCTCTGTGTCGGTAATTGTGTTGCTGGCCAGTGCATATGCGTGGTGCTACCGACATACTCGAGAAGACGCGCAGCCGGCTGGACCCGCGCAGGCCGGATGTTTTGGCGTTGGCATAGTGCTGTGGGCGCTGGCCACGACAAGCGTGATCGGCGCCTATGCCTACGTTCTGTTCTGGATGCGTGCCCTTCAGGTACTGCTGTTGCTGTACGTCGTGCCGTTCTTCCTCGCGCAGGCCAAACCGGTCACCGTTGTCCGCAACGCACTGGGCCCCGCTGGCCGCGACCGCATTGACCGGCTGTTGGCGAGCCGGCTCACCCGGCTGCTCGCACACCCATTGACCACCTCGGTGGCGATGCTCGCCACACCGTGGCTGCTTTACCTGACGCCCTGGTATGCTGCAGCACTCGAGAGTGAGTGGATCGGCGCTCCCACTCGAATCCTTTTGGTAGCCATAGGTTTTAGCTATTTCTACGCCAGGTTGCAAGCAGACCCCGTTCCCCGCAGGTATTCCCAGCTGATTTCGTTGCTCATCACCATCGCCGAGACCCTCGGCGACGGACTGCTGGGGCTGGTCATCTGGCAGGGTTCGTTGATCGCCGAGGCGTATTACTCTGGGCTGCACCGCTCTTGGGGTCCGGATCAGCGGTTAGACCAGACCATCGGAGCCGGTGTGTTGTGGATCCTCGGTGACGTGGTCGGGTTGCCGTTTGTGCTGCTGTTGATGCGCGCGCTGTCCCGCGACGAAAAGGCACACGCGGTGCAGGTCGACGCCGAGCTGGACACGGCCGAAGCGGCGGAGAACGAAGGCGCC
>Ga0210393_10002537_pt1 | contig 14909 bp, 15 predicted proteins | sample IncBWC27OmetaG_FD_160068 | JGI IMG/M metagenome (GOLD analysis project Ga0210393, IMG submission 160068) | Forest soil microbial communities from Barre Woods Harvard Forest LTER site, Petersham, Massachusetts, United States - Inc-BW-C-27-O ... | reverse complement strand
GGAACGATTCCTTGTTTCACCTGGCTTACGAGCGTGCGATAGACCGATCCATCCGATAGATCGAAATCGACACCAGCAGCAATAGAGAGGCGCGCGGCATCGGCTTTGGTGGCGGCGACTGCGTGCATGTTCACCAGCATCTGCAGTCCGTCGCCGTCGGAGGTGACATAGCCGCGGAAACCCCACTCCTGCCGCAGCACACGGTCGAGCAGCCAGTGGTTGATGTGCGAAGGGATGCCATCAATTTCGTTGTAGGAAGCCATCACGCTTCCGGCTTTCGCTTCCTGAACCGCGGCCTCGAATGGCACCAGAAAATTTTCCCGGATAATACGCTCCGAATAATTTGCCGGCGCGGTGTTGGTGCCGCCCTCGGGCTGGCCGTGGACCGCAAAATGTTTCGCCGTCGCCAACACGTGATGACGCCCGATCAAGAAAGTATCCCCCTGCAGGCCGGTGATCGCAGCCACGCCCATGCGCGACGCGAGAAACGGATCTTCGCCATAAGTTTCTTCTGTGCGCCCCCAGCGCGGGTCGCGCGCAATATCCAGAACCGGGGAGAAGACCTGGCCCGCGCCTCGCGAACCCGCTTCTTCGCCCGCCGCGGTGAAGACCTGATGGACCAGTTCCGGATTCCATGTGCTGGCTAATCCGAGCGCCTGCGGAAAGCTGGTGCTGCCGTACTCCATGAATCCGTGCAGAGCTTCGCCCATGAATAGCTCAGGGATGCCAAGCGGTGTCTTCTCCCGAAGATAGCGTTGCACTCCGTTGCGCAAGATTGCAGCCTGCCGCGGCGTAAAGACGAGATCAGGATTCGCCCACTGCGCCATCTTGGCGCGCGCCTGCTCGGTAGTAAACGTCCCGGTGGGATCGAGGATCTCGAGCTGACCCCGCCCGCCGCCGGTGATTTGCTGGACTTTTTCTTCCAGCGTCATGCGCGGCAGGAGATCAGCCACGCGCTCATCAATGGTGAGATTAGGATTGCGGTATTTGGGGGTGCTGTCGGGCGGGGTTGTTTTGTTCTGGGCGTTGGCGGATGTCACAGTCAATGTCGCGCACAACAATGCCAGGCCTAGGAATGAATGCAGCAGGGGATTTCGTGTGTTGGGTTTCATTTTTGTCGACGTGGCCGCCTCCAACTATCGAAGTTGCGAACCCTATCGTACTCCGGGATACGCTAACCAGGCCCACGAGGTTCCATTTCTAGATGGAATGGAGCCGAGGAATCGAGTCGCGGTGTTCGTGCGGACCGAGGCGCTTATGTGGGGACAGCCGCCCCCCGGCTGTCCAGCGGAGCGAAGCTCCGCGGTGGTTTTGTTCGGCGTGGCGGCGTAGGGCTTCGATGAGCTGCGCCGTACATTTCTCCGGATGCTCGCCGGCTGAGATCAGGGTTCGCAAGAGAGCATTGCAAGGCCGCAGGCGACCTTGGTAGAAGAGAGGCGGAGTATCATAGGAAGAGGAGAGATCCGGGTGAAGGGCACTTTGATTCTGATCTTCGCGGTGTTAGCTTCGCAGCTGGGGGTCGGCCAAGATAAGGCGGAAGTAGCAGTTGTGTATGATCCATTTCCGACTATCGATTGTCCGGCAGATACGTTTCATACGGATCACCGCATTTCTCCCGATTGCAAGACCTTTGTCCAATTGGTGAGGATCCAGGAAACCCAGCTAGGAAACGCGGACGGGACTAAAGATCAGTCCCTGGTGCCTATGACCTTTGGACCACTGTACGCGTGCTTCGGCATTGACGACGAATTATTTATCGTTGACTCGACTATAGACGGAGCCAAGGAGGACAAGCTGTGGCAGGTGGCACATCCGCGGTTCATATTTTACAAGTCCGGCATTAAGTCTGGTCTGGATCTGGCTACTCAGATGGTAATACTCACCGACGGCAAGTGGGACCGCGTGCTGCCCGAGCATCCAAGGTTTACGGCGAACTCAACTGAGGACGACAAGAAACGGCTCGGGATCGCTCAGTTGGTCGAAATTTCTGTGAGCCCTGATCAAATAGCAATCGGCCACGAATTGACGATCCAATCGGCCACAGGGCGGTTTACATACACTACAAAGGGATTCAACGACCAGCCGGGTCAATTGGCCGGCCAGTGTGCGGTTTTCAAGCAGGGTCGACGCCTTGAAAGAAACACTTTGCACATGTTCTGGACGCAAATCAACTGACGATTGATGCAAGAGGAGGATAGGTGGAATTAGATAAATACGTTGTGCGCTACGTAAACAAAAACGGGTCAAGGCATGATTGGTTTCCTATACTTGCCGCGGATGAGGCTAATGCCCTGGCGGGTGTGGGAAGACATGGTTTTCTAGTGGTGAAGGCGGCATTGCTTTCAGAAATAAAGATCGACAGCATTACCGACGCTGACGAACGCGACAGCCTGCTCGCACTTCGAGAAGCGCCGCCCGAGTCTTGGGACCCGCCAGTTTGCGCTTGAACGCCTCTGCACGTTGTTCTGCACGCCGTCCTAATCATCCCCTCTTGCCGTAACTTCCGGCTCTGTGAATCCGTCGGCATTCGCGGGCGAGGGCGCCCGCTCCACATGGCCCACATTCAGTTCCTGGTCTTTGTACTGCAGCTGATACAGCTTGAAATAAATTCCGCGCTGCGCCAGCAGTTGCTGATGCGTACCCATCTCCCGGACCTGGCCTTTATGCATGACGATGATTTTGTCAGCGCGCTGCACGGTCGAAAGCCGGTGAGCGATGATCAGCGAGGTGCGTCCTTCGACCATACGGTTAAGCGCGTCGCGCACGCGGAACTCGGTTTCCGTATCCACGCTGGAAGTGGCTTCGTCGAGAATCAGAATCTTCGGCTCGTGAGCCAGCGCGCGAGCGAACGAGATGAGCTGCTTCTGGCCGGTGGATAGCGTGGATCCGCGCTCCCGGACCTCTTCGTCGAAGCCCTTCGGCAGAGCGCGAATGAAGTCGGCGAGATTTACGTCCTCGGCGGCCTTCTCGACGTCTGCATCCTGAATGCGTTTGGTGCCGAGCCGGATATTTCCTCCGATGGTGCCGCTGAACAGGAATGGATCTTGCAAGACCACTCCGAAGCGGCTCCGCAAATCGGCGAGATCCATTTCTTTGACGTCAACCCCGTCGATTCGGACCGCGCCCTTTTGCACATCGTAGAAGCGCAGCAGCAGCGAGATCACCGTGGTCTTGCCGGCGCCCGTGTGGCCCACTATGGCCACCGTTTCGCCAGGTTCGATGACGAAACTCACATCGCGGAGAACCCAATCCGGAGCGGACGTTCCCGCGTGGTCCTTGGTCAATTCGTCCGTCTCGCGATACGCGAACCACGCGTGATCGAATTCGATCCGGCCCCGTCCCTCTGGACGCTTTGTCACCGCGGGCGAAACTACTTGCACCGGCGTGTCCACCAATTTGAAGATACGTTCACTGGCGGCCATAGCCGATTGCAGGATGTTGTATTTCTCGCTGAAGTCCATGATCGGACGGAAGAAGCGTAGAGCGTACTGGATAAATGCGACCAGCACACCCAGCGACGCCACTGTCGGCACCAGTCGAAATGCGATCAGCGTCCTCCAGTTAAATTGCACGGCAACGCTGTTCACGGGAACATTCCGCATCACGTCGCCGCCGCCAAACCAGATGACGCAGGCAATCGCGATGGCAGACAGAATCTCGACGACGGGGTAATAAACGGAGTAGGCCATGATCGCGTCTTTGAACGCATCCATGTGACTACGATTGATTTCCGAGAAGCGGTCGTAGGCCTTGCGCTCGCGGTTGAAAAGTTGCAGAACCATCATCCCGCTGATGTGCTCCTGAATGTAGGAGTTGATCCGCGCGATGGCGACCCGAATGCGGCGGTAGGAATCGCGCACCCGGTCGCGAAAAATCTTGGTGGAATAAACGATGAATGGCAGCACCGCAAACGTAATCAGCGCCAGCTTCCAGTTCATGCACAGCATCACGGCCAGGATTCCGAAGAGCACGAACAAGTCTTCGAAGATCGATACCACGCCGGAAGTGAACATCTCATTCAAAGCGTCTACGTCGGTGGTGACCCGCGTCACCAGGCGCCCAACGGGATTCTTATCGAAGAAGGCAACGTGCAAACGCTGCAGATGGCGGAAGATCTGGCGGCGCAGGTCGAACATTACTTTTTGGCCAGTCCATTGCATGAAGTAAGTCTGCAAGAACTCGAGCAAAAAACTGAAGACCAGCAGTCCAACATAAATCGCTGCGATTTGCGCAATGCCGGTAATGGCACGCGGGCTAAGCCAGCTCCAGAAGCCGGAAGACGAGCCACCGGCGGGCGCGAGGTAGCGATCAATCGCCACTTTGGTGAGATATGGCCCGAGCACGTCGGCAAAAGATTTCAGGACAATCGAAAGCAGCGCAATCGCCACCTGCCAGCGGTAGGGGCGCAAGTACTTCAGCAACCGCGCCATCAGACGGCTGTCATACGCTTTGCCTAATACTTCTTCTTCCTGCGACATCGATTCTTGTGTTGATCCCTCTGAACGATCTCGGTTTAACCAGCGCCATAGGCGCCTTTAACAGGTTACCGCAAATAGATGGTCGAGACCGGCCGGGGGATGGAAAAGCTTTACACGCGCCCTAGATGGGATAATGGTTCTTGCATGCCGCTCGGAATTTACATTTCGGTGCCTTTTTGCAAGACGAAGTGCAGCTACTGCAATTTCGCCTCGGACGTGTTTTCGCGCGCCGTGTTTGAGGGCTATGTCGATCGCGTTTGCGCCGACATAGAGAACGCTACGAAGCTCGCTGCGGAGATGAACGGGAAATTTGAACTCGACGTGGATTCCATCTATCTGGGCGGCGGGACGCCGACGGTACTCGAAGCGGCTCAATTGGAACGAGTCTTTGCAACGGCGCGATCACAGTTCCAGGTTGCGCCGGATGCCGAGGTCACGGTCGAGTGCGCTCCCGGCACACTAACGCCAGCCATGCTCGAGACTCTGCTGCGCTGCGGGGTAAATCGCGTCAGCCTCGGAGTGCAATCATTCGTGGATCAGGAGTCCGCGGCCGTCGGCCGCATGCACAAGCGCGCGATTATTCTCGAAGACATTGCTCGACTGCGTGCCGCGGGCATTACGAATATCAACATCGATCTCATTGCTGGGCTACCACACCAGACAGCCGAGAGCTGGGAATTCTCTTTGACCGAGACGCTCGCTACCGGCGTACCTCACGTTAGTGTTTACATGCTTGAAGTGGATGGAGACTCGCGGTTGGGCCGCGAACTGCTGGCGGGTGGAACGCGTTATCACGCGCACTTTGTGCCCGATGAAGAAGTGATGGCGGATTTTTACCTCGATGCCTGCGAGCGACTGCCGTCAGCCGGGATCGCGCAGTACGAGATTTCCAACTTCGCCCGCGCAGGTTTCGAATCGCGACACAATTTAAAGTACTGGACCCGCCAGCCTTACTTCGGCTTCGGGGTGGACGCGCATTCGATGTTGATCTCCGCCACACCGGAGATCGACGCAGTTCGATTCGCGCCCGCGGATTCGCTGGACCAGTATGTAAACAACGTAGGTTTTCTGAGAACTCCGGTCTCGCTTGGTGCCGCGTTGGAAGAGAGTTTCTTCCTGGGCTTGCGACTGAACGGTGGCGTAAGCATGGGCGATCTCGCGGTGAAATTTGGTGATAATGCCATCGAGAATGCTCGCGCCGCGATAGCGGAGTTAATTTCAGGTGGGCTGATCGAGCAGCAAGGAGAGCTTATCCGCCTAACCTCGCGCGGGCGATTGCTTTCGAATGACGTTTTCGAGCGCTTCATCCTGGAAGACGGAGTACTACGCTGATCGCGGCCGCGAAGCCAGAGATCTTTCGCTAAGTCGCTTCGCAGACAACCATACGGTCGGTTGGGCCAGCCGGCTTCAGGCTTGAAATCGCCAATGTTGGCGCGGCTTCGCACAGTCTCACCAGCACGTCCCCGCGGTAACTTTCCCCAATTCTGCGGCTATGGTGTAATCGATATTTGCCGTGAGTAGTGGAGGAATTTTGGATTTTCAACTGAACGACGAGCAGCAGCACTTAAAGAAAAGCGTTCGCGAGTTCGCCGAGCGCGAGATTGCACCCAACGTTATGAAGTGGGATGAGGCCTGTGAGTTTCCGCTAGCCACCATCAAAGAACTGGGCAAGCTCGGATTGTTGGGAATGGTTTTTCCCGCGGAGTACGGCGGCGCGGGCATGGGCTACGTGGAATACGTCATCGCGATCGAAGAGTTGTCGCGCATGGACGGTTCGGTGGGCATCATCGTTGCGGCGCATACCTCGCTATGCTCCAACCACATCTTCCTTGCGGGCAACGAAGCACAGAAAAAGAAATATGTGAGCAAACTGGCGACCGGTGAGTTCATCGGAGCGTGGGGGTTGACGGAGCCTTCTTCCGGATCAGATGCGGGCAGCGCCCGCATGACCGCAAAGCGCCGCGGCAACAACTGGGTTCTCAATGGCACGAAGACTTTCTGCACCAACGGCCACTACGCCGATGCGATGGTGGTGATTGCGGTGACCGACCGCGCCGCCAAGACCCATGGGCTTTCCGCGTTCATCGTCGACAAAGATACGAAGGGGTTCCGTCCCGGCAAGAAAGAGAACAAGCTCGGTTTGCGGGCCAGTGACACGGCCGAAATGATTTTTGAGGATTGCGTGATCCCGGCTGAAAATCTGCTGGGCAAGGAAGGCGACGGCTTCATCGATGCGATGCGCGTGCTTGATGGCGGCCGCATCTCGATTGCGGCTTTGTCGCTGGGCATGGCGCAGGGCGCGTACGAGGCCGCTCTGAATTATTCCAGGGAGCGCAGGCAATTTGGCAAGGCCATCGGCGAGTTCCAGGCGATCCAGTGGAAGCTGGCCGATATGGCCACCGAGATCGACGCGGCCCGCCTGCTCACCATGCGCGCAGCGTCGATGAAAGACGCCGGCATGAAAACCACGATGGAATCATCCATGGCGAAACTCTACGCCAGCGAAGTTGCCGTGAGGTGCGCCAACGAAGGCGTCCAGATTCACGGGGGATACGGCTTCATCAAAGATTATCCGGCCGAGAAGTATTACCGCGACGTGAAGCTGTGCACGATCGGCGAAGGGACGAGCGAGATTCAGCGGCTGGTGATTGCGAGGCAGTTGCTGAAAGAGTAAGGGCGCCATCGGTTTGACACTTCGCCTCGGCCCGCCTGGATGGTATCGTACGGTTGCATTCTGTGGAGGCTCCGTGTCTGACGCAGCAGGGATCGATCAATTAAACCTGACGACACCGGACGAGCGAACACTGGGCACACTCTCTCATGTGCTACAACTCGTCGGTGGTTGGATTGCCCCGCTGGTAATTTTCCTGCTCAACCGAAAATCGCGGTTCGTTTCTTTTCATGCGCTCCAGGTTCTGCTGTTACAGGCGCTGCATTTTTTCCTGACGATGATCATGATGGGAGTGTTTTTCGCCATGGTGATCGCAGGTATTGTCTTTCATCAGCCAGCAGTCCAGCACAATTCGTTACCGCCTGGATTTATCGTCTTTTTCCCGCTGATTTGGTTGGGAATGATGGGCTGGTGGGTGTTTATTCTGGTGGTGGCTGTTGTGTATGGAATCAAAGCTGGGCGCGGAGAATGGGCCGATTATCCCGTCCTAGGGTCCCTCGCCCGGAGGATTCTCAAGATCGGGCCGCAGGGCGAATTCGTTAGCTGAACCGTCCTCCAGTTTTCCACTCTGTTGCCATCTGCTTTACACTGAGCTGTTTGCCACACAACAACAAACTCTGGCTCGAGCAGCTCCGCTCCGGCGACGTCCGGACGCTGGCTCGTGCCATCTCGGCCGTGGAGAACCGTGCGCCGGGATGGTCGGAGCTGCTGAAAGCGCTTTTCCCGCACAGTGGCAAGGCGCTGGTGCTCGGCCTGACCGGACCTCCTGGGGCGGGGAAGAGTACGCTCGTCGATCAGCTCGCCCGCTATTACCGCAAGGATAATTGCACCGTCGGCATCATTGCCGTCGACCCTACCAGCCCTTACACCGGCGGAGCGATTCTGGGCGACCGCATTCGCATGCAGGATCATTTTTCCGATCCCGGGATTTACATTCGCAGTATGGCGACGCGTGGATCGCTGGGCGGGCTGGCCCGCACCACGGCGGATGTGGCCACTGTGCTGGATGCCTCGGGACGCGATCTGATCATGATTGAAACCGTGGGCGTCGGCCAGGATGAAGTAGATATCGTGCGGCTGGCCGAAATCACGATTGTGATCCTCGTCCCCGGAATGGGCGACGACGTGCAAACCATCAAAGCCGGCATCATGGAGATTGCCGATATCTTCGTGATCAACAAGAGTGATCGCGACGGCGCAGACCACGTGGAGCGCGAGATCCGGACCCTGCAGTCACTCGCCATGCGCCATGATGGCTGGACCCCGCCGATCGTCAAGACCGTCGCCAGTCAGGGAGTAGGAATCGAGGAACTCGCCAGCGCAATTTCCGACTATGAGGCGTACCTGCAGAAAGAAAATCTGGCGTTAAACAAGAAGGTCGAGAACTGGCAGGAGCGCCTGCTCGAAATGCTGCGCGAAGCACTACTCGAAAAAGCCCGGGAGCAGATGCTCGATGGCGGCGTTGCCCGCTACGCAGCAGAAGTAGCGGAGCACAAGCGCGATCCCTATACTTTGATCGAAGAGATTGCCGCGAAGATGGGGAAAAATTGATGGCTCAAATCGATCATCTCGGGATTGCGGTGAAGTCGCTCAGCGCGGCGAAGTCGATCTACGAAAAACTGGGCCTGACCGTTTCTCCAGAAGAAACGGTGGAGCACGAACAGGTGCGATTGGTGATGGTGCCGGTAGGCGAAAGCCGATTGGAACTATTGGAGGCGACGTCCGCAAACTCCACGATAGCCAAGTTCATCGCCAAGCGCGGCGAAGGATTGCATCACGTCTGCCTGCGGGTACCCGATTTGGCAGCAGCCGTTGAGCGACTGAAAAAAGACAATGTGCGCCTGGTTTCAGAGGAAATCAAAACGGGTGCTGGCGGTCACAGATACGTCTTTGTTCACCCTGCCAGTACTGGCGGCGTACTGATGGAACTAGTCCAGGAATAAAAAGGCAACTGGCCGCAGAGTTCGCGACTCTTGCCGATACGAACTTCTCCATGCTTCTCCTCGCCATCGATACATCCGGCAAGCTTGGCAGCATCGCTTTGGCGCGAGCCGGGGAGCGGTCTGCGGCAGACGATGACAACGACAACGATGCCGAGGTGATCGAGGTCATGCCCTTGGCGGGCGGCACTTTTTCTGCACAACTTGTTCCGCAAATCGCCGAGTTGCTTTCCCGCCGGGGCTTCACCAAGAACGACATCGGCGCTTTCGTCGTTGGCTCCGGACCAGGATCATTCACCGGTCTTCGGATCGGCTTGGCGGCGGTTAAGGCTCTGGCGGAGGTATTGGATAAGCCGATTGCGCCCGTGTCCTTACTGGAAGTGTGTGTTTTCACCGGCACAGCTCGAGGCAAAGTCATGGCTGCTCTGGATGCGGGGCGCGGCGATGTCTATATCGGAGAATACGAAGTCCCGGCCGATGCCTCCCAACTTCAACAAGTCCGACAAGATATGTTAAGCAGGAGCGAATTCCTTTCACAGGGGAAAGGGTGGACGGTGGTGACTCCAGACTCAACTTTGGCTGAGGCATCCGTCGCGGCCGGATTGTCGGTCTCGATCCTTGCCGCTATCTCTGCCGCGGATGTCGCCCGCCTGGGCTGGCGCAAGATTCAAGCCGGCAAGACGGTGGCGCCGGACCGGTTGGAGGCGAACTATATTCGCCGTACTGACGCCGAAATGCAGGAGAAGATCGGCTCCTAAACCTTGCGCGTTCGACTCGCAAATTACGCCGATATCCCCGCCATGATCGAGCTCAACCGTCAGAGCCCGACCGCGGCGCATTGGTCCCGGCTACAGTATGGCGGTCTGCTCGTAAGCAATGATTCCGGGTCACCCCAACGTTTTACATGGGTCGTCGAAGATACGGACGAAAAGCGAGTGGCGACAGTTGCCGATTCGGCCCCTCGCCTTCTGGCATTCCTCGTGGCGCACCGAGTCGATAACGAATGGGAGCTGGAGAACTTTGTTGTCGCGGAAGAGTCCCGCCGACGAGGTGTGGGAACACGTCTGCTGGGTCAGTTCATCGATCATGCACGCGCCCAAAATGCTCACGCCGTCCACCTCGAAGTACGCCAGTCAAATCAGACCGCTCGGGCTTTCTACCGAAAAGTGGGATTCGTTGAAATGGGATCGCGCAAGGGTTACTACGCGACCCCGCCTGAAGATGCGATCCTCTGTCGGTTTAGCCTTTATTAACCATTTCTCATAACGAGATTGCACCAGAAATATGGCATTGAACCGATTCTGAGGCTGTGATAGCGTGAGCCTAGAAATCCATCCCCCTATCGGAGGTCCGCCTGGATGCTGACTTCGAATGACGCTCTTCTGACCAACCATGATGAATTTCGCAAGCTGGCTCAGGAGCACATGCAATATTCCTCACGTTTGGATTCACTCACCCAAAAGCGTTATCTCAGCGAAGACGAGAAGCTGGAAGAAGTCCGGCTTAAGAAGCTCAAACTGCGTCTCAAGGATCAGATGCAGTCGATTGAGCGACAGTATCGGCAGCAGTTCGGCACTCACGTAGCGTAATTTTTCTGGCCGCTGAAGGCGCGGCAGTCACCGCGAAGGAATTTTTGTATCTACACCAAGGCGCTGGTCAGCGCCTTTCTTTGTTTGGACTTAGGCGGAACCCGGCCCATCGTCACCCGTGCCTGCTCTATAATTAGTTCTACTCTCATGGTTCCTGATGGCTACTTTTACGCGCTGGGTTTGATGGTGGCTGGGGTCGTGGTGGGCTGGGCTGCACGACCCGCATGGGCTTTTGCGCCCTTTTTGCTCGCATTGTTTTTTCTCTGGTTCTTTCGCGATCCTGAACGTGCCATTCCCGCGACCTCGGCTGCCGTGGTTTCCCCCGCCGACGGCAAGGTTACGGATGTTTCCTGGGTGACAACTGCCGGGGAGAAGCGGGTATGCATCAGCATCTTCCTGAGCGTTTTTGATGTTCATGTGAACCGTTCACCGATCGCTGGAATCGTCCGCGACGTGCGCTATCAGAAGGGGAAATTTCTGAACGCAATGAATCAGGCTTCAGCCGAGCAGAACGAGCAGAATATTGTCCGCGTGGAAGGTGATGGTCATGTGGTTGTCTTCAAACAGATCGCCGGATTGCTGGCGCGACGAATCGTCTTCCACCCGAAAGTTGGCGATCGGTTGGAGCGCGGCCAGCGGGTGGGACTGATCAAGTTTGGCTCGCGGACAGATGTTCTCTTGAGCTCTACCGCCGCATTGCAAGTGAAAGTGGGCGACCGGGTTCGTGGAGGAGCCAGCGTTCTGGCTTACCTGCAGCCGCAGGGCGAACTGGCAGCCGCGGGACGTCATTCCGCTGACGAGGGGGCACGCTGATGGACCTTTCCATTCCCAAGAGTCGAACGGAAGAGCGGCGACCGCGCCGCATGAGCAAGGGGATGTACATTCTTCCTTCACTCTTCACCAGCGGGAACATGGCGGCAGGCTTCTACGCCATCCTCGAAGTGGTCCACGCAAGCGCCCAGAGCTCATGGCATTTGGATAACGCCGCCAAAGCGATTGGATTTGCTGTTTTGTTCGACGGCCTCGATGGGCGCGTTGCCCGAATGACGGGCACCAGCAGCGAGTTTGGCAAGGAACTCGATTCGCTGGCGGACGTGATCACTTTTGGAGTTGCTCCCGCGATGCTGGCCTGGACGTGGGGATTTCATCTGATGCCTCCGGTCGCGCTCACGGATTGGAACATCAAATTGACCCAGTTGGGGGCAATCGCTGCCTTCCTGTTTCTCATGGCTGGGGCAAGCCGCCTGGCCAGATTCAATATTACGACGAACCCGCAACCTTCCAATCCGGGGCGGCCGGGGAAAAAGTATTTTGTCGGTATGCCCATTCCCGCGGGGGCAGGGGTGATTGCGGCTGTGGTGCATTTTAGAAGCGGGGAGCCCCTGCAGTCCTGGTACACCGCAATCACTTGGCTCGCAATGGTCGCCGCGGTCGGCTATCTGATGGTTAGTACATGGCGGTTCTATAGCTTCAAAGACATCGATTTCAGTTCGCGTCATCCCTTTCGGCTGATTATTTTTCTCGCGTTCCTGATTGCCATGATCTGGCAGTTCTCCCGGCCCACGCTCTTCGTGATCGCACTGCTCTACACGTTCTCCGGAGTGTTCTGGCGCCTGCAGTGGATGTTCCGCCGCCGGAGCCAGCCTCCGCCACCCAAGTACAAGGAGGCTTCGCAGACTTCATGAGTAGTCCGTCCAAAATCGTGGCATCGCCCTCGCCCTCTTCCACGCGTGGGCAGTTGTTTCGCACGGCCATCGTGGGTGCCGGCACGCTCAAAGGGAAGGAAGTTGCAGAGATGATTAACGATCGCAATTTCCCCGCGGTTGATGTGCGCCTGCTGGACGATGACGAGTCGATCGGCCAGCTCGAAGCGACGGGGGACGAGATCAATTTCATTCAGAGCGTACGCGCCGAGCAGTTCACGAATATTGACTTCACGTTTTTCGCCGCTGACGCAGGTTGCACCCGCCAGAATTGGAAGCGCGCACGCGATGCTGGCAGCGCGATCATCGATCTCTCCGGCGCATTGGAAGAAGAACCGGGCGCGACCGTTCGTTCTCTCTGGATCGAGCGCGAACGCGGGCAGATGTGGCATCCGGAGCTGCAGCCGGCTCCTTGCATTGTGGCTCATCCCGCAGCGGTCGCCCTAGCGCTCCTGTTGTTGCGCGCCCGCAAGGCCGGTGCCATCCGAAGCGCGGTTGCGACGGTCTTCGAGCCGGCCTCCGAGCAGGGACAGAAAGGCATGGACGAGTTGCACCAGCAGACGGTCAATCTGTTGTCATTCCAGTCCCTGCCAAAAGATGTTTTCGATGCACAGGTGGCCTTCAATATGGTTGCGCGCTATGGACTGAACTCGAAACTCTCGCTGGATTCTCTCGAAGCGCGCGTACGCCGCCACTATCAAAAGCTTGCCGGAGCGGATGCGCCGCAGCCCGCATTGATGGCGCTTCAGCCTCCCGTGTTTCATGGCCACGCACTTAGCATCTTTTTGGAAATGGAGCAGGCGGTCGATCAGGAAAAATTGTCACAGGTTCTGGCGGGTGATCATGTGATATTGGCAGGGACTGAAGACGACTCGCAGCCGAGCAACGTGAACACGGCGGGTCAGGCCAACATTATGGTCTCCCTGAAAGCTGAAGCTTCGCGCTTCAATGGAATCTGGCTCTGGGCAGCTCTCGACAACTTGCGGGTCGCGGCCGTCACCGCGGTGGAATGCGCCGAAAGCATGATTCCAACGCGTCCCGTGGGAAAAATCCAATGAAGTGGCAACTCTCCGCCTGCCTGGTGCTGCTCGCGGCGGCTGCCGGTTGCGGATATCATACGGTGGGCCACGCTGTTCAATTGCCGGAAAATGTTAAAACGATCGCTGTTCCCGCCTTCACAAACGTAACCACCACATACAGGATCGAACAAACGCTTACAGCTTCCGTGGTGCGTGAATTTACAACTCGCACGCATTATCACATCCTCAACGAACCTGGCGAAGGCGCTGACGCCACCTTACGCGGAACCGTGATCTCTACCTCGGCGTCCCCGCTGACCTACAACTCTGCGACCGGGCAGGCGGCAAGCGTTCTGGTGGTCGTGAGTATGAAAGTCACGCTCACAGACCGGCAGGGCAAAGTGCTCTACCAGAATCCGTCGTACCTTTTTCGCGAGCAGTACGAAGTTTCGCAGGACCTGCCCAGCTTCTTCGAAGAGGACTCGCCGGCCTTCCGGCGGCTTTCCCAGGATTTTGCGCGAACCCTGGTCTCTAACATCCTGGAGGGCTTCTAAATGCTAGAGTTTGTGGCGAAGCTTTTTTCGACAGGGGAGAAGTTCTGATGCGGGCCTTCGCCCAGGCGGAGCGATTTGTCAGCGAACTCGAATCGCGCAAGCTGCGTCCGGCCTATGTGTTCGTTGGCGACGAAGCTTTCTTTCGCAAGCGATTTCGCGACGCCATCCTTGAGCACCTGGTCCCAACCGACGTTCGCGACTTCAGCCTGTTCGAATTCGACCTTGCAGAAAACGATCTAGCCGAGGTTCTCGACCGCGCCCGTACGCCTTCGCTGATGGCCCCGTTCCAGGTGTTCTTCGTTCGCGGCGTGAAAAATCTTTTTGGCCGCGGCTCGAATGAAGAAAAACTCGCGGCCATTGAAGGCTATTGCAAGAATCCGAATCCCGATGCGCTCATCGTTTTCGTCGCCGACCACATCAGCATTCCCGCCGATGTCCGCCGCATGGAGATGCAGGACAAAGAACGCTACCAGCGTATACGCGAGACGATGAGCCCGTACTGCGGCATCGTCGAACTGGCGCGGGTCGAGGAAGGTGAAGCCGTACGCTGGATCTCCGAATTCTGCGCCAGCCGCGCGGTACCGGTAAAGATCGATCCCGATGGCGCCCGCGAGTTGGTCGACGCTCTTGGCGGCGACATGATGATGATCTCCAATGAACTGGAGAAGCTGATGCTCTACGTTGGCGCCCGGAACCGCATAACCCTCGGTGACGTGGAGACCATGGTGCTCGCCGCCAAGCAGCGTTCACTCTATGAATTGACCGACGCCATCTCCGCCAAAGACCGCGTGCGCGCGCTCGAGGTGCTGGATGCGATGCTGTCTTCCGGTGATGGCGAAGAGGCCGCCATCGGACACATCTATATGCTGGCGAAAACCTTCCGCCAAATGCTGGTGATTCTCGAACGCAATGTGCACGACCAGCGCATGCTGTGGGCCGCGCTTTGGCAAGGCTT
>Ga0210393_10002536_pt1 | contig 14914 bp, 10 predicted proteins | sample IncBWC27OmetaG_FD_160068 | JGI IMG/M metagenome (GOLD analysis project Ga0210393, IMG submission 160068) | Forest soil microbial communities from Barre Woods Harvard Forest LTER site, Petersham, Massachusetts, United States - Inc-BW-C-27-O ... | reverse complement strand
GCCCGTGGGCAGCGTGATGGTGTGCGTAGTTCCATTGCCCACCTGCAAGGTAATGGCGCCGGTCAAGTTGTCCGATGCGCTCGCAACTTCGGTCAAATAGCCGCTGGAGGTCTTGGCCAGGCTGTTGACAATCACGCTGTGGGAACCAGCCATGGCTGCGGAGGTAGCGGCTGTGAGTTCGACCACGTTGGTATCGGAACTCGATCCGGTCTTCTGTGACAGGATGCCGGCAAAATCGGTAAGCGCGCTCACGTCGTTGGAGAGACTCGACAGCAGCGTGCCCAGGCTGGAGATTACCGTATCCTGGCTCTGCAGCGTGGACAACTGCGTCTTCCAGGGAGTCTCCACCTTCTCGAGATTGGCGACGATCGACGACACCGTTGCGCTAACATCGAATCCCGCGCCGCTCGTCGGCGACCCGAAACTCGGTCCTACAGTGCCCATGGATTCCTCCGTGGTTGACTCAGGCAGCACGTCTGCCAAGTCCAGTTGAAAAAGATTGGGAAATACTCATCTGCCGGGAGAAGCAGTGCGCGTTACACGCGAAGGGCGTCCGGATCGGACGCCCTTCGCGGCTTGCTTGGATTCTCACTGCATCCATTCCGACGCTACGCTGGCCGCGGAAATGGGGTCCGGGTTACTGCAGCAGCTTGGTTACTTCCTACTGGATGCTGTTGGCCTGCGCCAGGGCGGAGATACCGGTCTGGCTCAGAATTTTGTACTTCGATATGTTGGAGGATGCCTGCGCATAGTCGGTCGCCTGCACCGCGTTCTGGGCCGCCACGATGTTCTGCTGTTGGGTGGCCAAGACCTGGCCCATCGAGCTCAGCGTGTTGATCTGCGCGCCGATGTAGCCATCCTGCGCCGCCACGTTCTGGATTGCGGAGTTCAGCGCGGTCAGCGTCGCCTGTGCGGCCGTTTGAGCAGCAGCGGTGGTGGCGCCCGTCAAACTGGTGGCCGACAGATCGATCTGGTTGGTGGGAGCGGCGGTTGGTGTATATGTGATGGTTGCTGGCACAGCGCCAGCGGCGGCCGTGAGTGAAACCGCTCCCCCGCCGTCGCCGACTTTGCTCTTCGACAGAGTCGCGAAGTAGGCTGTTCTGCGTGTTATTCAGGTTGTTGGCCGCGTACATCGCGGAGAGATTATTCAAGACACCCAGGGACATGGGTTACTCCTTGTGGGATGCGTTGATTTACGTCCCGCCTCCCGCCGCTCGCTCCCATTGTTTTTGTTGCCCTGGGCTGCTGCTTTCGGGGTGGTACGTCGCATCTGGCCCCTTCTTCGGCCCCCCCATGGAGGACTTTATCGCATCCCCCCGAATGTCCCGCTGAGGACACTCCTGCGCCATTACTTTAATCTTTCAACCTTTCTTTTCCTCACGCCGATAACTCCCGTGAGGAAGCAAATCAATGATCGACCTGACCAGGCTCAACGGAAATCCCATGGTCTTAAACAGCGATCTGATCAAGACCGCCGAGGCTTCGCCCGACACCATGCTGACGCTGATCAACGGAGAAAAACTGATTGTGCGCGAAAGTTGCGTTGACGTAATCGAACGCGTTCTCGCCTACCGTGCGCGCCGCCTGGCTGCCGTGTCCCGGCAACTGCCGTCCCTGCAAGATCTGGACAAGATGACCTCCCTCAACAGTCTCAATACGGGCGGCCAGAGCGATCTCCCACTTAGTTGGAAACCAGCAAGCCGGAGATGGTCCGCTGAGGCTTCGCACGGGGACTGCGCGGACGATGTCTGGAGGAGTGTTCCATGGATAAAGCGAGTATTGGCGGAGTGTTGCTGGCCATTGCGGGGATCGTGGCCGGACTGCTGATGGAAGGAGGCAACTTGGGCCAGATCCTGCAGCCGACCGCGGGCCTGATTGTCTTTGGCGGAACCATGGGAGCAGTCTTGCTGCAGTTCCCGCTCACCACCGTCGTCGCCGCATTCCGGCGCATGAGTCATGTCTTCGCCGCGCCTCGCAAGCAGAACGATCAGCTCATCCGCCTCCTGGTCGCATTTGCCAACAAGGCCCGCCGCAATGGCGTGGTCTCGCTCGACAGCGATCTGCAGACCATCCAGGACCCGTTCCTGAAACAGACCGTGATGCTGGCCGTGGACGGCACCGAGCCGTCCGATTTGCGCAAGATCATGCAGGTCAGTCTCGATTCCACCACCGAAAGCGAAGAGCGGCTCCCCGCCGTATTCGAGTCGGCGGGCGGCTTTTCGCCGACCATCGGCATTCTCGGCGCGGTGCTCGGACTCATCCAGGTGATGCAGCACCTCGACAACATTCAGGAGGTGGGCCGCGGGATTGCCGTCGCTTTTGTGGCAACTATCTACGGTGTAGGAATCGCCAATCTCTTCTTTTTGCCCCTGGCGGGCAAGATGCGCCTGCGCGTGCGCGAAGATTACCTGAGCCGCGAAATGATGCTCGAAGGAGTCATCTCCATTCTCGAAGGAATGAACCCGCGCATGCTGGAAGTCAAGCTTTCCGGCTTCCTCGAGCATTCTCAACGCAAGCCGGCGGAGCGCGCCGCATGAGGATCCGTGTGCCGAGAAGCCGTGTTACGCATGACCGCTGACTGGTCTCGTACGCTGACTTCATTACCCTCCTGTTCGCTTTCTTTGTGGTTTTGTTCGCCTCCGCCAAGGCCGATCAAAAGAAGCAGATGGAAGTGTCCCAGGCGATTGATGCGGCCTTTAAATCGCTGGGCATTTTTCCGGATGCTTCCCGCCGGCCCGCCAAATCGATGAACGCGACCGCCGGAACCGAGCCGGCCGCCATTCCCATGAACATCGTGATGGGCGAGGACGTGCTCTCACCCGCCCGCGTCCGGGACGACCTCGAAAGCCTCCGCCAGGAACTCCAGCAACGGCTCTCGAACCAGGTGGCCCAGCACACAGTTTCGATTCAGATGGGCCGCGATGGGCTGGTGATCAGCCTGCGTGAGGCGGGATTCTTCGATTCGGGTTCCGCCGTGCCGCGGCCTGAGACCATGGGAACGCTGCACGAGATCGCTGCTTCCCTGGGCCGTACACCCTACGACCTGCGCTTCGAGGGCCACACCGACAACATTCCCATTCACACCGCGAACTTCGATTCCAACTGGGAGCTTTCTTCAGCCCGCGCCACGCGCATTGCCCGGCTCTTTCTCGACTTTCACGCCATCCCGCCCGATCGGATCTCGGCGGCAGGCTATGCCGAATTTCATCCCGTTGCCAGCAACGCCACGGCCGAGGGGCGCGTCACCAATCGCCGCGTCGACCTGGTGGTTCTGCCTCGTACCAAAATCAATTTCTCCGTTCCCGGATTTCCGCGCGCCGACGGCCAATGGCGGAAAATTACCGACGAGTAAGCGGAGTTAGCGGGGCTGGCGGGGTTAGTTAACCCAACAGATGATATAGCTAACCACGCGGCTTACTAACTCCACTAACTCTGCTTTCATTCCACCCCCAGCACCTTCACAATCACCCGCTTGCGCCGCTGCCCGTCGAACTCGGCATAAAAAACGCGCTGCCATGTGCCCAGGTCCAGCCGGCCCCCGGTCACTGGCAAAGTTGTCTCGTGGTGCAGCAGCAGCGACTTCAAATGCGCGTCGCCGTTGTCTTCGCCGGTCCTGTGATGCTTGTAGTCGGGCCGCGCCGGCGCCAGTTCCTCGAGCCACTTGCCGATGTCCTCGATCAGTCCGCTCTCCAGGTCATTCACATAAACCGCCGCTGTGATATGCATCGGCGAGACAAAACACAGCCCGTCCTGCACGCCGCTTCGACGGACAATCTGCTCCACCTGGTCGGTAATGTGAACCATCTCCTGCCGCTTCTTCGTTTCGAAAACAAGGTACTCCGTGTGGCTCTTCACCAACGCCTCCTGTGACCGCAACCCGTTCCTCGGAACCGGTTCCCCAACCCTTATCCTAATAACAACCGTGTCCGAGCCCGACGCTCATACCGCCGAAACGTTCTCGCAGCAGGGTCTCGACCTGCTGGCGGCGGGCCAGCCTGCCCAGGCCGTCGCGGCGTTTCGCGCCGCCATCGCCGCCGACCCCGCGCACTATGAGGCGCATCACGGGCTGGTCCGCGCCCTGCGCGATGCGGGCCGCCCCGAGCAATCGATCGCCGCGGCACTGGCGTTGACGGCGCTCACGCCTGCCGATCCCCTGGCACATACCGCCTTATCCATTTCACTGCAGCACGCCGGCCATATCGCGGAGGCGGAAGCGGCCGCCGCCCGGGCGCGCATCCTGGAATGGAAAATTCAGCTCCAATCGCCGCCTTCCGAAGGCCAGCTGTGAAGCCAATACGCAAACTAAAATCGCCACGGCGACCCACTCCGGCCCAGAGGCTGCGCGCGATGCATGACCATCTCGCAGCGGCTTACGGCCCCCAGTCCTGGTGGCCGGCGAAGACTCCGTTCGAGGTGATCGTGGGCGCGTACCTCACCCAGAACACGGCATGGAAGGCCGTCCAGCGGTCTCTCGCCAACCTGCACTCCGCCGCAGCTTTGACCCTCGAGGGCCTGCGCGCAATTCCGCTTGAGCACCTGCGCGAACTGATCCGCCCCTCCGGCTTCCCGACGCGGAAAGCTCCCGCGCTCAAGGCGTTTGCCGCCATGCTGGACACGGAGTTCGGCGGCTCGCTCGATCGGATGGCCTCGCAGTCAACCGCCACGCTGCGGCGCCGGCTGCTGGCGCTGCCCGGCGTAGGCCTGGAGACAGCGGATGCAATCCTGCTCTATGCGCTGGGACACGCGGTGCCCGTCGCAGACGAATATCTGCGCAGAATTGCCGAGCGCCATAAGCTTGTCGAGCCGCCGCCCGGCCGAGACCAGAAGGGATATGAGTCGCTGGCCCATCTGACTCGCCAGGCCTTCTCCGGCGAAGTGGCCGCGGGGCATCAGCAATTCTTCAACGAGTTTCACGCGCTGACCGTGGCCGTAGGCAAGGCCCATTGCGGAAAGACAGCGCGGTGCACGGGTTGCCCGCTGGCCGCCGACCTTCGGTACGTTTCGAATGGCGTAAAGTGACCGTGGGCGCCGCGCCTACTTCTGCATCGTATAGCTTGAGGCCGGCACCTTTTCAGCCAACTGCGACGGTGTAGGCAACTGCGAGCGATCCCAACCTCCGCCCAGGGCTTCGACCAGTTGAACGCTCGACAACATCTCCTGCACCTGCAGCGTGTTCAGTTCGGTCTGGTTGTTCAAGAGCGCGGTCTGAGCCACCACGACGGTCACGAAGGGATCCAGCCCCATCCTGTACCGCTCCATCTCCAGGTCGAGGAACTGCTGGGCCGCCTTGACCGCCTGCTCCTGCTGAAGGATCTGCTGGGAATAAATGCGCGTGGCCGACATCGCGTCTTCCACCTGCTGGAATGCGGTAAGTACAGTCTGCCGATAGGAAGCGAGATCGGCATTGTAGGTGGCTTCGTATTGGTGAAGTTGAGCGCGATAAAGTCCGCCATCGAAAACCACTTGCGAAGCCGAGGGACCGAGCGACCAGAAGCGGCTGGCGATGTCAAAGAGATGCTTGAACGAGGAACTCTCGAATCCGCCGCCCATGGAGAGGGTGACCTGGGGATAAAACGCACCGTAACCAATGCCGATCGTCGCATTGGCCTCGGCAAGCGTGCGCTCAGCCGCGGCAACGTCCGGCCGGCGCTCGGCAAGCTGCGAAGGAATCCCCGTCGGGATCGGCGGCGGCGTGTAGAGCAAGGGCTTGACGGGAATCGAAAATTCCGACGCAACCTTGCCCACCAGCATGGCGACCGCGTGTTCATACTGCGCGCGCGACAGGCCAACATTGATGGCCGACGCCTGTGCGCTCTTCAGGGTTGTCTGCGCTTCGACGACGGAGATGTAGTCGCCCACTCCCGCGTCGTAGGCGCCCTGCGTGGCGTCGAGAGCTTTCTGATCAACTTCGACTGTCTGGTTCAGGATCTGCTGCAGCATGTCCTGTCCGCGGATCTCGAAGAAAAACTGCGCCAGGCTTACCTGTTCGGTAAGCTTCTCGAGCTCGAGATCGGCGGCGCTGACTTGCGTGGCATATTCCGCCGAATGCACCTGGTTGCGAACTTTGCCCCACAGGTCCGGAGTCCAGGAAACGTTGAGCGGAAGCGACCACAGCGTGGAGGTGGTCCCGGTATTGGCCTGGGAAGAATTGCGAAGGTTGGACGAGCTGCGCGATCGGTTCCACGACGCACCCGCTGTAATGGTCGGCCAGTACTGCGAGCGCGCCTCGGCGATGACCGCGCGGGCTGACATGAAATTGTTAAACGAGACTTTGATGTTTTCGTTGTCGACGATAAGCTGCTCTTCGAGAGCGTTCAACTCCGGCTCGTTAAACACCTCCCACCACTTGCCGCGGATCATCGCGTCCTGGGGGTTGGCCACTTTCCAACCCTCCTGATCGTGGAAGTTGACCGTCGATTCCTTGTAGCTGGGAGCCGTGACCGCCGTGGGTGTGGGAGGGTGGTACTTGGGCCCCACTTGGCAGCCATCCTGCAAGACCAGGCTTAGAACGGCGGCCGCGATCATCACGATCGACTGATTCCTTTTTGCCTTGAACATCATTTTTTCTTCCATACTAGGACGCAGTTTCTGCTGCCTCCTGGGGCATAACATCATGCGACCTGCCCAGCAGGCGCAGGCGCATGCGATCCATGGTGAGATACACCACCGGCGTGGTGTAAAGGGTGAGCAACTGGCTCAGGAGCAACCCGCCGACAATCGTGATACCCAGCGGGCGGCGGAGTTCTGAACCTGTGCCGGTGCCGAATGCCAGCGGCAGCGCCCCGAACATGGCGGCAAGCGTGGTCATCATGATGGGACGAAAACGCAACAGGCATGCCTCAAAGATTGCGTCGCGCGTATTCTTGCCTTCCTGTCTCTCCGCCATCAGCGCGAAGTCGATCATCATGATGGCGTTTTTCTTCACGATGCCAATTAGCAGAATGATCCCGATAATGGAGATCACGTTCAGATCGATGTTGAAAAGCATCAGCGCAATCATCGCGCCCACGCTGGCCGATGGCAGCGTCGAAATGATCGTCAGCGGATGGGCCAGGCTCTCGTAGAGAATGCCGAGCACGATGTAGACCGCAAGCAGCGCAGTAATGATCAGGTACTTCTCCGTTGCCAGCGAAGCCTGGTAAGCCTGTGCGGTGCCGGAAAAGAAGCCATGAACGGTGGCCGGCATGCCCAGGCTTTGTTCCATCTCCGTGATTTCCCGCGTGGCATCGCTCAACGACACGCCGTTGGCGAGATTGAACGAGACCGTCACCGAGGGAAAGAGCCCGGTGTGGTTCACCTGCAGGGGCGTGGTGCCGGTCTTCGGGTGCATCAGGTTCAGCAGCGGCGACACGGAATTGAGGCCGGCGCGGTTGGAGTTGGACGTGGGCGCGACATAGATGCTGTTCAGCCCCGACGGATCCTGCCAAAACGGCGGCGCGACCTCCAGGACCACGTAGTACTGGTTGAGCTGGGTGTAGATCACCGAGACCTGCGACTGGCCGAAGGCGCTGTAGAGTGCCCGATCGAGCGACTGCGCCGTCTGCCCCAGCCGGGCAGCGGAGGCGCGGTCGAAGGTCAGCATTTCCTGCAAGCCGCCATTCTGCTGGTCGCTGTTGACGTCCTGCAGCCCCGGCAGCCGGCGCATGTTCTGCTGGAGGATGGGGCCCCAACGCGCCAGGTCGTCAATGCTCTCGGTCTGAATCGTGTACTGGTACTGCGCATTGCCGCCACGGCCTCCGATGCGCAGGTCCTGCGCCGCCTGCAGGAAAGCCGAGGCCACGGGCAGGCGGTTCATCTTGGGACGAAGGCGATTGATCACATCCGTCGCCGAGACGTTGCGCTCTTTGCCCAGCGGCTTCAAAGCGATGTAGATGAAACCACCGTTGCTCGAGCCCTGGCCCCCTGTAAAGGCATTCACGTGCGCAATCGCGGAATCGGCCTTGATCACACCCACCAGTTGTTGCATCGAGAAATTCATGAACGGGAACGAAGCATCCTGCGGTCCCTGAACGCCGCCCACCAGGGCGCCCGTATCCTGCTGGGGGAAAAATCCCTTGGGAATCCGAATGATCACCACAACGTTCAGAGCAATCGTCAGCGCCAGGACGATCAGGGTGAGCCCGGGATTGTCCATGACCCACGACAGCGAATGCCGGTAGATGGCAAGCATGCCGCTGAAGAATCTCTCATTGATTCGGTAAAGCACGTTGTGCCGCTCGTCCTGTTTGTGCGCCTTGAGAAGATGCGCACACATCGTGGGCGTGGTGGTCAGCGAAATAATCATGGAGACCACGATGGCGGTCGAAAGCACCACCGCAAATTCGCGGAACAGCCGGCCGACGATTCCCCCCATCATGAGAATCGGAATAAAGACCGCGATCAGCGACATGCTGATGGAGAAAACGGTGAAGCCGATCTCTTTCGCGCCCTGCAGCGAAGCGGCAAACGGATCCATTCCGGTTTCGAGATGGCGGGTGATGTTCTCCATCACGACAATAGCGTCGTCGACTACAAATCCGGTGGCCACGGTAAGCGCCATCAGGGAAAGATTGTCGAGGGTGTAGCCCAGCAGATACATCACGGCGAACGTGCCGATCAGCGAAACAGGAACGGCAACGCTGGGAATGAGCGTGGCGCGCGGGCTGCGCAGAAAGATAAACACCACCAGTACCACCAGGATGACCGACCCGATCAAAGTCGTCTCGACGTTGCGGACCGAGGCGCGAATGGTCATAGTGCGATCCATCACGATGGTGGAGTGAACGCCGCGCGGCATCACCGCCTCGAGAAACGGCAATTGCGCCGTGATGCGGTCGTTGGTTTCGATGATGTTGGCGCCGGGTTGCCGGAAAATGATGAGAAAGACACCTCTCTCGCCATCCATATACCCGGCGGTACGAATATTCTGCGTGGAGTCGACGACGTCGGCGATGTCGGAGAGTCGAATCGCGGCGCCGCGGTGATACCCAACGATCAACGGCTTGTATTGTTCCGCCTCCGAGATCTGGTTGTTGGTGATGATGTCGGCGGTGGTATAGCCGTCGGAAAGCTGGCCTCGCGGTTCATGCGAATTCTGCAGGCTCAGGGTGGACTGAACACTGCTCAGGGTAAGCCCAAAGCTCGACAGTTTCTTGGGGTCGACCTCCACGCGAACCGACGGTGTGGCGCCTCCACCCACGTTCACCTGACCGACGCCTCCGATCTGGGAGAGCTTCTGCGCCAGGATGGTTGAGGCGAGGTCATAGAGCTTGGTGACGTCGTACTTGTTCGAGGTCAGGCCGAGAATCATGATGGGCGAGTCGGCCGGGTTGACTTTGCGATACGACGGGTTGGAGGGAAGGTTCGCAGGGAGATAGGTGCGCGCCGCATTGATGGCCGCCTGCACGTCGCGGGCGGCGCCGTTAATGTCGCGATTGAGGTCGAACTGGAGGGTGATGCCGGTCGAGCCGAGCGAACTCGACGACGTCATCTCCGTAATTCCGGCAATATGGCTGAACTGACGCTCCAGCGGCGTGGCCACCGACGCTGCCATGATCTGCGCGCTGGCGCCCGGCAGGCTGGCATTCACGTTGATGGTCGGGAAATCCACCTGCGGCAGAGGGGACACCGGCAGCACCGTGAACGCAATAGCACCGGCAATGGCCACCGCAATGGTCAGCAGCGTGGTGGCAACCGGCCGCCGGATGAATGGAGAGGAGAGACTCATGCCGGCATTTCTCCCGGCGCCTCATTCCCGGGAGCCATGTGGGATGGCCTGCGGCCGGTGAGGCGCTGGCCCAGCGAGTCAAAGAAGATGTAGATGACGGGCGTGGTATAGAGCGTGAGAATCTGGCTCAGCAACAAACCACCGACCATCGAAATCCCGAGTGGGTGGCGCAGCTCCGATCCAAGCCCGGTTCCTGTCGCCAGCGGGATGCCGCCCAACAGCGCCGCCATGGTGGTCATCATGATCGGACGGAAGCGAAGCAGGCTGGCTTCGTAAATGGCGTCCGTTGAAGACATCCCCTTTTCGCGCTCCGACTCCAGTGCGAAGTCGACGATCATGATGCCGTTTTTCTTCACAATGCCGATCAGCAGGATGATGCCTATGATGGCAACCACGCTGAGATCCTGGCCAAAGATCATCAATGCAAGCAGGGCGCCCACGCCGGCTGACGGAAGCGTGGACAAAATGGTGATGGGGTGGATGAAGCTCTCATACAAAACGCCCAGCACGATGTAGACAGTGACCAGGGCGGCCAGGATCAACAGAAACTCATTCGAGAGCGAGTTCCGGAACGACGCCGCGGTGCCCTGGAAGTCCGCCTGGATCGTGGGCGGAAAACCCATCTGCGCACTTAGCTTGTCAATGTCGGTGATCGCCGTGCCCAGGGATGCCTTCGGCGCGAGGTTGAATGAAATCGTGACCGACGGAAATTGCCCCTGGTGATTGATAGACAGGGGCTCCGTGGTGAGCGAAGCGTGGGTAAACGCGGCCAGGGGAACCGAACCTGCCGACGTAGAGGTGACGGAAGCGTTGGGCGTGGTTCCGGAGAATGTCCCTGCACTCGCCGAGGATCCTGCGGTCGACGTGGCTCCCGCCAGCACCGTGGCCGGCACGGTCAGCACACCGGACGTGGGAGTGTAGCGGATGGCAGTCGTCAGCGCGTTGGAACCTGCTGCCGCCGAGGCCGAGGACGAAAACGACGTCGAAGCTCCTGCTCCGGTTGCGCCGGCTGATCCGTTGGCCTGGATGTAGAGGGACCCAAGATGAGAGGGGTTCTGCTGCCACTCCGGCATCGCTTCCAATATCACGTGATATTGGTTGGTCTGCGTGTAGAGGGTGCTGATCTGGCGCTGGCCGTAGGCGTCGTAAAGCGTGTTGTCGATCGTGGTGGGCGCGATACCCAGTCGCGACGCGGTCACGCGATCGATGTTCAGCGAAAGCGCGCGCCCGCCCACCTGCTGGTCCGTCGCCACATCTTCGAGCTCGGGCAGCTTTTTCAACTCGGCGACAAACTTGTCGGTCCACTCGTTGAGTTCGTTGAAGTCGGGATCTTCGAGAGTGTACTGGTACTGGGTGCGGCTTACGCGGTCGTCGACGGTGATGTCCTGCACCGGCTGCATGTAAAGGTGCATTCCCTGCACCCCGCCGAGATTCGTCTGCAGGCGCCGGATCACATCGGACGCGCTGATGTGCCGCTCATCCAGCGGCTTCAGATTGATCGAAATGCGGCCGCTGTTCATGGTGGTATTGATGCCGTCGGCGCCGATGAACGAGGAGAGGCTCTCGACCGCGGGGTCCTGCAGAATAATGCGGGCCAGTTCCTGCTGCTTGGTCGCCATGTCGGTGTAGGAGATCGACTGCGGCCCCTGCGAAATCCCCTGGATCACCCCGGTATCCTGCACCGGAAAAAACCCCTTGGGAATCATGATGTAGAGAACCACTGTCAAAATCAGGGTTGCGAGTGCTACCAGCAGCGTGATGGTCTGGAAGCGCAGAACCACTTTCAGGGTGCGTCCGTAGAACGCGATCATGCGATTGAAGGCATTCTCTGAGACGCGGTAGAAACGGGACTGCTGATGCTCCGGGTTGTGGCGGAGAATGCGCGCGCACATCATCGGCGTGAGGGTGAGCGACACCACCGCCGAGATGATGATAGTGACCGCCAGCGTCACCGCGAATTCGCGGAACAGGCGCCCCACCACGTCGCCCATGAACAGCAGTGGTATGAGCACCGCAATCAGCGACACGGTCAAAGAGACGATGGTGAATCCGATCTGTCCCGCGCCGGTCAGCGCCGCCTTCATGGGCGGCATGCCTTGTTCAAGGAATCGCGAGATGTTCTCGATCATCACGATCGCGTCATCCACCACGAATCCCGTGGAGATGGTGAGCGCCATCAGCGAAAGATTGTCGAGGCTGTAGCCCAGCATGTACATCACGGCAAAAGTGCCGATCAGCGACAGGGGCACAGCCACGCTCGGAATGATGGTGGCGGAAAGGTTGCGCAGGAAGAGGAAGATCACCATGACCACCAGCGCGATCGTCAGCATCAGTTCGAACTCGACGTCGCTCACCGACGCCTGGATGCTGGTTGTCATGTCGGTCATGGTGGTGACCTTGATGGACGCGGGAAGATTCGCCTCCAACTGGGGAAGGATCTGCTGGATCCGCTTCACCACCGTGATGGTGTTGGCGCCCGGCTGTCGTTGAATATTGAGAATGACTGCCGGGGTCTGGTTCATCCACGCTGCCTGGCGCGTGTTTTCCACTCCGTTCACGATGTTGGCCACGTCTTTGACAAAGACAGGCGCGCCGTTCTGGTACGAAATCACAACGTCCCGATACCCGGCCGCTTCCGTGATCTGGTCGTTGGCGTCGATCTGATAATCCTGGCGCGGGCCGTCGAAATTGCCCTTGGCCGCGTTCACGCTGGCCTCGGTCAACGCCGTGCGCACGTCCTCCATGTTGATCCCGTAGGCGGACAGCTTGGTGGGATTGACCTGGATGCGAACCGCGGGCTTCTGCCCTCCGCTGATGCTCACCAGCCCCACGCCGCTCAACTGCGAAATGCGCGGAGCCAGGCGCGTGTCAACCAGGTCCTCCACTTCCGAAAGCGGCATGGTGGTGGACGAGATGGCCAGGGTCAGGACCGGCGCGTCGGCAGGATTGGTCTTGTTATAAACCGGGGGCGTGGGCAGGTCCGACGGTAAAAACGTCTGGCCCCCATTGATTGATGCCTGCACCTCCTGTTCCGCCACGTCGAGCGCCAGGCTCAAATCGAACTGAAGCACGATCACCGAAACGCCGCCGGCGCTGGTGGAAGTCATCTGGCTCAGACCCTGCATCTGTCCGAACTGCCGCTCCAGCGGCGCCGTGATCGTGGTGGCCGTGACATCGGGACTTGCCCCGGGATAGAACGTCACCACCTGGATGGTCGGATAATCGACCTCGGGCAGCGCCGAAACGGGCAGCTGAAGAAATGCAACAATGCCCACCAGCAGAATGGCTGCCATCAAGAGCGCCGTCGCCACCGGCCGCAGAATGAATGGGCGAGACGGATTCATTGCGCCGGACTCCCGGTTGTATCAGACGCGGTGGAGGGAAGCTTGGTCTTCGAAACCGTGATCTGCGAACCGTTCTGAAGCTTCTCGAAGCTGCTGTTGGCTACTACATCCCCGGGGTTGACCCCTTCGACCACGGTTTCGCCCCGGTCAGACCTGCCCGACTTGACTGTCCGCATCGCGGCTTTGTTGTCCTGGATGAGGTAGACAAAATCCTGGCTTCCATTGTGCTGGATGGCCGAAGACGGGATGATGACCTGGTTCTCAAGCGTCGTCACCAGCAGACGCGTATTCACAAACTGGTTCGGAAACAGCTTGCCGTCGCGGTTATCGAACTCCGCGCGCAGCTTGACCGTTCCCGTGGTGGTGTCGATCTGGTTGTCGATCGAAGTCAGCTTGCCGGAGGCCAGGTGTCCCTGCTGCATGCGATCGAGTGCCTCGACGTTCAGTTGCTTTTTGCCGCGGGTTTGCTGCAGCACGGCGGGAAGAGAGTCTTCAGCCAGGGTGAAGATCACGGTAATCGGCTGTACCTCGGTCACCACTACGAGAGTGGTTGTGGAATTGGCGCTGACCAGGTTGCCGGCGTCGACCAGCCGCAGGCCTACCCGGCCGTTGATCGGCGACTTGATGTGGCAATAGCCCACCTGCACCTGCGCATACTCCACCGCGCCCTCGTCATTCTTCACCGTTCCCTTCTGCTGAAGAACCAGCTTTTCCTGGTCTTCGAGGATCTGGCGGGAAATGGCATTCTTTGCCCAGGCCACTTTGTACCGCTCCAGGTCCATTTCCGACTCGGCGAGAAGGCTCTGATCCCGCTCCAGCGCGCCCTGCGCCTGGGCCAGCTGCGCCTCGTACTGGCGGGAATCGATGTCGATGAGGGGGTCGCCCTTGTTCACGGTCTGACCCTCGCGGTAGTGCACCTCGGTGATCACGCCTGTAACCTGGGCAGTCATGGACGCGGTATAGATGGGCGTCACGGTGCCGATGGCATTCTCGTACACGCCGACGCTGCCTTTGCGTGCGGTCGCAATAGTCACGGGCACAGTGCCGCCCATCGCGCGCCGGCCCCCGCCCGTGGTGGCCGCCTGGCCTCTTTGCTGGTGTTGGATGACCCAGTAAAACGTCGCCGCGAAGAAGAGCAAAACCACAACCCAGACCCAGCGATGGCGGCGCTTCTTCGCCGGCTTGGGCGAATCTCCGGCAGACTGACTCGCCGGCGGAACGTGCGAAACAGATGATTGTTGGTCCATTTTTTCTCTGTGGCGACTTGCAAACTTGCGTGGATGGGTGGAAACGGCGCTCCCGATGGTCTCGCTCGAGAAGACTCGAAGCGGTACAGCGGTTTTTCTATGTTGCTCCCCAGGATTCCGCTCGGCCAGGCGGCCTTTTGCTCCAAATGACACCCTGGCTCGAGGTCTCTGCGTAAAGCAAACCGCTCTAGTCTACTACGGCGACATTGTCGTTCCTAAACCCCGTTCACGGGGAATTCCTGGAGGCCATCGATTCAGCAGCAACATCCCCATTTTCAACCACTTCCTTTCTGACGATGGACTGATTCGAATAGTTGCAGCAACACCCCCATGAAGTGCACTCCAAAGAGTGCAGGCAGGGTTGTGCTGAAACACGCCGAAGGCCGCGATCGCAACAGCCGGGCGGGACAAGAACACTACTCAGTCCGCGGCGCCCGCAGCCGGCTCTTCCCCTGCCCCCTGAGGTAGAACCGCATCCGATCCCGGCTCTACCCCGATGCACCGCTCCGCCGCCGCAGCCTCGATCTCGCTGTTGACCTCAGCCCCGAGAAGGATCATCAGGCCCGTGATGTAGAACCAGGTGAGCAGAATGATGACCGCTCCCAGAGAGCCGTACG
>Ga0210393_10002535_pt1 | contig 14914 bp, 14 predicted proteins | sample IncBWC27OmetaG_FD_160068 | JGI IMG/M metagenome (GOLD analysis project Ga0210393, IMG submission 160068) | Forest soil microbial communities from Barre Woods Harvard Forest LTER site, Petersham, Massachusetts, United States - Inc-BW-C-27-O ... | reverse complement strand
CGATCAGCTAAAGGCTCTGCCCGGCATCGGTGACGCTTATTCCCAGAAGATCATCGCGGGCCGCCCTTATCGGACGAAGCTTGACCTGGTCCACAAGAAAGTAGTTCCCCAAGCCACTTACGACAAAATCAAAGACCAGATTATCGCCAAGCAGCCAAAACCGGGCGCGATGACTCCAGCACCAAAGTAGGCTCGCGTATGGATGCGACTCAAGTGGGGACAGCCGCCTCGGCTGTCCGCTCTTGGGAGCCGCCCGGCTGGTCCCTCCTAAACTCCCTCCATCCGTGCCCAGATGGCCCTTCTCTTGATTGCGTTCCGTTCCACCGTGGAGGATAATCGAATTGTCTTCCGGTACCCTTCCGGAAAACGTCGCGAGTCGCGGTGAACCTGCCCAATTCCATCACGCTGATCCGCATCTGCAGTATTCCCCTGCTGATCTGGGTTCTGTCTTCCAACCATTTCACCAGCGGTCACGGCGCTAAAGAGTTGCTCGCCTCGGCGATATTTATCGCCGCCTCGATGACCGACGGCATTGACGGATACCTCGCCCGCAAACGCGGCCAGATCACCACTATGGGAATCTTGCTCGATCCCATGGCCGACAAACTTCTGATCGCAGCCGCTTTCGTTACTCTCGTCCAGTTCAATCCCAGCCTGGTTCCTGCATGGATCGCCGTGCTCATTATCGGCCGCGAGTTTCTGGTGAGCGGCCTGCGATCCATCGCCGCCTCCGGTGGTTTCACCATCGAGGCCAGTGAACTCGGCAAGTTCAAGATGGTGGTGCAGATTGTTTCCGTGGTCGCGGTGATTCTCGATCATCGCTGGAAAGAGTGGCCGGTTTACGGAAACTTCATTTTTCCGGTGCATTGGATTGCTTACGCAGCGATCTGGTTTGTGGTTTGTGTCTCGCTGATTTCCGCGATCGATTACTTTGCCGCTTTCTGGTCGAAGATCGACCGGCGTGTCTCCAAGCGCCGCCGCCGCGCTTTCATTCTCAGCCGTCGCCGCAAACCACAACCGGCCCACGATGCCGATGTCGCCCCCACTACATAATTCGCCGCCGGGGGTTGTTGTCCCGGAAGTTTCCCGCCAGGAATTCTCTCCAGAAGAGCGGACGCTGTTGCTGCTGCTGGCGCACGATTCGATTTCTTCCGCGCTGCAGCATCGCGATCTTTCTCTCGATCCCCCCACGCCGCATCTGGCTGAGCCTAGAGGGACTTTCACCTCTCTCTACTTGCTTGGCGAATTGCGGGGATGCGTCGGCTATGTTCTGCCTACAACTTCGGTTTATCGCGCTGTCGCGGAAACCGCGCGGGCCGCAGCCTTCGACGACAACCGCTTCCCGGCCATCAGCAAAGATGAAGCTCCTCATCTCGAAATCGAGCTCAGCGTTCTCTCCGCTCCACAGCCGATTCATGTCGAAGACATCGAGGTGGGCCGGCACGGCCTCCTGGTCAGCCAACACGGCCGCCGCGGCCTGCTCCTGCCCCAAGTCGCCGCCGACCACAATTGGGACCGCACCACCTTCCTTGAGCAAACTTGTCGCAAAGCTCACCTTCCCCCCGACGCCTGGCAGAAAGGCGCAACTCTCGAAGCGTTCACCGCCGAGATTTTCAGCGATAAAAGTTTCTGATCGCGAGCCCTAACGCTTCATCCGCAAGGCCGAGTCAGCACTGGAGGATTAGCCCGTCGTATCAGATGACGGGAGTAACTCGCGGGTGAAACCGGAGAACCTCTTGCGGTTTCGGAAGCGTGGCAGCGCCCTGAGAATTCAACTTTCAGCGCCTCGCAGGCACTTTTAGGCGTTGACAGGTGCCTGCATCGCGGAAACCACGGCCTCCAAATGAGCCAAGGTTTCTTCGACCGTGAGCGAGTACATCTCGCGCCCTAGTCCTTCGCCAGCGGCCAGCGCCGCCTGCAGATAATGACCGGCAATTTCCACCGCCAGCGAATCGGTAATTGCCTTCCCACTACGCTTCTTGTACTCGACCCAAGCCGGATGAGGTAGAGCGACCCACACGGTTTTCCCATCGACCAAAAACTTGATGTCCACGGCGTCAGCGTGGCGCGTGGCGATAGCGACGATTAGCGCCTGATAGACACAGTGAACTTGTTTCTTCGTCCAGCGATCGGTGGCAGTGAAATCTCCAAACATAGAAAAACTATAACGGACGAGAGCGGCGTGGGCAAATGATGGTGCGGTGAATGCGACCTAGCCCCCGGCAATAGCTCCCAGGATGATCAGAGGCTCTGACCCCGCCACGACCGAGTCAGGCAGCGGAGCGTCTGGGGCCTCGTGGGATAGATCCTGCTCGCAGGCAAAAAAGCGCAAGAACGGGCGGCGCTGTTGCGTTACTTGGTCGCGAATGGTGCCCCGCAGCATGGGATAACGAAGTTCAAGCGCGTCGAGTACCGAGCGCTGCGTGGCCGGCGCTCCCACCTCGATTTGCAACTCGCTGCCCACGTGGGCCAGTGTCCGCAGATGTTGCGGCAGGATGATTCGAATCGCGGTGGAATTCATTTCATAAACTCCCGAGCGGCGCAGATTTGCGAAAGGCGCTTTATTCTGCTTATTTTGGTTTGGGTCATTTGCCCGGACTGCCCCTCCCTACAGTAGGTCCCTCGGCCTTATCAGCAATCATACTGATAGTAGCAAGGCCGGTCTTTCGCCATGTTTGGAGTCTATCGTTCTCGAATTTGAGTTAGGAAATCATAAGGTTCAGGTGCGCGAAATCCGCCCTTCTCGAAGCCTTCGCTTGACGCTAGGTTTTTCGCGCTCCCAGCCCCTAAATCCTTGGAGAAGACATGGCTACAGCTAGTCGTGGACCGAATGCGCAACTGGATGCGCGTACTGATCCACGTGTCAGTACGGGATGCTCTGGCTTGGACCACATCCTGAATGGCGGCTTTCCCCACGGTCGTCTATATCTGATCGAGGGTGACCCGGGGGCCGGTAAGACCACCTTGGCGCTCCAATTTATGCGCGAAGGGGTCCGCAAAGGAGAACGCGCTTTATACATCACGCTCTCGGAATCGTGCGCCGACCTTGCCCACGCTGCGCAGTCCCATGGACAGACGATGGATAACATCGAGGTGGTAGAGCTACTTCCCAGTGAAGGCGATCTTCTTCCGGAGCAGCAATACACCGTCTTTCACCCGGCCGAAGTGGAGCTCAACGATCGCGTGCAGCGCATTGTCAGAGAAATTCAAAGGGTGCGTCCGGAACGGCTTGTCATTGATGCGCTTAGCGAGCTGAGAATGCTGGCTAAAGATCCCTTGCGCTACCGCCGCCAGATCTTGTCGCTGAAAGACTTCATGTCCGATCAAGAATGCACGGTCCTTTTGCTGGATGACCGAAGTTCCCGCGATCCCGATCTTCAGTTGCACAGCGTTGTGCACGGCGTGGTCAGCATGGACAAAGTTCCTCGAGAATACGGAAGGACTCGCCGGCAGCTCGAGATCGTGAAGTTGCGGGGAACGCCCTACCGGGAGGGATTTCATGATTATTCGATCGTGACCGGTGGCGTCATAGTTTTTCCGCGCCTCATCGCAGCCGATTCTCGCACAGATCAACCGCCTGAGGCAGTTTCCAGCGGCATCCCCGAACTCGACGCGCTGACTGGAGGCGGGCTTGATCGGGGTACGAGCACGCTGATGATCGGTCCCGCCGGCTGCGGCAAGACGAGTCTGGCGGTCCAGTGGGCGGTGACCGCCGCCCGGCGAGGAGAAGCCTGCGCTCTGTTCACCTTCGAGGAAGGCCCGCATACGTTGATGACTCGAGCCGCTGGGCTGGGTATCGATATCCGTCCGCATTTGGCCAGCGGTAAAATCGTCATCAAACGCGTCGATCCTGCAGAAATGTCCCCGGGAGAGCTGGTTGCGAGCGTTCAACAGCACGTTGAAAACGAGAACATCCGCATGGTTGTGCTCGATAGCTTGAATGGATATCTGCAGTCCATGCCGGGGGAGAAATTCCTGGCTGTCCATCTCCACGAACTTCTGGCTTATCTAGGGAATCGTGGCGTACTCACGATCATGGTTCTGGCGCAAGCCGGCACGATTGGATCGCCCCTGCAGAGTGCGGTCGACGTCAGCTATCTCGCGGACAATATTTTGCTGCTCCGTTATTTTGAGACCAACGGGGAAGTCTGCCAAGCTATCTCAACCATCAAAAGGCGCAGTGGTAGTCACGAGCACGCGATCCGGGAACTGAAGCTGGGACCGGATCGAATTCATATCGGGCGCCCTCTACGCGATTTTCATGGGGTGCTCACTGGCACTCCAACATTTCTTGGCGGAGCGAAGGAAAGTTAAAGGTCGGGTAGATGGGTAATTCTCTGCATGACGATTACCGGGTGCTGGTGCTGGCGCCTTTTGGCAAAGACGCTTTGCTGGTTCGGGAGGTGTTGGAGCGTTCGGGCATTCCGGTTGGGGTTGTCAGTGATGTGGCTGCGATTGCCCGCTGCGTGGGCGGCGCAGCCGGTGCCGCTATCGTAGCCGAGGAGTCGCTCGACGAGGAAGGTATTGAGTTGCTCGGCCGAAGCGTGACGGCTCAGCCCCCCTGGTCTGACTTTCCGATTATCGTTCTCACTGGAGGCGGCGCGACTACTCCTTATACGGAGATGATGGTTCGCTCGCGAACCCCGATGGGCAACCTCAATCTGATTGAACGGCCCCTGCGTCCAGCCACGCTGATCAGCAGCGTGCGGACGGCTATCCGCTCGCGAGTGCGGCAGTATGAAATTCGCGATCATCTCGAGGAGCGTGAACAAGTTGAGCAAGAATTGCGCCGCGCACACGACGAACTGGAATCTCTGGTGGAGAAGCGGACCCTGACCTTACGAAAACTTTCGGCCCGGCTGATGCGCGTGCAGGATGAAGAGCGGAGACGCATTGCCGGCGAACTTCACGATGGACTGGGTCAGTGGCTGGCTGCCGCCCAGATCAACCTCGACATGGTGCTGCTGCGTGAGGGGGGGAGGCCGTCTCCCATGCTGCAAGAAACGCGTAGGCTGATCGATCACGCTGTCTCCAGCATTCGTACTATGTCCTACCTGTTGCACCCACCGTTGCTCGATGAGGCAGGTTTTGAAGCAGCGGCTCATTGGTTCATCGACGGATTCGCCACCCGCACCGCCATGGCGATCAAGACGAACTTTTCTCATCCCGATGAACCGCCGGCGGGTTTATCTAAGACTCCGCGTATGCCTGAAGTGGTAGAGCTGGCGCTGTTTCGAGCGCTACAAGAAGGTCTTACCAACGCGCATCGTCACTCCGCGAGCCTGCACGTTGAAGTGAAATTCCAACGACTTCCGGACCGTGCCGTTCTCGAAATCCAGGACTTTGGGCGCGGAGTTCCGCCGGCAGTGATGGATCGCTTCCATCGCACGGGCACAGGATCGGGCGTGGGGCTGGCAGGCATATGCGAACGAGTGAAAGAGCTTGGCGGGGATTTCACAATCGAATCTACGGGTGCCGGGACGACGCTGCGCTCTACAGTGCCGCTCTGCTCCGATGCGGATCGGACTGAGCCACGGTCTGAAGCCAGAGACGCTTCGGCCCCCAAAGCGCGCATTCACAATCTCGCGACGAACGTCAACCGGGCTTCCTGAGAAAATGCGCGCGCGCTTTCTTGCCCCGCCGGACCCCATAGCGTTCTGCGACGCACCCGCTGATGAGCGCTGCGCGAATCGGTTCATCGGCCAATTTTTTTACCGACGAGTCCGGTGGAAGAATGTCTGGCGGTTAGGGGCGCGTCGGTGTGGACAGTCTCTCACCCGCTGGCTCTGTAATTTCCTGGTATACGGGATCGTCCCGGAGGAGGTTGAAATTCTGGTTTCGGCTAAGGTGCAGAAAATCGGCCCGTAAAAGCTGGTGGAGATCCTGACTCGTTTGTTTACGGCGCGCTAACCAAGCGGATCTCTATCATAAACAGCGCCGGCGGTGACGTGACTGCCATCAATGCCGACGGCGCTGAGGCCGGCAGCGTTACGCTCGAAGGCCAGCCCGAAGCTGGCGTGGTTGATAACAAGGAAGATAACAAGGAAAAAGTCTTCGTTAATATTTCGGCAAGGATCAGATTGTTGAGTTTGATGCGCAAACGTTAAAGATCATTCATCGCTGGCCGCTTGCTCCTGGCGAGGGACCGTCCGGGCTGGCGATCGATCAAAAGAATCGCCGCTCGTTTTCTGTCTGCGACAATCAGAAGGTAGTAGTGATGGACGCGGACACCGGAAAGGTGACGGCGACTCCGGATGTTGGTGCGGGCAACGATCCCGCTCTTCGACCCTGAAACGGCAAACGCCTTTGCCTCGGCAGGCGGATCAGCAACCCTCACCATGGTTCAGGAGGATTCAGCGGACAGATTCCGCGCCGTCGACAAGGTTCCCACGCAATCGGGCGCCCGGACGATGGCTTTGGACACCAAGACTCACAATATCCTTCTGGTCACGGCCAGGCACAGGGCGACGCATTCCCAGGTGTTGCCCAACACGTTCGTAGTGCTAGTGATTGGCAAGTGAGGTCCGAAATGACTGTCTATATTGGATATTGCGGAGCAGAGTACCAGCCTCGGTCGAACCGGCCAGCGCAGGGATTCTCTAGACCCGAACAGTGCTGGTGGCGTTGCCGTTTTTCTGAACTCGTACGCCATGCTGCGAGGAAATGCCCGGCTTAGACATCTTCCGGCGCCCGTCTTTTCTGCTTGCCTCTTTTCTCTTCATCCCCGGATTGGGCTCCAGGCCATTGATCTGCAACTTGAGCAAGCGCCGCAACTCAGCTAATCCTTCGTTAGGATCGGGGCGCGGGCTGGCGATCCACCATCGGATTGCGCCCGAGGCAACGAAGAAAACATGGCGTGCGACGAACCACGCTTCTTCTTTGCATTGAATGCGACTTTCCTGCTGCGCACTCTGGATCATTTTCTCAATTCCTGAAATGAGGCGCTCCCGGATCTCTTGAAAGGTAGCCGCTTGTTTTCCTTCTGAATAGAATGTGAGTTCCTTCAAAAGGATCCGGGAGAGAGCGGGATTCTTACTGAAGTACTCGTAATGCGGTTTATAGATTCCAGTGAATTGGTCGAGCAGAGAGTGATGGGATTGTCCCGCCTTAAGTGCTCGGTCGGTAACTGCCGCTAGTTCCTCATTGAAAATCAGAAAAACCAAATCACGCTTATCTTGCGCGTAATTGAACACGGTTCCGAGACCGACATGGGCACGCTTAGCGATCTGGCGGAGAGTCGCGCTCTCATATCCATGCTTGGAAAAGAGCTCGCGGGCGGCTATCCGGATCCGCTGGCTCTTCTCCAGTTTGTTCTGTTCTCTGAGCCCAAGCCCATTGGGCAACCCGTCCATGTCCATTCGTGGCCGCATTCTCCAAGTGTTAAACATCATACCTGCTCCCGTCCTAACTTGCGTATTCTTCTTACATGGGAGCAGCTGGAGCAGCCGTGGGCAACTTTTAGATTTCGCCAAGAATGCTATATTCACAAGGGAATGAACGTGTTCCGAAATGTACTTGTTCATGCAAACCTGCGAGCGCTGCCACGTCGGACGAGCTAGGCTTCTCCGATTGAAATCATGGAGGGAGTATTTCATCGCAAGGCTGAGCGGGGCTAGGCCTTCACTTCTGGATCGCAGCAATTCTGGGGCGCGATGTTAAATAATCAAATGACTACGGTATACATTTGCGATGGTGTTCGTACTCCGATTGGGCGCTACGGAGGGTCGCTGGCGGAAGTCCGTGCCGACGACTTGGCAGCGCATCCGTTGTCGGTATTGCGTTTGAAGTTTGCGAGCAGCGATTGGGAAAGTATCGATGAGGTCGTCCTGGGCTGCGTCAATCAAGCGGGAGAAGATAATCGCAACGTGGCTCGCATGGCAGCTCTGCTTGCAGGCATTCCGCATAGCGTTCCGGCGACCACGGTAAATCGCCTTTGTGCATCCGGAATGGAAGCAGTTTCAGTTGCAGCCAGAGCCATTGCCGGGGGTGAGATTTCTTTGGCCGTTGCCGGGGGCGTGGAAAGCATGAGCCGCGCGCCGCTGGTGATGCCCAAGGCGACCACTGCCTTCTCGCGGAACGCGGAGATTTTTGACTCTACGATTGGCTGGCGTTTCGTAAATCCGCTGATGGAAAAAATGTATGGCACCGCTTCCATGCCGGAGACGGCGGAGAATGTGGCGGAAACCTACGGGGTGGACCGAGCGTCCCAGGATGCATTCGCATTGCGCTCGCAGCAGCGAGCCGCCGCCGCACGAAAGGCTGGAATCTTCGCGCAGGAGATTGCCGCGGTAAATGTCCCCGGCACCAAAGGGACGATCAATGTTATCAGCGAGGATGAACATCTGCGTCCTCAGACTACGCCGGAGTCGCTCGCCAAGCTTCCGACACCTTTCCGGAAAAATGGAACCGTGACGGCAGGAAATGCTTCCGGGATCAATGACGGCGCCTGTGCTCTTTTTCTCGCTTCGGAAAAAGCGGCCAGCAGGTTCGGATTGACGCCATTAGCGCGCGTAGTCGGATCGGCTACAGCCGGGGTCGAGCCCAAGCTGATGGGCGTCGGCCCGATCCCTGCAATTCGAAAACTCTTGCGAAGATTGAACTTGTCGGTAAAAAACATTGATCTGTTGGAGTTGAATGAAGCCTTCGCGGCGCAAGCGCTGGCGGTGACGCGTGAATTCGGCTTTCCCGATGACAGTGAAAAAGTGAATCCGAACGGCGGGGCTATCGCTCTCGGACATCCTCTCGGAATGAGCGGCGCACGCCTGGTGCTAACCGCCAGCCGCCAACTCCAGCGAAGTAACGCCCGCTATGCTCTTGCTTCCTTGTGCATTGGAGTCGGACAAGGTATGGCGATGCTGCTGGAACGCGTCTGACGACGCCGATTCAAGATCTCTAGTGTGGCTCCGGAGTGTTACTCCGGCTTTTGAAGTTTCAAGCGACGCGACGCATTGCCACTCAGAATCATCGTGCGTTGTTCCGGCCCGAGGTCGACCTGATCCAGAAACCGCACCGGTTGGTCGTTACCCATTGTGAAACAATAATCGCTTCCCAACATAACTCGTTCGATCACATATTCCATGATCGATTTGCAGTGGGCGATGGTGCCGTAGGTAAAGCGCGCACGTGTCCGCCAGCCCTGGTCGATCCGGCCGATTAGGATGGGGAGCACTCCACCGGCGTGAGGCAGGCTGATCTGGAGCTTGGGATGCCGATCGAGTACCCCGCCGAATATGAGATGACAAGCGGCAATTGCGGTATTAACTGGATTGCCGATCAGATTTGAAAGAAAAATGCTTTGGGCCGATCAGCCCAATCGGCTCCACAGGATGCAGGAATATGGGCAGATCAAGATTCTCCATGCGGGCCATGACGGGCTCAAAAGCGGATCATCGAGATCGTGCGTGCCGATGTTGGTCCCCAGGAGCCGAGACCAAGCCCAACGGCTGGCGTTGCGCATTTATCGAGAGACACGCCCGAAACCGTATATAAGAAGGCCAAGGGGGTCAACACTCCGGGCTCCGTCTTCTGTTCTTCGGCGACGCTACCGAGTCGGGTGCTTGCCACCAACAATTACAAGACACAGCGTCTCGCAATGTTCCGCGAAGTAACTAGGCGTCAAGCAAAAGTCGAAAGCGGCACTCAAGGTACAATTTGAGCTCAGGGATCCCAAACGATGAACCAAGAAAACCAACTTAATCCGTCTCGCGCTCGCGGCATGGCGCATGGGCTGACTTTGCTAACCATGCGCCGTAGCGGCGAATTCCGGCTCGGCGTAAAGACCGATCAGAGCATCCTGGATGTGCCTGAGGCAGCCAAGCTTCTGCAGATGTATGCCCCGGCCACCGTGGATGATCTGCTTCAGCACGAAGAAGGCCCCAGCCTGAATGCACTGGTGGATGCGGCCCTAAAATCAACTGCCACGCGGGCCGCGTTTGTCAGTGAGGCTGACATTGAGTACGGACCCATCGTCACCCGTCCGGAAAAAATTGTCTGCGTCGGTCTGAACTACCGGCGCCATGCCAAAGAGGTTAATCTGCCGATTCCCGCCCAGCCAGTTCTTTTCAGCAAATTCAACAACACGCTCAGCGCGCACAAGAGCGCCATCAAGCTTCCGGTCGAGATCGCCACAAAATTTGATTATGAGACTGAACTGGTGATCGTGATCGGCCGGAAAGCAAAGAATGTCCCCGAGGCCGAGGCGCTCTCGTATATAGCTGGTTATTGCACAGGCAACGATTTCAGCGCGAGGGATTTGCAATTCGATAGAGGTGGCCAATGGATGGTTGGTAAAACGCCGGATCAGTTTGCGCCTTTAGGCCCGTATATGGTCACGGCCGACCAAATTGATCCTGACCAACTGAAGATCGAGTGCCGGGTGAACGGCGAAATGCGTCAGTCCTCCAACACCAATGATTTCATTTTCAATGCGGCTCAAATGGTCACTTATATTTCCCGGCACCTGACTCTAGCGCCCGGCGACATCATTTTCACGGGGACGCCGGAGGGCGTAATCATGGGCTATCCGAAAGAAAAACAGGTATGGCTCAAGGCGGGCGATCAGATAACCTGCAGCGTGGAAAAGTTGGGAGTACTGGAATTCAATTTGATCTGATTGCGTCGAAAGCAAAGTGGGTTCGCTCTTCCTTCCTTCCGCTGGGAATCTCGGCCATCCCGTTCTGGACGGTGACTCCCGGCGAGATGTATAGTAAGCGAATCGCTTTTGTGAACTTGTTCTATTTTCGGTTTAGCCTCCGAGCTGCGCATCTTCCGGAGGGCCTCGCAATATGGATGCACATTTCATCGGCAACCCGCATGAGTGGATCCCCGCCGCGTCTACAGCCAAACTGGAGCGGACTGGCCGCGGCGGATGAATTGGTCCGGGTTCTCACGGGACAGGCGTCCCGTTATCCGGTCAATCCGGAAGCACTGCAAGCCGGACGAGAAACAGTGCTGGTGGATCGTCATTAGAGTTAGCAGGTTCGTAACTCGGCTATGGTGGTCCGCTCCCTAGCCGCAATCTAATAAGCTTCTGTTTGATGGAAGCAAACCTCAATCCCCGGACGGAGAGGTTTTTCGGATGGCGACAACTCGACAGCTCAACGTCAACGGACACTCTTATACCATCGAAGCAGACGCTGACACCAGCCTCCTGATGGTTTTGCGAGATCACCTCGATCTGACGGGAAGCAAATATGGCTGCGGCGAAGGCCAGTGCGGTGCCTGCACGGTTTTGATCGACGGCAAATCGCGTCGATCGTGCATTACCCACGTCGGCGAGGTTGCGCAAAAACAAATCACAACCATTGAGGGCCTGGCCCAGGGTGACCGTTTGCATCCCGTACAGCAGGCTTTCCTGGATGAGGGGGCGATGCAATGTGCGTACTGTACTTCAGGAATGATCATGACGGCGGTATCGCTCTTGAATACTAAACGCGTATCGAGTTCCGCAGAAATTGCCCGCTCGATGGAAGGTAATATCTGCCGCTGCGGGACTCAACCTCGTATTGTGCTGGCCATACAAAGGGCCGCGAGAATGATGGATGAGTCCAAGTCATGAAACAAGAGTTAGAACTTTCCCTTCCTCTGGAACCGGAACGCTACGAACTCAGCGCACCGGCCATGTATCACTTCGCAGTGGATCGTCGTGATTTCTTTAAGTTTCTGGGCGCCGGCGTTTTGATTGTTTGTGTGTTGAAGGACATTCATGCTCAGGAATCGGGCGGCGACAAACGCGGCCAAGCCGCCTCCCTTCCGAAAGACATCGCAGCATGGCTCCACATCGGCCAAGACGGGAGGGTTACCGTTTATACGGGCAAAGTGGAGATGGGTCAGAACATCCGGACGTCACTGACACAGGCAGTAGCAGAAGAACTGCGCGTGTCGGTTACAAAGATTCAGATGGTGATGGGCGATACCCAACTCACTCCCTACGATCGGGGAACTTTCGGAAGTCGCACCACTCCTGAAATGAATTTGCAGTTGCGCAAAGTGGCATCGGCCGCCCGCGATACGTTGATTGATTTGGCTGCAGCTCAATGGCAGACCGAACGGAAGCATCTCAACGCGGCCGACGGAAAAATTACGGACTCCGAGAACAAGCGTAGCGTCGAGTTCGCAGCGCTGGTGAAAGGCAGGCAGCTTACGGAAACCTTGCCTGCCGATGACCCGTTGACTCCTGCCGCGCAGTGGACGGTTGCCGGTCAGCCGCTACCGAAAGTAAATGGCCGGGATTTTGTGACCGGCAAGCATCGCTATCCGTGCGACCAGAAACTGCCCGACATGTTCTACGGAAAGATCGTCCGGCCAGCCTCATTCGGTGCAACCCTTGTATCGGTTGATACCAAAGAAGCGGAACAGATTCCGGGTGTCACGGTAGTACACGACGGCGATTTTATCGGGGTTGCCGCTTCAAGCCCTGAAACAGCTTCTCGTGCAGCGTCCGCGATTCGCGCCGAATGGAAATCGCAACCGCAAATTTCCCAGAAGGAACTTTTCGGATATCTCAAGAAAAATCCGGTGGAAGGCAGTGGGCCGCTGGAGTCGCCATTCCGGCATGAAACGGGCTCGGTAGATAAAGCGTTCGAATCGGCCGACCATCGCCTGCGACAAAGTTATACCGTTAACTACATTGCGCATGCTCCGCTGGAACCGCGGGCTGCGCTTGCTCAATGGGCTGGCGACAATTTGACCGTGTGGACCGGCACACAGAGACCGTTTGGAGTCCGGAGTGAGCTTGCCGAAGCTTTCCACATGCCTGAAGAGCGGGTTCGTGTCCTGATGCCCGATACGGGTTCTGGTTATGGGGGAAAGCACACGGGCGAAACCGCTGTCGAGGCTGCGCGTCTCGCTAAAGCAGCGAAGCGGCCCGTTAAAGTAATGTGGACGCGCGAAGAGGAATTTACCTGGGCCTACTTTCGGCCTGCGGGAGTGATCGATATCAGCAGTGCGATGCGCAAGGATGGCAGGGTAATCAGCTGGGAGTACCACAACTACAATTCCGGCGCGGCCGGCATACCCACCGTGTACGACGTTGAGAACCAGCGAATTCAGTTTCATCCCGTACGCACTCTTCTGCGTCAGGGCTCTTACCGTGCGCTAGCAGCGACCGCGAACCATTTTGCGCGCGAATCAAACATGGATGAACTGGCGCATCTCGCGAATATGGATCCGCTGGAATTTCGTCTCAAGAATTTAACCAACGAAAGGCTGCGGACAGTTTTTGAAACCGGGGCGAAGAAGTTCGGATGGGGTCAAGGAAAAGCGCTTGGCCACGGATTCGGGATGGGCGGCGGCTTTGAGAAGGGTGGCAATGTCGCGACCTTCGCGGAGGTCGCAGTGGATCGGACATCTGGCGAGGTTAAGGTGTTGCGCATGACTACAGCTTTCGAATGCGGCGCAGTTGTCAACCCTGATGGCCTCCGCAATCAACTTGAAGGCGCTAATATCATGGCCCTCGGCGGGGCGCTCTTTGAGGCAATTGAATTCGAAAATGGAAAGATTCTTAACGGGCGTTTCTCGGATTATCGGCTACCACGCTTCAGCGATGTTCCGGTGTTGGAGACTGTGCTCATCGATCGCAAGGATATCCCATCGGCCGGCGCGGGTGAGAGTTCTCTGGTGGGTGTAGCCCCAGCCCTCGCTAACGCTATTTTCGATGCGAGCGGGGTGCGCTTGCGCTCTCTCCCGCTGGTTCCAAATGGTTTAAACGCTGCCTGATTTCTTAAGCTCGGGTCTGTCTGATTCCGCAGCGACCACACACTCGGCGGGAACGGCAATCTTGCGCTGGACCGCATCACTGTTCTTCCTGGGACTGGAACTGGTGCTTAGCCCCGCATGGCCGTGCCTATGGACCTAGGCGGTGAATATAGCGGCACGGTGACCGACTGCTTGCTTCCTTGCTGCGTCGACTTCACTGAACCTCCTCTCCATTGGAGAGGAGCGCCACGCATCAATTTTGCAGGTGTTAGAAGGTTGTCGGCCATGCGTCGATTGGTCTTTGCGGAACGCAAAGACCAACCGTGGCTCTCCTGGGACTCCATGGTCTGCGGCGCACCTCGCCTCTGCTCTCAGACAGTTTCTATTGTATTGACGCCACCGTCACCTTTAGACTAAAGCCTGAAAAGTAAAATCCTTTTCTTCGTCGCCAGCGTGGTTCTTGTCCGAAGAAATCCCTCGGACCCAGAAGTCCCGTAGCAACGGATCTAAGCCGGTCATGTGACCGGGGAGGTGCTGCACGTGGACGTCGCGCACGTTGACAAATGGTAGCGGGCGAAGGCTCTCGGCCCGCCAGCGCCGAACTGCGGTTGAGAGAACTTGGTATCGAGCTTCCGGCACCACCTGAGCCGTTCGGTACATACGCGGAAGCTGTGCAGACTGGCAATTTGCTTTTTCTGACCGGGATGCTTCCCACGCAAGGCCGGGGCGCGACATTCATTGGACGAGTCGGCGCGGAACTCGATGTAGAAACCGGCCGCAAAGCGGCTCGCCTCGCGGCGCTCAACGTCCTCGCTGTTGCGCGGCGCCATTTGGGATCGCTTGACAGAGTGACGCGGATCGTCCGGCTCGGCGTCTCGGTGGCCACTTCGGGAGATGTCCGCGATCAGCCGAAAGTCGCAGACGGCGCCTCGGAGTTGTTGCAAGACATCTTCGGAAAAGACAAGAACCCTTGCCGTCTGGTATACGGCGTCGCCAGCCTTCCGCTCGGCACCCCGGTCGAGCTGGAAGTCATTTTCGAGGTGGCGGGGTAGAAGCGCTGCGAGCAATGTTCGGTGCCCTCGCCGGCAGCGGTAAATACTTTTCAAACAAGATCGACAATTCAGAGGAGGAGTTATGGCGAGCAGAGCCACGGTAGTACCAATACCAATGAAGATGAGGCAGATGAAGGTGGCGCAGGTCTCCAGTCCTGGAGCAGCTT
>Ga0210393_10002534_pt1 | contig 14917 bp, 12 predicted proteins | sample IncBWC27OmetaG_FD_160068 | JGI IMG/M metagenome (GOLD analysis project Ga0210393, IMG submission 160068) | Forest soil microbial communities from Barre Woods Harvard Forest LTER site, Petersham, Massachusetts, United States - Inc-BW-C-27-O ... | reverse complement strand
GGTGTTGTCGTGTACAGCATGAATGACGTCCCATTGGTATATTGCCTTTTCTGGGTTTATATTCAATCCCGTTTTCAATTTTCGTTCATGCAGGGATTTGGAGTCACCTCAAGGTCTACAGTGGATCCACGAAAATTGGACCCGACAGCCATTATCGTTTTTCACCAGGCGTACGTAGTTGCAGACCTCCTCTCATCTCTCAGCTCAGGATTTCATTTTCTTCAGGGATGTTGGGGAGTACCTTCGGGACGAGGTAATGATCACTCGGCCACTGTATCCACCAACTTGGTTTTTGAATTTTGATCTTCTTGCAGGATACGTTATTCTGATCGGTGGTAGTGCGGGAAACCGCCGGCTCCCGGTAACCAAATATTTGTTGCTGTAATTACGTAATAATGGTGGTGCTCGGAAAGAAAACGCGCTCTGCGCTCCCTTGCTTGCTCGTCATAACCATACTTCTCTATGACATCTAGCGAACAAGACCTCTGTCAAAGGTGGATAGACCTCTCCGATGACGAGCTTAATGCATCCACCATCAATGACGTCCTTTGCGCCATCCCAGACAACCTTTGGGTTATAGCAGCTGTTGCAGACAGAATCATCGACGATCCGGGTCCACTGGACAATCTCCTCGGAATAGCACTTCAGAGATCAGAAGGCACAGTAGAACGGCTGCGCAACTCGTTCGTATTTCAAGACTCCCAGGAAATGACCCCTTCTGATGGACATGGCCCATCATCCATCAATGACGACGATGATATAGTGTCCTACTTCCGTGAGAATGCGGCCGACGCTCGAATATGCCTGCTCCGATCCATTCTTTTGGACAGAAAAGATAGAGTCGATACATTCGTGGAGATGTCCGTATCAAATGTCGCGACGCACGGTGGATCAGAAACCCAAGGGGAGTGGGATGATGATCCCTGGGTTGACGCCGCAGACGCAGAAACCAATCAACAACCGTCTCAAGGAGCTCCCCCATTATCCCTATCCGCCTTCCTCTCACAAAGCCTCGTAGACTCTGCTTGTCTACTTGCCACGAGGGAATCGTTCGGCTTCCTCCGGATCTTATTCAAACGACATGGCCCTTCCATCTGGCCTTACCGGTTCACCGTCCTTGGGTGCATCCCTACGCATGTCTCCCCTTCGGATTACCATGACCTCCTACTCAAGCTTGATCTCTCTCGAGACGAGGAGCATCGCCCGGCTGTGGAAACATGGAGACCGGTGTTAGATTGGACCGAACATCCAAGTGCGCAGGCGGCACTAAGTGCCTTAGGCTATGACGTTCCACAAAGTCAACCCTCGACGCTTTCCGCGAATGAAGCTCCCCGGCCAATGTCGTCTCAAGAGCTCACCTCTTGGTATCGACAGCGAATTCGAACTATCCTCGATTCGACCGGTATGGTAGACGTCGCCCTTTCGATGGCGCAGCATGCTGCCTCTCAGGGCATTTCCGGGCTAGATGAGCTTGGAGAAGAGCTGAGTCTTCTCTCTCGGCTTGTCTATGATGCCCAAGCCGTCGCTGAAGATGGACCCGATGATGATTGGACTCTCGAACAGTGGAAGGGAATGGACTCACTAGCTGTTGTTCGCGCGATGCTTGCCCTTTCCACTCCTGAGACCATTGTCGCCGATATCCGCAAGTTTGTCTTGCCGTACCTCTTTGTGCTAGAATCCCGAGCAGAACGCGCCGGCGATCCCAATCCAATCATCTTACAACAGGTTCTTACCGATTTCATATTGGGAGCGCCGTTAGAGATGGTAGCTCGCATTTTCGAAGAATCCAAACCCACCCTACCGCCAAGCCGCCGGTTAATCTCGGATAACGAAGACATGGCCCGACTTGCCCTCGCCTGTTTGTACGGTAGCAACAGCCTTGACGAGTGGCACACCATGAGCCAAATTTTTGAGTGTCTTCCGGCCTGGAATGGCACGTCTGATGACGAGGATGCCGAGGACGCCGTGGAAATGACGATCATGTCGTTAGGAACTTATGTCACACCGACGACTGCCAGGCCTAAATGTACACCCCTAGATCTCTTCGTCTTCTTCCGGCCATTACCACTGCAGTCGCTATCCCGTGCCTTGGATATCTTAGACGTGCATCTGGAGTCTGGGGAGATTCTCTCGAAATGGGATCTTCCTGCTCCCTTGCGTTGGTTCTTACAGAGCAGCAACGACAAGAGTAGCCAGCGCGCACGAGCTGTCCGTATGGCACGGCGTCCCGGTGCAAATCGTGCGTTGCATAGCCAGGACGACTGGGAATGGCTATTGGAAGATATGTTGAAGTTGTGCCGTACCAATGACAATGGGATACGAAGTGCCTTTGGTCTTCTATCACAAGCAGAAATTCTCAGTATCTTTCTCAATGGCCTTCTCAGCACCGGGCGCAAGTTTTCCTTTCCGTTTCATTCTCAGGCTTTTGATTGACCCAATATTTTCTTTCAGATTTGGAAATAGCCAAGAATTTGTTACGGTCGAAAAGGTCTGCGCTGTCCTTGGACGATCGGGCTATCGAGGAAATATGCTTGACATCTTCCCGAGAATTTTATGACAACGCCAGTTCAGGAAACTGCAATTTCGGCGACATGAAGCTTGCTTATGACTGGTGCGTAGAGTGTCCCCTTGCCTTTGTGTGCTTGCCCATCCCTTCCGTAGCTTGTCGATTCCATCACGTTCAGAAACAGTCATTCATGAACAAGAATTCATCGAGGCGACGTCTCGCATCACATCATTTAACGTAGAGACGCGCCCTGGAGTCCTTTTATCCCCGATTGAGATCCGTCTCACAAAGGACCGTTTGTCTTTGGTCTCTCGCGTCCTCTCGAGTAACAATGATGCCTACAAATACAAAGAAGTGATCCTGGAGCTTGTCGACAAACTTGGATTTCGAGGCGCCCCTGTGCCTCGTGTGAAAGCGTTGGCAATGATTACGGACACTGCCCTCCAGGCAGAGGATTTTGCGCAGGCCTTTGAGACGAGCGAAATGATGATCGGCATGGTATCGCAGCTCTGCTCGTCGCCAGAAATATCACAAGCCGAGCTGAACGACGCCAAGGAAGTCTGCTGGGTGTCCTGCTTCCAACTCGGGCGCCAAGCAGAGTTCCCCGACGCGAAGAAGAAACTCCGCCTTTTGGGCCACGCGCTCGAATTTTGTCCCGCCGACAGACTGCACGAAATTCTTACGGCCTGGCGTCGGCTCGAAAAGGAGGATATTGCGCAGCACGGTGACGTCGAAGGCGAGCAAGGCCTCGGCCTCGAGACCTCCCGGCGCCCGCACGGTTTTGCCGCTGCCACTGCCGCGCATCATCGGCAGGCGAGGACACGTCGGCCGGGTGGTGCTCTCCCGCCGTCCCTCGCGTCTAGGCTGCAGAACATACACCTTCCGGCGTCCAAGCTCGTGATGGCAGACGGTGCAGCCATCGCGGATACCTTCAGCCGCGTGGCTTCCAAATTCCCCTTCTCCAAGAGTCGCTCGCCGACACATCCGGGCCACTCCGAAGGCGACAGCCACGGCCACCCTCGTGGCGAAGATGCAGGGTGGCCGTCATTGGGTCGGGAGGAGGTCTCGACGCAGGCGTCTAGGGCTTTACAGAGGGGAATTGGGTGGCTTATCGGTGCGGACGAGTGATTTCCATATCTGGGCATATTTACACCTGGCGTTGCATCCATTCCATTCAATTTCCATTTTCCATTCCATGCTACCCATCCATCGCAGGCTTCCATAGATGTCTGTCTGAGGGCGATTTTGCCCGCGTGCCAGCCTCAGACTACCATTACCATTATGCCTCAAAATAAGGCGGGGGTGCGACAATACAAAAGTCAAGAAAATCCTGGTACAAAACAAAAAATAATAATTAAAGAATCAAAAAAACAGGTGAGCGGCCGTAGCGCAAGGCGGTGTCAAGAAGTGATATATAGTGATACACAACAACATCGAAATAGCGATAAGAATAGGGTGGGACGATGCCGCTTCCGAAGGTTTAAGTAGTAGGGCTGAAAAATCAAAATAAATCAGGCGGGAGCACCAAAGCGCGTACCAACGCCCACGCGCGCCCTTGGACGGTCGACGACGCCGTGTCGAGATCCTGTAGATTCTGAAACCTCTCCCCTGCCCTCGCCGTGCTCATCGGTGCGACCGCAAAGGATACATCGCTCTCCACGCAACTCCTTGGACCGCATGTCGTCAATTTCGGCACGCAAATCGCGAACCTGCCCTTCGAGCTCCCATATTTGATGCTGCCACGCCTTCCGAATAGACTTCATCTGCTCTTGGAGCTGGTGAATGGTCAGGTATGGGTCGTCCTCGGTCGCATATTTCTCTTCGGAAGGATACCGTGCAGAGGGAGAGCTCAAACTCGAGCTACCGGCGGCGGTGATACCTGAGCTGTCAGTTTGCGTAGTGGGGGAGGAATCGAGGGGCATGATATGGTCGGCAAAGTGAGCGCTAAAGACGGTGGAGATGGGGCGCAAGCTCAGTCCGGGGAATGACGTGGTCGAAGGCGGTGCGCTGGCAGGGCTCAGCCCGATGTCCGAGATGTTCCCCGACATGAAGGAGGTGCTCCCAATTCCAGCACGTGCGCTGTGTGAGGTACCGGGAGCGAGACTGGTATCTTGAATGACGACAGACAGCCCGGTCCCATGTCGCTTGGCGTTCCCCCGATCCTGGAAGTTCTCTACTGCGCCGTTCTCTCCACCATCACCGTTGACAATGCCATCGAGCTGAAGCGGGCTCTGCGAAATCAACGAAGGGGAGAGTGTGGGCACCGGTACGCGAGCGCTAGAGCTCTTCGGGGTGCGCAGAATGGAAGGGGCGGCCGCAGTCGGTGCGGATGGTGGGGACGGAGTCGCTGGCTTATCCTTATCCTTCCCGTTGAAAAGCCTCATGAACCCCGATTTCTTCTGCTTTAAACTTCGAGGGAGTGACCCTGTGGCGCCATTTGGTGCCGGATCCTCAGCGGCGCCCGATTGAGACAGAGGGAGGGGACTACTAATGGCCACATCAGCCTTGGGTTTGGAACCTGCACTTGCCGTGCGAGATCGCGCCCTCCCCGGTAATACGGGGAGGGCGGGCGGACTATTGCGTGATGAGGGTTCGGTCTGAAGGAATGGGGCATCGGGCATGGCCTGAGTATACGTCCGTGAGCGTTCCCTTGCTTGGGCTTGTGCTTCTTGCAGGGATATCAGGTTGAACGTGGGCGAGACAGAGAGCTCTGTCCAGCCTGGAACATGATTAGGTAACGCGAGCTGCCCTTTTTCTTGACCAGGCTGTGATCCGAGTTTCGAACCGTGATGGCCAGGCATGGTGGTGGATAATGGGTTAGAGATGACCTTTCCCTGAACGCTACCGACGACTTTCTTAAGAAGCACGTCCGCGTGATAATCCGTGACTGAAGACATGGACGAGTCGGGCGTCAAAGTGGAGGAGGTTTGGGAAACCCCTGACTCCGATACCGACACGGTGGCGATCGAGTCACTAGGGACGAACATGCGTCTGCCAAGGCCGGACGCTGGGGGAAAAGAGGTAGTCGTGTGTACGGGACCAGCATCATATGCCAAGTCAGGATTCGCGTACGGATGGATGAAATCAGGGCGGCCCCGTAATGACAGAGGCGATGATGGCCGGGACGCGTCCGTTACGTCAGTCGGGGTGAATGTGCTGGAATACATAGATGGGTCTGGCGACGTGGAGCGTGTTGGGGCCGGCGAAGCAGCAGAAGCAAACGAAGAGCCGACAACTGAGCCTGGACTAAGGGGCGGTGGTTGCGGGATTATGGTATCTGGGGTAGCCGTGTGCGATATGGTTCTTGAACGTCCGCGAGAGAAAATCAGCCCTGGTCGCGAGGGCCGCGAGGAGGACGTGGCGGGCATCGTAGTCTGTGGTTGCGCGCTGGGAACAATTAAAATAAACTTTACGCGCAAAATCGGCCAAATGGGGCGGACTCACTGTATATTAGCTGTCGATATCGGGCTATCAAAAGAAATCTTGTCTCTGCCAGTTGCAGTAGATTCAATGCTTGGTCGTGGGGCAGACGTGGCTTTGGAAGAGGCGGTCTTGCCAAAACCCTTCATAAAGCCCTCCCCGCGGGCTTTACTTCTGCTCCGTTTGGTGACGAAGGAGCGGCCATCATCGTCCTGTTCTGGACCTTCCTTGATGCGTTCTTCTGTCTCCCAAGGCGCTGGGGAATGGAAACGCATTGTTGGGCCAAGGAAACTCATCCGAGATTCGGGCTCTTCGTCTTCGGTATGTATCGACTCGGGGGAGGAACTTCGCTCACTACGACGAAAATCCGTGGTCGAGCGTGCGCAATCGGTAGCCAGGCCGCGCGTATCTGTGATATAACCGGCGGAAGGTGTCACTGCATCTAAGGAAGGTCGTGCATATTGAGGGGGAATAGCGAAGTCAAATTGCGGCGGACTGGAGTCTAGGTGTGGCGGACGAGGCGAAAAATGAGGGTGGCTATAGATGGACGGCGAATCGGAAAACTCTGTGAGGGAAGGAAATCTAGTGTGGCGGATGTCCGCGCGAGCAGCTCGCTGGTCAAGAAGACGATGATGGAGGTTGTCCTCCTGCACAGGCGAGGGCGAGTTCATAGCAAAGGATCAAACTCGCCCGGATCGCCACGGCCGCCGCGTCGCCTCGCCCCGCCTCGATTGGGCCGCCAACGGTCGGCGATGGATGGCTGGCCCAGCGTCGCGTGCTTTACTTTGCCGTAGCTCTCGCTTTACCTTGGATCATATCTTAGTCCTCGGCGTCATCGTGCTTCTTTTTCATAAACTCGTCAGTCTTTCTTTCTCCACCGATATTAAGCGTCAATTCCGAAGGCTCCAGCCAATCAGGTACACCATCTACCACGGGCATGACCCAACGAGCGCTCTGGATGACTCCCCAAGGGGAGTAAGAAGGCTATCTTATGACATTCTTGTGGGTTGGAGAGACCGCTCGAGCCATCGCCGCATCTTGATATCACTTAAACTCCGCCCACCAGCCACCAACTCAGGCATGGACCACCAAGACTCTTCCATCCCCATCCCAATCGCGAGCTCGTCCAATGGCAGACTCTCACGCAAATCCTGGAAGCACAAAAAGACTGCCACAGCGTGCGTGCTGTTATCCCGTGTCCGTGTATCCTAATCTCCACTGGCGCCCCACGTCAGTCGTTCGCACGCGCGGCCAGCTCTCAAATCAAAGAGCTTCGACGATAGAATGGAGAAGGCGACCAAAGCCCAGGCTATAAAAAAGTTGCAGGCGGAGCTCAAGGAGGAAAAACAGGCTGAAATTCAACGGTGAGATGTCCCGAGCCTTCGCCGTCGCGCTCCCTTTTGACAGCGCAATTCCCTCTGGCAGGAGACGCGATGTCACCCTAGAACGAAGAAAGGCCGCGGAGGAGCGGAAGCGGGCAGAGGAACTCAAGGCTCAAGTATGTCGCTCTACACCACTGTGGCACCTAATACCAATTCAACTCACTCGTCTTCCGTGGCTTAGCTTGGTGCCAGAAAAGCCGCGCGGCTACGACGAAAAGCCGGCCGTTCGAAGAAGGTTGCACATTGACCTGGTCTTTCTATGTTTCGGTTGCTGTCCAAAATCATACAGTCGGACCCCAATCTCCCGAAACTCGCCTCGCACGCCACACCGAGGGGGTCTCATGTAATCGAATGTCGAACGTTTATGCGTAGTCATCGTGCGAAAGGAATCCCGTGTCCAATAAATAGCGTATGCGGCAAGTAATATATGAAGCAAGCGCTCTGCAAACTTCCTACACCTCCCAGGTGGTATCTAGTTCGCCCTTAGTAAATGATTTGTCAAGTCCGACAATAACGCTCTCGCAGAGCGGGCATGCGCTGGCAAGGATGTCCTCCAATTCCGATCTCAACTTTTCGAGTCGTTTTCCCGCCCCGGTCTCAGCCAAGGCACTCCTCTGTGCACCGCCAATGCCCGGTATCCATCCCGCAGGCGACGTTATGACCGTTACAAGCGCATCCGGTATGATGAGGTCGCGTAGGCGATCGCCCGCTGATAGTAGGTTGCGCCCTATGGAGTTGGTTTGGCGGTGTCCATTCTGCGCTCCGAGGTTTTGAGAAAGTAACGTTCGCTGCGTTCCGGGCTGCCATGAAGCGACAGTGCCGTCGATCGACGTGGCATCACTTCGATCAACCGAACCAGCCTTCCCTTTGACGATTTCGTCCTGAAGCGACAGCAATCGACGTAGGGCGTGCGCGGGGAGATATTCCTTTGTCTAATAAGGGATCGTATGTAGTGCAGTCGGCGCTTAAAGAGTTTGTTACTCACCAGACCAACGAGGCAGTCGGCATGGAAAGCATGGTGGCAGGGAAAGACGTAAAACTGACGTGACAAGATAGGGATTGAGCACACTGAGCATCTCTCTCCAGCGTCAACGGTAATGAAGCGGTTCTTCAACCCAACGATGTATTCTTTCATCGATTCTGCGCTTCGCGTAGCGTCATCCATCTCGTTCTTGAGAGCTTCAATCTGCGCTGAATAAGACTCCAATGCATTGGCGATCTCGTCTTTGAAGTCATCAATGACCACAAAGTCGGGGAAGAAAGGAAGGATGTCCTCAATCTTGAGTAAGTCGGTGCTTTCCAGGAATCGCATTGCCCTGCTGAGGTTGTCAGCGACATTTCGAGGCCATAACGCTTACCCTCACTCACATTTTAATGTCCTTCTTGTCTTGAACAACAAATTTTGCGATCTTCAGCCAAAGCTTCTTCCGCAATTGTGGGTCATCCTCGGGCTTGTCGGCGTTAAGCTTTGCGAGCTCCAGGTCACCCTTTTCCAAAGCCAGATCGACACTACTCTCCCACAAGCCCATCTGGGAATAGATGTGTACGCAAGGCTGAATCCTGCCAGTCTCGCTGCACAGGCGCAGGGCGTAGTCGAGATCGTAATAAGGCTTTCCCGTGAGAGGGTCGGCAGGGGCTTTCGCCAAGAAGCGTAGAAGAGGGCCGTCATCCTCGGGGGATCGCGCGGACGGCGACGCGTGCAAAGCGATGACAAGGTTGTGCAAGGTAGACGACGTATTAAGTTGCTCGAAAATGACATGATTTAAGTAGCGGGTGGCCTGGTTGGGTGAGAGCGGATCACGCGGCGCGAGCTGGAATTGCAACAGCGCAGGAACGAGGCGCAGTGGATCGAGAGCGGGCTGCCGTATCCACGAGTCCACGGTCTCGCGCGGGGCATTTCTCATGAGAACAGGCCCAAATTGATAATACAACTCCAGGTTTGATTGTCGGTTGATCGCGTCGATGGCCTTGACCCAGTCCTCCTCAAGTATCCAATGCTCGACAACGCGTTCAAAATGACAGATCAAAGTTGCATAGAAGAGGTACATGTCCGTGCGACCATGGCTTTGTATTAACTCGTATATTGTGTTGGGCTCGAGATCATCCTAAGCCAAGTCAGCATGAGACGAATGAGAATGGGGGGATAGGATCTTGCACCAACCTTGTGGGATTCCAAAAAGCGTCGAAGGTCGTCTTCAAAAATCGAGCGTTCGGTCTTTACGTTCTCAACATCGCCCAGAGCAGATGACAATGCGATGAGGTCATCCAGCTCATTGCACTTGCTCAGATAGAACTCAACGAGCCATGTTGCGAGCATCACTCGCTGAGTCAGATCCTAGGCTTATTATGAGTTTTGACGGCGATCACAAGACTATCTGACACTGACCGACTTGCGTGTTTGCTCTAACCGCAACATCAAGTATGATCTTAATGCATCACGCTCGTTGACGTCGAGAAACTTTAATGCGACGTCCTCAAATGGTATTGAGCATTGAGCGAAGGCTTGTGCTGCTGGAAAGTACCGCTTTGCCTTGAGTAGCGCCTGTGCATGGGAAGCAAAGACGAGGTCTCTCTGTCCTGCTGTCTGTTCCCCGAATAAGTCCAAATGGGAATGATAAAGTTCTGGTGATGCCTCGCCTTGGCATATCGAAGTGCGACGTCAAAGTTCTCTTTCTGAAGATTGATCTTCCAGACGTCGCGGTCTTCGTTCCCGACAATAAGCTCGAACAGTGACTGGTCAGTGTAGACCCAATATGTCTTACGCACGGGGTCAGCTGTAAGCGACCGGGCTGTTTCCCCGTGTTTCTTTCACAGAATCAGCTTCACTGGCATCCATGAGTTATGCACTCACTAATGGAAGAACTTCTTCGTGTACTAGACTCTCATTTAGTAAAGACATTGCTGCTATCCTGTCACTATAGAGTAACACGATGTGGAACTCTGTGAGAGCCATAGAGATGGGGAATTCTGGCTGTGATGGCTCGATTGATATATTCGACGACGCAGGTGATGCTGGATAAGGGAATAGCCGTGCTCCATCGACAAAGTCATCGGACGTTGATAGGAAATTAAACGTCCCATGATAGATTCCAGGACCTGAATTTCGTGAGCATCAATGGAAATCGTTCGCATAACGACTGACTTGTCATCCAGGCTATTTCTCTAGGTAACGACTGCGACTGCCCGCTATTGGACGTGTAATAATGTAACTCGGAATGTCGAATGTTGCCCGGAAGTTCAGATAATTCTTCTCACTGTCAGTCGGGAATGGTGGGTGAAACAGACAGACGCACTGGGCGCAATTTCCCGGTAAGCAGCAAATATCGTGCCAAATACTCGGCCACCTTCATCTGGCCGTCGTGGAAGCGTACCACAGAACTGATAGATTCGTGAAGTGGTGATAGCTACGATAAGCGCCTTTTTAGGATCGACTGATGGAAAGAAATCGAAATTGATTCCTGTAATGGGTTGCCGCTCGGGAAGCGTGTAGACTGCGCTCAGATATCTTTCTTGGGATTTGAAGAAGTCTTCTTCCGCATCCAAGACAGCCTCATAGATGGTTCCATTTCTGGCTCCTATTAGGATTTCTCGCGTCGAAGTCAGATGGGACGAAGAAAGTAATGCCGCCTTATTCCATGCAACAGATTCGATGACCATTTTGAACGTCTTCAATTGTTTGGGCTTCTTCCAGCTTTGGAACAGGTACCAGTTCTCGCCTTCAAAAGAAGTGATCACGAGATGCCGCCCAGACGGGTCCATGAACAGTTTGTAAATGGAGAATTCTGAGGGTTTTCGAGGAATGGGGATTTTGATAACTTGGTCGGCGTGCGCCAGCTCAATAAGAACGATGACATTGGAGGATAGCCCCATGGCGAGGATATCTGAGGCAACTACGAGGGAGACAAGAGGTGCGGGGAGTGTATACTGGACTGGACCGAGGTCAAATATTGGCGCGAGGGATTTCGTGGGAGTGGAATGCTGGTTGCTACTCTATTCACAAAGGTCAGTAGTGATGACAGACGAGACAGAAGGCACGTACAGCTCCTAATTCGTTCTCTCGCGCACTCTCGTGGTCATATGGTGAAGGCCCAAAACCTTCATAACGCAAAGGGGGCGGCGCTCCGGTGCCATGCGTAACCCCACCGGCAGCGGTTGCGGCATGTTCGACGTCTATGGGTTGCTTAGCTTAGATTCTAGAGATCTATTTCTTAGAAGGTACGGCTCACAATCATCGAACATGGTGGCCTTGGCGTAAAGCTGTTTCGACTAGGAGTTGGGAGTTGGGCACTCGAGTGCTGCGCGCGCGTCGATATATGATCATCACATGACCAGAATGGCAGTAGGGCAGTAGCCTACTCACTCGCCTCAAACACATATCATCGATAGCAATAATACAGACAGCCACCAGTGTGGTCTGCCAAGACAACTAAAGAAACACGGGAGTACATATATCAACAGGTACAGACCGGACGATCCAAGAAGCGGGCGACCACACAGACCTATTATAGAGCTAAACAAGCGAGGCCTGTGCAGCCGGAACCAGAAGAAGATAATTCAAAGTGAGTGAATACGAAACATTCGAACCCGCGATTCACGTGTGCAGGAGCCTGGGAAGGGGGGACGAGGGGGAAGGAAGGCATAGGGATACATAAATCGGGCAAGGACAGCAACTGGAACCAGAGAAATGTACGAATGACCACACCATCGCACAACGAACAAGAGTAGCAGATGAAAAAATCAGACGTCCCTACAATGGGTCTTCCTTCTCTTCTTGACTGGTGGGTGGAGGCCCGGGGAGTTCTGACCTCCCTCATTATAATCTTCTATGTTGAGATCGAGGGTGGAACGGGCTCTAAGGACAGGTGAGGACATCAACATCGAATCGATTTCACAGTCATCCTCGATGTCAGCAATTTCTTGCTTCGGCGAGAAAGCCTCCAAAAGTCCAAGACCGATGGTCTGCTCTTTGGAGTATAACTCGCGGTTTAACGTCGATTTTATAAGGTTGTCGTTACTCATGTAACGCCTAGTCCTCACCACAGGACTGTCCGCATTAGGGCTTGAGAGAGGGGTAGCGATTGCGCGCCCAGAAAAAAGTCTCCCTGATTCCGTCATCGTCCCACAGAGATTTCCAAACGGATCTTCCCCGATAATTGATGGAGGACCAATCGCTACTCCGCTCATCTTTATTCGAGTTGGTGCCAACATAGCAGCTCTCGAGATTCGTGGAGTGCCGCGGGTCCCGATTCGTCTCAATGGAGACTCCTCTCCGAGACGAGAGCGATCAAGGCCAAGGCGTTCGGTGATGGGAGTAGGTAAGGAACTCGATATAAACAATCTGCGAGGGGTTGGCTTCGTAGTGCTCGTTATATCCTTCTTGCCGAATATGACAACGCTGGGAGTATTAAAAAGACTAGCCTTCCCATCGCGTGGCGCAATGATCACAGGGCTAACATCTATGGCCGATGAGGCGGTTGCCATCGCAGATGGGCTGGTCTGCTCGCGCAGGACCATGCCAAGTGAGACATCCGAGGCAGTGAAGTGAAGGGGATGACTGGGGCTAGGGAACCGCCATGGTTGATCAGACGGAAGGCGTGGGGGAGAATGACGAAAGGACGGTGTGGTAAGGGGATTGTAAGGGGACATCGGAATAACTGGCAGAAAACGCGAGGGAGACGTTTTCTCAAAAGGTGGTGCAACTTCTGGTGAGACGGAGCGCGGAGAGATTGGGGGAGGAGTAGGACTGTCTCGAGAATCTGGTTGAGATAATGGTGGTCGGGACAGATCGAGTGGCGGCTCGAGGGCGGGGAATTCTCCTTGGGGGACCCGAGGAGCAGAGGGAACGTGCAGATCAGGATCTGTATCAGATTCATTGCCATTCTTCCTGTCTGACAGGGCGGACGTGCTCGCCAAAGCAGCAGGTCGAAGGGACCGCAGCCTGGATTTTGTGGTCTTATCAATAGGGCCGTTGCGTTTGAAGACTATCTGGTTCTCCTTCTCTTGGCCGCCTTTTGAATCTTTTCATTAGAATACCTAAACAAAGTCTCAGAGAAGCAAACACATACGACTGCTTTTCCTTGACCGGTCGGCATTGTCGCGTCGGTTAGACATAGCGATCTTGTGCTTTTCGAATACATGTCGTCTCCACATACTCTTGGCATTGACACCGGCGTAAGTTCGTCGGCAAAACGTGCATCGAAGACGTGGTTCCTCTCCATCGGGCCAACCCTCAGCTCCCCTTTCTTTCAGATCTTTCTTTTTAGCTGGACACCAGCCTCGTGGAGGTTCGAGTTGGGGGGGATACGGTACAGCATTAGGATTAGATGTGTGCATTGAGATAAAATCAGCGGGATCAAGAAACCAATCGGGATTGATAGCCATAGCAGTGTAAGTAAGGCCATCCTGGTATAGATGAGAATCAGGGAAATCGAAGAACGGCGGGCGTATGAATATGGTGTTTGGCTCGCCGGGAGTGGGGTCCATTGCGGGGAGTGGAAGTGTAAGTGAATTATTACGCGCGGGGGGTGGAGGTTTGGGCGGTGGAGCTGCAGAAAAGCTAGGCTGGTACGGGCGAGGATGAAATGATGTGGATGAAGAGGTGAAGAAATCAAGGGTGGTAGGGGAATCGAGGCGACGCTTGAGACGATTCGCTTTGTGGTCGGCCATGGTAACGCGGGATGATAGAATCTAATGTTATAGTGGGATGGATTGAGGCGGAAGCACTCACTGAGAGGGGTGCGCCGGCGAGAATGAGCGGGACGAGAGGATGATGTGTAGAGGTGAGGACGAGGGCGTCAAAATGTCTTATTTTTCAGTCGGAGTTGTTGACACGCTTCACACCACACTACGCGTATATCACGTGACCGTTTATTATTACTACAGCTAAATCGCAAGAGATATGTATCTACCACCGCATCATAACATTAGATTTCGTTCCGGCTTTATAAATCCTGTCCACTTACCCAGCTATCGCGATCATGGCGCCGACAGGTATCACTGGGGCTAATCCGCTGAGACTGAACATACATTAAAAAAACGTGGATGGCCAGCACCCCCCACCACGAGTGTACTTACCGACCCTGACTGAGGACAACGGCCATGATGGTGACCGAAAATAGGAGGCCCCCAACGGCGATGGCCGGTCCCGCGAAACGGTGGGTGCGGAAGCGCGAGTGCAAAGAGACCATGCACAACGCGAGGCCATTGAATATCTAGTGCGGGATAAACAGTCGTTAGGAGTTTGATACCGGTACACAGCAGCAAGCATTTACCGCATAGTGGGCCGCTGTCATAAATGCGTCTACTCTGTCTGGGGAGAAACCGTCCATAGACCGGAGAGCATGGGACCCGAATGCACCCGTAGTCATGCCGGCCGCGACTGGTAGCAGAGCAGTGGGACGACTTAGTATGAACAAAGCGCTCGAGGAAACTCCCAACCAAATACAGCTCCTGCGCGCCACAACAGTAATGGAGTTGGAGCCATTCTGGATGAACGCCGAGTTGGAAGTAGTGGTGTCAGTAAAGAGGGTTCGGGCATGTGTTGGTCAGAGTCAAGAAGTTGAGGGTCAGGCGAGGCAGCGGTCGGTGATGGTGTATGCATATCCACGTG
>Ga0210393_10002533_pt1 | contig 14922 bp, 13 predicted proteins | sample IncBWC27OmetaG_FD_160068 | JGI IMG/M metagenome (GOLD analysis project Ga0210393, IMG submission 160068) | Forest soil microbial communities from Barre Woods Harvard Forest LTER site, Petersham, Massachusetts, United States - Inc-BW-C-27-O ... | reverse complement strand
AATCAAAGATCACAGATTTTCGATGGATGAATAAGAACAAGTCCTGGACGAGGTCTTCGGCTTCGGAGCCATCCCCGAGAATTCGCGCGGCAATGCTGCGCAAAAGCCGACCATACCGTTGAAACAAACATCCGAGGGCATGTTGGTCTCCTCCGGCGACATGAGTCAGTAAGACCTCGTCGGAGGCTTCCGGCTGGGGAGGAAAATGCTCAATTGATATAGAGGTCCTATCCGCTATCTCCTTGGAAAGCGGTAGGGCTGGAAAACGGGTTGCGGCCAAATCACTCAAATCTGCCTCAGTAGCCTGGAGTGCGCTGAATTGCTGCTTTTGTCCTCATTGCCAAATTACAAATTGTCGGTAACTGACCCTTGGTCTATGACCGACAGTCGAGCACGATACTCGTCGACATGGCGAAACGGGGAAAACAAATTCAACCCCGCTCTGGGGTAGAAAAAGCGTTTGGCCAGGTCGTTCGGACCATTCGAGAGGAAGAAATCCACATATCACAGGCTGAATTGGAAAAAAGAACGGGCCTCAATCGGACATTCATTAGTGATCTTGAAAGAGGTATCCAGGGTCCCGGCATTAGAACAATATTCCGCATCGCTAAAGGCCTTGAAACCTCTCCAGATTCGCTTTTGCGCCGGACAACCCGGTCGAAGTTCTTCGAGTTTCCGGTCGGCAGAGACGTGCGTTGAAAATACCGCTCTCAGCCTATATATGCAACATCAATATAGGCCATTGGCAGATTCTCGTCTCGGTGCTTCATCTGTAAGTTGTCTCAAGCTAATGGAGAATCAGCCCCTAGTCCTGTTTGGAAGAAAGGTCCGTGCAGTTCGAGATGCCGCACATGTATCTCGGGAACTCGCCGCCGAGAAATCTGGCATTACCGCGAATTATCTGGGGGAAGTGGAGAGAGGCGAAAAATGGCCTTCCTTGGAAATCATTTCTGCTATCGCCACGGCCCTAAGTGTTTCGCCTGCTGTATTCTTCGAATTCGAAGCTCAGGAGACCGACCCTAGCATCTTGATCCAAAAACTTCATCGCATCATCGAAAATCGCACCACCGAACAACAGCAACAGGCACTTAGGGTCTTGAAGGGCCTCCTAGAACCATGAAGCCGATCCAGTCTTTTCCATCACTGCGTCCTCATCCTTGAACGACGCGCTCGTTGACTTGGAGTTTTTGTGCCTTCTGCCGAGATGAGAGAAACGCCTTCCCCGTAACGCTCGTTTCGCTCGAAGAGTAATCTGCGAATGCTTGTTCGGGTTGGCTTCCGAGTTGGCGTCCAACCGGGAGCTGAACAACTTCGTTCTAACACTGTGGCGTTTACGATGAGTGATCGTTTGGCAAGACTCTCGTCATTGCAGAAGAGTGGTGCCTCCTCGATCTCGCATCGCTGCCGTCACCACGTCCGCAGTCGGCCCGGCTATCCAGTCGTAAGACCACGAAGCTAGGACGGCGTTGACTTGCCTAGGTGTGACTACCCAAGCTCCCGAATCGTTCCGGCCAACTAGGATGAGGCTCCGAGAAAGTGGAGCGATGAGGAAGGCCGACGGATCTCGTAGACAACATGGCGGGGCATCAAGACAATCAGGCACACCCCAGCCCACAGGTCTGTCACCGATAATAAAATACTCGCCCGCGGGCGGTCTCAGCGTAAACCAGCGTAGCCGTGGAAACCAGCGCGCTTGGAAGTAATAGCTTTGTATGTGAACGCCTTCCAGAAAGTTTGATCGATCACGCAGGTCCGGAATCCAACCAGCGTCGAGCAAGATATTCAAATCCTGGTCAGCCGCGGCCGTCGTTTCTCCGAGAGTCGGATGCATGAGGCGCACTGGACGCGTACGGTCCGCCACATCGAGCAAGCCCTCAGGAGGAGGCTCGACCTGCTGACCAGCAAGCGGTGTCCCAAACCGGGCGGCCCACTTAGCTTCTACGCGTTGCATTGGCAACGCGCGGGAGGCAGCCCACGCCAAATACCGCATTAACTCGGGCGGAAGATTCTTGACAAGACCGGGGCTTTGGTTTGTCACTTCGCGAAGTGCCCGAGACGCAGGGCCTTCAACATTGTTGGCGAGGTACTCTTCAAGGGTCGCCTCAGCCTGCGCAAGACCTCCAGGGCCATCGAAGAGGTCCGGTGAAGTTCCGATATTTTTTGGCGCTCGACGTTTTACTGAACCATCCGAGAGGTTGCCATACCAAACCCAAGGATCGGGTGTGTTGAGCGAATCAGGATCGCAGAACTCACGTAGGTGGAATTTTGAAACGTAGTGGTGAGCGGCCATAGCGGGTCCAGAACTGTTCTGAGATTGGACGCCGCCAGTGAAAGAAAGATCAAGCATGACGGAGCCAGGAAATAGTACTTAATTGATTGTAACGTACCTTCTCTGGCCGATTCCCCGCCATAAGTGGGCTAGCAAGGCCGCCCTCTGGCTACTCGCCGGATGCCAAGCTTTGGGGTCTGGCGGTATCACCCCGTTGCCTTGACTTGTCTGTAAAACGAGGATATGTTCTGGCTGTCCCCCTGAATCCTGCAAAGGTCCCTTACCAAACGTGAAATAACGAACCGGATATGTTCGGTGTCAAATTTCGATTGGCAGTTTTAGCTAAACCCGATTTAAGCGAGGTGAAATATGTCTTCGGGAGCGACTGGCGCAGCGCCTGCGGGCGCCGCTGGCAAGGATCTTTTTGTCGAAGCCATAAAGCTAAGCCTAGAAAAAGGGAGTGGAATTCCCGCGATACCACTTCTGCAAAAAGCGCTAGCCTTGGGCTTAGCGCCGGGTGATGAAGTCTTCGCGCGCCACGCCCTCGGCGAGGGCTATCGCGAGATATTCGGTAATTCTGGTCTGCCTTGGCGGAAGATGGTCGAGACCAATGAATTCCATCAAAGCATGGCAGAGATAGAAAAGGCATTCGAGCTAGACAGTGTCGGTTCGCTTGGCTTCTTTTCGCAACCGCTCAATATTGGGCGTCTTGAACACCTTGACCTCATGTATACGCTAGCGGCTGATGCCAAGAAGGAGCAGGATGGAACTGACGCGGCCACTGGCTATCTCGCCGGGAAACTCAGAGCCGTTGAATACCTCGCCAGACCACCACTACTGTACAGCCTTTTGAAGCTAGCGGAATTATACCAGGAGACTGGCGCGTTCGAGGAGGCTGCCAGGTGCCTGCGCAAAGTCGTCGCCACCGAACCTTTGTACCCTGCGGATCAAGAACGCAACGAGGAATTGCGCGCAAAGGCACGAAAGATGCTAAGCGATGTTCAGGTACAGCCCAAGAATTCTCCGAGAGCGCCTAGTGCAGAGCGTACGGGATACTGTAAACACTGCGGAAACCCGATGCCGTCTGGAGCACGTTTCTGCACTGCCTGTGGCGGTGCGGTTGGTGTGCCGCAGCCCAAGAAGGACAACGATTCTCAAAGCAGCGTCGTTGGAACTTCCGATATTGCGAGCTTAGAACGTTCGGCTCACGAGCATCCCGACGACGAAAGTTATCAGAAGTTGCTCGCTGTTGCACTTCATGACGAAGCGCTGGCCAATTGCGAACGTGATCCCAAGGACGGCAGCCTTTTGTTTTCGTCTATTCAGCAAATCCGTAACGCTCGCGAACAACTGACAAGTGCACTGGCTCTGAAATTCAACGACCCCCAATTGCGATCCAACCTAGAGGCAGCACTTAAAGACGTTAACAAGATGGAGCAGCGCAAATTCGTCGGGAGCTGGTTTCTTGTAATCGTTTGGGGGCTCTTCTACATAATCCCCGGTGTCGCGGTCTGGGCAGCATTTCGACGGCCTCGCTATCTCATGAACAGGGACTACCTCGATCATTTGAGAACAGGGAAGCATATAGGCGCGGGTGCCCGGATAGGCGGCGCGATGGGAAAGGTCTATGACTTCTGTGACAAGATCTCCCCTGAGTGGGGCTGGATCTTCGGGCTAGCGATTTTTGTAATGCTTAGCCCGATTTTTGTGTTGCTGGGTTTCAAGGAAAACTACATGGATGTGAAAAAAGAAGAGATACCGACTAGCGCGTAATTCAATGAGAGCAACCGGCACAGCCCTGTCGTGCAGAAGTTGTGGCGCAGCGGTCGCATCGGGATCACGGTTTTGCGAGCGTTGTGGAACCCGCGTGGCTGTCGATCTGATGTGTGTGCACTGCGGAACCGCCATGGAACTGGATGCTCGTTTTTGCAGCCGTTGCGGAGCTAGGTACTTTCGCCCTTCCGAGGACATTACAGCAACGGAACTCCTGCTTGCAGCAACCGGCCTCTCATTGCAGCAAGCGGGCCCCCAAATGATTCTCGAAGCTTGTCAAAGTTGTTTTCGGAAGAATCCATCTGCGGATCAGGCAGCGATTGCGGCGGTGCTGGCCATGCACGCGAACGCGAAGCTTGGGTGCTTTTCTGAGGCTAGAGAACATGTGATCAAAGCGCGGCAGTTCTATGCCGCTCATCTCAAACTTACACCGGAACAGCAGGAGAGATACGTCGTGGAGCCTTATCTCATTGATGATCTTCGACCCGCAGGTGACCGGGACTTGGAAGATAACCCTTGGCTTTGGCCAATATTAGGACACGCAGAGTCGCCACTCCTTCCCGGTTCCTACAATGGCGAAACAGAGGCGGCCCGGCAAAAACAAGCCCTGCAAGCGTGGGTGGAGTTTGTCGCGGACCGTCGTGAGGGGTTTATTGGTATCTTAGGCTTTCTTTCTCTTGCCACCGCCCAGTACTCCTCGGCCGCCCGGCACCTTGACAAACTGCTGCTGATCGCAAGACGGTATGAGCATCTTGAACCCTACAGACGAGAGCTCCTGTGGCCCCGAGTGCTTCTTGGCGATTGTTATCGCGAGATTGGTGCGATCGACAAGGCCAAGCGAATGTGGCACCGAGCGGCTTCTGTCCGCGTTTGCTTCGCTGCGGAGGGCGACGATTTTACTCAATATGTGTTGCCTTGGATCGAAAAGGCAGAGTCCCGGCTGTTAGGTGGTGGCGAGACCCTTCCAGCACCGGAGATGACTAGGCGAGCAGGCGAACATCTCCGTCAGGCCACGTCGTATTTGCTCGCGGCTGAGCAGTTTGAAACCAAAGGAGAGGACCTTACGGATCGAGTTCGGCACGCAGGGAGCCAATACACCGAGATGCTGCAAAGCGCTCTCTCCGAGCTCCGGCAAGTCGAATCACTCGACGTGTTTGCGTGGGCCAAAGGGCCAATCGGCGATTCCGAACGGTGGTTTCGCTACGAGTGGGTAAAGGCTGTAGCACTTCAGAAAAACGCAATTTGGCAGATGTCGAATGACCGGTTAGCACTGGCGGCCGCTTCTCTGAAGGAAGCCAACGAGCTGTGGCCGACCCTCTCGTTTTTTGCGGTGATGGGCGGCTTGCAATCTGCTTGCGGTCTCACGGCAGATGCAAGGCAAACGTACCAGACGTGCATCGATCGCGCTGATGAACTAACCGCTGTGGAATCGTCGGAAGACAGCGAACAGACCTTGAGGGAAGTGCATGAAGCCCTAAAGTCATTGCCGAACTGAGACCTTTGGCTGGGCGCACGTGATACACAGTGCGGCGTCCGTATTGTTAAGTGATCGAAGGAGGATCAGAGAGGGACCGATTTGGGGAAGGCGGGGCAGTGGCGAAGACCTATAAATGCGCGAAATGCACGAAACAAATCTCCAGCAACGTCTATTTCTGTTCAACCGAGGAGTGGTATCTCTGCTGGGATTGTGTACGAAAGGCGACGTTCACAAATGAACTTACGTGTCCAAGCTGCGGAAAAAGGGTACACAGGATCGACAAATGAAGTCCCGCCATAGCCCGGTTTGCTTATCGAGATAAATCTATCTATCGAGGAGGGTTTCTGAAGAATCCATTCGAGAAGGCTCCTGAGCGCGAACGTGAGTGCCCGGATTGCCATGGCAGCGGAAAGACGTCGGACGGGAAGACGTGCCGCCGATGTGATGGAAAAGGCGTGATTTTGGTCCGGTAGAAGAAAATCAGGATCGCGGCCGGATCGCAACGCCATGAGTGGTCCCTTTAGATTTTTCCGGATGCCGTAGCAGAAATGTGGAAAACCACCCGCTCACCGTCGTGTGTTGTCCTTCGGCTGGAGGTCACGCCACCGCAGACAAACAACGAAGCTACCGATTAGCCATTTTCTGGGCCATGTGGAGAATAAGCTTCCTGTCGCCTTCTTCAGTCTTGCCCAACAGTCGGCGAAGCTTGTGCAGATAACGGGCATCCTTGCCAGCACTGCCCCACGCGATGTCGTCGGACGACTTCCGCTTTAAGAGATTCGGCAATTGGGGCGGCTCTTCGCCCTCGTAGAAGAGTTGATAGAGTGGGCATTCGAGCGCGCGAGCCAGCTTTTCCAGCGTTTCGATGGCCGGGACGGTATGGCCATTTTCTACGCGGGAGATATAACAACGAAGCAAGCCGGTACGCTTTTCGATGTCGCCCTGGGAGAGTTTCTTTTCCTCGCGCATTTCGCGGAGGCGGTCGCCAATAATCATGGCGCATTATTGCATCCCGGTTTGTGCCGAGCAAGGACCGCCATTTCCAGGAACGGGCGGGTCGTGCATGCCGCTACTCGCAGCAACGCACCGCCCCAAACATGATTGAGCGCTATTTCTCCTCTCGCGCGGGACCACGGGCACGGGCGTATTGACTCCCCGCAGTCCTAGGGCGTAGCATCCTCCTCAACGGTGACGGTATTAAGGTGTAATTACCCGGTCCCCGTTACCGTACAACGGCCTTGCCGCAGGCGAAAGGCCCACCGTCCGCCGAGTGCCAGCGTCATGAAGAATTATCCTTCAATTCGCAATGACGGCGCCCTTCGACGTTGGGTGCGAGCCGCTTTGCTGCTCATCTCTTTTGCGGTGGTTGTCTTGCTCGGGGCCGCGTTCGGACCGCGATCTTATACTGGTCCCCTATCTTCTCTGTTGCTGACGTTCGTCCTGATCGCTCTTTGTGTGGCGATTGTCCTTCAAGCCCGATTCATGATTCAGGCACGCCACGAACAACGCGAGACTGCCGGCGTTCTTGACGCCACAGAGCGCGAATTCGAATCCATCTTCGATAGCGCCCTCGACGGCATTTTGATTCTTGACGACCGGGGAATCTGTCTCGAAACAAATCCAGCCGCGCTCCGCCTCCTTGGAGCGCAACGCGCCGAACTCGTTGGTCAGTCGATTCAGAAATTCCACGCACCGGTGGATGATTTCCAAAATGCTTGGACGCGCTTCCTTGAGCGGAAAGAGGAGCACGGCGAAGCGAAACTCATTCGCCAGGACGGCGGAGAGGTGTTCATCGAATACACCGCGAAGGCCAATTACCTTCCGGGCAGACATGTTGCCGTACTACGCGATATCTCCCTGAGAAAACAAGTGCAAGCGGCTCTCCAAGACAGCGATGAACGCTTTCAGCAGATGGCTGACAATATCCAGGAAGTCTTCTGGATGCTCGACGCTGATACCAAGCACGTCATCTACGTTAACCAGGCGTACGAGACGATCACTGGCCGTTCCTGTGCGTCCCTTGCAGATAATCCCACTTCGTATCAGGAACTCTTTCACCCCGAAGACCGGATTCGTGTTCTAACTCGGCTCGAAGCAGCCGCGCGGACCGGAGAATTCGACGAGGAATTCCGAATTGTTCGACCCGACCATGCAATCCGCTGGCTCTGGGGCCGCGGCTTTCCCGTGCGGGACTCCGCAGGGGTCATTCGCCGACTTGTCGGAGTTACTCAAGATATTACCGCACGGAAATCCGCCGAGGAACAGATGGGGAGGAGCTTGGCCCTGGCAGAGTCCGCGTGGGCCGAAGCCGATGCGTTTCGCAAAACGACGCTAGCTCTCACTCAGAACCTCAAGATGGATTGTGTGTTGGACACTCTGCTCCAGTCTCTGCTGAAGCTCATCCCATGCGAATCCGCACGCGTCCTCCTAGTGGAAACAGACACCCATCTCTTTCTTGAACGCGAGGTTCAACACTCCGAAGCACGCCCACGGCAACCCAAGTGCCCCGATACTCTCGATGCCACGGATAGCCCTTTTCTGATGCAGGTTCTTCTCACCAAGGACAGCGTGCTCGTTCCTGACACCAGCGAAGAACCGCAGTGGTCCGGCTTTAAGGGCCATGCACACATGCGGTCATGGCTGTGTGTTCCGCTCACTGCTTCACAGCAAGTGCTAGGTTTGTTGTCGCTGGGCGACGCACACGCTCATTTTTTCACGCACGAACACTTGCGCCTTGCGAAATCCCTTGCAATTCCCGGCGCAGTCGCCATTCAGAACGCACGCCTCTATGAACGCGCCGAAATCTATGGCACAGAGCTCGAACAGCGCCTCGGGGACTTGGAACAGACAGAACAAGCGTTGCAGCAATCCGAAGCGAGCCGCACACTTTCAGAAGAAAAATTCACGAAGGTTTTTCGGTCGAGCCCCATCGCATTTTCCATCACGACAGTTGCCGAGGGCCGCTTCATCGACGTAAACAAAGCGTTTGAGCAGAGGTATGGCTACTCCGGCGAGGAACTCGTCGGCCGCACCGTCTTCGACATCGGTGTCTGGGATAGTCCGGTCGAACGACCCCAGATGATGAACGAGATCCACAAGCAGGGCCACGTCAGGAACCGTGTTACGCGCTTTCGCACGCGCTCCGGTGAACTGCTGGACACAATCTATTCTGCGGACATTATCGAGCTGGACGGCCAGCAATGCGTTCTGGCGGTTTCCGAAGACCTACCCGACCGCACCATTTTGCAAACGTCTTTGGCTCGCAAAACCGCCCTTGCTCGATAGTTCTTCTGTCGCGCCTAGTTTCTAGGTCCGTTTTAGTAATCTCAGTCAAACTGAGCATCGCCCAGCCATGTCTGAGTCCACCGATCCCACCGTTGTAGATTTCGAGCAGCGAACCAGCAGGGAGCGTAAAATGTACGATTGATGGCCAGCACCACATCAGCTTCCTCTTCAGACCTCGTAGGTCGAGTCCAACGCCTTCAGTTTCTGACCATCGCTTGGATGACCTTGGAGGCTGCAATAGCGCTCGCGTCGGCATCCAAGGCACGAAGTCCAGCTCTGTTCGGATTCGGCGGCGACAGCCTCATTGAGTTGCTTTCGGGAATGGTTGTTCTTTGGAGATTCCGCTCTCAAACAGAAACCGAGACGGCGCGAGCCGAGAAGATAGCTGCTCGCACCGCAGGCGGATTACTGTTCGCCGTCGCTCTGTTTGTGGCGACTGCCTCTTCTCTTGCCTTTCTCGGGTACTACGAACCCCGAACGAGCATCGTCGGTATCGCGTTGTTGGTAGTGGCGGCCTTCGGCATGCCCTGGTTGGCAAGGCAGAAACGAAACTTAGCAACCCAACTTTCAAGCGCTTCCCTCCGAGCCGATGCCGCCGAATCTTCGCTCTGTGCGTACCTATCGTGGATCGCGCTTGCAGGACTCGTCGCCAACGCGCTCTTTGGGATTTGGTGGGCTGACCCGGTAGCCGCACTGACTCTTCTTCCATTCGTCCTCAAGGAAGGATGGCAAACCATCCATGCCTCTCGCCCCGGATGTGATTGCTGTTCAGTCGAGCCCATCAAAGGCTGTCTGGCAGCAAATAAGTGAAGCTCCCGAAACAACAGTGCACGCGCCCTTCTAGCGAAGGAATGCACCCGGCCCCGGCGATTTGCCGGGGCTTTTTTTGAGGTGGCCGCGACTCCGACCGAACCGAACAAATCTTCCACAACACGCGCGCGGCATAGCAGCATTCATCCACGGCACGCGGGCCGCTTTTACGACCACACGTGCGAGGGATTCGTCCCGCTCGAAGAACGTCAGGGCACGATTCCCGAAAACGCCAGGCGTTGTCCCCCGGCCGGCGTGAAACCAGAACCATGTACGAAAACTGAGAACCGGGCCATTCCCTTTTTCGACCGCAGACAGGGAAAAACCTGAGACGCCGGAGCATCCTATGATGACCGCGTCGTACTGCGATTGTCTTATCTGCCGGTTGGAAGCGAGCTTCATCGCCGAACTCAGCGATGACCGAAGCAACCAAGAATTTCGGTTATTCGTTGTTTCCAGCCCAATACTGTCCGCGTTTCCGAGCCCTTCCGAACTTATCCAGAAACTTCGCGACCACGACAATCATCAACAGAGCCCCTCTTCCGATGAACTCCTTCTCGATCTTCTGGGGCGCGGCAGCGACATTCTGTTCCGCCCGATGTGGCAGCGGCTCTTACTGCTGGTCTTCATTCCGACCGTTCATCGCACCACGAGCCAGATCACCGGCACGTTTCCCTCGCTGACTCGCGATGACACGGCCCAACACCTTTTTGCCGTCCTTCTCGAATTCCTTCATTCCAAAGAACTCCGTTCCCGCCATTCGCATCTTGGGTTTACCATTGCGCGCAAGATACGCCGGAGCGCATTCCGGTGGGCGATTCGCGACTCGCACAAATCTTTGCGGAATGAAACGGACGGAACTTCGACCACGGTTTGTGAAACGGATGTGAGCGACGAGGATTCCCACGCCGACATCCTGTTGCAACAGTTTCTTGACGACTGCCAGCGCAGGGGATGGCTCTCTTCCGAAGAACGGGAGCTACTGACTCAGTTCAAGCTCGAAGGCATCTCCTGCCCGGAGCTCGCGCGCCGCAGCGGCCATTCGGTGGTAGCGATCCGGCATCGCATCCAGCGCCTGCTCGATCGACTCCGCCGCATTGCCCAGACATCGGGCAACGGGACACCCGAACAACTGAATCTCTTCCTTCCATGAATCGCATTGCTTTGTGAGCGTGCTACTCGACAGGTTGTAAGTATTCGTTGCAATAAAGTACCAACGAAAAAATATTTCACTAGTACCCGGTCTGTTTTCATTTTCGCTGGCTGATAAGTATAGAGAGGGGAGTTCTCGCCGGTTAACTCCCGCGGACAGGACGCAACCGATTCCTTCGGTGTTTCGCCCTGTGTCGCGTACGGCCCGCTAGTGGGGACGGACGCGATTGTGGGACAACGCTGTACACGGAGCGAACGCTCCAAGTGTGCCTGGACGGGGGGAAGTCCAGGACCCGGCGCATACAGCTGTCCCATCAATCGCCATCTGCTTCCTTCCTGCAGACGTAGCCGGGGACTCCCTCTCAACGGCCCATTTCTAAGACTCGGAAGAGATAGGGAGAACCCGAACATGAAGCGATTCCTTTGCACATACGTTCGCAGCATTTGGCTGCGTGCACCCTTGGTCGCCATCGGTTTCACATTTCTTTTCGCAGCACCGGCCTTCGCCCAAGCGGGGGCTTCGCCGTGGGAAAACGCCGTCAACGTTTTGATGACGGCCTTCACCAGCACCATCGCTCGCGGTCTCTCGCTCGTTGCCATCGTCGTGGCCGGTCTCACCTTCGCCTTCGGGGAAGGCGGCTCGAAGCGTGTGCTTGCTGGCGTGCTGTTCGGCGTCGGCATGGCCATCGCCGCCGTGAATTTCCTGGCGTGGCTCTTTCCCGGCGCTTAGATCACGCGCGTCCCGAAGGGAGAGTTATATGCCGGAAGCTAGACGAATGAACAGAGTCCACCGGTCGCTGTCCCGGCCACTGACGATCCTCGGGGCCGAGCGAAAGCTTTTCTTCTTCGCCATGTGCCTTGGTGCGGCAACCTTCAACCTGCTCAACAGCTTGTTCGGCGGGCTGCTGATGTTTTTGTTGCTCTACTTCATGGCCCGCTGGGCCACGCAGACCGATCCGCAGATTCTGCGATTTCTGCTGACGGCTGCAAGGCTCCGCGCCCAATACGACCCGATGAAGTTCACTCCAATTGCAATCCGAAGGGATGGCCATGCTCAGGCTTAGCCGAATCTTCAAGAACTACGACGAGACCGGCTCCCTCAGCGAGCAGATCAATCTCTACGGCTTCATCGGTCCGCACGTTTTTCTCACGAAGAGCGGGGAAGTGGGCGTCATCCTAGAAGTTCGCGGCGTCGATTACGAGTGTCTCGATACCGCTTCGATTGACGGTTTCACGAAACGTCTTGAGTCGGCGCTGAAGCTCTTCGACGAAAACTACCGCCTCTACCAATACCTCTTCAAGCGGAACAACGAAACCATCCCCTACAAGCTCTACGACAATCCGATCGTTGACACCGCAATCAAAAATCGCATCGCCTACCTCGGTAGCAAGGCCGACACTCTCTTTTCCTTATCGGTCTACTACGTGGTGCTCTTCCAGGGATTTCAGACTTCCGCCAAGCTCGGAAGCGTGCTTGCCGAGTTTCCCAAGAACCCGAAAAAGGCCCTTTCGGATCTGCGGGCACATTTTTCGGGTCAAAAGCAGACCGTTGTTCTTGGGCGGCACGTCAACAATGCCCAGGCAGCGCTCCTTCAAAAAGCCCGTAGCTTCATTCTTCAAGTCAGCGACTTCCTCGCGGTTCGCATGCTCGACAAACAGGAAGCCTTCCGCGTTCTTAAGAGAACGCTCAACTTTCATCCCGACAAACTCGAACTCGCCAAGCTGAAATACGACACCTTCCTCGACTACTATCTGCCCGAATCTCCCCTCGAATGCCATCGCGGGCATCTGCGCGTGGACGACTATTACGTCAAGGTATTGACCCTCAAGGAACCTTCCGCCCAGAGTTTTCCGCTCATCTTCAAGCGCCTGCTCGAAGTGGAAGCGAACTACTACGTCGTTACGGAATGGAAAAAGGAAGATTCGGGCAAGATGCGTCGTGTTATCCAGACCAAGCGCCGCCATTTCCACAACACCAAGCGCTCGTTCGCCAGCCAAGTCAACTTGAACGACGGGAGCCCGCAGGATGTGTTGGTCGACGATTCCAAGGAATCCCAGGTCCGGGAACTCGGCGAAGGCATTGCGGAGATCGAGCTGCACGGGAATTACTTTGGCCAGTTTTCGCTCACCGTGGTGATTTACGACCTCGACATGGCCAAAGTGGATCGGGCGTGCGCTGACTTCTATAAGGTCTTCAGCGTTCACGACGCCCAGCTCTATGAAGAAAAATACAACCTTCTGAACGCCTTTCTTGCAGCGGTTCCGGGCAACCACGTCTTCAACTTGCGTTCGTTGTACCTGCTGAACACCAACTACGCGGATTTCTCGTTCCTCTTCACCCTTCACTGTGGCGAGCCTCAGAACCTCCATCTCCGGCAGGAATATCTCGCGGTCCTTGAGACCAACCACCACACTCCCTACTTCCTAAATCTCCATTACCGCGATGTAGCGCACACCATGATTCTCGGGCGCACAGGTGCGGGCAAAAGCTTCCTTTTGAACTTCCTAATTACCAACCTACAGAAATACGATCCGCACACCTTCATTTTCGATCTCGGCGGAAGTTTTGAAAGCCTCACGCAGCTTTTCGGCGGCTCGTATGTTCGCGTCGGCTTGGAATCCGAGGATTTCAAGATCAATCCGTTTTCTCTGCCCCCGACCAAGGAAAATATCGACTTTCTCGCCCTCTTCCTGAAAGTTTTGATCCAGGGGCAGAGGCCGGGTGAGCTTGACTCCGCTACCGAACGCGAACTCTTCCACCAAGTCGAAAACCTCTATGCCGTGGACCCATCGCTGCGCACGCTGAGCGTGCTGGCGAACACGCTGGGACGCGACGTTGCGGGCCGCCTTTCGAAGTGGACCCGCGGCGGCCAGTTCGGATTCCTTTTCGACAACGCCGAGGACACCATTTCGTTCTCGCGTTTCCAGTGCTTCGATTTCCAACGCATGAGCCAGTACCCGGAACTTCTGGAACCGCTCCTTTTCTACATCCTGCATCGCGCCAATGCCGTCATCGCGGATCGTCAGATTTCGTCCGTTTTCAAAGCCTTCTTCATCGACGAAGCGTGGGTCTTTTTGAAGAATCCCAGCATTCAACGATATGTCGTCGAAGCCCTGAAGACATGGCGCAAGCACAACGCAGCGATGGTCCTTTCGACGCAATCCCTCGATGAACTCAAGCGCTCCGACATCCTCGACGTAATCATCGAAAGTTGCGCCACCAAAATCTTTCTCGCGAACCCCGATATGGACCGGGATCTCTACCGTCGCCAGTTTCACTTGAACGAAAACGAAGTCGAGCTCATTTCAGGCCTCATCCCCAAGCGGCAATTCCTGATTAAGACGCCGGAACTCGCCAAGGTCGCCAATCTCACCGTGGACGCCAAGAGCTATTGGCTATACACGAACGATCCTTACGACAACAAGAAACGCAAAGAGGCCTTCGAGACCTACGGTTTTGAGCGAGGGCTGGAAGTGCTCGCGGGAGTGCGCCTGTGATTGTTCATTGCGCTCTCCAATTGCGGATGGCGGAGAGCAACCCGCTTTACGTATTCCTGCCCCTCGCGCTCGCGGGATTCGCGACCGCAATCATTTTCGGCGTCCAGTGGTTTGTCGGAGGATTTTCCGGCGGCGGCCAAGGTTCCCAGCAACACCAATCACTCTCAAAAGGAGCAAGTCAATGAAACAAATGTTTCGCACGCAGTTGCATAGCTTTCTCTTTCGGATGTTCGCCATCCTTGCTGTGGGCGCAGCCGTCTTCCACGCCTCGCCCACGCACGCCGCAACGGAAGCGGCGGCGCGCGTCGTAAAGTATTCGAAGGAAGATATTATCCCCGTCCGTGCCAAGCTCCGGTTTTCGACGCTCATTCTGCTTCCCGATGACGAGGAGATTCTCGATTTCACCACCGGCGACAAGGAATTCTGGGTTATCAACGGCGCGCACAACCTCTGCTACGTACACCCGGCCCAAGCCGGCATACGCAGCAATTTGAACCTCATCACCGCGAGCGGCCACGTTTATTCATTCCTGCTGACCGAAATCAGCAATCAGCCGAACGCCGAACCCGATCTCAAGCTCTTCGTGGAGCCCAAGGAAGGCTCCGGCCTCGTGGTGAGTTCCGGGCTCCGCGGCTATGTCAGCGCGGGTGAAGCCGCA
>Ga0210393_10002532_pt1 | contig 14927 bp, 13 predicted proteins | sample IncBWC27OmetaG_FD_160068 | JGI IMG/M metagenome (GOLD analysis project Ga0210393, IMG submission 160068) | Forest soil microbial communities from Barre Woods Harvard Forest LTER site, Petersham, Massachusetts, United States - Inc-BW-C-27-O ... | reverse complement strand
CCAGCAGCCGCAGATCATCCTCCGGAACGCGCTTGAGCATGTCTTCGAGCGCACGGGGCAGCGGCAGTCCGATGCGGTTCTGCTCGAGCACGGTGCGGAACTCGCCGCCCAGCGGATCGGCGAACTCGCTCACCAGGACTTGCAGCGCACGCTGCAGCGAATGTCCCGCTTCAAGCGACGATTTGATCAGGTCGAGCGCGAACGGCAACTGCGCTGCAAATGCTTTCAGGCGCCGCTGTTTTTTCCACTGGATAAACAGGATCGGCAAGCTGCCGGTTATCAGCGCCGTGCCGAGTGCGAACCACATGTCGCCGAACGCGATGTTGCCGCCGAACAATCCCGCGCCGAACATCAGCACGATTATCAGCAGGATGTCGGGAACGCGCATGTACATCCCGGCCTGCCACATCGACTGTTCGAGCTTGCGCGCTAGGTTAAGGTTGTACAGCCCCGTCAGCAGCGTGCCCTCTTCGGGACGCGCCTTGCGCATGACGTCGATTTCAACCTCGTCGGCGGGCCGCGTCAGGCGCCGGGCCACCTCGCGTTGTTGCTCGACTTCGCTGCCGCGGCTGCTGGTAAAGATCAGCACGCCAACGAAGACGAGCGCGAATATGCCGCTTGCCATCAAAAAGTCCATAGGCCTTTATCCAATCGTGTTGCGGAAGATCTTGCCTTCCAGCTTGTACCCCGCTGCCTCCAGCCGCTGCGAGTAGGTTGACCGAATTCCGGTGGCGACAAACTGCCCGAGCACCTCGCCGCCCGCTCCAATTCCCGTGCGTTTGAATTCGAACAGATCCTGCATCATCACCATCTCGCCTTCCATTCCGCTGATCTCCGAGATCCGCAGAATTTTGCGCGAGCCGTCCGACAGACGCGAAACGTGAACGATGATGTTGAGCGCCGACGCGATTTGTTGGCGCATCGCGCGCTGCGGAATCGATACGCCCGACAGCAGCATCATCATCTCGAGACGTCCGAGGCTGTCGCGCGGGGTGTTGGCGTGGATGGTCGCGATGGAGCCGTCATGACCGGTCGACATCGCCTGCAACATATCGAACACTTCTCCGCCGCGGACCTCACCGACGATGATGCGATCGGGGCGCATACGCAGTGTGTTCTTGACCAGGTCGCGCTGGCTGACTTCGCCCTTGCCTTCGACGTTGGCCGGCCGCGTCTCGAGCCGCACCACGTGCGGCTGCTGCAGCATCAATTCGGCAGAGTCTTCGATCGTCACGATTCGCTCGTCAGCCGGCACGAACAGCGACATGCAATTGAGCATCGTCGTTTTGCCCGAGCCGGTACCACCGCAAATCAGAAGGTTGAGGCGCGCGCGCACGATCGTGCGCAGGAACTCGACGATCTCCGGCACCAGAGTTTTTTTGTCGACCAGGTCGTCGATGTTGTAGCGTTTGCGGCCGAATCGACGAATCGAGAGCGAGGGGCCGTCCAGCGCCAGCGGCGGAATGATTGCGTTGATACGCGAACCGTCCGGCAAGCGCGCGTCAACCATCGGCGATGCTTCGTCGACTCGGCGTCCGACCTGCGACACGATTCGATCGATGATCAGCATCAGATGCTGATCGTCCTGGAATTTAACTTCGGTCGCGTGCAGCTTGCCGCGTTTTTCGACGTATACCTGGCTGTGTCCATTGACCAGGATATCCGTGATCTCATCGTCCCACAGCAGCGGCTCGAGAGGTCCGAGTCCCAGCAGCTCGTTCTTGATCTCTTCGATCAGGTGAGCCTTGTCGGTTTCGGTCAGCAACCGACCCTCGTCGTCGAGGATGGCGGAGATAGCTTCCGTAACTTTCGACGCCGCCAGCGCTGGCTCGAGGCTTTCGAGCCGTGTAACGTCCAGCGTCTCGAACAAGCGGTTGTGCACCGCCAGCTTGAGCTGCTGAAAGCCCTCGGCCTGCACGTCCCTGACGGTACGCTTGCCATTGCCGCCGCCCATCAGCGAGCGCTGAAACGGCGCCGGCGTTGCATTGGTTTGTTGCGAAATTCTTTCGACCAGTTTCATCGATTACCTCAGCTGCGCGCGCCGATAACGTTCAACAGACGCGAAACAAGCGAATTTGAAGAATCGCTCTCGGTGGTCGCCGGTCCCACTTCGAGGCGTCGCGCCAGATCTTCGACACTCTTGGCCAGCGGCGAGTTCGGCGCCACCTGCCACAAGTCCTGCGCGCTCAGCTGCACCCGCTCGAGCACTTTTTCATCGCGCGGAATCCGCGTGTGAATCGGCTTCGCCAGCGTATGGCTCAATTGATCTTCAGTTATCGGATGACCGGGAGTGAAGCGGCTCAGGATAAAGTTCGGTTCGACTCCGGTCAGGCCCAGCCGTCCCACCAGGTCGACGAATCGCCATGCGCATCGCGCGGCGCCAATCGACTGGTCGAGCACATAGAACAGAAAGTTCGAACGCTCCCAAGCCGCCACCGACTTCTCGTCGATATGCGTGCCGCAATCCACGATCACAAAGTCGAACAGCTGGCGCATCAGCTCCAACGTCGCGCCAACCGTCACGTCGCTTACCAGCTCGCTGTCTTCTATCCGCTTGGGGGCCGCTAACAGGTAGACCCCCGACGCATGCTTGCTCAGCGCCGATTCCAGTTGAATCGAATCGAGCTTCCGCGTTCCTTCAACCAGCGCCATGATCGTGCGCTCGGGCTCAAGGTTCAGGAACACCGACATCCCGCCCGTCTGCAAATCGAGATCGACCACGGCGACGCGCTTGTCGAACGCATAACGCAACGCCAGCGCCAGATTCGCCGCCAAGCTCGTCACTCCGGTGCCGCCTATCAGGCTGACCAGCGAGACGATTTGGCCTCCACCGACGTGAACTTCTTCACGTCGCCGAGTCTCGCTGATCTTGAGCAATGCGCGGGTAGCGTCGCCCGGATCGAGCGGCAGGAACAGTAGTTCGTCTGCTCCCGCACGCAATACCCGCTTCATCAGGTCCGGCGACCGATCGTGGAGCAGCGCAAACAGAGCCGGGCGAGGCTCTTGCCCCGCCCGGCCATTGAGATAACTGAGAGATAACTCGTCGTTCCCGTTAAACAGCACCATCGTCACGTCGTACGACGACTCGGTGCCTTCGGCAGCGACTTCCAGGTCCGGTTCTACTTCCTCGATGGCGAGGATGGGGTCACCCAAGGCGGCGAGGGCATCTCTGACGTCTTCCCGATGCTCGTCGCCTTGGCCAACCAATTGGACTTTGAGTCCACCATGCCTTCCATCATTTTTTTTACCGAGCGATGACACTTCACAATCTCCCTCGTTCAGCTATGCGGTGCCATATCATGCACTAAATACATGGCTGTGTCATACGCTCTCACTATCAAAATCGCGGCCTGGTTACGTCAGGCTGAGCCAGCCGACGGGTTTCGACCTGTTCCTGCGTCAGTTCAGGCACCGAAGTCGGATTGTAGACCGCAGCACCATCGGGCAATGGCTGCACGATTTGCGGCGTTACGCTCATGATGAGGTCCGTTTCGGTGTTCGAATACGCGGTATTGCGGAACAGTCCACCCAGGTACGGAACGTCGCCGAGGTACGGGACTTTCTGAATCTGGGTCTTCTTTTCGTGCAGAATCAGGCCCGCGATGATCAACGTCTGGTTGTCGCGCAACTGGACCATCGTTTCCGCGCGCCGGGTTACGAAGGCCGGCACGACGAAGCCGAACAGCTGCACGCCTTCGGCAAAGTCGGGCTCTGATACTTCAGGCTTCACCAACAGTTCGATTTGATCGCGGCCGACGACGGTCGGAACGAATTCAACCGAGGTGCCGAACTGCTTGAAGACGATCGACGTATTCAATGCCTGCGCGACGACGATTGGAATTTCGCCGCCTGACAGGAACTTTGCCTCTTCACCGGAATTTGCCAGCAGATGCGGCTGCGCCAGGATCTTTCCAAGCTGGTGATTCTCGAGATACTGGAAGAAACCTTGGAGCTGATAGTTACTATTGCCTACCGCCAAGCCATACGTCATTCCCTGCGATAGGATCAGGCCGGTAAGGGTTCCTGCGGGGGACAGCGATTGCTGGACTGTGCTGACTACTCCGGAGGTACCGGAGGTGGTGCTGATAGTCGGCGAATACGGTGTCGCAACTGCGCCGGGCAATCCGACCAATGACACTCCCGCATGGGCGAGGGCGCCGGCCAGGTTGGTGCCTTGGTTTTCAATCGCGCTGCGGTCGAGTTCGGCCACCATCGTGTTGAGCAGCACCTGCTGCCGGCCGTGAGGATCGACTTGCACCGGGCGCTCTTCGTACTGTCCCTGCTGATCCCAAATTGCCAGCGTCGTGTAGCCCGGCTTATGACCGATCAGGTTAACCTGGAACGGATTGATTACCTGGATATCCGCCACCGTGGTGTCCGCGATCGACACGCGACGCAGCCGGTTGGGGAAATCGATGATCCTCGAAGACCCCGTCTGCATCTGCACGCCGTCTTCAGGCAGATAATGCCGTCCGCCGGTGATCGCGCCCGAGTGCAGCTCGCCGCCGGTTAGACTCACCGACGGATCGACCCGAAAACGCTCGGTCGACAATGCTTCCGATGCGGTCTGACCCGCTGCGGCCGGAGTCGAACCATAATTGGAAGCCGGAACGTTAGGATAGAAATCGAAGGTCGAATGACTTACCACCGGAGGAGCAACCGGCGCGGGCCCTCCGTTTGCGGGCGCAGGTGCGCTCGACGAGGCTACCGTTGTCGGTCCGACAACAGTGGTCATGGTGGTCCCTGTCGTCGATGAGGACGAACTCGACGATGAGGATGAAGCGGCGGAGGCCACAGGGCCTGTGCCTGGATCCAGCGTCGCCACTGGAGCAGCCGCACTGCCGACGCCCACACCGCTGCCCGAGATCACTGCCGGGGCGGTCCCGGGATGATTGATGTTGTTGATATTGCTGACCGCGCTGACCGTGACGTCGTAGTCAACCGCGGTGCCGTCCGCCAGCTTGACCCCTACGGTCCATTCGCCGGCAGCCGCGCCGAGCAAGGTGACCTTACCCGGCTCCTCGTTGTGAATAACGAGGGCGTTGGGATTCGTGATCACCTTCACCTGCGGCGTCGCGCCGGGGCTTACGTTATTGATTACGTAAGTCTCGCCCGCATTCAGGGAGAGAGCCATTATCGTGGGCGGGTTATCCGCCGCAAAGGCCAGTCCCTGCCCCAGCATGAATATGCTGATAGCTCCAACCAGCCACGGAAGCAGTCCACATCCTCTTAGTGCTTTCATCTTCTTCACCTCGCCTCTTCGCGGCTTACGGTATGTCTATCGTTTTGGGTGTCGGCGCATGGCTGGCGGCAGGCGCAACCGGTGACACAGGCGCCATCGGTGAGACCAGATCGTGATGATCGGGCTCAGGTGCGCTCGCCACCGTTGTCTCAGGCGCTGTGCCCGCGTCGGCGTCAGTATCGTCGTCGGCGCTGGGCGCTGCGGCCTTGTGCGACGGCTTGCTCGTACCGTCGAAATTCGCGGCCGCTTCGTTCACGAATGAAACTGATTCGGACGACTTGCCGTTGCGCAGGATTTCTATCTCAACCGGCCGCGGACGATGCGGCATCGCTACCACTCGACGAGGCTCGGGCTGAACCGCCATCACCGGAACGTCCGGCACCAGGCTGTAAGCGCGCAACATCTGGGGGACATCGCTGCCGCTGGTCAGCACGATCTTGTTGTCATTGTAATTGCGCATTGCCAAACGCAGCGTTCCCGAATGACTCGCCAGCGCCAGGCGCTCGGACTCCTGCGGCGTGACCAGCAGAGTGACGACCTTCACGATTTCAGGCTCGTCCTTCTTCTGCTCGACTTCCTGCGCGACCGCGAGGACTTCGACGTTCTGCAAAATTACTTTCGAGAACGCTTTGCCCGCTGCTTCTCCGGCCTCGGTCGCGACCAGCACGTCGACCCGCGTATGCGGCAGGACGAAGCCCGCTACATCGCTGACCTCGTCGACCGGGACCGACACTGCGCGCATTCCGAACGGAATCAACAGCGGCATCACGCCAGCCGTCTTGTCCCCGGTGAACAGTTTGGATTGCACGATCGGCTCGTTGGCTACGAAGGAGTTCTTCACGTAGCTGCCGATTATCTGCCGCGGATCGGTGTAGGCTCCATCCGGCAGACTGTCAGCCGACCATCGCGCCGTTTTCACTTCGCCCAGCTCAATCTTGGTGCCGAGCGGAAGGTCGTAGGCCGCAACCACGACTTCGACGTTATGGGCCATGGCGTTTTGCACTTCGGCTTCTCTGCGCTTCAGCGCGGAGTACACCATCACCGAAGCCAGCATTGCCGCCAACCCCGCCAGTAAGACGAATACCATCGGTCGTCTCATATCTCCCCTCCCCACCGGCCGCTTCGATGCGGACCGGCTATCTTCGAGTAATAGTTGCGCATATTAGCAGTTCGCTATTTATAAATGGAGATAGGCTACTAGTCAGCCTGCAAGGAAGGCTGACCGTCCTATATGCTTCCGAATTAATGGATAAGCGAAAACAGGAAGACAGGGCACCGCTAAGGTAGCGAGAGCTCGAATCTACATGCTTGAAGATTTCCACAACCACCCCACGATGCCCACCTCTAAAACAGCGAGATCACGTTGTTCACTATCGATGAGACGATAGTGCTCGCGTTATTGACCAAAGCCACACAGATCACTGCGATCGTTGCTAATATCAGCGCGTATTCGGCCATTGTCTGGCCGCGCGAACTCATCACTAACCGACAGTCCCTCTTTGCCTGGCTCATTGAATCCCCTCCCAGGGTTTCGTCTTTCTTCGAGTCATCTCTGTTGGCGGGGGCTGTTGTTCATCGTCCCCGTCAAGAGAGCTAGCTCAGACGACGGTCAGGCCTTCACTTCCCGAGCTGCGAGCCCACCTTGTCTTTGGCAGCGTGTTCCGTTCGTTTCTGCTTTTAGAGACATGGTGTCTTTTTCGTTTCCGGCGGGGGCGCGGGGCCCCCGCCGGGTTAGAGATTCGCCCTATGCTCGAATTAGAGCTGGGTATCCACGGTGCCGAGCAGCGTGGTGATCGTGGTGCCCATCTTCTCGTAGGCAACGAACACGATGACCGCGACGGCGGCCATGATCAGCGCGTACTCAGCCATCGTCTGGCCGTTCTCGCGCTCGGTCACCTTCACAAACAACTTCGTGAGCTTGTCCATAGTCCCGTATCCTCCTTCAGTCCGTTTTTTGGCCGAAATTGGCCTTTGTCCCCGTAAGTTAGGCGTTCGTCCCAGCAAGCAAATCCGCTACGTACTCAAACTCCCAAAAAATCTCCGTCCACGACGACTTCGCCAAAGCGAGATGATGCAGAGCATCTCCCGTGCCACGTTGGCGTATTGAGCAATTCGTTCGACTTTTTGATTTTACAGCGGTTTTGACTAGGCTCAGTCATGCAACTGATGGTTGCGAACCCGCAACAGAATAGGGCTCTCGTGCTAATATTTGAAAATCTAAACAGGTCAAAGAGGGTTTTACTTGATATAGACTAACTAAGCAACACCCCTTCAACCGGTTGTACGACGTTCGCGGACGACCCACTAAATCTGGGTAGCGCAGCGGTTTTGAACGTGAGAATGCCTAAGACTCCCAAACGGAAGGAGGCTGACGGCACGCCGCCAGAGAGACACTCAGCCGATTGTTTCGAATCTGATCTGGTCGCCGACCTGCGTCGAGCTTTTCTCCGCGGCTCCTGCCTCAAGCTCTAGCGCTCGACGCGCCCCGAATACCATCGCCGAGACCCGCCATGGCCGCAGTTGCCGGCTGATCCTGATGACCTTGTCGCCGCGGCTGAGAAAAACAATGTCGATCGCGAAGCGCATGAAGAACATGTGCATCCACATCATCGGCGTGAACCGGCTGTTCTCAAACAGCATCCCGGCCCCAGGCTCCAAGCCGTCGCGTCCCAGCAGACCTTTGCTCTGACCGGCGACGCCGCCGGCGTTCTCGAGCCGCGCGCACAGAACGGTCCCGCGCGATTGATTCAATGCTCGCAACGTCTGCTCTTTCGTCGTCATCGGCGCCTCGGTCGGTTTTGGGACTGTCTCATGACCTCATCATGTAATAAAATCGAATGCGTTTCATGGGCTTCATCCCAATATTTTTCGATGTGACCGACCGCCGATGCGTAGTCATCGGTGGCGGCGAGGTTGCCAAGCGCAAAGTCGAGGCGCTACTCGAGGCGGGCGCGTGTGTGACCCTCGTCAGCCCGGGCCTGTCGTCGCCGCTTCAGGAGGCCGTTGCGCGCGGACTGTTAACCCACATCGCGCGAGACTATGCGCCCGGCGATATCAAAGGATGCGTCCTCGTGTACGCCGCGACTGACGACCCGAAACTGCATCGCGAGCTCGCCGCCGAAGCGCGCACCCTCGGCATCCCGATAAACGTCGCCGATGAGCCAGAGTTGTGCAGCTTTATCGCGCCCGCCGTCGTTAAGCGCGGTGCGCTCCAAATCGCAATCTCGACCGGCGGCGCGTCACCGGCCTTCGCCGCGCGCATTCGCCGCGAGCTCGAGGATCGATTCGGCGCCGAATACGCGCTTACGCTCGACCTCATGCGCGCTGCGCGCCGTCGCTTGCATGCCGAGAAAATCGTTTCCGTCGAGCGGATGCGCCGGCTGACGGACCTTGCCAATTCCGCGCTGCCCGACGCGATTGCCGCTGGCGACGTGGCAGCCGTTGAGCGCATACTTGCCGCTCACCTGGGCGAGGGCGTTGGGCTCGCGCAGCTTGGAATCGATCCGGCGCATTTCGCACGCGCATCCGTGACGGAAGTTTCGCACTGAAAAAATGGACACGATGTGGCTATTGCCCGCGCTCGCGTGTTACGCGCTTTCTGCCGCGTTGTTCGTGTTCGATCGTTCGTCGGGGCGCACGCGCGCGACCGGCTATGCGGCGGCGATTCTCGGCGCCGGCGCAATCTTTCACGCGTTTGATCTGACTGCGCGCGGCCTGCAGGCCGGAAATATCCCGGTTGCCAATTTTGCGCAGGCGCTGTCTTTTCTCGCGTGGCTCACCGCGCTCGCCGGCTTGCTGATGATCGTGCGGCTGCGACTCGCCGTGATCGGCGCATTCGTGGCACCCGCCGTGACTTTGGCCCTGGGAGCAGCTTCGCTCACGACCAGCGACGGCCGCGTCGTGTTGCCCGCGACGCTGCGCAGCGTATGGCTGCCGATCCACGTCACGCTTGCAATCCTCGGCTACGCGATGTTCGTGCTGGCGGCCAGCGTGAGCATCGTCTACCTTGCCTACGAATCGAAGCTCAAGTCGAAGCGCGCGCTGGGTCCCGCCAACGAAGGCGCGCCGAGTCTCGAAAAGCTCGACCGCATCAACTATCGCCTGCTGGGATGGGGTTTCATAATGTTGAGCCTCGCGATAGTGAGCGGCGCAATGTGGGCCGACGCGACGTGGGGCCATTTCTGGTCGTGGGAGCCGAAGGAATCCTGGTCGCTGGTGATTTGGATACTCTACGCGGGCCTGCTCGAATCGCGCCTGACCGTGGGATGGCGCGGGCGGCGCGCCGCCGCACTAACGATAGTCCTGGCCAGCGTGTTGGTTGGTTCGTTCGTGGGCGTTAACCTGATTTTTCCCGGCAAACACGGCGGCAGCTTCGGTTGAAAATGGATCAGGCTCTATTCATCGTCGGGATAAACCATCGCAGCGCCGCCGTCGCGTTGCGTGAGCGTCTCGCATTTGCCGAGGACGAGATTGTCGCCGCGCTCGGCCGGATGAAAGCGTCATGTCCCGCGGTGGCAGAGGCCGCGCTTATTTCTACGTGCAATCGGGTCGAAGTGGTGGGAGTTGCGGCAGACCCGGCGCGCGCCGCCGATGAAACTCTTAAATTTTTATCAGCCGATCGAAAAGTCGATCACGACGCATTCGCCGAAGCGATTTACAACTTCTCCGGCCGCGACGCCGCCCGCCATCTGTTTCGCGTCGGAGCGAGCCTCGATTCGATGGTGGTCGGCGAGCCGCAAATCCTGGGGCAGCTCAAGCTCGCGTACGCGCAGGCGTCCGAGGCGCGCAGCGTCGGCTTAATCCTGCATCGCGCGTTCCACAAAGCCTTCACCGTCGCCAAGCGCGTGCGCAAAGGCACGCTTATCGGTCACGGTTCGGTTTCAATCAGCAGCGCGGCGGTCGCACTCGCGGGCCAGATTTTCGACACGCTCAAGGACAAAACCGTCATGCTGATGGGCGCCGGCAAAATGGCGGAGCTGACCGCTCGCCAGCTGAACGCGCTCGGGATCGAGTCGCTGCTGATAACGTCGCGCACTTTCGATCGCGCCGTCGCACTCGCGCGCGAACTCGGCGGAACTGCGGTGCCGTACGACAATTACAAGCCCTATCTCAAGATGGTGGACGTGCTGATAGGTTCGGTCGCGTCGACCAAGCCGGTGCTGGGACCGGATGAATTCGAGTCGGTGGTGCGCGAACGCCGCTACCGGCCGATGTTTCTGATCGACATGGGCGTGCCGCGCAATTTCGACGAGCGTCTCAACGCGCTGCAGAACGTGTACCTGTACGATATCGACGATCTCGGCGCGCTCGTTCAACGCTCGCTCGGCGATCGCGAGCGCGAAGCGGGCAAGGCCGAACAGATCGTCGAGCTCGAACTCGAGTCGTTCCTCCAATGGCTCGCCGGCCTCGACCTGACGCCGACGATCAAAGACATTCGCTACAGCGTCGAGCGCCTGCGTGACGACGAACTGGGCCGCGCGCGCGGATGGCTGGCGCAACTCGAACCGGCCGAGCGCGAACGCGTCGAATTGCTGACGCGCGGACTTACCAACAAATTGCTGCATCGTATTTTGTCGGGTCTCAAGCAGCGCGATGACAAAACGCTCGACGCCGCTTTCGCCGCCGAAGTCGCGCGCCGCCTGCTGGGCGCCGAGTTCGACGCCCAGGACGACGCCTTCAACGACCCGGACGACGATGACGACGACCCGGACATCGCCGAGTGACCGCGCCCCGTCCCGGATGCCGCGCAAAATCAGAATAGGCTCCCGCCCCAGCAAACTCGCACTGGCGCAAGCGTCAATCGTGCGCGAGCGGCTTACCAAACAAATTCCCGGCATCGAGATCGAGATCATCGAGATCCGCACCAGCGGCGACAAGATGACATCGGCGTCGCTCGCCGACGTCGGCGGCAAGGGCCTCTTCATCAAGGAGCTCGAGCAGGCGCTCGAGGCGCGCACGATCGACGCTGCAGTTCATTCGATGAAAGATCTTCCCGCCGTGCTGCCGCAGGAGTTTCGCGTGGCCGCGGTTCTCGAACGCGAGAATACCGTGGATATTCTCGTTACGCGCGACGGCTTCGCGCTGAATGCGCTGCCCGCAGGCGCGCGGCTGGGCACGTCGTCATCGCGCCGCCGTTTCCAGGCGCTCAGGATGAATCGCGCGCTCGAGATCCTGCCGCTGCGCGGCAATGTCGACACGCGCCTGGCGCGCGTTGCCGACGGCACCTTCGACGCGATCATAATCGCAATGGCCGGTGTCAAGCGGCTGGGCCGCGTCAACGACGTGAAGTTCGTCGAGCTCGACGCGCGAGATTTTATTCCGTCAGGCGGGCAGGGCGCGCTCGCGATCGAAACGCTGGCCGATAGCGATGCGGCTGATCTGGCGTCCGCAATCAACGACCCACACGCATTCTACGAAACCGCGGCCGAGCGGGCGTTCCTGGCCGCCATCGGCGCATCATGCACGACGCCGGTCGGAGTGCGCGCGAATATCGCCGGCGACGCTTTCAAGCTTGCGGCGATGCTGTTCAGCCCGGACGGCGCGCGAGAATTGGTGGATGCGATAATCGAACCGCTTGACCCCAACTTAGCGCCATCCGCGGCCGAGAATTCCGGCCAGCGCCTCGCCGAAAAAATGCTCGCGCGCGGCGCTGCCGCAATTCTTGGTAAATGACCGCGCGGGCTGCGAAAGATAAACGTGGTCGAGTCTTTCTCGTCGGCGCGGGTCCCGGCGCTGCCGATCTGATCACGCTTCGTGGTGCCGACGTATTGAGCCGCGCCGACGTCATTATCTATGACAATCTCATAAGCGCGGAACTTCTGAGGCTCGCGCCCGCCGCAGCCGAGCTCATCTACGCGGGCAAACGCGGTGGCTCGGACAAAAGTATCGAACAGGCCGACTTGAACGCGATGCTCGTCGAGCACGCGCGCAAGGGGAGCGTTGTCGTGCGGCTCAAGGGCGGCGATCCGTTTATCTTCGGCCGTGGCGGCGAGGAAGCCGAGGCGCTCGCGCGCGCACAGGTCGCGTTCGAGGTGGTGCCCGGTGTCACTTCGGCGATTGCGGGGCCGGCGTTCGCGGGCGTGCCTCTCACCCATCGCGAGCACGGCTCGTTCGTCGCGTTCGTCACCGGCCATGAAGATGAGAGCAAGGGTGCGCGCTCGACGGTGCCATGGGACGAGCTAGTGGCGGCGACCAGGCGCGGCGGCACGATCGTTATCCTGATGGCGACGGCGCGGATGCGTGCGACGCTCGAACGAATCGGCGCGGCCGGACTTCCCGCGGAAACCCCGGCGGTCGCAGTCCAGTGGGCCACGACCGCAGCGCAGAAAACCGTCAGCGCGACGCTCGCTACGCTCGCGGACGAATCGGTGCGCGAAGGAATCGGCGCGCCGGCCGTAATCGTAGTTGGCGAATGCGCAGGCCTGCGCGAGCATCTGAAATGGGTCGAGCGCACGCCACTGTTCGGCCGCATGATAGTAATAACGCGCGCACGCACGGCGGTGTCCGCGTTTGCCACAGCGCTCACGCGACTCGGCGCGGAGGTCGTTGAATTTCCGACGATCGAAACCGCGCCGCCGCGCAGCTATACCGCGCTGGATCGCGCGATCAAACGTATTGATTCCTTCGACTGGATAATCTTCACCAGCGCGATGGGCGTCGAGAGCCTGGTCGAAAGGATGAAGTCGCGCGGGCGCGATATTCGCGATCTCGGGCGCGCGTCGATCGCGGCGATCGGTCCTGCAACCGCCGCGCGGCTGGCCGACTATGCGCTACGGGTCAAGGCCGTGCCCGATGAATATCGCGCCGAGCAGATCATTCCCGCGATCGGAATCAAGCGGATTCGCGGCAAGTGCTTTCTGATTCCACGCGCCGAAGTCGCACGCGAAGCGCTGCCCGAAATTCTGCGCGCCAAAGGCGCCAAAGAAGTTGTAGTCGCGCCTGCGTATCGAACGATCAAGCCCAAACGCGCGCAGGTCGATCGGATGCGCGAGTCGCTCGCGTCGGGGAAGATCGATCTGGTGACGTTCACCAGTTCGAGCACGGTCACGAATTTCTGTGAGTTGATCGGAACTTCAGGAAAGGGAATCAAAGCGGCGGCGATTGGCCCGATCACGGCGGCAACTGCGGAGGAGCGCGAATTCGAGGTGGTGGTGAGGCCGGCCAAGTATACGATTGAGGCTCTGACCGAGTCGATTCGCGAGCACTTTCAACTCAAGCAGAAGTAATTTCAGGCGCGGAGTTTGCGGGCTACTTCTTTGGCGAAGTAAGTCAGAATCAGATCGGCGCCCGCGCGCTTGATCGACGTCAGCACTTCCATCGTGGCGCGTTCTTCGTCGATCCATCCGTTGATGCCGGCGGCGCGGATCATCGAGTACTCGCCCGAGACGTTGTATGCGGCCACCGGCACGTTGAACTCGTGTTTCACGCGCCAGATCAGGTCGAGATAGGGGAGCGCGGGCTTGACCATCACGATGTCGGCGCCTTCTTCGAGATCGAGCGCCACTTCGCGCATCGCCTCGTCGCCGTTGGGCGGGTCCATCTGATACGAGCGCCGATCGCCGAACTTCGGCGCCGACTCCGCCGCCTCTCGAAACGGTCCGTAAAATGCCGACGCGAACTTGGCCGAGTACGCGATGATTCCGACGTGGCTGAAGCCGCTGCCGTCGAGCGCCGAGCGAATCGCGCCGACCCGCCCGTCCATCATGTCCGACGGCGCGACGATGTCGGCGCCCGCGCGCGCATGCGACAGCGCCGAGCGCGTCAGCAGCTCGAGCGTCGCGTCGTTGTCGACGTCGTTGCCGGCGAGCGCGCCGCAGTGGCCGTGATCGGTGTATTCGCACATGCAAACGTCGGTGATAACCGCCATCCCGGGCACGCGCTCTTTGATCTCACGAATCGCGCGCTGCACCTCGCCGTTGTCGTTCCACGCCTCGCTGCCCTGCGCGTCCTTGCGTTCCGGAATTCCAAACAGGATGACGGCGGGAACGCCGGCGGCCCACGTCTCGCGCGCTTCCGCGACGATGTTGTCGACCGACATTTGCGCGACGCCCGGCATCGACGCGACCGCCTTCTTCACGCCGCGGCCCGGGCACACGAACATGGGAAGGATCAGATTGTCGGACGACAACCGCGTCTCGCGAATCATCCGGCGGATGGTTTCGGTGCGTCGCAGCCGGCGCGGGCGGTTGATTGGAAAGGACATCGTGATGACCGAGTCGATTATATAGGACTCGGGTGGATGTGAAACCACCGTTGGCTAGCGGGGTTTGACGTGCGTTTCGTAGTACGGGCGCATCGAGCGTAACGCGCGCATCTGATGATAGGCGAGTTCGTCGTCCGGGTAGCGATGCTCCGGGCCGAGGACGCAGCCGGCGCGCGCGTGGCATCGCGGGGTGCAGTCGAATTCGACTTCGACGCGATGGGTGAGGCATTTCGGGATGTCCCACCCCGATTCGATACTCACGGCGTTAGCCGGACAGGCTGGCATGCAGGTGCGCGCGGTGCATTGCGGGCAGGGATCGAAGCCGAGCGCTTCGCCCGGTGAGTCGATTTCTTCGGCGAGCAGCAGTGCGGCGCGAAAGGCTATCCACGGACCATATACAGGATGCACCGTCACGCCGAGGATGCTCGGCCCGGCGATGCCCGCGACTTTGCCGAGCTCGATGAAGCTGAGGCTGCGCGCGTT
>Ga0210393_10002526_pt1 | contig 14948 bp, 10 predicted proteins | sample IncBWC27OmetaG_FD_160068 | JGI IMG/M metagenome (GOLD analysis project Ga0210393, IMG submission 160068) | Forest soil microbial communities from Barre Woods Harvard Forest LTER site, Petersham, Massachusetts, United States - Inc-BW-C-27-O ... | reverse complement strand
AAGAAAGAACAAACAAACAAAAAACCATGGCAGCGCGTTCGGGCCAAGATAGAAGACTTTGCCGAACGTGAGCGCGATAAACGCCATCATCAGAGTGAAGAAAAATGCGAGCGCCCCGCGGCGGCCAAAGCGCTCTGCCAGCCACGGCGTGGCCAGGCAGCCGAGAATCGTGGCAAACGAGATCAACATCACCCCCCAGGAAGCAATTTTGGCGGCCGCCGGTCCAACGCGGCCACCGGCTTCGGCCAGCGCCGTAATCGCGCTGGGGGCGTATACGGTGCCTGCCCACAATCCGCTGATCGAAGCCAACATCAACAAAGCGTTCACTACGGTGCGTTGGCGAAGGGCCGGGGAAAAAAGAACCGCGAAGGGACGCCAGAGTGCCCACGACCGGATTTCGCTTTCTTTCTTTTTCCAGGTGGCAGGTTCCGAAACGCCGTGGCGTACCCAAGCCAGCAGTAGCGCAGGCAATCCTCCCACGATAAACATGGCTCGCCATCCATAGTGGCTACCGATGCCGTAGTTCGCCAGCGCCGCAAGAAAAAACCCGACGTAGTAACCGGTGTGCATGAACCCGGCGCCCATGCGCCGGCGATGCTCTGGCCACTCTTCGGCAACGAAGGTGCCGCCCATGGCCCATTCTCCGCCGATGCCGATGCCGGCAAGCAGGCGAAGAATTGCGAGCTGCCAAACATTGGTGACGAAGGCGCTCAGGAATGTGAACACCGAATACCACACAATCGTCAGCATCAGCGTGCGGACCCGGCCAAACCTGTCACCGACGGGACCCCATAGAAAGGCGAGCCCCCAGCCGACGAGAAACAACGCAAATGACAAAGATCCGTAGTAGCCAATGTTGCCTTTGTTGGCCACGATGCCAGAATGCGGCAGCAACTCGCGGAGCGCCGGCACCAGCACAAGCGCGTAGACCACCGAATCCATGCCGTCCAGCGTCCACCCACCCCACGATGCCCAGAAACCACGAATCTGATTTCGAGTCAGCGATTGCGTTGGAAATGGAGTTACGGACGGGACAGGCTGATTGACTTCGTGAGCCGCGTTCGCAGGGGCACGCGCCATGATAGTGGGGAACTATATCAAAAACAGCCTGCGCGGCGAAAAATATATTCAATGGAGCTCGGCGCGGCCGCCGAACTCTAAAAGTCCTAGCGTTTCGCCGACTTAAGCCGCCCTTCCAGCCCCGCGACCTCGTCTTGGAGGCCCTTCGGCAAGTGATCGCCGAATTTGGCGAAGTGTTCTTTGATCAGCGGCACCTCCGCTTGCCAGCCTTCTACGTCGACGCTGAGCAGTTCGTCGACATTAGCGCCTTGGATGTCGAGGCCTTTCGTGTCGAGATCGGCTACCTCCGGAATCCGTCCGATGGGCGTGTCTTTGGCGTGCACCTTGCCGTCGCAGCGCTCGAAGATCCACTTCAGCACCCGGCTGTTCTCGCCGTAGCCCGGCCACAGGAACTTGTGGTTCTGGTCCTGGCGAAACCAGTTCACGTAGTAAATCTTCGGCAGCTTGGACGCGTCTGCAGTCGCTCCGATCTTCAGCCAGTGCGCAAAGTAGTCGCCCATGTTGTAGCCGCAGAACGGAAGCATCGCCATGGGATCGCGCCGCAGCTGGCCCACCCTTCCGGTTATCGCCGCCGTCGTCTCGCTGCTCACCGTCGCGCCCAGAAAAGTTCCATGCTGCCAGTTGAACGCTTCCGTGACCAACGGAACAATTCCGGCGCGGCGTCCGCCGAACAGGATCGCATCAATTGGCACTCCTTTCGGATCCTCCCACTCTGGAGCGATCACCGGACACTGCTTCGCCGCCGCCGTAAACCGCGCATTCGGATGCGCCGCCTTCCGCCCCGAATCCGGCGTCCATGGCCGTCGCAGCCAATCCACCAACTCCGCTGGCTTCTGCTCCGTCATCCCTTCCCACCACACATCGCCGTCGAGCGTCATCGCGCAATTGGTGAAAATGGAATTCTTCGTCACACTCAGCATGGCGTTCGCATTCGACTTCATGCTCGTGCCCGGCGCCACACCAAAAAATCCGGCTTCCGGATTAATCGCATACAACCGGCCATCGGCGCCGAACTTCATCCACGCGATGTCATCCCCGACCGTCTCCACTTTCCAGCCCGGCACCGTCGGAATCAGCATCGACAAATTTGTCTTCCCGCATGCCGAAGGAAACGCGCCGGTCATGTACTTCACTTGTCCCGACGGGCTGATGAGTTTCAGAATCAGCATGTGCTCGGCCATCCAGCCTTCGTCGCGCGCCTGCACCGACGCGATGCGCAGCGCGTGACACTTCTTGCCCAGCAACGCGTTCCCGCCGTAGCCCGAACCGTACGACCAGATCTCGCGCGTCTCCGGAAAATGGCAAATGTATTTTTGCGTGGCGTTGCAGGGCCACGCGGAGTCCTGCTGATTCGGAGCGAGCGGAGCGCCGACGGAATGCAGCCCGCGGACGAACTCACCATCGTCGCCGAGCACATCGAGCACGCGCTTGCCCAGCCGCGCCATCATGTGCATATTGGCGACAACGTACGGCGAATCGCTGATCTCAACCCCAATCTTGCCCATCGGCGAGCCGATCGCGCCCATGCTGTACGGAATCACGTACATCGTCCGCCCAGCCATCGAGCCCGCGTAAAGCCCGGTGAGCTTGGCTTTCATCGCCGACGGATCTTCCCAGTTGTTGGTCGGACCAGCTTCCTCTTTGGTTCGGGAGCAGATAAAGGTTCGATCTTCGACGCGCGCCACGTCTGCCGGATCCGACCGCACCAGCACGCTATTCGGACGCTTCGGCGAATCCAGCGGAATCGCCGTGCCCGTGAGAATCATCAGCCGCAGCATCGCCTGATACTCCTCCGGCGAGCCGTCACACCAGTGCACCCGATCCGGCTTGCACAATTGCGCAACTTCTTCCACCCACCGGCTCAACTTTGCATGCCTGGAACCGGTGGCGGTCTCAACCTCGACGGTAGTACTGGCCATGATGATTTCTCCGTAATTACGAGTTGCAGACGGGAAACGGGAATTGGCGCTACCCGACGGGCTGGGCCACTACTTTCTCTTCCACCGCCGCATCCAAATGCTGAAGTGTTTGTTCTACGGTCAGCGAGTACATTTCCTGCCCTACGCCTTCGCCAGATTCCAGAGCGCCCTTGAGATAGTGCCCGGCAATTTCGACGGCAAGCGGGTCGGTGATTAGCTTCCCGGTGCGCTTCTCGTACTCCACCCACGCGGGATGCGGCAGGGCAATCCAGACGGGACGACCGTCCACCAGAAACTTGATATCGACCGCATCGGCGTGTCGAGTGGCTATCGCCACGATCAGCGCCTGATAGATGCAGTGCACTTCCTTCTTGGTCCAGCGGTCGACGGTATGGAAGTCTTTGTACATGCCCTCTAAAACTATATCGGACCAGTCGGGAGGCGGGCAAACCGATCTACGTCTCCCGACTTGAATTATGATGAATACCCGGCTGAAAGCTTATGGCCGACAGCTGCGAGCTTGCATGAAGAATCTCGGCATCCTGCTCTCCGGACGCGGTTCAAATTTCGAAGCCATCGCCATGAATGTCGCCGCGGGTCGGATACGCGACGCTCGCATCGCCCTAGTGATTTCGAACAAAAACGATGCGTCCGGGATTGAAACCGCTCGCCGTTTTGGGCTCGCCGCACTGGTCATTCCGTCTAAAGGCAAGGAGCGGGCGCAGCATGATCGTGAAGTCGCAGCCGCGCTGCAGAAGCACGAGGTCGACCTGGTCTGCCTCGCCGGATACATGCGGTTACTTTCGCCGTGGTTCGTGCAACAGTACCCGCGACGCATTCTCAACATTCATCCGTCGCTGCTGCCCGCGTTTCCCGGGCTTGAAGCTCAGGAGCAGGCCGTCGCTTATGGTGTAAAGGTTTCAGGTTGCACCGTGCATTTCGTGGACGAAGAACTCGATCACGGTGCCATTATTTTGCAAAAGACCGTCCCCGTGCTCGATAGCGACGACGAACACACCCTCGCCGCTCGCATCCTTGAGCAGGAGCACATCGCATACAGCGAGGCGATCAACACCGTGCTGGACGGACAATTCGAGATTGCAGGACGCAAGCTGGTAAAGAAAACCACGGAACGCAAATAGGAAAAATCTTCTCGTTCTCGCTCAGAAAACGGGCGGGGCGGTTGCCCACGCATTGCTTATAATCGAACAGCATGTCAAACTTCGCCCCCGTCGACGAGCAGTTAGCCTACATAAAAAAAGGCAGCGCCGAAATTATTCGCGAGAGCGAACTGCGCAGGAAGCTGGAGAAATCCCGCGCCACTGGCAAGCCTCTGCGCGTGAAACTCGGCATGGACCCGACCGCGCCAGACCTGCACCTCGGCCACACCGTCGTACTGCGCAAGCTCAAACACTTTCAGGATCTCGGACACACGGCGATCTTTCTGATCGGCGATTTTACCGGCATGATTGGTGATCCGACAGGTCGTTCGGCTACGCGGCCGCCGCTTTCGCGGGAGCAGATTGAGCAGAATGCCGAGACTTACAAGGCTCAGGTGTTTAAGATTCTCGATGCGCAAAAGACTGTCATCGATTTCAATCGGCGCTGGTTTGCAAAATTTACTGCCGACGACTTCATCCGCCTGGCAGCCAAATACACGGTCTCGCAGATGCTCGAGCGCGAGGACTTTCACAAGCGGTTCCTCGAAGAAAAACCGATCGCGGTACATGAACTGCTTTATCCGCTGGCTCAAGGCTACGACTCGGTAGCCCTCGAAGCCGACGTCGAACTCGGTGGCACGGACCAAAAATTTAATCTTCTGGTAGGACGTGAACTGCAGCGCGCTTATGGCCAGGATCCGCAAGTAGTGCTAACCACGCCGATTCTGGAAGGCTGGCGCCCCGGTTCCGAGAAAATGTCGAAGTCGCTGGATAATGCGATTGGCATCCACGAGCCTCCAATGGAAATGTACGGCAAGGTAATGGCGATTTCGGACGACAGGATGTGGAGGTATTACGAACTGCTGACGGATGTTTCGGTAGTTGAAATCGAGAACATGAGGCGCGAATCCCATCCCATGCAGGCGAAGAAGGATTTGGCGCGACGCATCGTAGCGGATTTTCATTCAACGGATGTTGCGACCAAAGCTGGCGAGGATTGGGCGAAGCAGTTTCAAAAGGATGAAGTGCCGGAGGATGTGGAAAAAGTAGTTGTGCACCTAGCTGACGTTGAATCGCTCTCTGAGGGAACGAGAATGGAGGTAGTGAGCAAAGGCCTCGGAACAGTAGAGCGACGGATCAAATTGGATAGGTTGCTTCATAAAATTGGACTTGCTGATTCCATTAGCGATGCAGCGCGAAAATTGAAGCAGAAAGCCGTACGAATCAATGGAGAGTTAAGAGTCGATCCAGTGATTTTCGTGGACCCCCAGCAGGAGCTAGCAGTGCGGGTAGGCAAGAAAATCAAGAAGGTCGAATTCGTTTCGCGATAGTGAGGGCATCGAGCTCCGCGATTCACGCAGGGTCTGGCACGAGTTAAGCCGGCTCGCTTGTGCAGTTTTTATGACTGCGGGGATGCAAACTCAGAACCAGGATCGTGCATCCAACTCCGCTAACCGAAACCGTCTCATCGTGTCTAATTCTTCGATTCCGGCTGGGTAGCCTCGGAGATTTTTGAATGCAAGATCATCCACTGAAAGACGAGCCCAAGGAAGAACCTGACGGCCAATCCGGCGTTTCCCGCCGCGACTTTCTGAAGATTTCTACGATTTCAGCGGCGGCCGTACCGATTCTTGGAACCAAAGTTGTGCAAGCTGCCGGTGAACCGGTAAAGGTTTTTGGTCCCGGGAAAGTTCCCGTCGAACTCGCCATCAACGGACAGAAACATGCTTTGCAGCTTGAACCGCGCGTGACTTTGCTCGACGCGCTCCGTGATCAGCTTGAGATCACCAGCGCCAAGCGCGTGTGCGATCGGGCGCAGTGTGGCGCGTGCACCGTACTTCTGGACAACCGGGCCGTCTATGCGTGCTCGGTTCTAGCCATCGAAGCCCAAGGCAAGGCCATCACAACGGTCGAGGCCCTCATGCAGGGCGAAACGCTACACCCCATTCAGCAAGCATTCGTCGACAACGACGCGTCGCAATGCGGTTTCTGCACGCCGGGGTTCGTTGTGGCCTTCAAGGCGTTTCTCGATCAATATCCGAATGCGAGTCCGGAAGAGATACGACGCGGCCTCAGCGGAAATCTTTGCCGATGCGGCACCTATCACGGAATCCAGCTGGCGATCGCCCAACTGGCGCAGAAAGGTGCGTGAGTCATGCCCCACTACAGTTGGCCGGACGCAGAACATCGCACACTCATTGGCAAGCGCATTTCGCGCGTGGATTCGCCCGTCAAGGTTTCCGGCCGTGCTAAATACACTTACGACTATCACGGATCGAAGCTGCTGTTCGGAAAAATCCTGCGCTCGCCCCATGCGAAAGCGAAAATCATAAGCATCGACACCAGCGCCGCCGAAAAAATGCCCGGAGTAAAAGCGATTGAAATCATTCAGAAGCCGGGCAGCACCGTCCAATGGGCGGGAGATGAAATCGTCGCCGTCGCCGCAATCGACGAGCCTACCGCCGAGGACGCCGTTCGCCAGATTAAGGTTTCCTATCAACCGATGTCGTATCTGGTCAGCGATGCCGAGCCTCCTGCCGGCGTCGGAGAAGCCGCCGGCCCCCTGAGCGAAGACGAAATTGACGATGCCATCAGCAACCAAATGCCCGATGCGCAGCTGGCGCAGTATCTTCAAGAGCGCGGCGTCACTTTCAAAGTTGACGATGACTTCCTGAAAGACATGAAGGGTGAAGGTGCGTCTGACGCCGTTCTCGCAGCCCTCCGCAAAGCTCCCTATCATGCGGTAAAAGGTGGCCTCCATTCCAATTATCAGAAAACTGCGGCGCAAACCAGCGGAGACCCTGACAAAGCGTTCGCGGAAGCGGATTTGGTCTCGGAAGGCCTTTACGGCGCACCTGTGATTGTTCACTGCTGTCTGGAACCTCACGGTTCCGTCTCCGAGTGGATTGACAAAGACCATCTGTTCACCCACATCTCCACGCAAAACGTTTCAGGAATTGCCGCACAAATGGCGGAGCCGCTGGGAATTTCTGCGGCCAACATCCGGATTCACCAGGATCACGTTGGAGGCGGATTTGGAAGTAAGTTTGCCGCCGATCGCTGGGACATCACCGCCGCCCGGCTTTCCAAGAAGGCAGGCGGAAGACCCGTCCGCATTATGCTGGAGCGCGACTCGGAGCTGAAAGTCGCGGGCGCGCGTCCGTCAGCTTATGCTCGGGTGAAAGTGGCTGCGAAAAAAGACGGCACCATCACCGGATGGCAGTCGCAATCCTGGGGAACCGGAGGTCCGGGCGGAGGCGGCATGCCGCCGATTCCGTACATTTTCAACATTCCCAACCAGCGCAAAGAACATACCGCCATTCGCAATAACATCGGCCCAGCCCGCGCCTGGCGGGCTCCCAATCATCCGCAGGCCGCGGTCATCACCATGGGCGCGTTGGATGACCTCGCAGCCAAACTCAACATGGATCCTCTCGATCTTTGGTTGAAAAATCTAGACATTGCGGGGCCGCGCCGCGACGTCCATCGCGAGGAGTTGGCTGTCGCCGCCGACCTGATGGGTTGGAAAGAAAAGTGGCGTCCGCGAGGCCAGAATGCCTCCGGTAGCTTGGCTCGCGGCCTCGGCCTCTCGATTCACACCTGGGGCGGGCGCGGCCACGAGAGCGATTGTGATCTGACCATCCATCCCGACGGTTCGGTAGACATAAAAATGGGAACGCAGGACATCGGCACCGGCACTCGGACCACGATTGTGATCGTTGCCGCCGAGACTCTGGGTATCCCGATCGAGGCGATCAATCTTTATATAGGCGACACGCTCTATCCTCCCTCTGGCGGTTCTGGTGGTTCGACGACTCCGGGCGGAGTTAGTTCGTCCACTCGCCGTGCCGCTGTGGACGCCCGCGAAGCGCTGTTTGCCGGAGTTGCTCCGGCTCTCAACGCACAGCCTGCGGATCTCGAATGCATCAATGGCACGGTACGAGTGAAGAGTGATCCGAGCCGTTTTTTGGCATGGAAGCAGGCTTGCTCAAAGATCGGCGCCATGCCGCTAACTGCGCGCGGACACAACGATCAAGTTGCCGGTAAGAATCATCCTGACCTGACCAATAGCGGCGTTGGGGGAGTGGGAATGGCTGATGTTGAAGTGGATCTCGAGACCGGCGTCGTGCGAGTGAAGAAAATGGTCGCGGTGCAGGATTGCGGCCTCATCATCGACCTCAAGACCGCTGAGAGCAGTTGTTATGGAGCGCTGGTGATGGGCATTAGCTACGCGCTGTTCGAAGAGAAAGTAATGGACCAGGCTACGGGCCGCATGCTGAATCCGAACATGGAGTTCTATCGTTTGGCTGGGCTCAATGACATTCCCGAACTCGTGGTGCACATGATGACCGGCAAAGGTTATGACGAGCGCGGTGTGATCGGATTGGGTGAGCCGCCGGTGATCTCTCCGGGAGCCGCCATCGCAAATGCAGTCGCGAATGCGATCGGGGTGCGGGTTTCGTTTTTGCCAATCACACCTGACAAAGTGCTCGCCGCATTAAACGTGACGCAGAAGGCAGGTGCATGATGAGACCGTTTGAATACGCCAGTCCGGCCACACAAGAGCAAGCGGTTGCACTTTTGGGCGCAACTTGGGGACAGGCTGAAATCCTCGCGGGTGGCACCGACCTGCTGGCTTTGATGAAGGATGACGTGCTTCATCCTAAGCGCCTGGTGAACATTAAACAGATCAAGGAAATGAGCGGTGTTACAGCATCGTCGCAGGGACTTCGCATCGGCGCTCTGACCACGCTCGGCGAACTGGCTGATCACGTGAATGTGGTCAAGGACTATCCCGCTTTGGCCGAGGCGATCAATGACGCCGCCAGCCCGCAGATTCGCAATATGGCAACGCTCGGCGGCAATCTGTGCCAGCGTCCGCGCTGCTGGTATTTTCGTGGCGGTTTCGGGCTTCTTGCTAAGGATGAGTCGGGCAAAGACCGAGTGACCGCGGGGGAGAATCGATATCACGCGATTCTCGGGAACGGCGGCCCAGCCAAGTTCGTCAGCCCTTCGTCGATCGTTCCGGCGCTGATTGCGTACGGCGCCTCGATCCGCCTGATTGGACCGAAGGGCACTCGCGAGTTCCCGTTGGAGCGGTTTTACGTGATTCCAAAGGATGACGGGGAGCGGGAGCACGACCTTAAGCCAAACGAGATTCTTTCTGAAGTGATCGTTCCTCCGGGCGATGGAGTCAGAGTCGCACACTACGAGGTTCGACAGAAGCAAGCGTTTGATTGGCCCTTGGCCGTGGCCGCGGTGAGCCTGAGGATGAAGGGCTCAACAGTAGAATCGGCACGTGTTGTGATGGGACATGTGGCACCCGTACCGTGGCGATCGTCCGAGGCTGAACAGGCGTTGGCAGGAAAGATCGTTTCCGAAGGTGTCGCGAAATCGGCTGCGGACGCCGCGGTGCAGAGCGCAACGCCACTCAGTCACAACGCCTACAAAGTTCAACTCGCAAGAGTCGCCGTCAAACGAGCCATTCTGAAGGCAGCCTCGGGAGGCACCGCATGATAGCTAAATCGACTTTCTCGGAAACTGATCGCTTCGACACCGATCATCCCGACCTGTGTGCGGCCCTGCGCTGGAAGGCGCAATTTATACTCGCCGAGGCCGACCCAACCGTCCCTCACTCGAATGAAGGTTTGTTCTGGTGCATTCACACTCAGACCTGCATCGGGCCCGACGGCAAGTTGGCCGAACCTGGCAACTGCTCATCTTCTCGCCGAAAATGCCACGGCACGGGAAAATGTGGTTAGCGAACCGAACGATAACTGCTGCTGCAAAGCGCCCTCCTATAGTGGATAATATTGTGAAGACAGGGCGGGCCCTTGGACCGACGGCCCGCATCCACTGTAGGGGGTTTCTCGTGAGGTTCATATTAGCGCTCAGAGTTGTAGCCGTCGTGTCTCTCGCCGTCTGCCAAGGTATTGCGCAAACTACGACACCTAACACGACCGGCAACGATTACACCTTTGATGTCTCGACGACTCAAGCGTGGACCGATACTGGCGTAGACCTGCAAACTGGCGATGTTCTGAGCATCACCGCAGCCAGTGCAAAGAAATGTGATCCACTCGGCGTCAGCGGCGCGTCTACTCAAGGACTTCCCGTCGCGAACGCGCTCCCCGGAGCTTTGATCGCTAAACTGCAGGCGCAGGGAATTCCGCTTGCGGTCGGGAGCAGCAAGGAAGTGAACGTCGATGCTGCTGGCCATTTATTTCTTGGCATCAACGCGGGAGACAATCCGCCCTGCAAGGGGAGCTTCTCCGTCAAAGTGCATCGCCAGGCACAGGCTGCATCGAACCGTGGAGACGCTCTCAAGCAGCAATTGGCAACCGCTGCCGAAATCTTCCTCCAGGGACAGTTGGGCGTCCAACCCAGCGGTTCGGCGAACGCCGCTGCGGCTCCGGCTCTGAAAGTCTCTGACGCTCCTCTGGATTCCGGCCTGCGTAAGGACATCGACGGTCTGCCTCGCCGCGTCAATGACCAGTTTAAGAATCTCGGAGACATGGTGAATTTCGTTCTCGTCGGCTCGCAGCAGCAGGTGCAGGGTGCACTCGACGCCGCCAACTTCCACGTTGCCGACACCGATGATAAAAAGGCTGTCCTCGAAGCTGCGATGATGACTTACGAGAACAAAGACTATTTGGCGATGCCGATGAGCACGCTCTACCTGTTCAACCGGCCGCAGGATTTCGGCTACGAACAAGCGGAGCCCATCGCGATGGTCGCCAGCCGGCATCACTTCCGCCTGTGGAAGGCTCCGTTCACGTGGAATGGGCAAACTGTATGGGTCGGAGCCGGAACTCACGACATCGGTTTTGCCAAAGACAAACGCAATGGGAACGTCACCCACAAGATTGATCCCAACGTGGATGGTGAGAGAGAAAATATTGGCAGCAGTTTGCAAAAGGGCGGCAAGGTGAAGAGTATGTCTTACTATCTCCCGCCCAATCCCGTGCAGGATGCCAAGAATGCCACCGGCGATGGCTACCACTCAGACGGCCGGATTCTGGTTATCTCACTTCAGTGAACAGCGTCAAGCTCGCGCCTTACTGCACCTTGGCATACTCTGCGCGGGCCTGAGTGAGCAGCGGGACGTCCTTGTCTGCGTCCTTCCACATCGCAAAAAAATCCTGATACGCCACTCGGCTGTGTGTCTTATCCGCCTGCAGAGCATAGGCTCGGGCCAGACCAAGCTGGTCAAGGGGAAGCAGCATGTCCGGCCCAAGGTACGATCTGAGACTCAACGGCCGCTGGAAGGCCTGCACCGCGTCCGTTGGCTGCCCCGCTTTCAGGTAGGTCATGCCGCGCATGAATAGAGTAAGAGCGTCTACTCGGGCATACACCATCGCCCCGTCGAGCAAGTCTGCTGCCTTGGCAGTGTCTCCGTGATTGAAGGCGATGAGCGCTTTGATGTCGGGAATCGATACAAATTGCGAGAGCGTGTCGTACGGACGCTTTTGCGCCAGCTGATCCGCCAGGGCCATCGCCCTTTTCTCCTCGCCAAGATACGCAAGCACGATAGCGCAGTTTACCGTGATGCTGGACTCACTCGACAGCTTCAATGCCTGTGCAACATCGTCCAGGGCTCGGCTCTTCAGACCGAGGATGGCTTCGATACCTGCTTCGTTGGCATATGCTGAAGGCGATACTTCCTTCAGGTTCAGGCGTCCCCCCACGTCTCTCATCTGCTTTCCCAACTCGCGCGCGATATGCAGCTGGCCGTCGTATGCGGCAATGTTTTGCCGGAATCCAAGCGCATACAGCTCTCCGTCGGGAGTTGCCTTGCTCAACTCCAGTTCCCGCTCCATGGTCGGGTTGTCACCTTGCAGCCAAGCCACACCCGCCAACTGCAGATGGACTACGGTCACACCGACTTTACGTTGTACCTCTTGATTTAATGTGGCTTTGGCTTCGTCCAGCCGGTTCAAACTGATGTATGCTCGCGCCAACTGGCCGTAGCCGCCGGCGTCATCCGAATCGATCTGCACCGCCTGGCGCGCATTCTGCAGTGCGTTTTCAAACTGGCCGAGTCCCAGATAAATGCCAGCCACGTTCTCGAACGGAATAGGATCGCGGGGATAAGTCTGCTTGTAGAGTTCCAGAGCGGTGATACCTTTGTCGAGCTGGCCGGAGTCGGCGTAGTAGTGCTCGGTGATGTACAGTTTTTCGTGTTCGCTGGTTCGGTCGCGCAACTCGAATGCTTTCTGACGGTTTTGCTCGGAAAGTTCGTTCTGGCCCAGGCTGGCGTAAACCGCGCCCAAGCGCGCGTACGCCATCGCGAAGTTAGGATCGAGTTCGACAGCTCGCTGGTACAGCGGCAACGCTGCTAACTCTTCCGCCGCGAAGTGTTTGGCATCGCCCAGACTGAACGCCTTCAGTGCTTCCAGCGAAGACGTGGTTGCTTCTGACAAGGGCTTGTCATACTTTTGCACTGAGACCAAAGACTCGCCAAGTTTTCTGCGTAAGCTGGAAACCTCACGATCGATCGATGCGAGTACGTTCTCTTTACTGCTGGCCTGAGCCTGCTCCTGTCCCAGAGATTCTCCGTTGGCGGCGTTGATGGCTTCGAGCGTGATCACGTATTGGTTGCCAAGATTGGCGATGGAACCAGTCAGCATCGCTTTGATTCCGTCACGCTGGCAGATTTCGCGGCCGACTTCGCTGGTGATCCGGTCGTCCGGCGGCCGCCCCATGTATTGCAGGGTCTGCTTGACCTTCTGATCGGGGAAGATATTCAGGTACGGGGATTGCCCGAGGTCAACCGCTACGGCTTTTTTCAAAGTGCCATCAAACACTGGATCGGCGGTCGTATTGACAAAGTCCGTGACCAGGATTGCATCCCTTTCCGTCATCCTCGCGTGGCCTCGGCGCGCGAAAAAAGTAATGGCCAATCCCGCCACCGCGAGCACGACGATCGCTGCTACAAGGTAATTCCACCCTCTCTGGGCGTCCTGACCCGATGCAGCGGCTCGCATTCTACCGGAAGAACCGGTGACGGCTGCAATTGTTCCCGACTCCGTATCGCGCTTCAGGCGCTTCAGGTCCGCGCGAACTTCCGCTGCACTCTGATAGCGCAGTTCCTTGTCTTTCTCCAGCAGCTTCGTGATGATGTCTTCCAGTTGCGCAGGCAGGTCTGGATTCAAGCGAACCGGCGGCACCGGCGGGCGATTCAGAATCGCCTCGAAAAGTACGGCCGACGTATCACCCCGGAATGGCAACACTCCAGTTGCCATCTCATATAGAACCGCACCGAAAGAAAACAAATCGGTGCGCGGATCGAGATCCTTCCCCCGGGCCTGCTCCGGCGACATGTATGCGACCGTACCGACGGTTGCGCCGGGGCTGGTCAGCAGGTTGTCATCCACGGTGAGGGCCGAACCTAAAGTTGGCCCGTCGAGCACGGTCAGCGGCTTGAGCAGGTTTTTCGCCAGCCCAAAATCTAAGAGTTTGGCCTGGTTGCGAGAGGTGACAAAAATATTGGCTGGCTTGATATCGCGATGAATGATGCGCTTAACATGGGCGGCGTCGAGCGCATCGGAGATCTGAATTCCCAGCTCCAGCAACAAATCCATCTCCAGCGGCTGGGTTCCAATGACTTGCTTAAGGGTGTGGCCCTCCAGCAATTCCATGGCAATGAAGTAGCGTCCATCCACTTGCCCAATTTCGTAGATGGTGCAAATGTTGGGATGGTTTAGGGCAGAAGCGGCGCGCGCTTCGGCCTGGAAGCGTTCCAATGCTGCCCGGTCTTTCTCCAGCTCCGCAGGCAGAAATTTCAGGGCGACATGGCGGCCGAGGCTGAGATCTTCCGCCTCATACACCACACCCATGCCGCCACCGCCGATCTGCCGCACGATGCGGTAGTGCGAAATGTTTTCCCCGATCACGAAACCGGCTGCCTCCGAAGATTTCATCGATGGTAGGCTGCACTCGCTGTCTAGTCAACGCAACCGGATGTACGTGAAAAATTCTGCTGACGGAACCATAACAACACAACTCAACGCTGTTCAGTCTGGCCCATCATTTCACGAATAATTTACTGAGCTGTTTCTTTCTATCGCGCATCTCGTGCCATGCCACCGCCGTCTTTTCCACAATCGGTGGATTCCGTTGTGCCACGTGACAAACTTTTAAACGAACATTCATGTCCGGGTCACTGGGCTGTAACCGGCGCACGACAAGCTAAGAGCGCGATGGGGAAATCGGGGCAAAAATTCCCCATCCGGAGGATGGATAATGCAGTTCAGTAATTTCTGTCGCACGACCTCGCGGTATGCAGGTTTGAGCGCAGCTTTGTTGTCTACCGTCATGAACCTGATTGCGCCGGCGAGGTTGGCCGCCGAAACCCGGAAACATCCCACCACCACTCCCATTCAGCATGTAATTGTGATCATCGGTGAGAACCGTACGTTCGATCACTTGTTTGCCACCTACGTTCCGCCGAAGGGGCAAACCGTGAACAACCTTCTCTCTGAAGGCATTGTGAATGCGGACGGAACCCCCGGGCCGAAGTTCAATCTTGCGGCTCAATGGAAAGCCGTCGATGCCGACACCTATGAACTGGCGCCGCGGACCAGTTACAAGTTGTACCAGCACTTGCCTCCCACTAATACTCAGGGCGCGCCGCCCGTGGCAAGCGATTCCTCTCCCGCTCCCTTTCAGACCATCGCTGCCGCCGAACAGGCGGAGCCCGGATTACTCCCCGAAGACTACAAAATACTCACCACCGGGGCGACGGGCTTGCCTCGCGGCGTAGTGGACACCCGCCTTCACGGCGTCT